>Ga0065723_100018_pt1 | contig 81651 bp, 58 predicted proteins | sample TheenrcuSG05Z960_FD_59110 | JGI IMG/M metagenome (GOLD analysis project Ga0065723, IMG submission 59110) | Thermophilic enrichment culture from UC Davis - Sample SG0.5Z960 | ecosystem: Engineered > Solid waste > Grass > Composting > Bioreactor | place: USA: University of California, Davis
GCGGGCGGACGGCGCGGTGCCGCAGCCCCCGAGGGAAGCGGCCGCTGCTGCGGCGCTGGCGCCTGCGGCGCCGCTCCCGGACAGCACGTTCGCCCGCCTCATCGCGGAGCTCTCCGAGCCCGGCGGCTACTTCGACACGGACAACCTGATCTCGAACGAGGCGTCGTACCTGCACGTCGCGCAGGACCTGCGGGAGCTGCGCGGTCGGGGGGGCGCGTACATCGGGGTGGGGCCGGACCAGAACTTCTCGTACATCGCCGCGCTGCGTCCGACGATCGCGTTCATCCTGGACATCCGCCGCGACAACATGCTCCAGCACCTGTTCTTCAAGGCGCTGTTCGAGCTCTCGCCGGACCGGCTGACGTACCTCGGGCTGCTGTTCGGGCGAGAGCTGGAGGGTGGGGGTGACGAGGACGCGTCTGTCGGGATCGAGGCGCTGGTCGAGCGGCTCGACGCGGCGGCGGTGACGCCGGAGAGCATGGAGCGCGCGCTGCGCGTCGTGCGGGAGCGCGTGCAGGCGCTGGGCGTGCCGCTCTCCATGGGGGACGTCGAGCGGATCGAGTTCATCCACCGCAGCTTCATCGATGCGGGGCCGGACATCCGCTTCACGAGTCACGGCCGGCGGCCGCAGTTCTACTACCCGACGTACCGGCAGCTCCTGCTCGAGCGGGACCGCACGGGCCGACACGCGAACTACCTCGCGAGCGCCGAGGACTTCCGGTTCCTGAAGGAGATGCAGGAGCGGAACCTGGTGATCCCGGTGGTGGGGGACTTCGCGGGGCCGCACGCGCTCGCGGCGATCGGCCGCGAGGTCGAGCGGCGGGGCGAGCGCGTCATCGCGTTCTACACGTCGAACGTGGAGTTCTATCTGATGATGGATGCCTCCTTCGACCGCTTCGCCCGGACCGTCGCGGGGCTGCCGCGCGCGGACGGCGCCGTCATCGTGCGCAGCTACTTCAATCGCGGCCGCACTGGGCATCCGGCCACCGTGCCCGGCTACTACAGCACGCAGCTCCTGCAGGACATGGGCGATTTCGTGGAGGCGTGGAGGCGAGGCGAGTACGGGAGCTACTCTGCGCTGGTCATGGCGGGGCGGTGAGCGGCGCGGTGGCCGAGGGCGTGGGCATGGAATGCGGTCGAGCGGCCGCGCGTCGTTCGCTTCCTTGCGTCTCGTCCCGCCGCGCGCTAGCTTGTCGGGCCACTCCCCTTTACGCACGACGAGCCCGCGCGCCGAAGCGCCCATCCCCTGACCGGTCCGTATGCCCGAACGGCCCGATCGAGTGGCGAAGCCTTTCCGCGACCCCGTACCGGCGCGGCCCGGGGGAGGGGACCGGCGCGCGCAAGAACCGCCGTCGGACGACCTCGCCAACTTCGAGGCGTTCTTCCACGAGCACTACGGCGCGCTCTGCGAATACATCCGGCACATCGTGGGGCTCCCGCACGTGGCGGAAGAGCTGGCACAGGACGCGTTCGTCAGCCTGTGGGAGCGGCATACCCGCGCACCGGTGCAGATGGCGATCTCCTACCTGTACACGACGGCGCGCAATCGCGCGTACAGTTATCTGCGCCACCGGCGCGTGGCGCGGAGCGCGGCGCGGGAGATGGCGGCGGACGCATCCGAGCCGCGGGATGAGACCCTCACCGTCGAGGTGCACGCCCACGAGCCCGCCGAGGCCGTGCAACGGGCGATCGACGATCTGCCGGAGCGTTGCCGCGAGATCTTCCTGCTAAGCCGCGAATCACAACTCTCATACGCCGCGATCGCAAAGGCGCTGGACATCTCGGTCAAGACGGTTGAGACGCAGATGTGGCGTGCGTTGAAGGCGCTACGGCGGAGTCTGGCGCCGTACCTCGCGGTCGCTCTGCTCCATCTCTTCGGTTGGGGCAGGCACCTTCTGCTGTAGTCATGGGCGCCGTGAAGCGCTCGGGCGTGCCGGTGTAAGGGACGGTTCTGGTCGAGGAGGTGAACGGGGCGGCTGCGAGGCAACGCGATCGAACGCGAGTTCACGGATCGGCTCGAGACGATCGACGGCGCGCGGTATCCCGCTCGCGCGATACGTGGTCGGGCGCTGTACTGCGGAGGAGGAGGCAGAGGTTTGGGCCTGGTTGGCGGCCAACCCGGCGCGTCTGGGATGGGTCGAAGCGTTGGAGCGGGCGTGGGGACTGGCGGGACGGATGCAGCAGGTGCGGGACGTGGATGCGACGTGACACGAGGTGCGGCGTCGTTGCGAAGCCTCACAGCGCGAGGGCGGGAGGCGCGTGCGGCCGCGGCTACAGGTCGCTCGCGTGCTGCGCGCGGCTGCGCTTGTGGTTCTCGCGTTTGGCGGGCCTTGGGGCGCTGTCGTCCAAGAAGCGTGGGGCAGAGCCGCGCGAGGTCGCGATTCCGTGTGTACGCGGGGGACATGGTGGGGACCGTGTTCGGAGTACGGAGCTGAGCTGGCGAGTCGGCGGCGAGCGTCATCGTTGCGGAGGGGCTGGTAGAGGTCAGGGCACCATCCCATCCGTCGGGAGCGGGGCACCGTCTCGGGGCGGGGGATGTCGCCCGTGTGGAGACGAACGGCGCGGTGCAGATCCGGCGAGGGGGCGACGCGTCGGCTGGCGGACGCTTCCATTACCACACTGCCGCTCACGGCCTCTTACCAGCAGGAGCCGGTTGCGCAGACTCCTGACCTGATCGGCCTCTCGCTCGGACTGCGCGTGCGGCAAGAGCGGAACGTGGTGCTGTTCCACAGGCAGTTCGCTCGAGCCCCCAGGTCCAGTCGTACCCGACGACGAGACCGTCGTGCGCTGAGGCGCGACGGCCAGTGGAAGCCCCGCCGGTTGCGAGGCCGGTCGAAGCGCCGTACTGTTGGGATCCAATCCCGACTGTGATCCCCCGGCCCCATGACCGAGCGCGACGACGCGCCAACCGGATGCGATGCCGCATCCATCGAAGCCCTGTTCCGGGCACATTACAGCCGGCTTTGCGACTTCGTGAACTGCTACGTGCGCTCACCCGAGACGGCGAGCGACCTGATACAGGATCTCTTCGTGCACCTCTGGGAGCGCTGCGATGCGGGCGACGTCCCGCTCCTGACCACCGCTTACCTGTATACTGCGGCCCGGAACCGTGCCCTCAAGCACCTACGCCACCGCCGCGTGGTGGCGCGTTGGGCGGAGCGAGTGGCGAGTGCGCCGTTGCCCACGGGCCCGCAAGCGGATGAGCGGCTGAGGACGCGCGAGATGGCGGAAGCGATCCGCCGCGCCATCGACGCGTTGCCCGACCGGTGCCGCCAGATTTTCTTGTTGAGTCGGGAGAAGTACCTGTCGTACGCGGAGATCGCGGAGGTTCTGGGGATCTCGGTCAAGACGGTGGAAACGCAGATGTGGCGCGCGCTCAAGTCGCTTCGCAAGAGTCTCGCCCCATATCTCGGCCTCGTCCTCACCCTTGCCGCTCTCGCCCGCCTGGGCAGCCACTTGGTGGGCTGATCTCGCCCGAACCGAGTGTTCCCGAGCAGCCGTGTAAGGGTCCACGACACCTGAGGGGTTGTTCCGAAGAAATCCTACGGACGACGACTATGGGGCGCGGACGGGATCTCATCGATCAGATCGACGAAGCACAGGGCGCCAAGCTCGCCCGCTTCGTGGCCGGTCGCAGTTCGCCGGAGGAGGCGGCGGGGGTGCGGGCCTGGGCAGCGGCCGACCCAGCGCACGCAGACCTCCTCGAGGCACTGGAGGAGGTTTGGGGGCTGGCACGTGACACGGAGGTCGTCTGGGACCCGGACGCCGCCTGGGAGGAGGTATGCCGGCGGCGTGAGGCGCGGCGGTTCCGGACTCAGCCTGCGCCAGCCGCTTCTCGGCGGTCCTTCTCGTCCGGCTTACTGCGTGCGGCCGCCATCGCCGCACTCGTGATCGGCGGTGTGGCCATCAGGGCGATCGTGACGCGAGAGTCCGAGCAGGCTCCGCGCGAAGTCGCGATGCACGAATACACCACCCGGCGGGCACAGCATGCGCGGGTGCGGCTCCCGGACGGCACGAGCGTCGTCCTCAGCGTGGACAGCCGGCTGCGGGTGCCGGAGGACTACGGCCGGGGGGCGCGCGAGGTGTACCTCGAGGGCGAAGCGCGTTTCGATGTCGAGCACGATGTGCGGCGGCCGTTCCGCGTGCATGCGGCGGGAGTCGTCGCCGAGGACCTGGGCACGGTGTTCGGCGTGCGGGCCTACCCCGCTGACACGTCGGTCACCGTAGTGGTGGCCGAAGGGTTGGTCGAGGTGAAAACGGCGGCACCGGATCGGCCGGAAGTGGCGTACCGACTCGAGCCCGGCCAGCTCGCGCGTGTGGGTCAGTCCGGCGAGGTCCGGGTCGAGCGCGATGTCGATGCCGCCGATTACCTGGCGTTCGCCGAGGGGCGACTCGTCTTCAGGGACACACCGCTGGGCGAAGCCGCGGCGCAGCTCGGGCGCTGGTACAACGTCGACGTGCGGGTAGCCGACCCGGAGCTCGCGGCGTTGCCGCTGACGGCGTCGTTCGGGCCAGAGCCGATCGCAGATGTCCTGAACCTGATCGCCCTCTCGCTCGGTATACGGCACGAGCGGGAGGGCGATGTGGTGACCTTCCGCCGGTAGCTCACGCACCGCGGCCGCACCGGGCATCAAAGCGTTCTGGCCGCTTGCGCGGCGCGCAGCGGCCCGACCATCACGCCGGCGCGCTCACCTCCACCACACCACCCTGCATCACCGCCCGGTGCGCCGCGATGCCGACGAGCGTCGCGCGCAGGCCATCCTCGGCCGTGGCGGCCGGCGCTTCGCCTTCCACGATGCTGCGGACGAAGTCGGCGAGCGCGTAGTAGAGCGGCGGGTGCTCGAGCCCGGCGCCTTCCTGGAGCCGCCCCTGCGCGGCGAGGCGTGTGGCGTCGGCGACGAGGACGATGCCTTCTTCGCCGTGGAACTGCTGACGCGCGGCGTACACCTCCCAGCCCTGCGTAGGCGCATCCGTCTCCTTGAAGAACCAGCCATGCGTGCCGGCGAGCCGGACGGCGCCGTACGTGCCGTAGAGTACCTCGTACTCGCCGCCGTACGAGTTCGCGAGCGTCGCCTGATAGGTCAGGATGACGCCGTCGTCCCAGTGCACGCGGAGGTGGATCGTGTCCGGCATGCTGCGGCCGTCCCGGTGCAAGCGGATCGAGCCCGTGCCCTCGACGCGGACGGGTGGGCGCCCGCGCAGGAAGGTGAAGACGTCGATCTGGTGCGAGGCGAGCTCGCCCGCGAGCCCGATCGAGACGTCCGGGTCCAGCCGCCAGTTGAAGGCGCGCTCGAGCGCGCGGTCCGGCGCTGGGACGCGCCAGCTCGTCTTGCGGTGGTGCTGCGCGTAGAGGGAGACGACGTCTCGTATCGAATCGCTCCGGACGAGGAGCAGCGTGCGCCGGTAGATCGGATTCGAGCGCGCGAGCAGCCCGGGCCGGAAGACGCGGCCAGACGCGGCTGCGGCCGCGGCGATCGCGCGCGCGTCCTCCTCCGTCGAGGCAAGCGGCGCCTCGCAGTAGACGTGGCGGCCGGCCGCGAGGGCATCCTCCACGATCTCCCGGTGCAAATGCGTCGGCGTGGCGACGATGATGCCCTCGATGTCGGGGCGTTCGTCCAGGAGCTTGCGGTGGTCGTCGAAGGCAGCGGCGCCGGCGGCGCGCTCGAGGCCGGCTCGCACGCGGGTGGGGACGACGTCGCAAACAGCCGCGACCTCGACCGCGTCGAGCTTGCGGAGCTCGTCGAGGATCGCGCGGCCCTGCCGCCCGATGCCGATGACGGCGAGCTTCTTGGCCTGGCCGCGCCTGCGCGGCGCCGCGAAGGCGATCTCGGGGGCAATGGCGACGGCGGCGAGGGCGCCGGCGGTCTGGGCAATGAAGGTGCGTCGGTCAGTCATGACTACACGAGGTGTTCGGGATCTCGGCTGCTCTTGCTCAAGGGGAGATGTTGAGAAAGGGGCTCACACAGAGACGCGGAGGACGCGGAGGTCGTGAGGGCGCAGAGGGGCTGTCCTCCGGCGCTGCGGAGACCGCGTGGCGTATTCAGGGCTCCTGTGATGTGATGGCTTGCCCCGGGCGAATCAGGGTTCGCGGGGTGAAGCCGGCCTCGCCCGGCACCATTCGCGGCGGGACGAGCGAAGATCCCACCGGGAGAAACCACGTTCATCATGGATGTCGACCCGGGCGAGGAGTGCTCGAACTCACGAAGGACGCCGCCCGGCCCGGCAACGCACTCCGCGATCTCCGCATCTCTGCGTGGGCAAGAACCTCCGCGCCTGCGTGTGATTCTCGAGCGCTTTCTGCGTGCGCCCCGCCGAGGTCATCGATGAAAGTCATCCACTCAGGCCCGAGCGCAGGCGGCCGCTCGCCCAGGACGACGAGCGCGGTGGCCCAGGCATCCGCGAGCCGCGCGCTCGGCCCGATCACGGCGGCGCGGCGGTTGGGCGGTGCGGGGGCGCCGGTGCGCGGGTCAACGATGTGCGGGCGCTCGGTCGTCGCGGAGACACCGAGCGCGGCGTCGCGGAGCGTGATGGTCGGCGCACCGGACTCCGGTCCCGGCGCGATGCGCCAGCCGTCCTCACCTGGCGGCGCGCCGATGGCGACGACGCTGCTCGTGCCGCCGTGCAGCAGCGCACAGGTCACACCATGCTCTCGCAGCAGCGCGGCGGCGAGGTCGAGCGCGTGGCCCTTGGCGATGGCGCCCAGGTCGATCTTCGCCTCGTCGTGGAGCAGCGTTACGGAGCGATCCTCGGGATTCAGGACGAAGCCGGGCCGGGGCCAGGGCAGGGGCAAGGGAGTTGTCGTTGTGATGCTGAACGCGCCGCAGGAGTCGAGCTCGACGCGCAGCGCGTCCTCGAACATCGCGAACGTGTCCGCGTCGAGGCGGACGGGCGTGTGCGCGGCCGTGCGGTTGATGTGCGAGACCAGGCTGTCCGAGGCGAAGCGGGTGTAGCGCCGATGGGCCGCCTCGATCTCCTCGATGGCAGCCTCGGCCGCGGCGCGATGCTGCGCGGGCTCCTCGGAGAAGAGCACGAGCTCGAAGCGCGTGCCCATGGCGGCGGTGGCGAAGCGGGCCTGGTGCATGGGGCGGAAATGTAGGGGGCTCTGCGGGCCGGGGCGAGGGCGGGGGCGAAGGTGCGCTGCCGAGGCAGCGGAGCCGTTGATGCGCCGTAGGGCGTGCACGTCCTGATCAGTCGCCGGGGCAGTCTGCGCGTGACCCGGTTGAGAAGCGCCTCGCGCGGCCGGGGCGTTTCGTTCCCGGACGTGGTCGTATCCCAGCGGAGCGGAAGCACGCCCGCCGGGACCGAGCCTGGCCGTGCCGGCGCCGTTCGCCGGACCTGCCGCGTTCTCGCCCGTTGGCCGCTCTTCCCGTTCCACGTTCGCATGGGTGCGCGCGTGCCGCTCCTCTCCATCGATCGCGGCACGCTGACGCCCCTCCTCGCCGCCCTCGCCCTCACGAGTGCAGCGCCGGTGCTTACCCCTGCGCAGACCGGCTCGATTAAGGACCGTGTTCGGGGCGCCCGTTGCACAGCCCGACGCGCCTGCGCGCGCGGTGAGGGCCGCGCTGGAGATGCAGGAGGCGATGGCGCGGCTGAACCGGCTGCGCGAGCCGCGCGGCGGGCCGGCGATCCGGCTCGCGATCGGCAATCACAAAGAGCGCCGGGCGGCTCTTCCGCCCTTACAACCCCGCCTTCTTCAACAGCTTCTGAAGGCTCTGCCGGTGTAGCCCCAGCTCCTCGGCGGCGCGGGTGATGTTGCCGCCGTGGCGCTCGAGGGCCGCGGAGAGGAACGCGCGGTCGAAGTCCCGGCGCGCGCGGGCGAGCGCTTCGCGGTAGGAGAGGCCGGCCAGGGCGGCCTCAGCGGGCCGGAGCGGCGCGGCGGCGCCGGTCACGCTGGCGGGCAGGTCCGCGGCGGTGAGCGCCGGGCCATCCGCCAGCACGACGGCGCGTTCGATGGCGTTGCGCAGCTCCCGGACGTTGCCGGGCCAGTCGTAGGCGAGCAGCGCGCGGCGCGCGTCGGGCGCCAGGTCTTCGACCTTCCGGCCGTGCCGTGCGGCGAGCTCGTGGATGAAGTGGATCGCGAGCGGCACGATGTCCTCGCGGCGCTCGCGCAGCGGCGGGATGTCGATCTGGATGACGCGGAGTCGGTAGAGCAGGTCCTCGCGGAACGAGCCGTCCTGGACCATGCGCTCGAGCGGCCGGTTCGTCGCGGCGATGAGGCGTACGTCGACCGGGCGGGTCCGGTTCTCGCCGAGGCGGCGGATCGCGCGGTCCTCGAGTGCGCGCAGGAGCTTCGCCTGTGCCGGCAGGGCGAGGTCGCCGATCTCGTCGAGAAAGAGCGTGCCGCCGCTGGCCGTCTCGAAGAGGCCCTCGCGGTCGCGGTCGGCGCCGGTGAACGCCCCCTTCGCGTGGCCGAACAGCTCGCTTTCGACGAGCTCCGGAGGGAGCGCCCCGCAGTTGAGGGCGACGAAGCGGCCGTCGCGGCGGCGGCTCGCCCCGTGGATCGCCCGCGCGACGAGCTCCTTGCCGGTGCCGCTCTCCCCGGTGATGAGGACCACCGCGTCGGTGGGGCCGGCGCGGTCGATGATCTCGTAGATCGCGCGCATCGCGGGCGAGCCACCGATGAGCGGGCCGTACCGGTCAGCCAGCTCGGCGCGCAGCCGCTCGTTCTCGGCGCGCAGCGCCAGCATCTCGTGCACGCGGCGGACGAGGGAGCGCACCTCCTCGTTGTCGAACGGCTTGGGCAGGTAGTCGTACGCGCCCTCCTTGAGTGCGGCGACAGCGGTGCGCTCATCGCCGTACGCCGTCATCAGCACGAAGACGGCGGCGGGATGCCGCGCACGCACTTCGGCCATGAGCGCCAGGCCGTCGAGGGCGGGCATGCGCAGGTCGGAGAGCACGAGGTCCGCAGGCTCCTCGGCGAGCGCCTCGAGGGCGGCGGGCCCGTGCTCCGCGGCGCGCACGCTGTGGCCGGCCGCCTCGAGCAGCTCGACGAGCGAGAAGCGGACCGCCGGCTCGTCGTCGACGACGAGGATGTTCATGGCGACGGCGCCCCCATCGGACTCGCGGCGTCGGCTCGATCACTCGCTAGGCCGCGCGACGCCTCGGCGTGCAACGCCCCGCGCGCCGCCCGCGCGTCCGGCCCCCGCGAGGCCGGCGCCGCCGGCAGCCGGATCCTGAACTCGGCGCCGCCGCCCGGCGCGTCGTCGACCTCCAGCTCCCAATCCAGCTCGCGGGCGATGCGCCGGACCACGCTCAGGCCGAGCCCCGTGCCGTCCACGCTGGCCGTGTAGAACGGCTCGAAGATGCGCGAGCGCTCGGCGGGCGGGACGCCGGGGCCGGTGTCGCGCACGGAGATGGTGACGCGGTCGCCGTCGCTCGCGCTCAGAGTCACCGTGCCGCCTCGAGGCGTGTGGGCGAGCGCGTTGAGCAGCAGGTTGAGCAGCGCTTGGGCCAGCGCCTCCCGCGGCGCGGGAGCGACGATCGTGGTCCGCTCGGCGCGCACGGTGACGCCTGCGCGGGCCGCGCGCGCGGCGGTCAGCAGGAGCAGGTCGTCGAACAGGGAGGCGAGGCGGGTCGGCTCGCCGGACCAGGCGCCCAGCGTGCCTCGGCGGGCGAGGGAGAGGAGGCTCGTGACGATGCGGTCCAGGCGGCTGGCTTCCTCGACGACGACGGACGCGTAGCGCCGCAGGCGCTCCGGGTCGAGGGGCTCCTCGGCCATGCGCTGGGCGAGGGAGCGTATGCCGGTCAGCGGGTTGCGCACCTCGTGCGCCACGGACGCGGCCAGTTCGCCCACCGCCGCCAGCCGTTCGAGCTCGCCCGCGCGGCTCGCGATCTCGCCGCTGCGCGCGACGCGCACCTCGATGTCGTAGAACCGCAGCCGGGCCACGCCCAGGAAGATGATGAAATGGATGGCGATGGTCCCGAGCGGCATCACGTACGTGAAGAACTCTTCCCACTCCAGGAGGTAGCCGCCGATGACGGTCGGCGGCGCGAGCAGCAGCAGCCCCAGGACCAGGCGGTAGGCGCGGCGGTGGCGCTCGTCCCGGAACGGGCGGCGCAGGTGCGCGCGCCAGTGGACGACGGTGCCGCCACCCCAGCCGGCGACCAGCCAGGCGAGCGAGATGGCGCCGGCGGCGGGCAGCCGCCCGTGGAAGGCGGCGACGGCGAGCGGCGCGAGCGCGAGGCCGATCCCGGCCGCGAGCCAGGGCGCGCGGCCGGGCAGCGCGTGGTCGCTGGCGATGGCGCTGGCGAGGAACAGGACGGGCATGAGCACGACCGCGATGGCGAACCCCGTGGCAGGCAGGCCGGCGTCCGCGCCGGCGACGGCAGCCGTGCCCAGCGAGAGCAGCCAGAGCGACAGGGCGCTCAGGAACGCGACGTACCAGTGCACGGCGCGGCTGCCGGGGTTGAGCAGGAGCAGCAGCCCCTTCGCCAGCAGGTTGGCGCCGAGCGCCGAGAACGCGATGGCGCCGGCGATGGGATCCGCCATCTACAGCCGGGCCTCCACTCCGACCAGGAAGATCCGGTCGCCGAAGAAGTTCGGGACCGGCCGCCGGTTCTGGTAGGCGGCATCGTACGTATACATCGTGACGTTGTCCCGGTCCAGCAGGTTGAGCGCCTCGACGAACGCGATGAGGACCCCGCCGCCGAAGAAGGGCAGGAGCTGCGTCAGCCGCCCGTCCAGGCGGAAGTAGTCCGGCATCCGCCGGGAATGGAGCGGGCCGTAGATCGGCTCGGGCGGCTCACCCGGCGCGCTCGGCGCGGCGCCCAGGATAGGCGTGAAGGGCCTCCCCGTCGCGTAGCGGGCGGTGAAGCCGAGCTCGGACGCGCCGAAGGACAGCTTCGCGACCGCGGTCAGCGAGTGCGTCACGTCGTACTGTGAGGGGACGCGGGCGCCGTCCTCCAGCTCGAGCTCGGCCTTCAGATAGGAGTACGTGAGCCAGCCGTGGAGGGGGCCGACGGCCTGCGGGCGCAGCAGCACGTCCAGTCCGGCGGCGCGGCCGGCTTTGATCGGCGGCCCCGTGACGACGTTCCCCGCCTCGGCGACGTAGTCGTCGTAGCGCTTGACGTAGGCCTCGACCCGCAGGGCGGGGGCGCCGTCGTGCTGGAAGCCGGCGACGAGGTGCTCCGCGCGCCGCGGCACGCCGGCCGGGCTGCCTCCGTCCGGCAGCACGTAGCGCGTGCGCCAGCGGCCCTGGCTGAAGAGGCCGCCGCCGAGCCGGAACGTCCAGTCGCCGACCTTGTAGGCCGCGGCGAGGCGGGGGTCGAGCGTCACCCGGTCCTCGCCCGGCAACTCGTCGGCGCGCAGACCGGCGACGATCGCGAGCCGGTCCAGCGCACGCCACTCGACCTCCGTGTAGCCGCCCACGTGATGCGCCTGGTCCGTCTCACCGTCCAGATGCACGGCGGGCGAACCGGGGGCGAGCCGATCGCTGGCCGGAATGATGCCGTCCGTCCACGCGTCCAGCAGCGCACCCTCGAGCCCGGCGCGGAACGTGACCCGCTCGCGTCGGAGCTCGCCGTCGAGGCGTGCGTCGAGGGCGCGGTCCTCGCGGTCGCGGGCGAGCACGCCGAAGCGGAACCGGCTCTCCCGCTCGGAGGCGCCGAATGTCAGGCGCACGAGCCCCCTGCCGTCCGGTGTCTCGGCGCGGACCTGCGTCGTCACCAGCCGGGTCGCGGCATCGCTGGTGAACGTGCCCTCGTAGCCGGTCGCGGAGACGAGCGCAGCGGTTTCGTCGGCCTCGCTCAGTGCGCTGGCGCTGATCTCCCAGCCGCGGCGCGGCTCGACTGCGACGCCGACCATGAGCTGGTGCGACGTCGGCGCCTCCGGGTACTCGTCCGTGCGGCCGTGCGTCTTCAGCAGCAGGCCGGTGTGCGTCAGCATGGTGGTGGCCCAGAAGCCGGCGCGATCGCCGAGCGGCTGCCACAGCGTGCCGCCGAGGGAGGCGATGCTGAGGTTGGCCCGGCCGCGGCGCTCCAGCGGCCGGCGGTCTGTCTCGAGCGCGACCACGCCGGACAGCGCGTTGCCGTAGCGCGCCGAGAAGCCGCCGCTGGAGAAGTGCGCTGCCCGCATGGCGCCGGGGTCCAGCACGCCGAAGATGGAGCCGGTCAGCGTCTCGAAGCGGCCGGGATGGAAGAGGCGGGCGCCGTCCACGTAGATCGGCGTCTCCGCAGGATCGCCCCCGCGCACGTAGAGGTCACCGCCGTCGCCCGCCACGCGCGTGACGCCGGGTAGGGTCTGGAAGGTCTGGAAGATGTCCGCGGTGCCGCCCGGGAGCGTGAAGACCTCCTGCTGCGACAGCCGCGTCGCGGCGCGCGGGTCGTCGACGGAATACGTGCTGCCGTGGACGACGATCGGCGCGAGGGTGTACCTCGCGTCCTCCGGCGGGGCGGAGGGGGGCCGGGACGGGGCGATGCTGTCCGCGTCCGCCTCCAGTGCGAGTTTCCCGATCTTCTCCCGGAGTGCGGGATCGTCGGGGAAGCGTGCCGCGCCGCGGCGCCACGTCTGCAGCGCCAGCGAGAGCCGCCCCTGCCGCTCGTACAGCTCACCCAGATACAGGTACGCGAGGGCGACGACGCGGTGGTCGCGATCGCCGTGGTCCGCCAGCAGCTGCTCCAGCGCCTGCACCGCGGCGCCGGTGCGGCCGAGGAACGTGGGCGAGTGGTAGTGGTTCATCCCCAGCATGAACCGCGCGAGCAGGTGCCGCGGATCGATCTGTAGCGCCTGCTCGAGGAGCGCGTTGGACTCCTCGAGGAGCGCGGCCTTGCGCATGTAGGGCGCGAACGGGATCAGGCACTGGGACCGCACGCGCGCCCGCACCACCAGCGCGTCCGCCGGGCGCTCCGCCTCCATGGCCGACGCCGCCGCCTCGAGCCGCGCCGCCGCGGCTTCCATCCGGTCCTTGCGGCCCTCGGCTGCCGCCGCCGTGCACTCCTCGAAGTCCGGTTCGAGCGACGCCGCAGCCGGCGCCTCCTGCGCCGCGACGCCTCGCGCCGAGAGCGTCGATGTCAGCATCAACGTGATCAGCCACCTCGCACGCATGTCCCCCTCCGATTGGTTGCGGGCCCACGCGACCCGCTTGCGCCGCCTGCGCGCAGGCAAAGGAAGGGCAAGCCCCGCCGGTCGCGGCAACGTGTTGTGCCAGTGGGAGTTCCGGGCGAATGGCGCAGTGGAGAGGCGCAGTCGCTGCGCTGCGGTGCAGCCGCGGGGCTGCGGTCCGGGCGCGGGCCGAGGCGGCGTCCGGGCCGACGCGGGACGCTCCCGCAGCGCCGTCTGGCCGTCCCGGCCCAAACCGCCGCCTCGGGATGCGAGTGGCGGAGCCGCCCGACGGCGTGGCACGCGCTCCGCGGCGTGTCGTCCTGCTTGGCACCGGACATTCGCGGCGCATCGAGGCACGTGGCAGGGAAGGCTCGCTCCCGGCGCCGGGGTGCGCGGCCGAGGGGCTGAGGAAATCCCCCACAGCGATTCCTCCGCGGCCCGACAGACGAGCCGGTGCGGTGCGCCTAGCTTGTGATCGCGAGGGCCGGGGGGACGACGAACACGCGAAAGGGGGGCACGATGAGAAAGTCGATCCTGATCCCGTTGGATGGATCGCCGTTCGGCGAGCAGGCGCTCCCGATGGGGCTCGACCTGGCGCGGCGGATGGGTGCGGACGTGCACCTGGTGCACGTGCATCAGCCCGTGCGCCCCGCGCCCTACGCGGAGGGGCTGCCCGTGTACACCGGCGAGCTCGAAGAGGAGGCGCGGACGCGGGAGGAGCAGTACCTGGCGAATCTGGCCAACCGCAGTGCGGAGTCGGCGGGTGTGGTGGTGCGGCGTGCGTTGCTGGATGGTCCGATCGCACCCGAGCTGGCGCGCTACGCCGACGAGGAGGAGATCGGCCTCGTCGTCATGACGACGCACGGGCGGGGCGGCCTCTCCCGCGCGTGGCTCGGGAGCGTCGCGGACGCGCTGATCCGGCAGGTGAACGTGCCGGTGCTGTTCCTGCGGCCCCGGAAGGAGGCGGGCGCGGAGCAGCCGCGGGAGTTCCGGCGCATCCTGATCCCGCTGGACGGCTCGAAGCTGGCCGAGTCGGTGCTGCCCACCGCGGAGGCGATCGGCCGGTTGAGCGATGCCGAGTACACGCTGCTTCACGTGGTCGTGCCGCCGTTCGTGCTCGGGCCGCCGCGTGCTACGGTGCTGGTGGAGCCGGGCGATGCGCCCGCGGCGGTGGAGCGGTGGTCGGAGGAGTACCTGGCGCGAGTGGCGGATCGGATGCGCGATGCGGGGCTGCGTGTGCAGGCCGTGGTGGAGATCCACCCGAACGCCGCGCAGGGCATCCTGGACTATGCGCGTGCCCACGACATCGACCTGATCGCCATGTCCACGCACGGCCGGGTGGGGTTCTCGCGGATCGCGTTGGGCAGCGTTTCCGACAAGGTGCTGCGCGGCGCGGAGGTGCCGGTGCTGCTCCAGCGCGGCGTGGCCGCCGCTGCGGACGAGGCGCAGCAGCAGGAAGGCGAGGCGCAGCTCGAGCTGGTGGAGCGGCCCGGCGACTGAAGCCGACCGCGGCTGGAGCGGCCGGGCGCCGGTCGCGGAGGCGTGCGTCCGCTGAACCCGACCCGAGCGCCGCGTTGACTGGGCAGCGGGAGTCTTCCCGGTCAGCGCGGCGCTCGTGGCATCGTGGGTGTCAGGACGCGGCCACCCGGGGGGCGGTCAGCGCGACGCGCTCGAGGTGCTCGGGCACCGTCACCTCCCAGCCGAAGCGCTCCTCGATGCTGTGCCGGAGCGCGTCCGCGGGCACGGGCTCGCCGTGGGTGACGAAGACGCGGCGCGGCGGCGTGCGCACGCTGGCGAGCCACGCCAGGATCTCGTCGCGGTCCGCGTGCGCGGAGAGGCCGTGGATCATGACGACCTCGGCGCGCACGGGCACGTACTCGCCGTGGATCTTCACCGACTCCGCGCCGGCGGCGATGCTCGCGCCGCGGGTCCCGGCGGCCTGGTAGCCCGTGAGCAGGATGGTGTTGCGCGGATCGGGCGCGAACGCCTTGAGGTGGTGCAGCACCCGGCCGCCGGTCGCCATGCCGCTCGCCGAGATGATGACGGCGGGCTCCGTCCTGCGGCTCAGCTCTTTCGACTCCTCGACGCTGTTGACGATTTTCGCCGTGCTGCACACCGCGACGCACTGTGCCGGGGTGAGCCGGTGCTCGCCCACGTGCGCGTGCAGGAGGCGCGTGGCGTTGGCGGCCATCGGGCTGTCCAGGAACACCGGCACCTCGGGGATCCGTCCCGCGGCGCGCAAGCGGTTGATGTGGTAGAGCACGGTCTGCGTCCGGCCCACGGCGAACGCGGGGATGATGACGATGCCGCCGCGCGCCGTGGTGCGGGCGATCGCCTCGGCCAGCACATCCGCCGGGTCGGTGCGGTCGTGCACACGGTCGCCGTACGTCGACTCCACGACGAGGTACTCCGCCTCCGGCGGTGGATTGGGCGCGGGGAGGATCGGATCGTGCGGACGGCCGATGTCGCCGGAGAACAGGATGCTGGTGTCCGGGCCGCGCAGCTCGACCATGCACGCGCCGAGGATGTGGCCTGCGGTGAGGTATCGGAAAGCGAGCCCGCCGCCGAGGTCGTGGACGACGTCGTGGGGAACGGGCACGAAACGCCCGAGGGCGCGCTCGGCGTCTTCCGCCGTGTACAGCGGCAGTGCGGGGCGGTGCTTGGAGAACCCCTTGCGGTTCGCGTACGCGGCGTCCTCCTCGTGGATGCGGCCGCTGTCGGACAGCAAGATGCGGCAGAGGTCGGCGGTCGCGGCGGTGCAGTAGATCGGCCCCTCGAAGCCGTCGCGCACGAGCACCGGGAGGTAGCCGCTGTGGTCGAGGTGGGCGTGGGTGAGCACGACGGCGTCGATCGTGCTCGGCGGGACGGGGAACCGCGCCCAGTTCCGCAGGCGCAGTTGCTTGAGCCCCTGGAACAGGCCGCAGTCCACGAGCACGGTGCGCTGCGGCGTCGTGACCAGGTAGCGTGAGCCGGTCACGGTGCCGGCCGCGCCCAGGAACGAGAGCTCCATCGTCGGGATCCCGTTGCAGTGGAACAGTGCGCGAGAATCTAATCTGCGGGGCGCGGGCCGCGGAAGCGGCGGTCGGCGGCCCGGTTTGCGCACGCCCGACCCTGCTCCTAGACTTCGCGCCGTTTCCACACGCAGCGGAAGGCGATTGCTGGAGGTCTCCATGTCCGGCGCACAGAACGCGTTTGCGGCGCCGCGGCCGGCCGTCTGCCGGTCGCCGCGTTCGGCAGTCCGAGCGGTCGTTCTCGCGGCGGCGGTCGTGCTCACGCCGCTCGCTTCTGCCCCGGCACTCGCGGCCCAGAGCGGCCGCGGCGGGCCGCAGGCCCAGATCGCCCTGCCCACCATCGAGCAGCGCACGGCCGGGATGCGCAAGCTGGACGGCTTCTTCCCGCTGTACTGGGACGAGGCCGCGGGCAAGCTGTGGCTCGAGATCCCGGCCGGCCGGTTGAACGCCGAGGTGCTCTACATCACGGGTCTGGGCTCGGGCCTCGGCTCGAACGACATCGGGCTGGATCGCGGCGCGCTCCAGGGCTCGCGCATCGTCGTGTTCGAACGCGTGGGGCCGAAGGTGCTCCTGGTGCAGCCGAACTACCGGTTCCGCTCCAGCAGCACGAATCCGGCAGAGGTGCGCGCGGTGCGGGACGCGTTCGCGCGCTCGGTGCTCTGGGGCTTCACCGTCGCGGCGCAGACCGGCGAGCGCATCCTCGTGGACGCGACAGACTTCCTCCTCCGCGACGCGATCGACATCGCGCCGCGGCTCCGTCCCGGTTCCTATCGCCTCGACACGAGCCGCAGCGCCATTTACCTGCCCATGACGATGAACTTCCCGAAGAACACCGAGATGGAGGTCGAGCTGACCTTCGTCGCGCAGCCGGGGGGCGGGAGCGGCGGCGGCGGGTTCGGTGGCGGGCAGTTCTTCGAGGGGGTGGGCGCGGTCGCGGCAACGGGCGAGGCGGCGAGCCTGCGGGTGCACCACTCGCTCGTCGAGCTGCCCGACGACGGCTACGAGCCGCGCCTCTACGACCCGCGCTCCGGCTACTTCCCGATCGCGTGGGAGGACTACTCGGCGCCGCTGGGCGAGCCGATGACCAAGCGCTTCATCCGCCGCCACCGGCTGAAGAAGCGGGACCCGACGGCGCCCGTGAGCGACCCCGTCGAGCCGATCGTCTACTACGTGGATCCCGGCATCCCCGAGCCGATCCGCACCGCGGTGCTCGAAGGCGCGCGCTGGTGGAACCAGGCGTTCGAAGCGGCCGGCTACCGGAACGCGTTCCGCGTGGAGCTGCTGCCCGACAGCGTCAGCCCCCACGACATCCGCTACAACGTGATCAACTGGGTGCACCGCTCGACGCGCGGGTGGAGCTACGGCTCCTCGGTGGTCGACCCGCGTACGGGCGAGATCATCAAGGGCGTGGTCACGCTCGGCTCGCTGCGCGTGCGCCAGGACTACCTGATCGCCGAGGGTCTGCTCGCGCCCTACCGTGAAGGCGATGAGACGCCGCCCGAGCTGGCCGAGTGGGCGCTCGCGCGCATCCGCCAGCTCGCCGCGCACGAGGTGGGGCACACCCTCGGGCTGGGGCACAACTACTACGACAGCGAGCTCGGCCGCATCTCGGTCATGGACTACCCGCACCCGCTGGTCACACTGCGGCCGGATGGCACGCTGGACTACTCGGAGGTCTACGAGAACGGGATCGGCGAGTGGGACAGCGTCGCGATCCTCTGGGGCTATCAGGACTTCCCCCCGGGCACGGACGAGCAAGCGGAGCTGCAGCGCATCCTCGACGAGGCCTGGGCGCGCGACCTCCGCTATATGACCAACCAGGACCTGGCCGCGCACCCCCGCGTGGACCAGTGGTCCAACGGCACGGACGCGGCGGCCGAGCTGGAGCGCATGATGGAGATCCGCCGCGTGGCGCTCTCCCGGTTCGGCGAGACGGCGATCAAGCGGAACGCGCCGCTCGCCACGCTCGAGGAGGTCCTCGTGCCGCTGTACCTGCATCACCGTTACCAGGTCGAGGCGGCGGCCTCGGTGCTCGGCGGCGTGCACTACGTCTACGCGCTCCGCGGCGACGGCCGTACGCCGTTCGTCCGCGCCTCGGCGGACGAGCAGCGCCGGGCGCTCCGCGCGCTGCTGGCGACGCTCAGCCCGCAGGAGCTCACGCTGCCTGCGTCCATCATCGAGAAGCTGCCGCCGCGCCCGGCCGGCTACGGCATGCACCGCGAGCTGTTCCCGCGCTACACCGGTCCCGTGTTCGACGTGATCACCCCTGCCGTCGTCGCGGCGCAGCACACGGTCTCGCTCCTCCTGGATCCACAGCGTGCGGCACGGCTGGTCGAGCAGCACGCGCTGGAGCCGTCGCTGCCCGGGCTCGAGGAGGTGCTGGATGAGCTCCTCGTGAGCGTGCAGCGGGCGCGGGTGACGAACCCGTACGAGGCGGAACTGAGGCGCGCGGTCGAGCGCGTCGTCGTCGAGCAGCTCATGGAGCTGGCGGCGACGGCGCGGATGCCGCAGGTCCGCGCGATCGCCACGGACCGGCTCGAGCGTCTGGCGGAAGCGCGCACGCTCGCGTCCGGCCAGCGCCCGCGGGACGCGGAAGCGGCGCACCACGCGCTGCTGGTGCGGGACATCCGCCGCTTCCTCGACCGGCCGGCCAGCCCGTACACCGCGCCGCCGGCGCCGGTCATCCCGCCCGGCGCGCCGATCGGCGAGCCGGCGATGGACTGGCTGGGCAGGACGGAACGCTGGCAGCCGCACAGCGCACGGGAACTGGCGCGCGCGTGGTTCGAGCGGCTCGAGCCGCCGTGCACCATGTGGGAGTAGGGCACTGCTGCTCTGGGCTCCGGCGGCTTCGCCGAGGCCGGGCGCCGCGGAGCCCAGAGCCGAAGGCTCGGTGCCCGGCGAAGCGGTGCCCGGCGAAGCCGGAGCGGAGCCCGAGACCGGCACGGGTGTACGACCCGCAAACACGGTACGCAACGAAACGGTCTCGAGGCAGCATTGGAAGAGATCCGTATCCCGAACCAGGCCACGTACTCGCCGGTCTCGCTCACCGACGTGATTGTCGCGGCGCCGCTCGTTTCGCGCGTGCTGCTCGGCGCCACGCTGCCGGGCCGGGTGCTCCAGCTCGCCGCGCTCGGCGCATACGCAGGCAGCGCGCTCCAGGACTGGGCCCGGCGCCAGGGCGTGCGGAAGATCGACTTCCTGCGCGAGTTCGGTGCCGACGTCCGCAACTTCGAGCCGATGCCGGAGGACGCGCGGCGGCAGGAGGTGCGGGTGCTGGTCGAGCGGGTGAACGACGGCTACGTACCCGGCCGGATGCGCCGCAACGAGCTGGCCCGGTTGGTGGACTGGCACCTGACCGAGTACATCGCCCGCATCACCGGGCAGCGCGTGCGGACCAGCACCGAGGTGCGCAGCTTCATGCTCATGCAGGTGCTGTTCCCGTTCGCCGTGGGCGCATGCGACGTGCTGTCCGGCGACATCGCGCTGTTCCGGGACACGGGCGTGTTCGAGCCGCACGTCATCGCGCACGAGTTCTGTCACCGCAAAGGTTACCTCAAGGAGCTCGAGGCGCAGGCGCTCGCATACCTGGCGCTGGCCGCGTCGGGCGATCCGCTCCTGGTCCAGTCCGCGCTGTGCGAGCGACTGCACCGCGACCTGAGGGTGCTGTCCGGCGGTGATCCGGAGCGGTTCCGCGCACTGGTCGAGGGCTCGGGGTTCCGCGCGGAACTCGCACGCCAGTTCCTCGCGTTCCGCCCGGAGCCCGGTCCGCTGATGGGGCCGGTCGCATCGCTGATGCGTGCGGCGTACGACGCGCGGATGCGGCTCACCGGCCAGAACGGCATCTCCGACTACGACCTGGGCTTCACCAGCTTCCTCTACACGTTCGAGCGCAGCACGCACGCGCGGCAGGCGCCGCCGGTCGCCGGCACGGTGTGGGCCCGGAGCTGATCGTCGCGCGCACGCGGCTAGGGCGCATCCCGCCCCCGAGTGGTCCGGGACCACTAGGGATCATCCCGCGCGCACGCGGCTGCGGCGAGCAAGGGAGGAGCTTCGCCGCTGGAAGCGGAAGGGCTCAGCGTCGCCACCGCCGCAACGAGTCCTTCACGCGCTGGGACAAGCTGCGCCGCGGCCGCGGCGCGCCGGCCGTGAGCCCTGCATCCGGCGCGAGGCAGCGGTCGCATGCGCCGCAGTAGCGCATCGCGGCGGGATCGCCGAAGTAGCGGAGCACGAACCCGCGCCTGCAACCGCGGGTGTACGCGTAGCGCTGCATCCATTCGAGCTTGGTGTACTCTCGTTCGCGGCCGCGGCGGAGCATCCGCCAGTCCACGGAGGGGGGATGGTCGACGTCGCCGTCCACCACGACAACGCGCTGGTCCGGGTCGCCGGCGCGTTGCGCGTCTTCGATGCGCAGGGCGCCGGCGCGCTCGAGCATGCGGAGCGCGGACTCGGCGAGGACGGGCCCGCGGTCGACCTGCGCCGCGCGGGCGAGGTCCCGGAGCGACAGCGAGACCGGTTCCCCCGCCCGTGGGCTGCTCCTCTCCAGGACCACAGCCAGCACGCGGCGGACCACATCTTCCGGCGGCTGGCGCGTGTCGATGAGGAACTCGTGGGTGAAGCGGTCCCGGTAGGCGTGCAGGAGCACGCACTCTGCGGGCTTGCCGTCGCGCCCCGCTCGCCCCGCCTCCTGGTAGTACGACTCGAGGGTCGCGGGCATGGCGTGGTGGATCACGATGCGCACGTCGGGTTTGTCGATGCCCATGCCGAACGCGCTGGTCGCGACGATGATGGGCGTGCGGCCCTGCATGAATTCTTCCTGGAGCCGGTGCCGGTCCTCCGCCGACACGCCGCCGTGGTATCCCGCCGCACGCAGCCCCGCGTGGTTCAGCATGTCCGCCAGCGCGTCCACCTTCTTGCGCGTCGGCGCGTAGACGACGGCCACGCCGTCGCGCGGCCGCCGCAGCAGCTCCAGCAGCCGCTGGTCCTTTTCCCGCTCGTCCTCGGCGGCCACGACGTGCCACGACAGGTTCTTGCGGTCGAAGCCGCCGGCCAGGATGAGGGGCCGGCGAAGGTTGAGGTAGGTGAGGATGTCATCGCGGACGGCGGGCGTGGCCGTTGCCGTCAGCGCGATGGCCGGGCACGCGAGCGCCTTGCGCACCTCGCCCAGCCGCAAGTAGGACGGTCTGAAGTCGTGGCCCCACTCGCTGATGCAGTGCGATTCGTCCACCGCGAACAGGCTGATGCGGAAGCCCTCCATGCGGCGCCGGAAATCCACGCTGCCGAAGCGCTCCGGCGCCACGTAGAGCAGCTTGGTCTCGCCGCGGGCGCAGCGCTCGAGCCGCTCTTCCACCTCGGCGGGTCCGAGCGTCGAGTTGATGTACGTGGCCGGCACGCCACGCCGCTGGAGCGCGTCGACCTGGTCCTTCATGAGCGAGATGAGCGGGCTCACCACGATCGTGAGCCCGGGCAGCACGAGCGCGGGGATCTGGTAGCAGAGACTCTTCCCGCCGCCGGTGGGCATGAGGACCAGCACGTCACGGCCCGAGAGCACCGCGCGGATCGCCTCCGGCTGCACGCCGCGGAAGTCCGGGTAGCCGAACAAACGGCGCAGCTCGGCGCGGGCGCGCTCGTAGAGCTCGTCAGGCGGGGCACGATCAGGGCCGTTGGGCTCCCTCATGCCCGCCACGATCAGCGGATGGGCGGGGCATTGCGATAGTGAGTCGGGTCACCGGAAGGGCGGGGAACCTGGGTCATCGAACGCCGCTAATACCGGATGAAGTTCCGGCGGGGGAGGGCGGCGGTCTCGCGGACGAGGAAAAACGCGTGGGGACTCGCATCTCCAACCCGGGAGGCAACGCCATGAGGGCCCGGACCACGATGGCGAGCAACCGGCATCGGCCCCTTTGCGAGTGCGCCGTTCCCGAGAGACGCTTGCCTCGACACGCGACACTTGGCAGCGCTGCGCGGCTGCTCGCGTGCGTGGTGGCCGTGGGCGCGGAGTTGGCAGGCGCCACGAGCGCCCTGGCTCAGTCTCCGGACGGCAGCGGATCGGCGCATGGGATTGCCTCCGAAGTAAAGGCGCCGCCGCCGGAGCTCTTCCCCCCACGCGGCTTGCGCTTCGGCGCCGAACTCACGGCGGGCCGGCCGTTCTTCCGCGGTGATGCCGCCACCATCTGGAACGCGATCGGCTCCTTCGGCATCATCGTTCCGGGGCTCGATCTGCGGCTGGGCTACGACTTCGGTCGGCTCGGCCTCACGTTGAGCGGCGAGGTCAGCGAATTCGATGTGGGCGATCGGGACGGCTACGGCCTGGCGGTCGCCGCGTTGCTGCATTGGCGACCTCCACTCTCGATCGTCGGCCGGTACGGCTCCAGAGTGACCGCTGGCTTCATCCGGCAGCTACACGCAGGCATCTACTTCGCGCCAGGCCAGTTCCCCACACACGTCACGGAAACCGCCGGACCTGCCGACGCCGGCAAGGCTCACACGCTCGGCGACGGCGTCCGGTTCGGCTTCGGCGTCGAGGCTCCGGGCCGGCTCTGGTACATCCGTTTGTCCGCGGAGGCGAGCGTCGACGTCGTGACCTTCCGCGAAGTCGGCCTCGGTGAGGGCACCTACCGGGTGCGCAACCCGGGCTGGAGCTTCTATCCACGCCTCGCAGTGGCGCTCGAGTCCTGGCCGTTCTCGCGCTGAAACGCCGAGCGGGCTGCCGGCACTCGCCAGCAGCCCGCGGCAAGCCGTGTCCAGCCGCGATCAGCCGTCGTCTCTTCGCTTCAGGACGAGGTACCACTCGATCCTGGTGAGCGGGCGGTACGCCTCCAGCAGCGCACGGAACCGCGCATCCTGCGAGAAATACTCGAGGTAATCGAACCCGTGGAGCACGTGGCCGGGCGGAAGGGCATCGATGATCAGGAGCGTCGGCCGGCTCCGCTCCAGGTCCGAGATGGTCGCCTCGAAGAGGTAGCGCTCACCCTCCGACATTTCATCCGGGCGATGGTACGGGAAGCGCTCAGTGCCTTGCGGCGTGGGCGCGTAGAAGCCCAGGAGCAGGAACAGCGAGTGGAAGCGCATTCCCCAAGGGACGCCGGTGTAGTTCACCAGCGGGAAGGCCGCGTGCATGTTGCTGGAAAGAACGGCGATCGGGCCGCCGTCCCCGTGCTGCTCGACGAGATGAATCATCTCGGGGAGGCGATAGCCGATACGAGCCATCTCGTTCCAGCGCGCCGCGCTCGTGCGGACCGGTGCATGCGCGGCGAGGAAGAGGACCACCGCGAGCCCGACGAGGGCCAACGCCGGCGTACCACGTCTCCAGGCCCGCTGCGCGCCGGCTCGCCCGTGCGTGGTGTCCGCCGAGCGCGTGGCGGCGGCCTCCGCATGCGGTACGGCCGCGGAACGTTCAGACCGCCGGGAGCCGCCCGCAACGTACGCTGCTCGACGCCGGAGGACCGGCAACAGGTCCACCGCCGCAGCGGCAATGAGCACCCACGCCAGCGCCCGTACCGGCAGCCAGTGGTACTCCCAGCCCTTGCTCTGAAGGAACACGGCGGCGAGGAAGCCGGCGCAGGCGAGGCCCAGCGTCCAGCGCAGGGCGCGGGAAGGCGGCGGTCCCGGCACCGCCGTGGCGGCAACGAGCGCGATGCCGGCGAGCCACGCGACGGGTTGGCGCAGCAGTATCCACGGGCTCACCTGCAGGAAAGCAGAGTACGAGGAATACGAGCGCCGCGCGAACGGGACGAACTCCGGCGTGGCGATCAGCGTGCCGATCGCGTACGCCACGAACACCGCGAGCACCGCAACGTGCTCGAGGCGCACGAGGGAGCGTAGCCCGCACCGCCACGCCAGGAAGAGCTCGAGAGCCAGCCAGATCGAGAGGAAGAACGGCTTGAGGGCAAGGCCGACGCCGGCCATCGCGCCCAGCACAGCGCATCGAACGGCGCCTCCGACGGCGAGCCCCTGAGCGCGCGCGGCGACGGCGAGGGTGTAGGGCAGCGTCAGCAGCATCGCGAGGTGCTCCCGTTGCCCGAACTCCATCCCCGGCAACGCGACGAACGAGACGACGACGACGAGCAGCAGTGCATGGCGAGCGAGGCGCCGACCCTCGCCCAGGAGCTCGCGGAGCAAGGGTGTGGCCAGCAGGAGCGAAGTCGCGGCGAGCCCCAGCACGAGGAGACGGAAGACCGTGATGTTCCAGATCCCCGTGAGCCGCGCGATCAGTTCCGCGACCATGCTCAGGAAGATGATGAGCGGCGGGTTGATCTCGATGACGTCCACGTACAGCGTGGCGCCATCCAGGGCGCGGCCGGCCACGTAGAGAAGCCAGGCCATGTCGTGGTTCGCGGGGAACGAGAAGGCGCCGTGGACCCCGTAGAGGAAGAGCGCGCTCGCGAGCGCGAAGGCGAGGGTCTCGAGGCTGTCGCGGCTCATCGCGCGCGGTGCGCTGGCAGCCATCGCGGCATTCGCTTGGCCTGACGCGACGCTTTGTGCTTGGGAGACGGAATCAGCGATCGACTTCGTGGCGCCAGACAGGTCCCTGCCCCTGTCGAGAGCGTCGTCGCTCACGGCTCGCTTGCTTCCCATGGTGGTGGAGACGCCTCTGCCGCCCCGAAAAATATCAACCGGGCCGGCTTCGGCACAGATCGCCGGAGCCGGCCCGGTCCGTTCGGCTACGCGAGCGCGTCTCCGATCGGCCGCTGCCGCTACCCCCGCACCCCCAGCAGCTCGTCGATCGTGGCGCGCGAGACCGCGTGGTAGCCCGGCCGCGCGCGGCGGTAGATGTCCTCCGCGATCGGCCGACCCCAATCGGTCGCAATGAGGTCCGCGTAGAGCGGACGCAGGAACTTGCGCCGGCCCTGCGAGACGAGGAACCGGTCCAGCGCGGGGAGCGCGGGCTCGTAGCGGTTGCGGATCGCGATGCGCAGCCACTCGAACAGGATCTCGCTGTTGCCGGTCTGCGTGAGCCGGAACCGTGCGTCCAGGGCGCGCAGCCGCTCCGCGTCGTACGTCCCGTCCAGTCCGCGCAGGAAGTGCAGCCATTCGTGCGTGGACCAGCCGTCCGTCTGTAGGGACGAGATGGGCGCGCCATCGTGGAACGCCTGCACCTGCGCGTCCACCTTCGCGAACGCCTCGGACCTCTCCTCGGGCGCATTCGACGGCAGCCCCGTCCCGTAGACCCACTCCTCCGCCCGGATCGCCGCGGCCAGCGCCTCGTCGCCGCGGATCAGGTTCTGGTTCAGCTCGCGCAGGAACCCTTCCGTGGTCATGGGCTGGAAGGCGTGGCGGTCGAAGTAGTCGCGCAGGAACGCGTCGAACCGCTCGCGCCCGGCGGCCAGCTCGATCGTGCGCAGGAACGCCGCGCCCTTGTCGTACGGCACGGAGGTCATGCCATCGTCCGGGTCGCGGCCCGCGAGGTCGATGTGCAGGCGCGTGTCGGGCGCATCCGGGCCGCCCAACTCCTCGAACGCGGCGAGCAGGTCCTGCCGCGCGATCACGCGCAGCATCGCCGCGTACTCGGGGCCGCGCAGCTCCTCCATGATCCGGTTCTCGATGTACGACGTGAAGCCCTCGTTCAGCCAGAAGTCGCTCCACGTCGCGTTGGTGACGAGGTTGCCGGACCAGGAGTGCGCGAGCTCGTGGGCGACCAGCGAGACCAGCGACCGGTCGCCGGCGAGGACCGTGGGGGTGGCGAAGGTGAGGCGGGGGTTCTCCATCCCGCCGAACGGGAACGACGGAGGCAGGACGAGCACGTCGTACCGGCCCCAGCGGTACGGGCCGTACAGCCGCTCCGCCGCGGCCAGCATCTCTTCCAGCTCGGCGAACTCGGCCGCCGCCGCCTCGATCGCCGGCGGCTCGGCGTACACGCCCGTGCGCGGCCCGACCTCGCGGAACTCCAGCTCGCCGATGGCCAGCGCGATCAGGTACGGCGGGATCGGCTCGCTCATCCGGAACCGGTAGGCGCGCACGCCCCGCCGGCCCTCGACCGGCTCGCCGTCCGGCGTCAGCATCTCCGCGCTCATGACCGCGCGCAGCCCTTCAGGCACCACGATGCGCGCGGAGTAGGTCTGCCGGATGCCCGGGCTGTCCTGCGTCGGGATCCAGGTGCGCGTGAGGATCGCCTGACCCTGCGTGAACAGGAACGGCCGCCGCTTGCCCGCCGTCTGCGCCGGCTCGAGCCACTGCACGGCCGCCGCGTCCGGCGACGTCGCGTAGCGGATCACGATGCGGTCCACGCCGTCCGGCAACTTCACCGCCAGCGCGCGGCCGAGGATCGGGTCCTCCGGGCCGAACGCGTACGGCAAAGGGTGACCGTCCGGCGTCGTCACCGCCTCGATCTCCAACGTCTTCACATCGAGGACGACGCTGTCCGCGCCCGCCTCGCGGGCGATGTCCAGCGTCGCGGTGCCCGCGAGGCGCCGGGCCTCGAAGTCGGCGGTGAGGTCGAGCTCCACGTGCGTGACGCGCGCCTCCACGGGCCGCGCGTAGGAGTGGATGTCCACAGCGGTCGAGCCCGCGGCATCCGCCGCGGGCTCCCGCCGCCCGGCGCAGCCGGCGAGGATGGTCATGGCCAGGACGATGCTCGCGAATCGGTTCACGGGTGGGTGCCTCCTTCGACCCCGACAGGGGGCCGCCGGCTCCTGCTACCCGTTCCGCTTCGCCTGGTTTCGGGCGTCCAGGCTCACGGGACCCGCGCCAAAGTGCGCGATCAGCAGCGCGGCGCCCAGCATGCTCACGTTCTTGAAGAACATCACCTGCTGCATCTGCGCCATCATCGGGTCCGGCACCGCCCAGAACGCGTGCATCTTCAACGTCACGGGCACCAGGAACAGCACCAGGAGCCAAGCGCCCAGCCGCGCCCGGTAGCCCAATGCGATGCTGAGCCCGCCCGCGAACGCGAGCACACCGCTGAGCGGGACGAGCAGCGTCGCCAGGGGAACGCCCGCCTGCTCCGCGTAGGCGATGGACCCCGAGGAGAAATGCCCGATGATGGAGTTGACGAAGATGAGCGCGAAGAGCACGCGGCCCAGCGGCACCAGGTAGCGCGTGAAGCTCGCCACCTCCCCCGTCGCTGCCACGCCATGGTCCACCCCGCGCGCGTCACGGTCTCGGTTCTCGAGTGCTGCGGTGTTGGTGCTCATGCTCGACTCCCTGGGCTGAGAGTTTGGAGTTGCCGTGCTCCGGCCTTGCCGCCCGGCCAGACAGTACGGTGCCAGACAGTACAGCAATGAATGATTGATGCCGAAAAAAAGAGGGCCTCGTGCCCGGGGCCCCGGCGCCGCGCAGTGCGTGCGCGGCCGTCACGCCTCGATCGCCGCCAGCAGCCGGCCGAGCGCGGCCCGGTCCGCCTCGGAGAGCGAGGCCTCGAACTCACGGCGTACCCGTTCGATCTCCCGCGTCCCGGCGACAGCGCGACGCCGGCCCTCCGGGGTGAGCGCAGCGCGGATGACGCGCCGGTCCGTCGGGTCGGCGACCCGCCTCACCAGCCCCTCGGCTTCGAGCCGGTCCACGAGCTGGGTCATGTTGGAGCGGACGCAGCTCTGGCGGGCGGCCAGGTCACCGAGGGGCAGCGGCTCACCGGCCTCCATGAGCAGGCGGAGCACGCCGTGCTTGGCGAAGGACAACCCGACCTCGGCAAGCGCCTTCTCGACCCGTGCCTCGAGGGCGCGGCCCACGTGGATGAGCGCGAACATGGTGCTGTCGGCGGTCGGATCCACCGTCGTCGCCTGCCGGCCGGTCGAATCGTTCATACATGAATCATATCGGCTGGCGGTCGTTGCGTCAAGAAGGTCGGCAGCGCGGCGTGCGCTCCAGCGCGCCGTCGGCGCCGTAGACGCGGTACTCCGGGCACTCGGTGTCCGCGACGATGATGTGGCGATCCCCCGGCGCTGTGACCGCAGTGGGAGGGAACGGGATGGGCGTGTTCTGGATGAGGTACCCGTCGTGGTCGATGAAATCGAACGACTCCGAGCCGGGCACGGCGGCGCTGCTGTCCAGGATCGCGCCGTCCGTATCGTGGAGCCAAAGGGTGTTGCGGCGGCGTCTGACGCCCGGGTCGGCCCCGGGCTCGAGGTCGGTGGCCGCGATGGTGCGCACGACGATGCGCCCCTCGGCGAGGACGCCCTGGAGCCGCGGACCGAAATGGCCTTCCTTCGTCTCGAGGCGGAATGATCGGACGAACCGGCCCTCGCTGTCGAAGACGGAGACTCGGGACTGGTCCGGATCGCCCGCCAGGAGCGAGTCGCCGTGGACGTGGATCTCGCCGAGGAATTCGAACTCGCCCGGCCCGCTGCCGCTCCGGCCGATCGCAGTGACAGAGCGGCGTTGGTGGCGAGCAGGGCGGGGAGGAGAACGGCGAAGCAGCGTTTGCTGGAGTGGTGCGCCCTCTCTTCGGGTTCGGCCGTCATGCCCGCCTCCGCTGCCGCGCTCGCCCGCGCATCAGAGGTCCGGCCGTTCGCCCTCGATGCCCTGGAGCGGTGAGCGGATCCTACCGGCCGCGCCGGCGGTGAACGGCGGCGGCAGCGGGCAGCGCAGGACGCGGTGCTGGGAGGCGCCGATCGCTTTCGCGATGCGCTCGGCGGCGCGGTCCACCTCACGCCAGGTGCGCCTGTCTGCGGGGTCGAACAGGGCGACCTTGACGTCGAGTCGTCCTTGCCGTTCCTCCATGTCCCAGACGCCGCCGATGCGGCCGTCGCGCAGCACGGCGGAGGTGGGGTTGCCTGCGCGGTCGTAGACGCGCTCGTACCAACGTGGCTGGAGGAAGCGGCCGCGGACGCGGTAGGCGGTGAGGAAGGCGTCCCAGGGCGGCAGGAGGTGGATCCCGCGCGGGCCCTCGTCGGGCAGTGCGGCCAGCTCCTCGACCACGGTCGCGGGCACGAGCAGCTCGCCCGGCACGTCCCTCACGGTGATCGGCACGAGTTCGTCGCCGAGCGCGGCGACGGCGGCATCCGCAGCCTCGCGGGGCAGGCCGCTCCACCAGCGGAAGTCGTCGAGGGAAGCGGGGCCGAACGCGTGGAAATAGCGGCGGGCGAGGAGCATGCGGCCGCGCTCGGCGTCGCCAGCCGCGAGGTCCACGCCCGGCAGCCAGTCGCTCAGGCGCGCGTACTCGGCGATGTCGCTCGTCCAACCGCCGCGCACGCCGGCACGGACGAGCCGGCCCTCGCCGCACATGAGGCCGACGACGTAGTTGAGCGCCGCGAGGACGTCGGCGGGCAGGTCGCGCACGGCGTGCCGGATCTCGGCGATGGTGAGCGGCCTTTCCTCGAGCGCGGCCTCGATGCGCGCGGCGGCGTGGCGGTAGGCGTCGCCGCTGAGTCCCGAGTTGCGGATGAGGTCGGCGAACGCGTTGCGGGTGAGGTGCGACGTCGCCTGGAAGATGTCCGGCAGGTCGCGGACGGCCACGAGGGCGAGGTTTGCGCGCATGGCGCGGGTGCGCACGACGCTGCGCTCGGTGTAGAGCAGGTGGTCCAGCTCGGCGATGTCCGCGCTGGGGCTCCGCGCCAGCACCGAGAGATAGCAGGCCGGCGCGGCGCCGTAGATCCCCGGGACCGCCTCGATCACCTGCGCGGCGGGGCGCGGCGCCTCGGTCGCATCGAAGCCCTGACGCGCCCAGAGGTGCCGGTTGAGTTGCGCCAACGTGATCTCGAGCTTCGTCATCGGGCCGTCCGATCCGCCGTGCGTCAGAGCGCGCGCACCTTCATGGTTGCAGGGTCGAACTCGAACGCCTTGCCCTCCCAGAGCGAGCGCGTCGCCAGGTCCACCACGACCATCACGCGGGTGCCGAGCTCGACGTCGCTCACGGGTTTCTCGCGGGTCCGCATGCACTCGAGCCAGTGCAGCCGGAGCACGTCCTGGGGGTTGCCCACGTCCGGGCCCTCGAACGTGTACTCCTCGACCTCCTCGGCGTAGATGCGTTCGGGCCGCAGGGTCAGCCGGCGGCCGTCGATGTACAGGTTCGCGCGGTGGCCGCGGACCATGGTCTCCAGGCCGACTTCGTTCGAGGTCGAGCCCGCCACGACCATGGTGTGCTCTCCCTCGAACTCGACGTTGATGTTGACCAGGTCGTGGTTCTCCATGGCCTTGTCCACGTAGTGCCCGCCGGATGCGACGACGCGCGTGGGCCAGCCCACGTCCAGCGCCATGAGCAGAGGCGTGATGCGGTGCACCAGCAGGTCGCCGATGATACCGGTGGAGTAGCGGCGGTAGCGGCGCCAGCGCGCGTACACCTCCGGATCCCAGGGCGCCTCGCCCAGCGGCCCGCACCAGGCCCGCCAGTCGAGGTTGACGCCCGGCTTCCACTCCGGGTCGATCTCGTAGTACAGCCACTCGCCGTCCTTGGAGTTGCGGCAGTAGCTGGTCTGGCTCCAGACCGGCTTCCCGATGGTGCCCTCCGCGATCAGCCGCTGCGCTTCCTTGTAGCCCGGGTACATGGTGTACTGCGTGCCGACGACGACGATCGCGTCCGGGTTCGCGCGCACGACTTCCCGCAGCCGCAGGGCCTCTGGCAGCCGCAGCGTCATGGGCTTCTCGACGTAGACGTCCTTGCCCGCCGCCACCGCGTCCTCGACCATCTTCGCGTGCCAGTGCTCGGGCGTGGCGATCAGCACGCCGTGGATCGAGGGGTCGGTCAGGAGCTGGCGGTAGTCGCGGTACGCGTGGATGGTGTAGTCCGCGCCGGTCTTCATGCACGCCTCGAGCGCGCTGTGGAGCCGCGGCTCGCAGACGTCCGAGACCGCCACGACCTGCACGTCGGCGCGCCCGTCCTTGGCCATGCGGATGAACGCGCGGCAGTGCTCGGTACCCATGCCGCCGGTGCCGATCACGCCGATGCGCAGCGGCTCGTCGGGGCGGATGGTCGGGCGTGTGTGCGCGCGCGGAACGGGGGCTGCCTCTGCGGCCGGGGAGTCCACGTGGAGTGCCGCCAGCGCGCCGGCGGCCGCGGCCGTGCGCGCCAGGAACGCCCTGCGGGTCAACGGGTCGGTCATCGTGCTCGCGGTCTCCAGGGAAGCGACGGTTCCTGCGGTGAGGGTCCCTGCGGAAACTAGCCCGCCGGCAAGGGCCGAGACAAGGCGGACGGGCGCCCGCGCAGGCGGCTGCGCTCACACCGGCGCGAGCTCGTCCCGCACGCGCTCGAGCAACTGCTTGGTCAGCCGGATGCCCTCGCGCTCCGGCAGCCGGCGGCCCTCGTACTCGATGCCCACCCAGCCGCGGTAGCCCGCCTCCAGGACGATGCGCATGAGCCGCCGGTAGTCCTTGTCCGTCTCGTTGCCCTCTTCATCGAAGTCGTGGGACTTGGCGCTCACGGCCTTCGCGAACGGCATCAGCTCCTGGACGCCCCTGTACTTGTCGTACATCTCCGTCTCGCTGATGCGGAAGTTGCCGAAATCGGGGAGGGTGCCGCAGCGGGGATGATCCACGAGCCGCATGACCTGGGCGAGCCACGCAGCGTTGGACGAGAGGCCGCCGTGGTTCTCGACGACGATGGCGATCCCGACCTGGTCGCCGTACTCGCACAGCCGGCGCAGCCCGTCCGCCGCGAGTTTGGCCTGCTCCTCCCACGTACCCTCGCTGGCGGCGTTCACGCGGATCATGGCGCAGTCCAGGGTCTTGGCGGCGTCCACCCACTTGTAGTGGTTCTCGACGGCCTTCTTCCGCTCCGCCTCGTCCGGCGCGCCGAGACGGCCTTCGCCGTCGCACATGATCAGGTGCTGGTAGACGCCTTCGCCGTCCGCGCGGCGGTTCATCTCCGCGAGGTACGCGGCGTCTTTCGCCTTGTCCTTGAAGAACGTGTTGACGTACTCGACGGCCTCGATGCCGAACTCCTGCCGCGCGACGCGCACGAAGTCCAGGTGGTCCAGCTCGCCTGCCCGGATCGTGCGGTGCAGCGACCACTGGGCCAGCGAGATCCGGAACCAGGGGGCCGGGGCCGGGCCGTGGGCGTGGGCGAGGGAGCCCGTGGCCCCGGGGAGGCCAGTCGCTCGGGTGGCGCCGAAGGAGCCGAGCTTCTCGAGGACGGCGTCGCCCGCGGCGAGCGCGGCGAGCGCGCGGCCGCCAGCGGCGAGGAAGTCGCGGCGAGTGGGGCGTGTCGTCATGGCGTCGGCCTCGATGCTGACGGTGACGCCCCGCCGCGGCGACGGATGCGGCCGCGGCGGGGGCGGGCAGTACTCCGCTACTCGACGAGGGTCGCGCGCTGGATGTAGTCGAGGTTGGGGAAGTTCTGGCGCAGGTAGGCGTTGCCCTGCGTCTGGATCTGCCCCTGGTTCGGCCCCTGCCCGTTGGGCGCGCCCTCGCCGTAGCCGCTGTAGAGCGCGTCCACGACCTCCATGCCCTCCACCACGCGGCCGATCGGCGCGAAGCCCATCCCGTCGAGCTGCCGGTTGTCCCGCAGGTTGATGAAGAGCTGCGTCGTGCGCGTGTTGGGGCCGGCCATGGCGAAGGTGACGTAGCCACGCCGGTTGCTCTCCACCACCGGGTCGTCCGGGATGCGGGCGGCGCGCCACACCGCGTTGACCGCGGGGTCGCCGTTGATCCCGAACTGCGCCACGAAGTTCTCCAGGACGCGGAAGAACGCCACATCGTCGTAGTAGCCGTTGCGGACCAGGTTGTAGAACCGGTCCACGCCGTTCGGCGCCCAGGCACGCACCGCCTCGACGACGAACGCGCCCTTGGTCGTCTCGAAGCGCACCCGGAAGGTGTCCGGCGCCGTCGCCTGGTTGTCCGGGTGCCGGGGGTTGAGCAGCGGGTTGTCCATGGCGGGATCCGCGGCGGCCTCGCCCGCGGGCGTTTCGGCGGCGCCCTCGGCGGGCCGATCCGCGCCGCCCCCGCAGCCGACGGCGAGGATGGCCAGCGCTGCCGCGGCGATGCAGGAGCGCGAGCGGCGGGCGACCGCGGCTCCAGCGGGACGCGTCACGGTTCCAGGGGTCCGAAGACTCGTACGCTGCATCATGGCGTCTTCACCGGGTCGGGGTGAGCGGGTTGTTCGAATGCATAGGGCAACTTACGGCGGTTCCGGCGGGAGCGCCACCGTGGAGCGGCTGGCCCGTGCCGCTGTCCCCCGCCCTTGCCAAACCCGTCCCCTTCTGCCATTCATCCACGTGTTCACCCGAGTGTCGGCACGGCCGCCGCACCGGGCGCCGGTGTCACCCTCGCGGAAGGGGTGTCCGTGCAACCCACCGACGTCACCGACCCTCAGTACTACCACAAGGTCGTCGACTGCCAGTGGGCGTGTCCTGCCCACACCAACGTCCCCGAGTACATCCGGCTGATCGCGCAGGGTCGCTACGGCGACGCCTACATCCTGAACCGCCAGTCCAACGTGTTCCCGGGCATCCTGGGCCGCACGTGCGACCGGCCGTGCGAGCCCGCATGCCGCCGCGGACGCGTGGACGGCCAGCCGGTGGCGATCTGCCGGCTCAAGCGCGTGGCCGCGGACCTGCGCGAGGACATCCGGGACCGGCTGCCGCGGGCGCCCGCGCAGAAGAACGGCAAGCGCATCGCGCTGGTCGGCTGCGGGCCCGCCTCGCTCACGGTCTGCAACGACCTCATGCCGCTGGGCTACGACTGCACGATCTACGAGAAGCTGGACCGCCCCGGCGGCCTCATGCGCACCAACATCCCTGCATTCCGCCTGCCCGCCTCCGTGCTGGACGAGGAGATCGACATGATCCTCGGCATGGGCGTGAAGGTGCTCTACAACACGCCTGTCACCAGCATGAAGTGGCTGCTGGAGCAGGGCTACGACGCCATCTTCGTGGGTAGCGGCGCGCCCAAGGGGAAGGATCTGGAGCTGCCCGGCCGCTGGGATGCGAAGGGCAACATCCACATCGGCATCGAGTGGCTGGAGGCCGTGCACTTCGGCCACGTGGACTCGATCGGCGAGCGGGTGCTGGTCATCGGCGTGGGCAACACGGCCATGGACTGCTGCCGGACGGCCCGGCGGCTGGGCGGCAAGGACGTCAAGGTCATGGCCCGCCGCAGCCGGCCGTACTTCAAGGCCTCGCCCTGGGAGCTGGAGGACGCGGAGGAGGAGCAGGTCGAGATCGTCGAGAACCACGCGCCGAAGCGGTTCGTCGTCGAGAACGGAAAGCTCCTGGGCATGGAGTTCGACGTCGTCGAGTGGTACGACGCCGGCGACGGCAAGCAGAAGGCGCGGGTCCTGGACACCGTGTTCTTCCCCGCCGACGACGTCATCCTCGCCATCGGCCAGGAGGCCGCGTTCCCGTGGATCGAGCGGGACATCGGCATCGAGTTCGACGAGTGGGGCATGCCCATCGTCGACCCGGTCACGTTCCAGTCCACGCGGGAGGGCGTGTTCTTCGGCGGCGACGCCGCGTGGGGCCCCAAGAACATCATCTGGGCGGTCGAGCACGGGCACCAGGCCGCGATCTCGATCCACAACTACGTCAACGGCATCCCGCTGACGGAGCGGCCGCCCTACGGCATGAACCTGATCAGCGCCAAGCTCGGGATGCACGCCTGGAGCTACAAGAACGACTACAACCCCGTGGGTCGGCAGAAGATGAACCACGTGGAGCTGGCCAGGCGGTTCGACGAGCTGGGGCTGGAGGTCGAGCTGGGGTTCACCGCGGAGCAGACGGCGCGGGAGGTGGAGCGCTGTCTGAACTGCGACATCCAGACGCACTTCACGGCGCGGCTCTGCATCGAGTGCGACGCGTGCGTGGACATCTGCCCGGTCAACTGCCTCACCATCACGCACAACGGCGAGGAGGAGGACCTGCGGCAGCGCCTGTCCGCGCCGGCGGAGAACCGCGCGCAGGCGCTGTACGTCTCCGCGCCGCTGCCCCAGACCGGGCGGGTGATGGTGAAGGACGAGGACATCTGCCTGCACTGCGGCCTCTGCGCCGAGCGCTGCCCCACCGCCGCGTGGGACATGATGAAGTTCGAGCTGCTGATCCCCTACGCTTCGGACCTCGTACAGCTCACGGCGGCGCCGCGAGGGTAGGCGGGGTAGCGGGGGCGGCGCGGCCGCGGTGGAACCGAAAGTGCATTGGAGCGGACGCTTCCAGACGGGTCGGTCGCGGGCGGGGAAGGCGGGGCGGACGGCCGGCCCGGCGGCGAACCCGAGGACCAACGGCAGTGGCCGGATCGACATACAGCATCGCTGCTGACCCACCCCGATCCGCGGCCGGCGTTCCACCGGCACGCGTCCCCTGCCTCCATCGCGCTCCCCGCGTCTCTGCGGCTGATCCGTCGGCACGGAAGGAGAACGTGTGAGTACCGCAACCGCTTGGGCTTCCGCAGCGCCGGGCCTCGACGGCACGCCACGCGTGAACGACTTCGCGTTCAAGATCGGCACCGTCAACGGCACGGGCTCGGCGAGCGCGAACAGCCTGATCATGCACACGATCTTCCGGATGGGGATCCCCGTCACCGGAAAGAACGTCTTCCCCTCGAACATCCAGGGGCTGCCCACGTGGTACGAGATCCGGGTCAGCCGGGACGGCTACACGGCCCGGACGCCGGTCTTCGACCTCGTCGTCCCGATGAATCCGGCCACGTACGCCCGCGACATCGCCGAGGTCCGCCCGGGCGGCTGGGTCCTGTACGACTCGACCTGGCCGCTGGACCGCTCGCTGCTGCGCGACGACGTGACGTTCCTGGGCGTGCCCATGGGCCGCATGTGCAACGAGAACTTCGAGGGCGACCGGGCGCGCACGCTGATGAAGAACATCGTCTACACCGGCGCGCTCGCGGCGCTGCTCGACATGGACCTCTCCATCCTGAACGGGATCCTGGAGGAGAAGTTCGCCCGCAAGCAGGCGCTGCTCGAGGCGAACTTCAAGGCCGTGCGGCTGGGCTACGACTACGTTCGCGAGCACTTCGACTGCCCGCTGCCGATCCGGCTGGAGAAGATGGACGCCACGCGGGGCTACGTGCTGATGGACGGCAACACCGCCGCCGCGCTGGGCTGCGTCTACGCGGGCGCGACCGTGGGCGCGTGGTACCCGATCACGCCCGCGACCTCGCTCATGGACGCGTTCCAGCAGTTCTGCGAGCGGTTCCGCGTGGACCCGGAGACGAAGCAGCGCAAGTTCGTCATCGTGCAGGCCGAGGACGAGCTGGCCGCGGCGGGCATCGTGGTCGGGGCGAGCTGGATGGGCGCCCGGGCGTTCACGCCGACCTCCGGCCCCGGCCTCTCGCTCATGAACGAGTTCATCGGACTCGCGTACTACGCGGAGGTGCCGGCCGTCATCATCGACGTGCAGCGCGCCGGACCTTCCACGGGCATGCCCACGCGCACGCAGCAGGGCGACCTCCTGCTCGCCGCCTACGCGTCCCACGGCGACACGAAGCACATCGTTCTCTTCCCGGCCGACCCGGAGGAGTGCTTCTACTTCGCCGTCAAGGCGTTCGACCTGGCCGAGCGGTTCCAGACGCCGGTGTTCGTCCTGTCCGACCTGGACATCGGCATGAACGACTGGCTCACGCCGCGGCTCCGCTGGGACGACGCCTACAGACCCGACCGCGGCAAGGTGCTGGACGCGGACGCGCTGGAACGGATCCAGAAGTTCCACCGCTACCTGGACGTGGACGGCGACGGGATCGCGGCCCGTACGCTCCCCGGCGTGCACCCGAAGGGTGCGTACTTCACCCGCGGCTCGGGCCACAACAAGTACGGCGCCTACACGGAGGACCCGGCCGAGTACATGGAGGTCATGGAGCGGCTCGCGCGGAAGATCAAGAACGCGGCGGCCGCCGTCCCGGAGCCGGAGATCCGCCGCACCGACGGCGCCTCGCTCGGGATCGTGACGGTGGGGAGCGGCCGCGCCGCCGTGCTCGAGGCCATGGACCGGCTGCGCGACGAGGGCATAGCACTCGACTACATGCGCGTACGTGGCTTCCCGTTCGGCGAGGCGGTGGCCGAATTCCTCGCCCAGCACGAGCTGAACTTCGTCGTCGAACAGAACCGGGACGGGCAGCTCCGCTCGCTGCTGCTGCTCGAGACCGGCGTGCCGGCGGAGCGGCTCGCGTCCGTGCGCTACTACGGAGGCTTTCCGCTCAGTGCCCACCACGTGATCGAGGGCGTGTTGCGCCAGCTCGGAGGAGTCAAGGCATGACGTCCATTGCCAAGCCAGCGGTCCGGCACCCCGGCCTGCCCACCAACAAGCTCGGGCTCACGCGCCGCGACTACGAGGGCGCGATGTCCACGCTCTGCGCGGGCTGTGGGCACGACTCCATCACCGCAGCGATCGTACAGGCGTTCTTCGAGCTGGACATCGAGCCGCACCGGGCCGCGAAGCTCAGCGGCATCGGCTGCTCGTCCAAGACGCCCGCGTACTTCCTCGGCCAGTCCCACGGCTTCAACGCGGTACACGGCCGCATGCCCGCCGTTGCGACCGGCGCCAACGCGGCGAACCGCAGCCTCGTCTACATCGGCGTCTCGGGAGACGGCGACTCGCTCTCCATCGGCCTCGGGCAGATGTGCCACGCGATCCGCCGCAACCTGGACATCTGCTACATCATCGAGAACAACGGCGTCTACGGCCTGACCAAGGGCCAGTTCTCCGCGTCGGCGGACGTGGGCTCGAAGGCGAAGCGCGGTGATGTCAACGAATTGCCGCCGATCGACCCGGTGCTGCTGGCGCTCACGCTGGGCGCGACGTTCGTCGCGCGCAGCTTCTCGGGCGACAAGAAGCACCTGGTGCCCATCCTCAAGGCCGCGCTCACGCACAAGGGCTTCGCGCTGGTGGACGTGATCTCGCCCTGCGTCACGTTCAACGACCACGAGGGCTCGACCAAGAGCTACCGGTACACGCGCCAGCACATGGAGGACCTGGCGCCCATCGACTTCGTGCCGGTGCGGCGCGAGATCACGGCGGATTCGGAGCCGGGCACGGTGATGGCCGTGACGATGCACGACGGCAGCGTGGTGCGGTTCCGGCGTGTGGCGGAGGACTACGACCCGACGGACCGGGACGCCGCGTACGCCTACGTCCGGCGCGTGCTGGAGCGGGGCGAGGTGCCGACGGGGCTGCTGTACGTGCAGCCGGACTCCAGGGACATGCACGCCATCAACCGCACGGTGGACCGGCCGCTGGTCGAGCTGCCCTATGAGGAGCTGTGCCCCGGGGCGGAGGCGCTGGAGCGGTTGATGGAGGAGTACCGGTAGGCTCGGTACCGTGCCCCCGCCGCCCGGGCGAGGGGGCCTGGCGCTCCGCCGTTCCGGCCGGGAGGCCGCCCCGCGTTGGCCCCGCCGTCCGGGCGGGGGCGTCCCTCCCGCTCCGCCCTCCCGCCCGGAAGGCCGCCGCCATCCCCGCGCCCCCGGCGAGGGAGCCGCGGGGGGAAGCCGCGGGTGGGGCGCACGCAGGGCGTGCACGTCCTCGTGGGCGTTCCCGCCTCCGTTCCCGAACACGTGCGAATCCGCAGCCGATGCTCTTCCTCCTCGAAATCGCCGTAGTCCTGGTGTTCCCCGCCATGGCGGTGCGGGTGTGGCGGCGGAGCGGCGCGCGCGGCCTCTCGCGGCTCACGATCGGCGCGCTCTGCCTCCTCGCCCTGGCCGCGCTGGTGCTCGCCTCCGAGACGGCGGGCAACCAGCTCGCGGCCACCGAAGGATACATCACGGCCGCGGGCAGGCTGCTCGCGCTGTTCACGCTCGCCGCCGGCGCTCCCGTACTCGCGGCGGCGTACGCGGTGCCGGCCGTGGCGGCGCGCGTGGATCCGCGGCTGCTCTACGCCGTGGCCGTGCTGGCGGCCCTCGCCGCGGTCGTGATCAGTGCCGTGGTCGTTCGCGTGGCGCTGCTCTGAGCCGCCCGAGGCAGCGCGGCGGGCACGACCTCACGGCGATCGGTGGCCTCTCAGCCCGACGGTGGGTCCCTCCCCATCGCCCACGCCCTCGCCCCGGCCCCACCAACACGCCTCACTGCGCCGCCGCTGCAGCCGTCCCCTTCACGTACCTGTCGAACCACGCGAGCCAGCGCTCGTAGCGGTCCTTCTGGAACGACGGACGCCGGATGCTGTGCGTCTCGCCCGGGTAGACGACGAGCTGCGTCGTCCGCCCCAGCCGGCGCAGCCCCTGGTAGAGCTGCTCCGAGTTGATGATCGGCACGTTCCAGTCCTTCTCGCCGCCCATGATCAGCGTGGGCGTGCGGATGCGCTCGAGCTTGTAGAACGGCGAGATGCGCTCCCACAGCCGCGGATCCCGCCAGGGGAAGCCGTACTCGACCTCCCACAGCCACTGGTAGTGGTCGTGGCCGTAGTTGGAGGCGTAGAGCACCTCGCTCGCGCCGGTCATCGCAGCCTTGAAGCGCGTGGTGTTCGTGATGATGATGTTGGTCATGATGCCGCCGAACGACCAGCCGCCGACGCCCAGCCGGTCCGGATCCGCGATGCCCATCGCGATGGCGTGGTCCACGGCGGCGAGCAGGTCCTCGAGCGGCTTGCCGTCCCAGCGGCGGAACACGGCCTCGGCGAACGCGCTGCCGTAGCCGTCGGAGCCGCGGTAGTTGGTCAGCACGACGACGTAACCGTTCGCGGCGAAGAGCTGTGCGGTGAAATCGAAGCCCCAGTCGTGCTGCGCCGTCGGCCCGCCGTGGATCCAGAGGATGGTGGGGTAGCGCACGCCGGGCCGGAAGTCCGGCGGCTTGACGATGAACGCGTCCACCGGCGTGCCGTCCTTGCTGCGGAAGCGCGTCTTCTCGACGGCGCCGAGCCGCAGCGTCGCCATCAGCGAGTCGTTGACGCTGGTGATACGGCGGAGCTCGCCGCCCAACCGGCCCGCGAACACTTCGCCCGGCACGTGCGGCTCGCTCACCAGCGCGGCGATGACGCCGTGCGCGTTCACGTCGTACGCGCCGACGCTCGTCTCACCGCCGACCACGGGCGTGACCTCGTCCGTCTCGATGTCCACACGCACGAGTGGGCGGCGACCCTCGTCGCGTAGCAGGACGAGAACGCCGCGACCGTCCGGCGTGAAGCGCGGAGAGGCGACGCTGCGGTCGAGGGCGCGCGCGAGCCGGCGCGGCGCCGGGTCGCCGTCGACGTTCACCATCGCGAGCGCGGTAATGCCGTAGGCCAGCCCGGCCGGCGTGGTGGACGCATCGGTCACATACGCGATCCAGCGGCCGTCAGGGCTCCACGTGGGCGAGTGGTCGCGGCCGGGCGACGTCGTGAGCCGGCGCGGCGTGACGCCCCCGGCGGCGCTCGCCTCATCGCCGGCAGGCACCGGCTCGATGGTTTCCGGAACCGGCACGACCCACACGTCCGTGTTCACGGTGGTGTCCGGGTCAGCGTCGCGGTTGCTCACGAAGGCGATCCAGCGGCCGTCCGGGCTCCAGACGGGCGAGGAGTCGTCGTAGTCGCCGAAGGTGAGCTGACGCAGCGCCTTCGTTGCAACATCGAAGACGTAGACGTGCGTGCGGCGGCGGTCCAGGTAACCCTGGCCGTCGCGCTTGAACTGGATGCGGTCGATGACCCAGGGCTTCGGGCGGTCGCGGTCCGCGGCGGAATCCGCGCTCGCCTTCGCCTGCTCATCCGCATCACGGATCAGTAGCGCCAGCCGCTTGCCATCCGGTGACCACACGAATCCGCTCACGCCCTGCTTCACGTCCGTGAGCTGCTGCGCTTCGCCGCCACGGCGGTCGAGCACCCAGACCTGCGTCTCGCCGCCGTTGCGGGCGGAGAGGAAGCCGAGCCAGCGGCCATCCGGACTCCACTGCGGACTGGAGGACGAAACCCCTTCCGCCGTGAGCGGCAGCGCCTCGCCGCCGGCGGCGGGCGCCATCCAGATGCGCGTCTCGCTGCGGTCCTGCTTCTCGAGCAGCGTGGTGATCGTGTAGGCGACCCACTCGCCGTCCGGGCTGACGACGGGCGAGCCGATGCGCCGCAGCGCGAACAGGTCCTGCGCGGCCAGCGGGCGAGGCTGCGCCGCTTGCGCACGCGGCTCCTGCCGGAGGGCGGCGTGCAGCGACGTCGGCACCGCGAGCGGCGACAGTGAAACCGCGCTGGCGAGCAGAATCACGTGGATACGGCAGGAGATCGGCATGACACTCCCTCGCAAGCGGTTGGATCCGGAACCCGGGCCCGCAATCTGGCGTGGCGCCGGGCCCCGCGCCACCGCGAACGGGTGACTGCGCCGCAGCCTTCCCATCCTCGCCCGAGCCGCGTACCTTGCCCCGTTCCGCGTACGACAGGTAAGGCAACCAGCGACGGGAGGACCGACTCATGGAAGCGCTGCGGCTTTCACGTGGACTCGGATTCGGTCTCACGGTGTCGTTCTGCGTGCTGGCGCTGGCCTGCGGGCAGCAGGGAGACGCTGGCGGCGAGGCCGCGGCGGCGGAGGAGAGCGCGCCGTCGGAGGCGGCCGGCATGGTGGCGGCGGATGTGGCAGGCGCGCCCGCCTGCACCTGGAACGCGTCCGGTGATGAGCTGGCCTCGCGGGCGAGCCCGCCGGACTCCACCAGCGCGCAGCTCGGCGATGGCGTCGTGAAGGTGTGCTACAGCGCGCCGTCGGCTCGTGGCCGTGAGATCTTCGGCGGGCTGGTGCCGTACGGCCAGCCGTGGCGCCTGGGCGCGAACGAGGCGACCACGATCCATGTGACGGTGCCCGCGGAGATCGGCACGGTGCGCGTCGAGCCCGGCACGTACTCGCTGTACGCGATCCCAGGCGAGGCCGAGTGGACGATCGTCGTGAACCGCGCGGCCAACCGCTGGGGCATCCCCATCAACGAGGGCGTTCGGGCGCAGGACGTCGGCAGCTTCACCGTCACGCCGGAGACGACCGACCACGTCGAGCGGCTCTCGATCGGCCTCGAGCCCGCGGAGGGCGGCGCGGTGCAGATGGTCATCGCGTGGGAGAGGACGCGGGTCGCGTTCCCGGTACGGACCGCGGGGAGCTGAAGCGGCAGATCGGGACGAGGCCGGCTGGAGCCCCGGGGGAGGCACGATTCGTCGGGCCCGCCCCCGGGGCTCGTCGCATCAGCAGGATTCGTCGAGCACCCGCATCCGGTCCGGCGCGTTCGGCACCACGCAGATGAACTCGAACGGCCCCTCGATCACCTCGTAGGAGTGCGGCGTGCCGGCGGGGATGTACAGCGTGTCGTCTGGCCCCACCTCGTGGACCTCGCCCGCGATCGTGATGCGCGCGCGCCCGCGGAGCACGTACTGCTCGTGCTCGACCTCGTTGGTGTGCGCGGGGATGCCGCCGCCCTGCTCCATGCGGAAGCGTCGCAGCACGAAGTTCGGCGCGCCCTCGTCCGGGCCGAGCAACACCTGCATCGCTGCGCCGCGGCCCACGGGGAGTTCGCGCATCGGCACCGCATCGGCCGGCCGGACCACGGCCGCGGCCTTCGTTTCGGAGCGAGCACGGGCGACGTCGTTCGATCCGCCTTCGTGGCTCATGTCCTTCCTCGCGTTGCTGTCAGAGTCCATGGCCGCTGCAAACGTGCGAGCGGCGGCGGGCGTACGCAAGCCGCGGCGCCGTGGTCGCCAGGGGCGCGGCGGCAGCGTCCCCGGCGAGCACGACCGACCGCCGCGCCGCGCGTTCCCCAGAGCGAGACACCGGGCCTTCCCGGACTGCGTCCCGGGCAAGGCGATCCGCCCGTCACGCCGCCCGACCCGTGACCGGCTCGTCCCAACGCACGCGGTAGTCGTGGATCCACGCCAGCCGCTGCCCGTTGGCGAAGACGCGCAGCGCGAGCGGCATGACCAGGTCGCGCAGCCGGACCGCGGCGCGGCTCCGCAGCGCCTTGTACGTGCCCCGGCGGCGGCCGTCCGCCACGATCCGCTCCGCGCGCGGCCGACGCAGCGCCTCGCAGCGCGCGAGCGCGGATTCGACCGGCGTGACGTCGCGCAGGCACTTCGCCAGCACGATCGCATCCTCGAGCGCGAGCGAGGCGCCCTGCCCGGAGCTCGGCGAGACCGCGTGCGCAGCGTCGCCCATGAGAACCACGCGGCCGCGATGCCACGCGGGGAGCGACGGCAGGTCGTGGATGGACGTCGCGGTGATCTCCGGCGTCGCCTCGATCAGCCGGGCGATGAACGGCGCGTCGTCCGCGAAGAGGGCCAGGAGACGTCGTCGCCACTCTTCCGTGGACACTGCCTCCAGCTCCCCGCGCCGGGGCGCGCGCGCCTCTCCCACGTTCGCGAACCACCAGGCCTCGCCGTTCTCCTGCACGGTGTAGCCGAAGAACGCGCGCCACCCCCAGACCATGCGCATCGCATCCGGCGTGGGCGGCAGACCCGAATCCCGTACGAACCCGCCGAGGTTCAGCAGCCCCGCGTAGCTGGGCGCGGGCGCGTCCGGGAACGCGGCGCGGCGCACGGCGGAGTGGATTCCGGCCGCAGCGACGAGCAGATCCGCCTCGATCTCGCCGCCGTCCTCGAACCGCGCCACGACGCCGTTCGTCGCTTCGCGGTACTCGACGAAGCGTCGGCCGTGGTGGATCGTGATCCCCCGGTCCCGCGCGGCCTCCACCAGCGCCTCCTGGAGGGCGCTCCGCGTGAGCGTGACGCTCGGCGTGCGTTCATCCAGCCGGCCCATCGGCACCGCGCCCAGGCGCCGGCCAGTCGCGCTGAAGAACTCCAGCCAGGGGGTCGGGACCGCGCCGCGGCTCAGGACCTCGTCCAGGAGGCCCAGCTCACGCAACACGTGCATGCCGTTGATCCCCAGGCCGAGGAAGAGCCCTGTCGAGCTGGCGGTCGCGGCCCGCGCCTCGCAGATGATGGGCTCGATGCCGGCGCGCTGGAGCGCCACCGCCGCGGCGGGGCCGCCGATGCCGGCGCCAATGATCAGTGCTCGCATGCATCCCCCTTTTCGGGTTTGCCGCCGCGGGGCGGGCAGGCCGGCCACGGCGGACGCAGGAACCCGGCCGGCCGCCGCGGAGGCGCGGAGGTCTTCCGCCAGGGCCCGGGCCCGGGTAGTTTGGTTCGATGTCCCACTTACTCTACAATGGAGTATCTTGATTGTCAAGTAATCGTCGGGTCCTTCTCGAGGAGCTGTTCACCGAGCTGCGGCTGGAGCAGGAGGCGACGCGGGCGTTCGACGACGCGGCCGCGGACCTGCTGGGGATCAACCCCACGGACCTCCGGTGCCTGGGAGTCCTGGACCGGCGCGGGCCCGTGACGGCGACGGAGCTGGCGCGGGAAGCGCGGTTGACCACCGGCGCGACGACAGCGCTCATCGACCGGCTGGAGCGGGCGGGGTACGTGCGGCGGGTCCGGGATGAGCGGGACCGGCGGCGGGTGTACGTGGAGCTGACGGACCGGGCGCGTGAGGAGATCGCGCGGATCTGGGGNCCCCTGGGGCAGGAGGGGCAGGAGGTCGCCGCGCGGTATTCGGACGAGGAGCTGGCGCTGATCGTGGAGTATCTGAGGACCAGTCGGGAGGTGCTGGCCAAGCACCTCGAGCGGCTGGAGTCGATGGCGAAGTCGCGATGACCCGAGCGGAAGGCAGGACGTGATGGCAGAGAACGACGTCGTCGTCCCGGAGCCCGAGCGTGGCTCCGGGGGCGGTGCGGGTGGAGTGCCGGATCCGAAGCCGGAGCGGGCGGGTCCGGGCGTGCAGCTCCGCCCGCGGCTGGCGGTGTGCACGTGGTCGCTCCGGCCGCGCACGGTCCAGGAGCTGGTGGCCCGCGTGCGTGCGACGGGTCTGAATGCGGTGCAGCTCGCGCTGGAGCCGATCCGCTCGGGCGCGCTGCCGCTGGACGAGGTGCGCGCGGCGTTCGACGCGGCCGGCATCCGGATCGTCTCGGGGATGATGGAGCCGGTGGGCGAGGACTACAGCACGCTGGAGTCGATCCGTCGCACCGGCGGGCTCGTGCCGGACGAGACGTGGGGAGCGAACCGGGTGGTGGCGCAGGAGAGCGCGCGCCTCGCGGAGGTGCTGGGCATCACGCTGGTCACGTTCCATGCGGGGTTCATCCCGCACGACCCCTCGGACCCGCGCCGTGGCGTCCTGGCGGATCGGATCCGTGAGGTCGCGCGCGTCTTCGCGGAGCGGGGCGTGCGGGTGGCGCTGGAGACCGGGCAGGAGACGGCGGACACGCTGGCGGAGTTGCTGGACGACCTGGGCGACACCGGTGTGGGCGTGAACTTCGACCCGGCGAACATGATCCTGTACGGCATGGGCGACCCGGTGCAGGCGTTGCGCCGGCTGGCGCCGTGGGTGCGGCAGGTGCACATCAAGGATGCGATCGCGTCCGGGCGGCCGGGCGAATGGGGCACCGAGGTGCCCGTGGGGGAGGGCCAGGTGGACTGGGCCGCGTTCTTCGATGTGCTGCGTGCAGCGGAGCTGCGTGTGGACCTCGTGATCGAGCGCGAGGCGGGCAACCAGCGCGTCGAGGATGTGCGGCGCGCGCGGGAGGTGATCGCGCGGCACATCGACGTGGCGGACTGAGGCAGACCGAGGCCGCGTGCAGGGCGCAGCGTCGGCGACGACTGCGGCCGCGTACGGGGGCGCGTGCGCGGCCGCTCGTCGTGTGGTTGCACCGCGTGGGCGGAGCCAGCGGCGCGGGCGGGGCCGGGGTGAAGGAGGCAGGGCGGCGCGTGGCACGTGTCTGGCTCCCCGGCGCGCCACCGCTGCCGCGCGTGCGGCGCGGTTTTCCCGGGAAGGAGCGGCGCGCCCTATGGTCAGATCTCCCACGCGGATCGCCCTCGCCGAAGCGATCGGCACGTTCACGCTGGTGTTCGCCGGTGTGCTCGCGATCAACGCCGCGACGCTGGCGGGCGAGTCGGAACCGAGCAGTCTGGTGGCCGTGGCGTTCGCGCACGGGCTCGCGATCCTGGTGATGGTGGCCGCGCTCGCCGCGATCTCCGGCGCCCATTTCAACCCGGCGATCACCCTGGGCTTCGTGGTGGCGGGCCGGATGCCGATCCGGCAGGCGGCGGTGTACTGGGCCGCCCAGATCGTCGGCGCCGTGGTGGCGGCGCTGATCGTCGCTGCCGCGTTCGGCCGGTTCGCGGTGGGCGAGGGGACTCCTGCGCTGGCGCCGAACGTGAGCGCGCTGGCCGGCATCGTGCTGGAGGCGATCGGCACGTTCTTCCTGGTGCTCGTCGTGTTCGGCACGGCGGTGGACGAGCGGGCGCCCGCGTCGGTGTTCCCGATCGCCATCGGCCTCACCATCGCTGCGGACATCCTGGCGTTCGGGCCGTTGACCGGCGGGGCGGTCAATCCGGCGCGCGCGTTCGGCCCGGCGCTCGTCTCCGGCGCGTGGACGGACCACCTGGTCTACTGGGCCGGCCCGCTGATCGGCGGCGCCGTCGCCGGTCTGGTGATGGAGCACGGCATCGGCGTCCGCGCGAAGTCGGCGGAGGTGAGCGAGCGCGGCGGGCCCGAGCGCGGCGAGGCCCGGGCGGCGTAGGTCCCCCTCTCGGTCTTGTAGGGCCGGCTCCACACGTTCCTCGGCTCCGTGTGATCCCGAGCTCCGCGCCTTCCACGCCCCGGAAGACGCGGCGTCCCCTCACGCGGAGGCGCGGGCGGCGATGAGGGCGCGGATCGCGAGGACGGCGCGGGGGTGCCGCTGTCCTCGCGGCGAGGCGTGCCGCGTTGTAGGTTGTCCGGTGGCTTCGGCCGCGTCCGAATTCTCCGGGAGCGAGGCAATGACGACGACGGTGTCACGAACCACGCGGCGACCGCTGCGCCTGGAGGCCGAACCGTGATCGGCGTCGGCATCATCGGGTACGGCGTGATGGGGCGCACGCACGCGGCCGCGTACGCCGCGGCGGCGGAGGCCGGCATCGACTGCCGCCTGATCGGCATCTACAGCCGCTCGATGCGGTCCGGGGGCGGCAACCTGGCACAGCAATCGCAGACTGGCGCACTTCCTCCGGAGACGCGGATCTACACCAGCGCGGACGAGCTGCTCGCGGACGAGCGGATCCACGTCGTCAGCATCTGCACGCACACGGACAGCCACGTCGAGCTGGCGCTGGCCGCGCTCGCCGCGGGCAAGCACGTGATCGTGGAGAAGCCGGTGGCGCTCACGGCGGAGGCGGTCCGCCCGCTGGCCGAGGCCGCGGCCCGCGCCTCGACGCTCTGCATGCCCGCCATGTGCATGCGCTTCTGGCCGGGCTGGCCGTGGCTCTACGAGCAGATCCGCACGGGCGTGTTCGGCGCGGTCCGCAGCGCGAGCTTCGAGCGCGTGGGCGCGCAGCCGGACTGGTCGCCGCACTTCTACAGGAACGTCGAGCTGACGGGTGGTCCGCTGCACGAGCTGCACGTCCACGACGCGGACTTCGTGCTCTGGTGCTTCGGCGAGCCGGCCGCGGTGCACACGGTCGGTGATGCGAGCCGGTTCACCACCCGCTACCGCTACGGAGGCGGGGATCCGTCGATCGCGGCGACGGGAGGGTGGGTGGACGATCCCGGGTTCCCCTTCCACATGCGTTATCGGGTCGAGTTCGAGGACGCCGTGGCCGACTTCGCGCACGACCGCGACGACCCGCTGCTGCTCACCCGCGGCGGCGAGACGCGGCCCGTCCCGTTGCCGGCCACCACGGGCTACGAGGCGGAGGTGCTTCACTTCCTCGAAGCCGTGCGCGACGGGCGGCGCGACCTGCGGGTGACGATGGACGACGCGCTGGCGGTCGCCCGACTGCTGGATGCGGAGGCGGCGAGTCTGGCCTCCGGGGAGCCGGTCTCGCTGCGCTGAGTGCGCGGCGGCGTACGCAGGGAGCCGCCCCCGGCGCCTCGGCTCCGGGGGCGGCTCCTTTTTCGGTGTGAGTCCGAAGACGATGGGCGATGCGATGGGTGTGCAGGTGGATGGGGCGCCGGGGCCGGTGCAGGAGGCGCGGGGCCGCTGGTGGCGGACCGTGAGCGACGCCGTCTGGGGCCGCGGCAGCGACCCGACGCGCGGGCCGGTGGGCCGCGCGGTGCTGCTGCTCGCGATCCCCATGGTGCTCGAGATGCTCATGGAGTCCGTGTTCGCCGTGGTGGACATCTTCTTCGTGTCCATGCTGGGCGCGGAGGCGGTGGCGGCGGTCGGGCTGACCGAGACGCTCCTGTCGCTGGTGTACACGGTGGCGGCCGGGGTCGGCATCGGCGTGACCGCGCTGGTCGCCCGGCGCATCGGCGAGCAGGACGAGGACGCCGCGGCGCGGGCGACGGTGCAGGCGGTGGCGCTGGGCGCCGCGCTCGCGGCGGTGCTGGGTGTTGCGGGCATCGTCTATGCGCGCCCGCTGCTGCGCCTCATGGGCGCGTCCGCGGACGTGGTGGCGGTGGGCGCCGGCTACACCGCGGTTTCGCTCGGCAGCAGCGGCGTCGTCCTGCTGCTCTTCCTGCTGAACGCGGCGTTCCGCGGCGCGGGCGACGCGGCGGTCGCCATGCGCGTGCTGTGGTTGGCCAACGGGCTCAACATCGCCCTGGATCCGCTGCTCATCTTCGGGCTCGGCCCGTTCCCCGCGATGGGCGTGACCGGCGCGGCGGTGGCAACGGCGGTGAGCCGCGCGACCGGCGTCGCGTTCCAGCTCGGCGTACTGCTCCGCGCGGACGGGCGCCTGCGCATCCGGGGGAGACACGTGCGCATCCAGCCGGCGATCATGTGGCGGCTCGTCCGTCTCTCCGGCACGGGGACGCTCCAGGGACTCATCGGCACGGTGAGCTGGATCGGGCTCGCACGCATCATCGCGGAGTTCGGCAGTGAGGCGCTGGCGGGGTACACGATCGCCATCCGCGTCATCCTGTTCGCGCTGCTGCCCGCGTGGGGCTTCGGCAACGCGGCGGCCACGATGGTGGGGCAGGGGCTGGGGGCCGGGGATCCGGACCGGGCGGAGCGCGCCGTCTGGCTGGCCGGGCTCATGAACCTCGTCCTCCTGGTCAGCGCCGCGACCGTGTCCCTCATCGCGGCGCCGGGAATCATCGCTCTGTTCGGCACCGACGGGGCCACGAGCGCATACGCCATCCGCTGCCTGCGCATCGTGAGCCTGGGTTTCTATCCGTACGCCTTCGGGGCGGTGCTCACGCAGGCGTTCAACGGCGCGGGCGACGTCTGGACCGCAACGCTTCTGAACCTGGCGAGCATCTGGGTGTTCGAGTTCCCGCTGGCGTGGATGCTCGCGTTCCCGCTGGGCCTGGGCGCGGACGGCGTGTTCATCGCCCTCGCCTGTTCGTTCTCCGCGCTGAGCGTGCTGAGCGCGCTGGTGTTCCGCCGCGGGCGGTGGCGCCGGGTGGTGGTGTGAGAGGGCTCGGATCCGGCGGAGCGACGCAAAGACAGGAGGACCTCCCTCGACACGGGCGCATCGCGGCCGCAGCGCGCACCTGGCGTTCCTCGCGCAGCGGCGCGATACTTTGCGCATGTTCGACGAAGCGCTGATCCGACGGTTGCGTGCCGCGCGTCACATCGCGGCGCTGACGGGCGCGGGCATCTCGGCCGAGAGCGGGCTGCCCACGTTCCGCGATCCGCAGACGGGGCTGTGGGCGCGCTACCGGCCCGAAGACCTGGCCACGCCGGAAGCGTTCGCGCGCGACCCGGCGCTGGTCTGGCGCTGGTACGAGTGGCGGCGCTCGCGGGTGGCGAAGGCCGAGCCGAACCCGGCGCACCACGCGCTGGTCTGCATCGAGACGCTCGTCCCACGCTTCACGCTGATCACGCAGAACGTGGATGGGCTGCACGAGCGGGCGGGCAGCCGCAACGTGATCGAGCTGCACGGCCGCATCCAGCGCACGAAGTGCTCGCGGGAGGGGCGGCTGGTCGAGGCGTGGGACGACGGCGCCGTGCCGCCGCGCTGCCCGGCGTGCGGCGCGCCGCTGCGGCCGGACGTGGTGTGGTTCGGCGAGTCGCTGCCGCCGGGCGCGTTCGAGCGGGCCGTCGCGGCGGCCGGAGATTGTGACGCGCTGCTCGTGATCGGAACGTCGGGCGTGGTGTACCCCGCGGCCGGGCTGGTTCCACTCGCCAGACGCGCCGGGGCGGCGATCGTGGTGGTCAACACCGCGCCGCCGGACGCGCCGCTCGGGCCGGACGAGTGGCACCTGACCGGCCCGGCGGCAAAGGTTCTGCCGGCGCTGGTGGAAGCGGTGTGGGCGGACGAGGGACGGCTCAGATGTCCTCCTCGACCCTCAGCCCCTCCGCTTCCAACCGCTGGATGATCTCCTCGACGTGGTCGCGTCCGCGCGTCTCGAGGTGCATGACGATCTCGACGTCGGCCACGGAGATGTCCGCGAAGGCGCGGCGGTGCCCGATCTCGAGCACATTGGCGCCGCACTCAGCCACGATCGCGGTGAGCCGCGCCAGCTCGCCCGGGCGGTCCCTCACCTTCACCATCAGGTGCGCAAGCCGGCCTTCGCCCACCAGGCCGCGGTCGATGATGCGCTCGATGAGGTTGACGTCGATGTTGCCGCCGGACAGGACCATCACGGTCACGTCGTTCGGCGACGTGCGGACCTTGCCGGTGAGCAGCGCGGCGAGGGGGACGGCGCCGGCGCCCTCGGCGACGACCTTCTGGCGCTCGATCAACAGATAGACCGCGGTCGCGATCTCGCGCTCGCTGACGGCGACGATGTCGTCCACGTACCGCTCGATCAGCGGGAACGTCCGCTCGCCGATCCGCTTGACCGCGATGCCGTCCGCGATGGTCTCCGCCGTCTCGATGTGGACGATGCGGTGCGCCTTCCGGGAGAGCAGGGCGGAGGCGGCGGCCTCTGCTTCGACGCCGATCACGCGGATGTCCGGGCGGCTCTCCTTGAGCGCTACGGCCATGCCGCTGATCAGCCCGCCGCCGCCGATCGGCACGACGACGCACGTCAGGTCCGGGACCTGTTCCAGCAGCTCGAGCCCGACGGTGCCCTGGCCGGCAATGACGAGGTCGTCATCGAAGGCGTGCACCATGGTGAGCCGCTCTTCGGCTTCGAGCCGGCGCGCCTCGACCATTGCGTCCGAGATGGTCGCGCCGGACAGCACGATCCGCGCGCCGTAGCGCCGCGCGTTGGAGAGCTTGATCAGCGGTGTGCCCTCCGGCATCACGACGGTGGCGGGGATGCCGAGCCGCTGGCAATGGTAGGCCACCGCCTGCGCGTGGTTGCCGGCGCTGGCCGTGACGACGCCGCGCCGCCGCTCCTCCGGCGAGAGCGCGAGCAGGCGGTTCAGCGAGCCACGGTCCTTGAACGAGCCCGTGCGCTGGAGGTTCTCCAGCTTGACGCACAGGCGGCCGGGCACGACATCCGCGAACGCCAGCGCGGGCGTGCACGGCGTGAGCACGATGCCGCCGCGGATCCGGTCCCGGGCGGCGTGGATGTCGGCGAGCGTGGGCATAGGCGCAACAAGGTAGGTCGGCTCACTCGATTGCGCGAGTCCCCTCTTCCCCCGACCGCCGCTCGCGCCGAGTATAGGGAGCATCGCGGCTCACTGTGGAGGCGCGCAGGGGCGGGGGGCCGAGAGCGCGGAAGGGTGCTGCTGGTTCGCGCGTGAACAAACCGGTTGACGCAGGACTCGCGCCAGCCGCTCTCCGTACCTGGTTCCTCCTCGACGGTGCGGCAAGTCACAGTGCGGATCACGGAATTGACCGCCGCGGCCATCGCCGGCGAGGTACGGGCGGGCCGCATGTCCCCGACGGACACCGTGCGCGCGGCGCTCGAGCGCATCGCAGAGGTGGACGAGCGCGTGGGCGCGTTCGCGCGCGTGCGCGCGGAGGCGGCGCTCGCGGAGGCCGAGGCGCTGGCGCGGCGGGAGGACCTGAGCGCCCTGCCGCTGGCGGGGGTGCCGGTCGCGGTGAAGGACAACGTCGCGGTGGCGGGCGAGCCGCTGAGCCACGGCGCCCGGCGTGCGGCGCTGGACCCGGCGCCGGCAGATCACCCGGTGGTCGCCCGGCTGCGGGCGGCGGGCGCCATCGTTGTCGGCATGACGCGCATGCCGGAGCTCGGGGTGTGGGGCACGAGCGACGGCGCGAGCGGCATCGCGCGCAGCCCGTGGGCGCCGGACCGGAGCGCGGGCGGCTCCTCGGGCGGCAGCGCGGCCGCGGTCGCAGCGGGGATCGTCCCCGTCGCTCACGGCAACGACGGGCTGGGTTCGATCCGCATCCCCGCCGCGGCGTGCGGCCTGATCGGCATCAAGCCGGGCCCGGGCGTGGTGCCGTGCGACATGGGGCCGACGGACTGGTGCGGCCTGGTCGAGAACGGCGTGCTGGCGACGACGGTCGAAGACGCCGCGTTGACGCTCTCCGCGATGGCGGCGCGTGCGGAGCTCGCGCACGTGGCCGTGCCGGAGCGGCCGCTGCGCATCGGCGTGTCGGTGCGGTCGCCGCTGGCGCCGCTGGTGGGCGTGGACCGCGAGTACGAGGCGGCGACGCTGGAAACCGCAGAGCTGCTCGCCCGTGCAGGGCACGAGGTCCGGCGCGCCGATCCGCCGATCCCGGCGGGGTTGGGGCTGCGGTTGTTCGCCGGCTGGTTCGCCGTCGTCGCCACGGAGTTCGACGAAGCCGGGCCCGCCCTCGGCGCCACGCTGGACGTCCTCGAGCCGCGTACCCGCGCCCACATCCGCGCGGGCCGCATCGCGCGACGGCTGAGGCTCTTCCGCGCCGAGCACCGGGACGCGTTCGGCTCGCTCATGGCGCAGTTCTTCCGCGAGCTGGACGTGCTGGTGACGCCGACGCTGGCGGCGCCGCCGCCGCGGGCCGAGCGCTGGAGCGAGCGCGGCTGGCTGGCCAACGTGGCGGTGAACGCGCGCTTCGCGCCGTTCACCGGGCCGTGGAACCACGCCCGCTGGCCGGCTGTTGCGGTGCCCACCGGAAGCCGCCACTCCACCGGCGTGCCGCTGTCCGTGCAGCTCGTCGCCCGGCCGGGCGGCGAGGGGCTGCTGCTGGGCGTGGCGCGTCAGCTCGAGATGCTGCGGCCCTGGCCGCGCCACGCGCCGCTGGACTGAAGTCTCCCTCCAGCCCCGACGCATCCGGGCGACGTCGCGCCGGATGCCGACCCAGCAACCCTCCACGCCGAACGCAGCATCCGAGGTGTCAGACGGCCGCTGCCCGCCGTCGGGGCGTCGGTGCACGGCGAAACACCCTCTCCGGAGGGGCGTAGAAGCCGGAAAGGGGCCGAGACCACGTTCCTGGAGTGCGGCGTTCACGGGTCCGGGAAGGGCCCGCCGTGCCCCGGTACGGGCTTGCGTGGGAATGCACGCGGCGCCCGTCCTGGAGCCCTGGGACTCGCCAGGTCAGGGACGGCCCGCTGCTCTCGCCGGGCTCTGTACGGGAGGGCAGGGCGCCGGCTCCTGGTTCTGGAAAGTCGCGCCGTTCGTCTGGCGCGCTCGCTCGGGAACGGCGAGACGGAGCGACAATGGATCGGTTCTCGCGACCATCCCCGTTGGATTTCCTCCGGAACGTGCTCCGTGCGCGCACGGTGTGGATCGCGCTGATCCTCGCCGGCGCACTGGCGGTGCTCCTCTGGGAGCGCTGCGGCATCGGCGGCTGCCCGGACGTCTCGCGGCTCGCGTCCTACCAGCCCGGCAACGCGTCCGTGCTGCTGGACCGCAACGGCCGGCCGTTCGCCGACCTGAGCCCCGTGCGACACCGGCTCGTGACGCTGGAGGACCTGCCGGCGTACGTGCCCGCCGCGTTCATCGCCGTCGAGGACAAGCGCTTCTACTCGCATCGTGGCGTGGACTGGCGGCGCGTGCCGGCCGCCGCGGTCGCCAACCTGCGGGCGGGCGAGATCCGTGAGGGGTTCAGCACCATCACCATGCAGCTCGCGCGTAACGTGTTCGCGGACCGGCTGCCCCCGCACGAACGCACCCTGGGCCGCAAGCTGCTCGAGATCCGGGTGGCGCGGGCGATCGAGAGGCGCTTCACCAAAGAAGAGATCCTCGAGCTGTACCTCAACCACATCTACTTCGGCGGCGGCGCGTACGGCATCGAGGCCGCGGCGCAGCAGTACTTCGGCAAGAGCGCGAAATCGCTGTCGCTCGAGCAGGCCGCGCTGCTCGCGGCGTTGCCGCGCGCGCCGTCGTACTACGACCCGCGGCGTCGGCCGGACGAGGCGCGTGCGCGGCGCGACCTCGTGCTCTCGCTGATGGCGGAGCAGGGCCGCATCGATGCGGAGGAGGCCGAGGAGGCGAAGGGTCGGCCGCTGCGGCTGGCCGAAGCGCGGCCAGCGAGGCATCGAGGCCTCGTCGCGCCTTACTACGTGCAGGTCGTGCGCAGCCTGCTGGAGGAAAAGCTGGGCGATGGGCTCTACCGGAAGCCGCTGCGCATCACCACCGCGATCGACCTCGAGGCGCAGCGCGCTGCGGAGGAGGAGCTGGAGCGCCAGATCCGGCGCGTCGAGAGTGGCGCGTTCGGCCGGTTCGCCGGCCCCCGTTTCGCGCGGCACGACCCGTCGTCGGCCGAGACGCAGTACCTCCAGGGCGCGGCCGTCGTGATGGACGCCCGCACGGGCGACGTGCTCGCGCTGGTCGGCGGGCGTGACTACGGACATTCGGCCTACAACCGTGCCGTGCTCGGCCGCCGGCAGACGGGCAGCACGTTCAAGCCGTTCGTGTACGCCGTGGCACTCGCCCGCGGCTACCGCCCGTATGACTGGCTCGAAGACACCCCGTACCGCCTCGTGGCCGACGGCGAGGTCTGGGAACCGAAGAACTACGACGGCCGCTTCACCGGCTATGTCACGCTCCGGGATGCGCTGGTCCACTCGCGCAACGTGCCGGCGGTGCGTCTGGCCGAGGCCGTGGGTCCGGACGAGGTGGCGGAGCTGGCGCGGCGCGCGGGGTTCCGCGGCGAGCTGCGGCACACGCCGATGCTCGCGCTGGGGATCGCGGAGGCGACGCCGCTCGAGCTGACGTCGGCGTACACCGCGTTCGCCGGCGATGGCCACGCCGTCGCGCCGCGCTTCGTGCTGCGCGTCGAGGACGCGGACGGCCGCGTGCTGTGGGAGCCGGAGGTCGCGCGGCGCGAGGTGATGGATCCCGATGTCGCCCGGGAGATGACCCGGCTGCTCACCGGCGTGGTCGACGAAGGCACGGGGCGCGCCGTGCGCGGCGCGGGCTACCGCGGTCCCGCGGCCGGAAAGACCGGCACGACGGACGACTGGACCGATGCCTGGTTCGTGGGCTACACCACGCGGCGCGTAGCGACGGTCTGGATCGGCTTCGACCGCCCGCGCCCGATCGCGGTGCGAGCGACGGGCGGGACGGCGCCGGCCGCGGCGTGGGGCGCCATCATGCGCCGCATCGCGACGGACGAGGATTGGTGGCCCTGGTGGCAGCCGTGGTGGGACTTGCGCCGGTCGCAACCGCGCATCGCGGACAACACGATCGAGGTGCCGCGCGGCGGGCTCGAGTCGTTGCCCGGCCTGCTGTGGCGCGAGCTGGCGCCGCAGGTCGAGCGCGAGCTCCGCAACGTCGTGCCGGATGGGCGCGAGATCGACCGGATCGGACGCAGCGTGGAGCGCACGCTCGAGCGCGCGCTGCGCGACCTCGAGCGGGAGCTGCGGCGCCAGCAGGAGCGATGGCAGCGCGAGCAGGAGAGGTTGCGCCGCGAGCAGCAGCGTTGGCAGGAGTTGCGCTTCCGCGGGCCCGAGCGGCGGCACGGCGAGGACGATCGCCGAAGCCGCGTCCCGGCCGCCTGGCGCGCTGCGGACGCCGACGTGTGACGACAGGGTTCGTGACTGGCACGACCTGTCGCTCCCTGGGAGCAAGGAGACCAGGGCTCTCCTCGACAGGTTAGCGCTGGATCCCGACGACTGATCGATGGAGCGGAGCGCGACACGTTTCCTTGCTGTCTGCCTTCTTGCAGCGGGCTGCGGCGCGGAGCGGGCTCCGGCCGTCGAGGGGCGCTTGCTTTCGGTGGACACCCTTTCCGCTCTGGCAGGCATCGAGCTGTACGAGCCGGTCGCGGTGATCCAGGGGCCGGATGACGCGGTGTACGTGCTCGACCGCGGGAATTCCGAGCTCTATCGGTTCAGGGGGGCACGGGTCGACACGCTCGCCTCCGCCGGCTCCGGCCCCGGCGAGCTGAAGAAGCCCAGCGCGCTGGGGCGGGTGGCCGACACGCTCTGGGTCGTGGATGAAGGGAACGGACGCATTCAGGCGCTGGATCGCGACGGCAGGTTCATTCGATCGATGCCCTACGCGCGAGGCGCCCAGGATGCGACGATCGATCCGACACGGCGGGTGATGTACGCCGCAACGTTCGGCCAGAACTTCGCGCTCATGGATAACCGGCCCGTGCTGCGCGGAGACTCCCTGATCACCGTCGTGTCGTTGGATTCGGGCGAGGCGATCGGCGAGTTCGGAGCGGCGCGCCCGTACGAGGGCGTGGTGATCCCCATACTCGGCAACTACGTCCGCGTCGCCCGCGACCCGCGCGATGGGAGCATCGTCGTGGCCTGGCCGTTCGAGCCGCACGTCGAACGGTTCACGGCGAGCGGCCAGAGGGCAGGGAGCTTGCGGCGGCCGCTGGCGTTCGATCCGCCTCCGATGAGGGAGTACGTCACGAGCCGTTCGCCGCTGCCCGCTGGTGACGCTCAACTGATCACGTACGACATCGAGCTGGACGGCGCAGGGCGGCTGTTCGTGCTCACGGCAGTCGCTCCGAAGACGGCGCGCCTCGGATCGGAGGAGTACCGCGTCCCTGCGCAGGCCGTCGATGTGATCGGGCCCACGGGTACGCTGGAGTGCCGGCTGTTCCTCCCGTTCACGGCGTGGTCGCTGGCGGTCACGGGTCAGGACGAGCTGCTCCTCACTGATATCCTCGAACAGCCCGCGCTGTACCGGCTGCGCTATCACTGCCCCCGATGACGGCATCTCGAGTTCGCGGCGATGGAGCCCTGCCGATTTCTTGACGGCGGGTGCGCCTCCACACATCGGGTCGGTCCATCGATCTCGTTGGCGTGCTTCCGACACAGCTCCGGCCAATCGGAGTTCCATCCGCGCGGCGAGTTCCGGCGCCACGTCGGACGCGGCGTTCCTGTTCTCGATGCCCCCTGGCGCATCGCGGCGAGGTGCGGCCGCGTCGTGTACTCCGCGGACCGCGCCGACCGTGCGGAAGGGACCCGGGTGCTCGAAACCTGGCTGGTGGAGCCGACTCTATCCCACACGCTCCTGCGCGCGACCCGGTGCCGCCGCTCCCGAAGGTCCGCGGGTGCCCGATCCTGGAATGTGGACGTCCGCCGCGTGCGGCCGACCGCGTGATTCAAGTGGAGCGACCTGACGGTCGACCCGGACGGCTTCGTCTGGCTCGAGCCATGGCGGCCCTCCTCGATGCAGGGCGCTCCGCTGGCCGTGTGGGTCGTTCACCCTGCGACGGGCACCGTGGACGCCGTGGTGATCGAGGATGGCGCGTTCCCGGCCGGATCCTAGCCGACGGCCGCTTCGTCGCCCTGGCGAGAGACACGGCGACGCACGTGAGTTTCGTACGGCTCTATGCGCCGCAGCGCGAACCCGATGGACAGCGCCGCGCACACGCTCCGGGCGATGTCGCCCCTTTGCCGCGCCCCTGGGGCCGCGAGCGGGAACGGGTTCCGAGACGTGATGGTGGATCTCGCCGCGTCTCCCGTCACGCCCTCGCCGGATCCGGCGCAGCGGGCTCCAGCATCTGGGCCTCCCACCGTGTGTACGCCGCCTTGAAGCGCTCGAACAGGTCGGGCTGGTCGTGCTTGCGGTCCCGCGTCTCGCCGGGGTCGGTCTCGAGGTCGAAGAGGAACTCGCCTTCTTCGGTGGCGAGGTACTTCCAGTCGCCGCCGCGCATGGCCTTGTGGCGGGTGCGCTGGTCGGTGCGCCAGAACAGCTCGCGGGCGCTGGGCGCCGACGCACCGGTCAGCACGGGCATGAGGTCGATGCCGTCGGGCGCGGTGTCGGCGTCCAGCTCGATGCCCGCGGCGGTGAGCAGTGTTGCGGTCCAGTCCATGGTGATGGCGGCCTGGTCCGTCTCCGTCCCTGCGGGGATCACGGCCGGCCACCGCGCTGCTGCCGCCACACGGATGCCGCCTTCCCAGAGCGTCATCTTCCCGCCGCGCAGCGGGCCCCTGCGGGAGAACCGCCCCGTGCCGTTCTCGCTGATGAAGACGACGAGCGTGTTCTCCTCGAGGCCGTGGGCGGCGAGCGCGTCGAGCACCCGGCCGATGCCGGCGTCCAGACGCTCGAGCGCACGCGCGTGGGCCTCCGGCGAGCCGCCTTGGAAGAGCGGGTCGAGATCGGGCGCGTCACCGGGCGCGTGCGGCGTGGCGCGCGGCGTGTCGTACTGGAGACTCAGGAAGAACGGTGCGCTGCGCTGCCGCGCGATGAGCCGCACCGCGCGCTCGGTGAGAAGATCGGTGACGTCGCCTTCAATGCGTGTGGGCGTCTCGCCGTCGTACACGAGGTGCGTGCCGCGGTCGGCGTCGGCAGGGGGCGCAGCATCTGTCGTGTCGAGCAAGCCGTAGAACTCATCGAAGCCGTGGCGCAGCGGGTGGAACTCGGGAAGTGCGCCCAGGCGCCAGGTGCCGACGAGGGCCGTCTCGTAGCCGGCGTCCTTCAACCTGCGCGGCAGCGTGGACGGGCCGGGCGAGAGCCCCAGCGGGTGGGTGGAGAGCTGCTCGCGGAGCCCGACCTCCGTCCGTGCCGGGTAGGCGCCGGTCATGAGCGCGAGGTGCGTGGGCGCGGCCGCGGGGGCTGCGGCGTACGCCTGCGTGAGGCGCACGCCGCCCGCGATGAGCCGCTCGATCGCAGGCAGGGAGCCGTCGCTGCCGCCGAACGTGGCGGCAGCGCCGTGGCCGAGGTCGCCCGCGAGGATGAGCAGCAGGTTGGGCGGCCCGCGCCGCACCGCCGCGCGCTCACCGCACGCGACGAGCCCCTCGGGCAGCGCTGCCAGCGCGGCCGCGCTGGCCAGGCGCTGGAGGAAGGCGCGACGGCCCATCGCGCCGGCGGCGCGACGCACGACGCCGACGCGCAACCCTTGCCCGTTCTCGATCCCGCGATCCACGAGGCGACCTCCACGCGGGCAGTGAGGGCACGGCAACGCCGCGCCCCGTTCAACCCTTCCCCTCGCCCGCGCCCTTGCCCTCGCTGGGCCACAGCCGCATCAGCCCCTCCTGCGCGACCGACGCCACCAGCACGCCGTCTCGCGTGAAGAAGCTGCCGCGCGTGAACCCGCGCGCGCCGGCGGCGGCCGGGCTGTCCATGACGTAGAGCAGCCAGTCGTCGGCGCGGAACGGACGATGGAACCAGAGCGCGTGGTCGAGCGACGCGACCTGGAGGTTGGGCGTGCGGATGTTGAGCCCGTGCGGCTGCAGCGCCGCGTCCAGCAGGCCGTAGTCGGACGCGTAGGCCAGGACGGCCTGGTGCAACAGCAGGTCGTCGGGGATGGAGCCGATGGCGCGCAGCCAGACGCGGCGCACGGGCGGGTGCGCACCCGTGCGGAACGGCGTGCGCGGCGTCTCGAGCCGGAAGTCGATGGGCCGGTCCTGGGTGAGCACGGGCCGTAGCGCCTCGGGGATCTGGTCCGCCTGCTCGCGGATCTGGTCCAGCTCGGAGCGGAGCGACTCCGGCGGCGCGACGTCCCGCGGCGCCTCGATCTGGTGCTCGGGCCCCGACTCCCGCACCTGGAACGACGCGGACATGTTGAAGATGGCGCGGCCGTGCTGGATCGCCGTGACGCGGCGAGTGGTGAAGCTCTTGCCGTCGCGCAGGCGTTCGACGAAGTACACGACCGGCGCCTTCAGGTCGCCGGGCAGGATGAAATAGCCGTGGAGCGAGTGTGCAACCCGATCCTCCTCCACCGTGCGGCGCGCCGCGACGAGCGCCTGCGCAAGCACCTGGCCGCCGAAGACGCGGCCGCTGCCGATGTCGCGGTTGCGGCCGCGATAGATGTTGTGCTCGATCTGTTCGAGGTCGAACAGCTTGAGCAGGTCCTCTACGGTGTAGCTCACGGCTGAGCCGTCCTCCATCTCGGTCCTGGTTCCGACGCGTGCCGGGGCCGTGGGGGGGGGGCGCCGTCGCACCTCGCCCCCGCGCCTCCATCGCCGGTTCCGGTGCGCGGCCTCCGCCGCAGCACGCTCCGCGCGTGGCTGACGGGGCGCGACGCCGGCCCCGGGCACGTCCGTGTACGGGTCAGCTCGCCAATCTCACGCGGGTGGCGGCGGGAGACAAGGGACGGCGCTCTCTCGGTCGGTTCCCTGCCGCGGCGGCATGCTCCGGGTTTGTCGCGCCCGGGCGCGGTGAACTTCCACGGTTGCGAGGCGATCCGACGGTGGGTTGGAAGTCCGCCGCGCCGGGCACGGCCAACCTCCATGGCTTCGGGTCCGTGCGCCGACGCGTGGGGGCTTCGCCGCGTCCGGCGCGGTCGACTTCCACGCCGCCCGGGCGCGCCCGGCCGAGCGGGGAAGTTCGCCGCGAACACAGGGAGGGGAGGGCCGTGTTCGGCGGCCCCGGGAGTAGCTGCCCCGCGCCGTCGCCGCCGCGCGCGCCGCGGGCCAGTCGGCGATGCGAGAGAGCGGCGCTGGCCGGCTCGCCCGGTCCCCGAGCAGACCTCCTTGCCGCGGCGCGCGGCGCCGCAGTAACGTCCGGCTACCGCGCCCGGCCAGGGCGTGCTGGTTCGGGAGCCACGGCAATCCGGGGAGACGATGGTGCTCCACATCCGCAGTGGAATCGCTCGCATCCTCCTGCCTGCCCTCGCGATCGCTGCGTGCGCGAGGACGTCCGCCCCGCCGGCGGCCGAGCCCGGTGCGGCCGGCGGACCGGCGATGCGCGCCGGTGCCGGCGCGGACGCGGTGCCGCGCCGCGCCATCCTCGTCAGCTTCGACGCGTTGAACGAAGCGCGTGTGCGGGAGTCGTTGCCGCCTGACGCGGTGCCGAACTTCCTCGCCCTGTTCGACGCCGGCGCGTGCGCGGCGCACGCGGTCACCGCGTTCCCGAGCGTGACGGCCCCGAGCCACGCGGTGCTGTGGACGGGCGCGTACGGCGACGTGACGGGTGTGACGGCGAACCGTCAGCTGCGGCTTCCGCAAGACCAGCACACGCTGCTGGACGGCGTCTCCGGCTTCAGCGCGGAGGTGCTCGGCGCGGAGCCGCTGTGGATCACGGCGGCGCGGGCGGGCCGCACGGTGATGGGGCATCAGGTCACGCAGGCGCCGCAGACGCCGGGCTACCCGCCGGCGTCGAGCCGTGATGAGCCGGCGATGCAGCGGCGCCGGGCCGAGGCCGAGCGCGCGCTCCAGGGGGCGGGCATCTACGTGGTGAACGGGCACAACCGGGAGATCGCGCGCCACACGGTGCTCACCGAGCGGACGCATCCGCTGCGGCCGGCGAGCGCGTGGGCCGGGCTCGAGAAGGCGAGCAACGGCCGCGTGCCGCCGCTCGAGACCGCGTGGGTGGTGGGCAACGACTCGGTGTTCGCGCTGTTCTACGGCGACAGCGTGTACACGCACGTGCGGGTCTCGCTCACGCGCGACGCCACGGCCGGCGTGGTGGCAGCGGCGGCGCCGGCGGACACGTCGGATCCGCGCGGCCGCGAACTGGCCCGCCACTTCTCCGAGCCGCTGGAGCTGGAGGTGGACGGCGGCCGTGCGTACCTCGTGGTGCGGCTGTTCGAGCTGGCGCCGGACGGCTCGCGCTACATGCTGTACTACCCTGCGCTGAACGTGATCGAGGGGAACCGGCCGGAGGTCGCCGCGGCGTACGACGCGGCGGTGCGCGGCTGGGTGGCGGGCGGCGCGGACGTCCTGTTCGCGGCGGGCGCGTTCGGCCCGCCGGCATGGCAGGGCGGCGATGGCACCGCGGAAGCGCGGCTGCTCGAGACGTACGAGTACCTGACGCGGCAGTACATGCGCGGCAGCGAGTGGGCATGGAACGAGCTCGGCGTGGACCTGTTGCTCGACTACTTCCCGCTCGCGGACGGGGTGGATCACCGCTTCTACGGGTACGTCGTCCGCGAGTGGCCGGGCTACAACGACGTCGTCGCCGGGAAGGTTCAGGAGCTGCGGCGGCGCGCGTGGTTGCTGGTGGACCTGCGTCTCGCGCACCTGCGTCGGCTCGCGGCGTCCTCGCCCGGCGCGGCGCTGTTCGTCACGGGGGACCACGGGATGCGGGCGACGTGGCGGGTCTTCCGGCCGAACGCCGCACTGAGGGATGCGGGGCTGCTGGTGCTGGATGACCGCGGTCAGGTGGACCTCACGCGCACCCGCGCGATCTCGCCGAACGGGTACTGGGTCAACATCAACCGTACCGCCTGGAAGGGTGGCATCGTGCCGCCGGAGGACGAGGCGCGGGTGTTGGCGGCAGCCGAGGCGGCGCTGCTCGCGGTGCGGGACCCGGCGGGGCAGCCGGTGGTGACGCGGGTGTACCGGCCGGACGAGCATCCGGAGCTGGGCATCGGCGGGCCGGCCGGAGGGGACCTGTACTTCGCGACCGCGCCGGGCGTGCGCTGGTCGTTCGAGGCGAGCGGGCCCGCGGTCAGCGAGGCGGGCATCGATGCCGGCCACGGCTTCCCACCCGAGGAGCCGGACATGTGGACGGCGTTCTGCGCCGAGGGTGCGGCCTTCGGGCGGCGGCGCATCGGAGCGGTGCGGACCACCGCCGTGGCGCCGACGGTGGCCGAATGGCTGGGCATACCGGCGCCGGCGGACGCGGTGGCCCGGAGCGTGCTGGGGGAGCTGCTGGGGCGCTGAGTCCCGGCGACGATCTCACTGGAGCGCGCCGAACCGCGCCCCCTGCGGATCCTCGCACACCACGATGCGGCCGCCGCCGCCCGGCGCGTCCATGGGCCCGGCGACGACGCGCCCGCCGCCGCGCGTCGCGTCGTCCGCGACGCGGTCCACGTCGCCGACCGTGGTGTAGCCCAGCCACGCCGGCCCGTGCTCGTCCCGCCCGATGCGACGGATCACGCCGAGCGGCGGGCCGTTCGGCCGGCCGAAGACGAGGGTCGTGACCACATCGTCCCCGGCTCCGATCTCGACCCACCCGAACACCGCGGAGTAGAAAGCGAACGCGGCGCGAGGATCCGTGGTCGCGAGTTCGTGCCACTCGATGCTCCCGGGCCGCGGCGCGTCGGGGACCGTCGCGGCCGGCCGGAACGCCGCGAACACCGCGCCCTGCGGGTCGGCCAGCACGGCGTAGCGCCCGATGCTCGGTAGGTCGAGCGCGGGGGCGAGCACGCGCGCGCCCAGTCGTTCGGCGTGCGCGACCGTCGCGTCCACGTCACGCGCGCCGATGTAGGTCAGCCAGTGGGGCCCGAGGCCGGCGGCAGCGGTCCACGGCTCGTTCTCCAGCCGGCCCGGGGACGCGACCGGCACGTCCCCGGCCGTCCAGACGGTGAGCGTCGTGACACCCGGAATCTCGTACGGCGCAGTGCCCCAACCGAACACGCTCGTGTAGAACGCGGCTGCCGTCTCGGGATCGGTCGTCAGCAGGTCGTGCCAGACGAAGCGACCATGATCGTTCGACTCGGCCATCCCGGCCTCCTTCCATGGACCACGACGCGGGCTCGCCGCTACCGCAGCCGCGCCGGCTCCGCGACACCCAGATAGATCCCGTTGAACAGGAACTTGAACGTGCCGTGCGGCTGCGCGCGGAAGGTGATCTCCGGTCCGAAGAGGAACAGCTTGCCCTTGCCCACCTCGGCCTCGACCACGGCGGCGCCGCCCTCCAGGTGATGCTGGCCCCACGCCCAGCCGCTCCGCAGCGGCTCGGCTGTGTCGAACCATGCGACGCGCCGCACGCCGCGCCGGGCCGCATCCTCGGTCAGGCGGAACACCGGGCTGTTGTCGAACATGACGTCCACGACCTCCTCCATCCCGTGCGCGACGGGCGCGGTGGTGTCCACCCGCACCCGGAGGACAGAGCCGGGCACGTAGAACTCTTCGCGCGAGAGGCGGCGCTCCGTCCCGTCGTCGCGCACCTCCACGAGCTGGTCCGCCACGGGCAGGCCGAGGTGGTAGGCGAGGTTCGTCGAGCTGCCGATGGTGAGGATGGTTCCGCCGGCCTCGAGGAACTCTCGTAGCCGCGGGATGGTCTGCTCGGCAGTGATGGAGCCGATCCACTCGCGGTACTCCTCGGGGACGTTCTGCGGCAACGGCGGCTGGAACCCGCCGCCCGACGCGTCCCCGGACGCGGCAGTGCGGCGCACCGGCGGGATCGCGCCGCCGACGAAGACCAGTACGTCGAACTTCTCGCGGAGGTTGCCGCGGTCGAGCTCCGGCGCGAAGACGAGCTGGAACGGGAACTCGAACTGCTCGAACAGCCAGCGCACCCAGCCCGAGGGCATGGAGCCGCCGTAGCGGTCCCAGAGGCCGATGCGGACGGGGCGGAGCGCGAACGCCTCGGCGCGCGGGCGTGAGCCGACGGCCTCGAAGCTCAGCCCCTTCTCCCGCGCGAGTTCCCGCAGGATCGGCAGCGCGCGGTCGCTCGCGGGGATGAAGAACGTGCCGACGGGGTGCCGCTCGGTCCCCGCACGCACCGGCTCCCTCAGCCAGTACACCTGCTCACCCGCAGCGAGCAGCCGGTTGACGGCGATGAAGGCGTCGTTGACGCGGTGCGAGAGCAGCCAGCCGCCGTTGCGGCCCACGGCCTCGACCCGGCCCGGGGGCGGAGACACGACATCCTCGAGCTTCTCGAACGGCCCGTCGAAGCCGTCCAGGATGCGGTCGAACCGGATGCCCATCTGGTAGGCGAGCGTCCAGCCGGCGACATCGTACGGCGGGATCGGCGGCCCGCCCGGGTACTGGAAGTCGTTGGGGTGGTCCTGGGGCTCGAACATGTCCAGGATGTGCGGCCGGAACGCCTGCGCGGTCTTCACGACGTACGAGCCCGCGGGGTAGCGCTTCCCGTTCACCGTGAACGGCGCCGTCGCCCGGTGGACGGTGACGCCGCTCTTGATCAACGCGTTGACGAACTTCGTCGCGGTGAGGAAGTCCGGCTGGTCCGCGGGGATGATGTATCCGCGCGGGTCCCGCAGCGCTGGATCGTAGAGGAGCGAGAGGTAGTCCTGCGACGATGCCGCGTCGCCTTCCGCGCCTGTCTGCGCGCCGCCCGCGGCGCGCGCCCCGGCCATCGCCTTGCGCACCGCCTCGATGCGGCTGGGATAGATCGTCCAGTGGTCCCGGCTGCCCCGCTCGATGGAGTTCCTGCCCATCACGTAGATGTTGTAGAGCAGCGTCTCGCGGTAGCGCGAGGCGACGTCGAGCACGGCGCGGTTCGCGGTCATCGAGTACTCGATGGACTGGCGGAAATGCCACTTCTGCGGCGGCACGGGGAAGGGCAGGTCGCCGTGCGGCAACTGACGCTCGGGCACGAACGGGATCTCCATCGGCGTCGGGCTGCCGATCGTCTCCGTGAGCAGCCCGATCATGTTGTGGAAGTACGCAGTGGTGCGCAGCCCGCCGTTCCACCAGGTCGAGTAGTTCGCGCCGCGGCGCATGGTGGCGCCGGGCTTGCCCTCCGCGATGAAGCGGCTGTGCATCGCCGCGCCGACGAGATCGATGCCCACCACCACCAGCGGGTCGTAGTAGTGGTTGAACGGATCGCGGAACGGCGGCGCGAAGAGCACCGTGCCGCGCGGCCCCGTCTGGTGGTGGTTGTAGACGATCTGCGGGAACCACTCGCGGAACATCACGCGGCTCATGTTCTCCGTCTCGGGCTGCGAGACGAGGTAGAAGTCGCGGTTGTTGTCGTGCCCGATGTACTTCTGGTAGAGGCGCGGGAGGCCGCTGAGCGAGCGGCGTGTCGGCTCCGGCTCGCGCATGTACCAGTCGGCGACGAGGTCGTGGCCGTCCGGGTTCGCGTGGACGGCGAGGACGATGACGTCGTCGAGGATGCGGAGCGTTTCGGGGTCATCCATGCTGACGAGCTGCCAGACGAGCTCCATGAGCTGCTGGGCGCCGAGCACCTCGGTGGCGTGCAGCCCGCCGTCGATCCAGACGACGGCCTTGCCCTCGCGCGCGAGCGCGCGCGCTTCCTCGTCGGTCAGCCCTTCGGCGAGGGCGAGCCGGCGCGAGATCTCCTTGTAGCGCTCGAGGTTCCGGTGGTTCTCGGGGGAGGTGATGATGGCCATGAGCTGGGGCCGGCCTTCGGCGGTGAAGCCGATGGTGTCGAGCACCATGCGGTCGGACTGGACGGCCAGCTTCTGCCAGTAGGCCATGAGCTGCTGGTAGTTCGGGAGCTGGTAGTCCGCGCCGATCGGGTGGCCGAACTCCTCTTCCGGGGTGGTGAGGCGCGTTTGCGCGTGGATGGTCCGGGGCTGTGCCGGCGGCAGCGCGCCCAGCGAGAGGGCCAGGGCGAGGGCGAGGGCGCGGGCGCCCCGGCCCGGTTCGCGGATCGGGGCCGCCCCCTCGCAGAGCCGTTGAGCGATGCCCGTGCGGAGGTGTGGGGGACGCGGCGTCCGGGTTCGCTCGTCCGTGGGGGACGCAGCCAGTCGGGACATGGCGCAGGCAAGCGAGCGAGTGGGGAGCATGGTGCGACTCCGTACCTGGGCCGTGGCGCGGCAGCGGGCGGTGAGGCCCGCGGCGCCGTCGGGTTTCGCGACAGGGATCTGGTCAGGTGGGGCCAAAGATAGGGCGTCAGGGATCGGGCGCAAACGCGGCGGGTCGGGGCGCCGAGCCCGAGCGAGGCCGGCGCGGCGGGCGGCGCGTCGATGTGGGAGGCGCTGTGGCGGCGTCCGGCCTATGACGCCGCCCGCGCGCTGCCGTCCGAGGGAACGGGCACCCAGCCGCTGGCGAGCAGGCGGTCGCGCGCGCCAGCGGCTGCTTCGCGCTGGATCAGCAGGATCACGACATCGCCGGGCTGGATGCGGGTCTCCGCGTCCACAGGCGCGGCGGTCCCGCGCCGCACGATCACGAGCGGCAGCAACCCGCCGAGGGTAGCGACAGCCATCCCCTCCGACAACGCGCCTCCAGCGGCTGCACCGGCGTAGCGCCAATGTTCGATCGTTGCCGCCCCCTGCTGGACGCGGTGGATCCAATGCTCCACCTCGATCGGGCCGCCGAACAGCACTGCGGCGCCCGCCTCGCGTACGTGCGACGGCTGGATGCCGGCCTTGGCGCGATGCACGGTGACGTACGTGCGGGGGACGCGGAACAGCTCCTTCGCACGCCGGGCGAGCAGCAGGTTCAGCCCCTCGTTCGTCGTGACGGTGATGAAACCGCGCCGCCCCTCGATGTCGGCGCGGATCAGCGGCCCATCCTCGTTGGCGCTGCCGAAGATGACCGGCAGCCGCTCCTCCTCGGCCGCGCGGACCTGTGCCGCGTTGTTGTCGATCAGCACGAGTTCTTCACCGGCGGCGCGGAGCGCGTGGGCGAGGGCGCGGCCGAGCGGGTTGGCGCCCACAACGATGTAGCCCCTGTCGCTGCGGCGCCGGACGCCGAGCACGCCGGCGATCGGGCCGCCGGAGAGCCCCTGCACGAGCACCGTCGTCGCGATGACGAGGAAGACGAGCGCGCGCAGCTCGCCACCCAGCGGGAGGCCGCGGTCCAGCAGCGCCTGCGCGAACAGGGATGCGACCGCCGCAGCGACGATGCCGCGGGGCCCGAGCCATGCGATGAAGGCGCGTTCCCGCCAGCTCAGCGTCGAGCCGCGGGTGCAGAGCGCGACGCCGACGGGGCGGATCACGAACATCACGAGCAGCACCGTGAGCACCCCGCCCCAGCCGAGGGCGGTGACCTCGGCGAGGCGGACGTCGGCCGCGAGCAGGACGAAGAGCAGGCCCACGAGCATGACCGTGAGCTGCTCCTTGAACTCGCGCAGCTCGCGCTGGAGGCGCGTGCGCATGCCGCCGACGACGACGCCCGCCACGGTCGCGGCGAGGATCCCGCTCTCCGGCACCGCGGCGTTGCCGAGCGCATACAGCAGGAGCACGGCGGAGAGCGCGAAGATGTTCTCGAGGCCCGACGGCACCAGCCGTTCATTGCGGAGCAGCAGGCCGACCGCCGCGCCGCCGCCCGCGCCGATGACCGCCCCGGCGAAGAGCCGCGCCGGGATCCCGAGCAGGCCGAAGGCGGCGGCCTGCGTCGTCGTCGCCAGCGCCACCTCGAGCGCGACGACGGCCACGATCGCGCCGATCGGATCGATCAGCACGGCCTCGGCCTCGAGGATCGTCGCGACGTTCGGGGCGACGCGGATGCGGCGTAGGAGCGGGAGCGTGACGGTCGGGCCGGTCACGGTGATCAGGGAGCCGAACAGCACGGCCGCGCGCCAGCCCCACCCCAGGACGTAGTGCGCGGCGAGCGCGCCGCCGATCAGCGACACGACCACGCCGAGCGTGATGAGCCGGCGGATGGTCTTCGCCTCGCGGCGGATGCGCCCGAGATCGAGGTTCAGGCCGCCCTCGAAGAGGATCACCGCGACCGAGAAGCCGACCAGCAGTTCGAGGCCGGCGCCCAGCGCATCGGGATTCACCAGGCCGAGCGCCTCCGGGCCGAGCACGGCGCCTGCCAGCAGCAGCAGGACAATGCCCGGGATGCGCAGGTGTTGCGCGGCCGACTGCACGATCACGCCGGCGACCAGCGCAATGGCGAACGTCAGGGCGGCGTCCGTGGTCATCGCACCAGACGGCGTCGGCGCGGGTGACGCCTCGGCGGCGCCTCCTGCGGCGGCCTCAACGCGAGGGCACGATCCGCCACAACTCCCCGTCGTCGTGGTCGGTCACGACGTACAGCGTGCCGTCCGGCCCCTGGCGCACGTCGCGGATGCGCTGGTCCCGGTCCGCGAGCAGGTGCTCCTCGCCCACCACCCGATCGTTGTCGACCACGAGCCGCACCAGCGCCCTCGCGATCAGCCCCCCGATGAACAGGTCGCCGCGCCATGCGGGGAACGCGTCGCCCGTGTACCACTGCGCGCCGGACGGGGCGATCACGGGGTCCCAGTAGTAGACCGGCTGCTCGTAGCCGGGGCGCTGGGTCTCCGCCGTCGCGATCGGCCGGCCCGTGTACTCCTCGCCGTACGAGACCAGCGGCCAGCCGTAGTTGTTGCCCGGCTGGATCAGGTTCAGCTCGTCGCCTCCCCGCGGCCCGTGCTCGACGGTCCAGAGCCGGCCCTGTGGGTCGAACGCCATTGCCTGGATGTTCCGATGGCCGAGCGACCAGATCTCCGGCCGCGCGTCCGGCTGGCCAACGAACGGGTTGTCCCGTGGCACGCTCCCATCCGGCGCGATGCGCAGGACCTTGCCGAGGTGGTTGTCGAGCTGCTGCGCGTGCATGCGCATGGGCGTGTCGAAGCGGTCACCGGTGGTGATGTAGAGCATGCCGTCCGGTCCGAAGGCGAGGCGTGAGCCGAAGTGGGCGCGGCCGGCGTACGTGGGTTCGGCGCGGAAGATGACCTGCACCTGTTCGAGGCGGCGACGGTCGGCCGACAGCACGCCGCGCGCGACGGTCGTCCCGTTGCCGCCGCCGCGCCGTGGCTCGGCGTAGCTCCAGAAGATCGTGCGGTCGGTCTCGAAGTCGGGGCTGAGGGCGACGTCGAGCAGGCCGCCCTGCCCGCGCGCGTCCACGCGCGGCAGCCCCTCGATCGGCTCGCCGACCCGTCCGTCGGCGCCGACGATGCGCATGCGGCCCGGGCGCTCGGTGACGAGGAGGTCGCCGCCCGGCAGCGGCTCGACCGCCCACGGATGCTCGAGCCCGCGCGCGAGCACCACGACGTCGAACGCCACATCCGACTCCACGGCGCACGCCCGGGTCTGGCCGGGGAAGGCGGGCCGCTGGCCCTCTGCGTTGGGCGGGCGCGTCTCGACGCGTGGACAGTCCGGCGGAGTGGCGCGGCCTGCCGCTCCGGCCGTCTCCCCGGCGGGCGCGGCGGCTTCGGGGGCGCCGCTCTGCGGCTCGCCGGCGGGCTGGCCGCAGCCAGCACAGATGAACGGCAACATCAGCGGAACCAGCACCTCGCGCGCACGCATGGTTCCTCCGTGGGTCGGGCCGGCCGACGGGTGTGCCTGGCCGTGCAAGAAGAGTTCCCTGCGGAGGGCGTCCGGCGCCACCCGTGGGTGCCGATGCGGACGACGGGTCGGGCGCCGGGCAGCGCCGACATCATCGAGCGGGTGCCCGCGCCGGCGATCTCGAGGAAGGCCTTTCGTGGTGACCCGGTCGGTCTGGGCGTGAACGCCCGCGCGGCGGCGCGCTCGGTTCCGGCCCGCTCCCTTCGCGCCAGAGCGTCGCGGCCTTGAGGAGCAGGGCCACGCCGAACCAGCCGAGCACGATGGCCAGCACGATCGCGAGCAGGCGCGGGAACACGATGGCGATCACCGCGAGCACGAGCAGCGCGAGGCCGGCGAGCCCGAGGATCCTGGCCTCCGCCGGCCCGAGGACGCGCCGGTCGATGATCGCGGCGCCGACGGTGTTGCCGAGTCGCAGCGCGCCGGCGGCGGCGCGGCCCGCACTGGCGCCGGAGAGGAGCGCGGTGGGGTGGCTCCGGTACGCGGGTCGCTCGCCGGATTCGAGGCGGCGGAGAGGTCGCGCCCGGGGGAGCACGATCTCGGTGGCGTTCTCGAGGTCCTCCAGGTACATGCGCTCCATCTCCGCGGCGAAGCCGGCGTCTTCCACCACCGCGTCCAGTTCGAGGTTGGCCATCCAGCTCGAGATGTTCAGGTTGCTGGACCCGACGCGCGCCAGGCGCCCGTCGGCGACGGCGGTCTTGGCGTGCAGCATGGACCCCTTCCACTCGAACACGCGCACGCCGGCCTCGAGCAGGGGGCGGTAGCCCGCCTGCGAGAGCTGGCGGAGCAGCGGGACGTCCGTGGCGCCCGGGACGAGGAGGCGAACGTCCACGCCATCCTGCGCGGCGGCGCGGAGCGCCTGCACGTAGGAGGGGATGCCGGCGAAGTACGCGTCGGTGAGCCACAGCCGGTCGCGGGCCCCTGCGGCGACGAGCTGGTCGAGCCGCAGGATGCCCGTGCTGCCCAGACTGCTCGCCACGACCCGGAGCGCCACCGCCCCTGCAACCGCCATTCGCTCGCGGGGCACGCGCTCGTCCGGCGGCACCGGCGGCCCCAACTCCGCCCAGACCCGAGCGAACGCGGCCTCGACATCCGCCACGGCAGGCCCGCGGATCTCGATGCCGGTGTCGCGCCACGGCGGGACGCCGCGGCTGGGATCGCCTGCCCACGGCCGGCCGACGCACAGGCCCGTGATGAAGGCGATCCGCCCGTCCACCGAGAGCATCTTCCGATGATCGCGGTGCAGCCAGCCGAGGGGGCTCGAGAGACGAGGCGGGTTGTAGCAGCGGACCTCGACGCCGGCCTCGCGCAAACGTCGCCAGAAGCGGCGCGACGTCTTCCCGAGCGCGCCGAGCCAGTCGTAGATGACACGCACGCGCACGCCCTCGCGCGCCCGGGAGCAGAGCGCGTCCGCGAAGGCGGCGCCCACGTCGTCGTCGTAGATGATGTAGCTCTCGAAGTAGACGTAGCGCTCGGCGCTGCGGATCGCCTCGAGCCACGCGGGATAGTTCTCGTCCGCATCGCGCAGGAGGCGCACCGCGTTGCCCGGCACCAGCGGCGCGCCGGCCGCGCGGTCCAGCGCCCGCACGATCAGTTCGTCGCTGCGTCCTGCGTCCGTTTCCGACATCGGCCGAGACTCGCCCGTCTCAGACGGTGACCTTCTCGCCCTCCGCCGCGGGCGCCCGGGTCAGACCCGTCACCTCCCGGATCTCGTCTTCGTCCAGTGTCTCGCGCTCGAGCAGCGCCTGGGCGAGCGCGTCCAGCGCGTGGCGGTGCTCCTGGAGCAGGCGCTTCGCCTCCTCGTGGCATTCGCCGATGATCCGTCGGATCTCCTCGTCCACGGCGGCGGCCGTCGCCTCACTGTAGGGGCGGGGCGCGTACGCGTCCACCGTGCCGAGGAACGGGTTCTCCCGCGGGGCGAGCTGCACCATGCCGAGGCGGTCGCTCATGCCCCAGCGCGTGACCATGTTGCGCACGAGCTGGGTCGCCTGCTCGATGTCGTTCTGCGCGCCGGTGGTGCGCGTGCCGAAGACGATCTCTTCCGCCGCACGGCCGCCCAGGATGCCGATGATCCGCGCGCGCAAGTAGGTCTCCGGGTAGTTGTAGCGGTCGGTGTCCGGGCGCTGGTACGTCACGCCGAGCGCCTGGCCGCGCGGTACGATGGTGACGCGGTGCACCGGGTCCGCGCCGGGGACCACCAGGCCGAGGATGGCGTGGCCGGCTTCGTGGTACGCGATGCGCTCCCGGTCCTCGGGGCTGAGCAGGAGAGGCCGCTCGGGGCCCAGAACGATCTTTTCGAGCGCGTCGAGGAAGTCTTTCTGGTAGATCTTGTCCTGGTCGCGACGCGCCGCGAGCAGCGCCGCCTCGTTCACCAGGTTGCGCAGGTCGGCGCCGCTCAACCCCGGCGTCGCCGCGGCGATCTCGCCCAGGTCCACGTCCGGCGCCAGCGGCACGCGGCGCGTGTGGACCTTGAGGATCTCCTCGCGGCCCTTGCGGTCCGGGAGGTTCACGATGATGCGCCGGTCGAAGCGGCCGGAACGGAGCAGCGCCTTGTCCAGGACGTCCGGCTGGTTCGTCGCCGCGAGCACGATGATGCCCTCGCGGCCGGTGAAGCCGTCCATCTCGGCCAGGATCTGGTTCAGCGTCTGCTCCTGCTCGCTCGCGCCGCCGATGGCGACCGGGCCGCGGGCGCGGCCGATGGAGTCCAGCTCGTCGATGAAGATGATCGCCGGAGCGTGCTCGCGGGCCTGTCGGAACAGGTCCCGCACCCGCGCCGCGCCCACACCCACGATCATCTCCACGAACTCCGACCCGGCCATCGAGAAGAACGGCACACCGGCTTCGCCCGCCACCGCCTTGGCCAGCAGCGTCTTGCCGGTGCCCGGCGGGCCCACGAGCAGGATGCCCTTGGGCGCCCGCGCACCCAGCCGTGCGTATTTCTCGGGGTTCTTCAGGTAGTCGACGACCTCGATCAGCTCCTTCTCCGCTTCGTCGATGCCCGCCACATCGTCGAACGTGACCCGCTCGCCCTCGTCCGGGTCGAAGCGCCGGGCCCCGCTCTTGCCCAGCCCGCTGAGCATGCCGGGGAAGCCGCCGCCCGTCTTGGCCAGCCGTCGGTAGAACCAGACGTACAGGCCGATCAGGAGCAGCGCGGGCGCGAAGCTGAAGAGCAGGTTGAGCCATGTGTTCTCCTGCTGGATCGGCTCCGCGCTGATCTCTGTGCCGTTGGCGATGAGGAGCTCCTCGAGCCCCGGGTCCAGGAAGGTGGGGAGCGTGGTGGTGAAGTCCTTCACCGCGCGCCGCGGCTCCTTCGTCACGGTGTCCGCGGGCGGCGGGTAGGTGACGGGCGTGCGGAAGCGGCCCGTCAGCCGTTCGCCGCGGCTGTAGATCCGCTCGACGTTGCCCCGGGCGGCCTCCTGCTTGAACAGGGTGTACGGCACCTTGACGGGCTCATCGGGCCGCGGGAAGAACAGGTGGACCAGCAGGAAGTTCACCGCGAGGATCAGCAGGAACGTCAGCCACGCGCGGCGCGGCGGGAGCGCCGGCGTGGATCCTCCGTTCCTGCTGGTCCCGGGCTTCGAGCCTTCGTTCGCCCTTGGCCGGTCGCCCGGCCGAGGCCGGGCGGACTGCGGTCTGGACATCTCGTTCCCTCGTCTCGGTTCGCGGCCGTCCACGGTGCGGCCGTGCGGCGGCGCGTCGCGGGGCGTGGACGTGGCCGGCGACGCACCGACCGGTCCTCATCCTCATAAAGGGCGCTACGTTCGTATACCCGGCGCGCCGAGGGACGATCAGGTGAGGACGCATACGCTTGGGCGCAGCGGCGACGGAGTCCGGAGCGCCGGCATCGTCGCGATGGCCCGCGGGCAGGATCCGACCGCCGCCGGGCGCGCCCGGGAGAGGACCCCGTGGCGCCGGGCTTCCCATCAGATCAAAGTTGGGAAGCCCACCAACGCTGCGCCGTCAGGAAAAGCCCGCAATGCGGGTGGTGGGAAGGTGGAAGCCGGGGTGGGGCTTCCCGCATGCCAGGGAGCGCTTCCACGGACGTGGGCTGCAGCGGACTGCTGCCTCCGCGCTCACCGCACGCGTTCGAGCACGAGACGGACCGAGTCGCCGGCCTCGCCCATGACGCCGCTCACTGCCAGACGGCCATCGGCCGTGAGGCGGTAGGTCCCGTCGAAGAGGACCGGCCCCTTGGACAGCCACCGCTCCCAGATCTGAAGGCGGCCGGCATCCGCGTCGACCTCGAAATGGTGGTCCCGCGACCAGCGGTCGCCGTAACGGAGCGCGGCCATGAATGCGCGGTTTCGCTCGAAGTAGACGTCCGTCGGCAGCTCGGTGCTGCCGTTGCCGCTCGCCTCGACCACGCGCCATACGCCGTCCAGCGGCGTCGGCACCCTGTTGTTGTAATTGGCGATGTGGTATGTGAACACTGCCGGGAGCGCGAGCAGGAGCGCGCGGCCGGCAACGACCAGGGGAACGGGCCGGCGGCGCGGCGCCCGCCCCGCGTAGACGCGGTTCCCGGCCGCCCAGAACAGTCCGATCAGTTCCGCACGGTGCTGGAACAGGATGAACGCAAGGCAGGTCCAGATCACGATGGCGCTGCCGAGGCCGCCGATGTCGACGCCGTAGAAGATGTCGACGAGCACGATGTTCGACATGATGCCGAACAGCAGCACGGCACCGAGCAGCGTCGTCCGGCGGAAGGTCAAGAGCAGGCCGCCCAAGATCTGGAGCAACGCAATGAGGTTGCCGTAGACGGCCGAGTAGCCGAAGTAGTACCAGGTCAGCCAGAAGCCCGGCACTTCGCGCATCGGCGTGTCGAGCCAGGACTCGAGGATGGTGAACTGTGCGCCCGTGAGCTTGGCGAAGCCGTAGGTCACGAGCACGATCGCGACGAACCAGCGGCAGACGGTGTAGAGCGCAATCATCGGGCGTCACCCTCCTGTCGCCTCGGCCGATCCTGGAACGCACGACTGCGCCGCCGCGACAGTGAGCTCTCTGTCGCCGGCTTCGACACGTCAGCAGAGGTGGTCGTCCTTCACGACGTTGCGGTGGTGCAGCGAGAGGAATCCGCCCCGGCGGGCCCGCCCAGGATCACGACCGGGCTTGCCATCCGGTCTCGTGGCGTCCGACCGCACGCCGAGCAGTGGGAGGACAACGTACGCGCCGGCGATCGGCCACGGCAAGCCGAACGCGTGCTACCGCGCCGAGGTGGGTGGCGCCTGCAGGATTCGGCGGATGGCCGCGGCCCGCGGACGCCTGTTCCTCCTCACGTGATCCCGTACCGCTTCAGCTTGTCGTAGAGCGTGCGCTCGCCGATGCCGAGCTTCTCCGCGGCGCGTCGGCGGTTGCCGCCGGCCTCCTCGAGGGCGCGCCGGATCGCGGCGGCCTCGAGGTCCGCGATCGTGCCGCTCAGGGGCAGCGTCGCCGCAGGCGAGGCGTGGCTGACGAGGATCTGGTCGCCGCGGATCACGTCGCCATCGGTCAGGATGGCGGCGCGTTCGAGGGCGTTGGACAGCTCGCGCACGTTGCCGTACCACGGCGCCTCGAGGATCTTGCGCCGTGCGCTCTCGTCCAGCCGCAGCGGCGGCCGGCCCAACTCGGCGACGATGCGGGCGAGCAGCGTTTCCGCGAGAGGCAGGATGTCCTGTCGCCGTTCCCGCAGCGGGGGCAGGCGGATCGGGAAGACGGCGAGTCGGTGATACAGGTCTTCACGGAACTCGCCGCGGCGGACCATCTCTTCGATGTCGCGGTTGGTCGCGGCGATCCAGCGCACGTCCACCTCGATGGTGCGCGTGCCGCCCACCCGCTCGAAGCGCCGGTCCTGGAGCACGCGCAGGAGCTTGGCTTGGAGCGCGGGCTTGAGCTCGGCGATCTCGTCCAGGAACAGCGTGCCGCCGTCCGCCAGCTCGATGCGTCCGCGCCGGGACTGCGTCGCGCCCGTGAACGCGCCCTTCTCGTGGCCGAAGAGCTCGCTCTCCATGAGCTGCTCCGCGATCGCGGCGCAGTTGACCGCCACGAACGGCCCGTTGGCGCGCGGGCTCTTCAGGTGGATGGTGCGTGCGGCCAGCTCCTTGCCCGTGCCGCTCTCGCCGAGGAGCAGCACGGTCGCGTTGGTGGCGGCGACCTTCTCGATGGCGCGGACGACGGGCGCCATGGTGGGATCGCCGTAGGTAAGCGGCGCAAGCGTCGCCTCGTCGCGGCGGGAGCGGTCTTCGAGGGCGAGCAGGCGCCGCCGCTCCAGCGCGCGTGCGACGATCATCCGCAGCTCGGCCGGGCTGGCGATCGGCTTCTGGAGGTAGTCGAACGCGCCGAGCTTCATCGCCTCGACCGCCGTGTCCACCGTGCCGTACGCGGTGAGCACGATGACCTCCATCTCCGGCTGCTCGCTGCGCGCCTTGCGCACGAGATCCATGCCGTCCACCGCGCCGGGCATGCGGAGGTCGGTGATCATCAGGTCGAAGGCGCGCTCGTTGAGGAGCTTGAGAGCCGCGTATCCGTCCTCGGCCGTCGTCGTCTCGTGGCCATCGGCCTCGAGCGCGTCGGCAAGGAACTCGCGGATCCCCGCCTCGTCGTCCACGATCAGGATGTGCGCCATCGGCTCGTGCGCTCCGTCGACTCCTGGCTACGTTCTCCGTCGCACCCGGGCGGCCGGGCCCGGGTCCCACGCCCCCGCCCTCCTCCTCACTCGCTCCCCGCCGGCAAACGGACGCTGAACACCGCGCCGCCGTCCGGCGCGTCTTCCGCGGTGATGCGCCCGCCGTGCAGCTCCACGATCCGCCGCGCGACCGGCAGCCCGAGTCCCGTCCCGTTCGTGCGCGTGGTGAAGAACGGGTCGAAGATCCGGTCACGGTCCTGCGCCGGCAGGCCCGGGCCGAAATCGCGGACCGTGATGACCAGCTCGTCGTTCTCGCGGGCCACGCGCACGACGGGCGGCCGGTCCGGGGGCGATGCCTGCCACGCGTTCCGCAGCAGATTCGTGAGCACCTGGCGGAACCGCGTCGGATCGAGCGGCCAGCGCTCGGGCGCGTCGCGCGTGTCGATCCCGATGGCGCCCGCGCCGACCTCGTCGGCGGCCGCGCGCACCAGCTCCGCCGGGTCCACGGGCCGCACGTCCAGCGGGCCGGACCGGGCGAAGTCGAGGAGGTCGGTGGTGAGCGCCTCCAGGCGCGCCGCTTCGGCGACCACACGGTCCGCCCGTCGCCGGTCCGACGTGCCGGGCTCCAGCCGCTCGGCGAGGAGCTGCGCGTTGCCCTTGAGCGAGGCGAGCGGGTTCCGGATCTCGTGCGCCAGCACGGCGGACATCTCGCCGAGCAGGCTGAGCCGGCGGTTCTCCTCCATGCGCCGCTCCGCCTCCTCGTAGCGCCGGGACATGCGCCACAGGACGGCGGCGGCCGCGAGCAGACCGGCCGCGCCGATCAGCGCCAGCGCGACCGAGCGGTCGGCGCGGGCGACGAGCCGCGACGCCACGACCGGTTCGAACTGCACCACGATCAGCCGCGGCTCCCGGCCGCCCGGCCGGCCCNGCGGCATGGCGAACTGCATCGCTCCGGCGCGCGCGTCCAGCACATCGGGGCCGAAGCGGCGCAGGCGGGGAACCACGCCGCCCGCCGGGGTCCCGGCGCTCATGAGCACCCGCCCCTCGTCGTCGATGACCGCGAGGTAGCGTAGCCCTTGATCGGCGTGCTCCGCGACGAGGGCCTCCAACTCCTCGGCGGTCAGGTCCCGGTTGCGGAACGTGGCGATCCGTACGGCGCCGCGCAGGATGTCCGCCTGGCCGCGGTTCAGCGTCGCCACGGCGTCCCGCGCCGCGCGGCGGTTGCCCACCGCGTTGGCGAGGAGGGCGATGACCAGCGCGATGGTCATGGCGAGCCAGCCCCATCGGACGATGAGGCTCGTGCGCCGTTCCCGTGGTGCCATGCTCGTTCGCGCCCTCCCGCCTGCCGGTCGGCTCGTGCTCGTGTGCGACGCCGCGCGCGCCGGCTGCCGGCTCACCGCGCCGCCTTCTCCGGGTCCAGATCCCCTACGTAATACCCCAGCAGCTCGTCCTGGAAGACCAGTGTGTAGCGCGCGTTCAGGAGTTCGCTCCGCGCGGCGACCGCCTCCGCCTGCGACTGGCTCACCTCGAAGACCGTCGCCACGCCGGCGGCGTACCGCTCACGCGTCGCCTCCAGCGCGCGCTCCGCGGCCGCGACCCGCGCCTCGGCAGCGGCCAGCCGCTGCGCCGCGACCTCGCGGTCCAGCACCGCGCGCCGGACCTCGGTCGCGATCTGCTGGCGCAGGTCCTCCAGGGCGAGCCGCGCGTTCTCGACCTGGATCTCCGCCCGCTCGACCTGCCGGCTCGTGCTCTGCCGGTCGAACAGCGGCATCGAGATGGACAGCCCGATGGAGCCGCTCCGCCCCTGGTCGAGCTGGTCGCTGAAGCCGAGGCCGCGCGCGCTCGAGTAGCCGCTGCCGTAGCTGGCCGAGAGGCTCACCGTGGGCCAGCGGCTCGCGCCCGCCACGCGCACGTCCTGCTCCGCGGAGCGGACGCGCCGCTCGAGCGCCGCGAGGTCCGGCCGCCGCTCGAACGCGGCCTCGAGCAGCGCATCGAGGTCCGGCAGGTCGCCGGCCGCCGCCGCGTCGTCGATGGCGGGCGCCACGAACTCGTAGCTGCCCCGGGGGTCCAGTCGCAGCGTCCGCACCAGCTCCAGGCGCGCCAGCTCGAGCGCCCGCTTCGCCTCGACCACCGCCGAACGGGCGGCGGCGGTGTTGGCTTGCTGCTGGTACAGGTCCGAGATCGGGCGTGTCCCCGCGTCCACCAGCGCGCGGATCTGCCGCTCCTGGGCGAGCTGGGCGGCCAGGTTCTCCTCCTGCACGCGGACCTGCTCTTCCGCCGCGACGGTGGAGAGGAAGCCCGAGATGACGGAGAAGACGACCGTCTGCCGCGCGCGCTCCGCCTCCAACGCGTCCGCTGCTTCATCCAGCTCCGCGGCGCGCAGCCGTGCGACGTTGGCGAAGCCGTCGAACAGCGTGACGCTCGACGAGATCCGTCCGTTCAGGCTCTTGTTGCCTTCCGTGAGGAGCCGCCCCACGTCCTGGTCGAACGTCCGCCCGTAATTCTGACTCAGCCCCGCCGAGATCCGCAAATCCGGCAGGAACTGCATCTTCGCGTCGCTGACGGCGAGGCGGCTCAGGTCCACCTGGTTCTCCGCCCGCGCCACGTCCGTGCTCTGCCGCAAGGCGATCTCGATCGCTTCGGCCAACGTGATGCGCCGCGGCTGCCGTGCGGCCGCCTCGGACTGGCCGACGGCTTCGGCCTGTCTGGCCGCCTCGGCCCGGGCGGTGGCCTCGGCGTGGCCGTTGGCCTCGGCCCTGGCGACGGCCTCCGCGTGGCCGGCGGCTTCCGTCCGGCCGACGACCTCGGTCCGGCCGGCGGACGGCCGCCCCTCCTGTCCGGCCGGCCCGGCCGCCTCCTGCGCGTGGGCCGGCGCCGCTGCGAGCACGAGTGCCGCCAGCACGGCGTTTCCGATCAGCTTCGTCCGACTGCTCATCGCTCTATATCCTCCAACGGCGCGGCCCGAACCGCGGCCGCGCCGACCGTTCGTCATTCGTAGCGCAGCGCCTGGATCGGATCGAGCGCGGCGGCGCGCCGCGCCGGGTAGTAGCCGAAGAACACGCCCACCACGCCGGAGAAGCCGAGGGCGATCGCCACCATGGCCGGCGAGAGCGCGGCGCTCCAGCCCGTCACGTGGGCGATGGCGGCGCTCGCGAGCACGCCCACCGCCAAACCGAGCAGTCCGCCGATGAGGCTCAGCACGATGCTCTCGACCAGGAACTGCGTGAGCACGTCCCGGCTGCGCGCGCCCAGCGCGAGCCGGAGGCCGATCTCCCGCGTCCGCTCGGTCACCGAAACCAGCATGATGTTCATGATCCCGATCCCGCCCACGACCAGCGAGATGCTCGCGATCGCGGCGAGCAGCATGGTCATCACCTGCGTGGTGCCCTGCGCGGCCCGGGCGATCTCGTTCTGGTTCCGCACGGTGAAATCGTCCGGCTCGTTCGGCGCGAGCCGGTGCGACGTGCGCAGGATCGCGCGGATCTCCTCCTGCGCGGCCGGGATGTCCTCCGGCGAGAACGTGCTCGCCAGGATCTGCGGGATGAAGACGCGGCCGGCGAGGCGGGTCTGCACGGTCGTGTACGGCGCGAGAACCACGTCGTCCTGGTCGCCGCCATCGGCCGTCTGACCCTTGGGCGCCAGCACGCCGATCACCTGGACCGGCACGTCCCGGATGCGGAGCTGCTGGCCGACGGCGTCGCCGTACGGGAACAGGTTCTCCGCGACCGTGGCGCCGAGCACCACGACCTTCCGCATTGCGCGCACGTCCTCCTCATCGAAGAAGACGCCGTCCTGCAGCGGCCAGTCGCGGATCAGTTGGTAGTCCACGTCCACGCCCAGGATGTTCGTGCGCCAGTTGCCGGCGCCGCCGATGACCTGCGCACGGGTCATGACCACCGGCGAGACGGCCGAGAGCAGGAAGCTCTGGCTGCGCAGCATCTCGGCATCGTCGATGGTCAGCCGGTTGAACGTCTGCGCGCCCTGGCTCACACCGCCCTGCACCGCCGAGCCCGGGGTGATCACCAGCATGTTGGTGCCGAGCGCCTGGATCTGCCGTTCGATCTGGCGCTGCGCGCCGGAGCCGATGGCGACCATCACGTTCACGGCCGCCACGCCGATGATGATGCCGAGCATCGTGAGCAGCGTGCGCATCTTGTTCTTGACGATGCTCTGCCCGGCGATCTTGATCAGGATCTTCGCCTTCATACGGCACCTGCCGTTTCCGCTTCCTGGAACGCCCGCAAGTCGGCCTTGGCGTCGTGCCGGTCGAAGACCGGCTCATCGCGGATGATGCGCCCGTCGCGCAGCTCGACGATGCGCTTCGCGTAGGCCGCGATGTCCGGCTCGTGGGTGACCAGGAGGATCGTCACGCCGTCGTCGTTCAGCTCCTGGAACAGGGCCATGATCTCGACGGACGTGCGCGAGTCCAGGTTGCCCGTGGGCTCGTCGGCGAGCACCACGGACGGCTGCGTGACGAGCGCGCGCGCGATGGCGACGCGCTGCTGCTGGCCGCCCGAGAGCTCGCTCGGGTCGTGGTCCATGCGCTCGGCGAGTCCCACGCGCTCGAGCGCAGCGGCGGCCAGCGCCCGCGTGTCCAGCTTCCGGCCGCTGCGGTCGTAGAGCAGCGGCAGCTCGACGTTCTCCAGGGCGCTGGTGCGCGGCAGCAGGTTGAAGCCCTGGAAGACGAAGCCGAGCTTGCGGTTGCGGATGTCGGCGAGCTCGTCCTTGCTCAGGTCGTCCACGCGCTTGCCGTCCAGCAGGTAGATGCCCGAGGTCGGGCGGTCCAGGCAGCCGAGGATGTTCATCAGGGTGGACTTGCCGGACCCGGACGCGCCCATGATCGCGACCATCTCGCCCGGCTCCACGAGCAGGTCCACGCCGCGCAGCGCGTGCACTTCGTTCTTCCCCATGCGGTAGACCTTGGTCAGGCCCCGCGCCTCGATCACGTAGCTCATCGTCACACCCTCCGCGGCGCTCATCAGAACAGCCCCGGCGGGCGGGGCGGACCGCTGCGCTGCTGCGACTGGAACGGGTTGGTGGCCGTGGTCGGCGCACTGCCCGTCGTGACCGCCGCGATCACCTTCATGCCTTCCCGCAGGATGGGCGGCCCGCTGATGGCGGTGCGCTGGCCGTCCGTGATGCCGGTCTGCACGGGCACCGCGTTCACCTTGCCGTCTTCATCCAGGAACCAGAGGAGCGTGGGCGGGGCGCCGGGCGCGGCGTCGGCAGCAACGCCTGCCCCTGCACGGCGCGCA
>Ga0065723_100352_pt1 | contig 80518 bp, 66 predicted proteins | sample TheenrcuSG05Z960_FD_59110 | JGI IMG/M metagenome (GOLD analysis project Ga0065723, IMG submission 59110) | Thermophilic enrichment culture from UC Davis - Sample SG0.5Z960 | ecosystem: Engineered > Solid waste > Grass > Composting > Bioreactor | place: USA: University of California, Davis
TAGGCGCTCGCCAGCCCCCATTCCGGACTTTCACCGTAGAGATGACGCCCATGCTGGGCGTACCAAAAAAACGGGCTTGCCCGCGCAAGCCCGTCGATTTCGTGCGTTATGACGCCGGCGGCCGGCTCCGGTCAGCTGTTGACGAAATGGTACGCCGGTCCTTTCAGCCGTTCCAGCACCAGCTCCTGCAACTCCGGAGAAAGCCCGGTTTCCTGCAGCGCCCGGCGCATGCAATCCAGCCACGCCTCTGCCCGCTCGACGGTGATCGGAAACGGCAGATGGCGCGCCCGCATCATCGGATGGCCGTACTTCATGGAATAAAGGGGCGGACCGCCGAAAAACTGCGAAAGAAACATGAACTGCTTCTCCATGAGCGGCCGGATGTCGTCCGGAAAGAGCGGCCCGATGAGCGGATCGGCCTTCACCTTCGGATAGAAGGCTTCCACCAGACGGCGGATCGTCGGCGCTCCTCCGATTTTTTCGTAAATCGTCTGTCCGTCTTCCTCAAATGCAAACGGCACGGCTCTCCCACCCGTTTTTTCTCCCAATGCACATCCTGTTTTCTTTCTCATTCTCCATGATAACATTAAAGTTATTGATGGCAAAAAAGCTTTTTCCAAGACGGCGGAACGTATGTGTCTTGGACCTGGAGGAAAACATGGACCGGCCCGACGACCATTCTTCGCATTCGGGAGACGCCCGCGGATCGGCACGCGCCGCGCTTTCCCGCCAATTGCCCGCCGGTTTCGGCGCCCACGCCCTGTTCGCCGTCGTCACGATGCTGTATTGGTCTTCCATGTTCATTTATGTTCCTGTTCTGAGCCCTTACCTGGAATACCGAGGCCTGTCGATGGGCCTGATTCCGGGCCGTTCATCGCCGGCTGGCTGAACCAATGGGGCGGCCTCACCGCCGGCTTCATGTTTGGCGCGGGTCTCGGACTGGCGGGCGGACTGCTCGCCGCCGTCTGGAACGGCCGGCTGCCCCGTTTGCTGCGCGCGGCCGGCGCGGAGCGGAGCCACCGGCTCGACGCCTGAAGTTCACGGCTCACGGGCATGGGTCCCGGACTTCCCACGGATTACGCGGAAGTCCACCACCAGAGGGCGGCCGCCGCCAGCGCCGCACCCGCCGCGAGGACGGTGTCACCCGTTCCCCATCGCAGCCGGACGGGCGCCGGACCCGGCCGGCCCCGCCCGACGCCGCGGCTCTCGAGGGCCGCGGCGGTTTCTTCCGCCAGCCGCAAGAGCGCCAGCAAGAATGGCAGGGTCTGTTCACGCAAAGCGCGCACGAACGCCCCGGGGGCAAGGCGCGGCGTTTTCCCGCGGGCCAGGGACAGCCTGCCGAAGCGCTCCCATTCCGCCAGGAGCAGCGGCACGAAGCGCAGCGTCATCGCCGCCGCCAGGGCCGCCCAGCGAAGCGCATCCGGCGCGCGGCCCCGGAAGGGGACCGGCCGCTCCAGGGCCAGCTTGAGCCGGTAAGGCGAAACCGCCGTCAGGATGCCCAGGCCCGGCAGCATGGCGATCAGCGTGGCGGCGAACACCCGCAGCGTCCGGTCACCCTGGGCGGCCGCCGCCGTGATGTCCGTCCCGCCCGCCGCCAGGCCGGCCGCCGCCGACACCAGCAGCGCCGCCAGGGTCCAGCCGGCGATCAGGCCGCGCCAGCGCCACACCGGAATGCGGCCCAGCACCGCCAGGGCGGCGACGATGACGGCTCCCGCGGCCAGTTCCCGCCATTCCCCGAGCCGCGCCAGGCCGGCCGCCAGCAAGGCGTAAGCCAAAAGCAGGGCGCGGGGATCAAGCTGCGCCAGCCCTTTTCCGTTTTTCATCGGGCGGTTTTCGGCTTTTTTTCGGCGTTCCGGTTCCACATCCGGAACGACTGGTGCGGTTTCCCGCTTTGACGCGATCTCCCGCTCTGCCGAGATCTTCCCCTCCGGACACATCGAACCGCCGCCGGGGAGCAGCCCGTCGAAAGCAAGGCCGTTGCGGGCGGAAAGTCCGAGGACCTTCGCGTGATGCGCCAGCTTGCCGGGCTCCCACACCTCATGCTCCGGAACGCCCTTTAGCCACGCTTCCCTGGCCAGGAAGAACCATTCCGGCGGCTCAAGCCCCGCTTTCGCCAACAGTTCCGGCCTCTCGAGCAGGTCCCGCCGACTGCACCACACCGGCGGCCTGTCCGGCCCCGGGAGGAGGAGCAGGCGGTCCGCCAACGGCAGAGCCCATTCCCAATCGTGGGTCGCCACCACGACGCCCCGGCCTTCCCTTTTGCACCGCGCCAAGGCGGCGGCCAGCGCCCGCTGTCCTTCGCCGTCGAGCCCGGCGGTCGGTTCGTCCAACAGCAGCCAGGGGGCGGGCGTGGCCAGCGCGGCCGCCAGCGCGGCCCGCCGCTTTTCCCCTTCGCTCATGCGAAACGGATCGCGGGCAAGATCGGACGCTTCCCAGCCGAACACCGCCAGCGCCTCTTCGATGCGCCGGTCCCGCTCGCCGGACGGAAGCCGGTACGGACGCAGCGAATACCGCATTTCCTCCCCCAGCGTCCGGAGGAACAGCTGTGATTCGGCGTCCTGCGGCGCATATCCGTATTGAAGGAGCGCCTCCCGCCTCGGCCGCCGCCGGCCGAAAAGACCACCCGGACGCCACAGCGGCCGCCCGTTCCATAAAATGGCCAGCTTGCCGGGGGGACGCAGTCCGAGCAGCTGCTCAAGCAGATGGGTTTTGCCCGCTCCGTTGGGACCGGCGATCACCGTTACCGTGCCCGGAACCAGGCGCACCGGTCCGTCCGGAATCAGGCCGCGGACGGCGATTCCCCGTTCTCCGTCCATCGTGTCCGGCGTCGGGACCATCGAAGGAATCCCTTCCTCCGCGGCGGTCGCTGATACGGCAGACGGGATCTCCTTCCGGCGCATCCCGGTTGCAAGAGCGGCGGAGAACGGCGGACGCAGCCCGCACCGCTCGCAGGGAGACCGGCCAAAACCTTCGCGGTCAGTGCCAAAAAACCCCCGCACCGGACCGTCATACAGGATGCGGCCGTCCTTCAGCGCGATCACGCGTTCATCCGGTCCAAGTTCATCCAGCCGCTGCGTCACCCAGACGACGGCCGTTCCCGCTGCATGCCGCCCGCGGGCGATCTCCAGTACCTTCCGCCTGCTCCGCTCATCCAGCCTGGAAGTCGCTTCGTCAAAGACGATCAGGGGCGCTTCGCCCGCGATTGCCGCCGCCACCGCCGTCAGCTGGAGCTGTCCGCCGGAGAGCCGCTCCCAAGGCGTGTCCGCCAGCGCCTCCAGACCGACCTCGCGAAGCGCTGCGGAGGCAGCCCACTCCGCTTCCTTCGTCGGATGCGGCCGCCCCTCCAGCGCGAGGAGCACTTCTTCCCGGGGAGTCGCCCCGAACAGCTGCGCTTCCGGCCGCTGCAGGACGACGGGCGCCGGCCCGTGGCCGGCAAAACCCCGTTCGATCCGGCCCAGCGTCCCTTCGCAATGCAATCCGGCCAGCAGGCGGGCCAAGGTCGATTTGCCGCTGCCGTTGACGCCGGCCACATTCAACCACTCGCCGGGCGCCAAGCGGACATGCACGTCTTCCAGCAAGACGTGCAAATCGCCGTCCGCGCCTTCCCGGATCACGGTCACCCCCAGGAGTTCCAGGTCCCGCCGGTTCCCGGCGTTTTCCCGGTTCGCCGAAGCCGCGGACCCGTCAGGAATCTCCGCAACCTTCGGTCCGCCCGGGGCTATTTGCCTTTCCGAAACCTCGGACCCGTCCGAAGGAGCCGGTCCGCCCAAAGATTTCTGCCGAAATTCCGCCTCCGCCAAATGTCATCCCTCTTCAAAGCCGGATGATTTCATGGTAGAATCCAAAATGGTTAACCGCGAATCTAATTTTAGGTTAACATTAAGGAGGAGTTTTGCCAATGAAAAAAACAGACGTTCCCGCGCCACATCCCGGCGAACCGGCGGCCGCTCCCGCGCCGGCCCGCGCCCTGCGGGCGGTGGTGTTCACGGCGCTTTTCGCCGCGTTGTTCGCCGTGTTGAGCAGCATCGCCATTCCCGTCGGACCCGTGCCGGTGACGCTGCAAACCTTTGGCGCCATGATCGCCGGCGGCCTTCTCGGCGCCCGCTACGGGTTCGCCAGCGTGTTGCTGGCCGTGGGGCTGGCCGCCGCCGGATTGCCGATCTTTCACGGCAAAGGCGGCTTGGCCTACGTGCTGGGTCCCACGGGCGGATACATCTTTTCCTTTCCCCTCGCCGCGTTGCTCGTCGGCTGGGCTTCGGACCGGCTGTTTCCGGGCCGCGTCCGTCCGGCCCGCCTGACGCCGTCCCGGCTCTTGCTGCTGTTTGCGGCCATGATCGCCTTCGGCGTGGCCGTTCCCTACCTCTTCGGCGTACCGTGGCTGGCCTTCCGGGCGGACATGGGCCTGGCGGAAGCCGTCGCCGCCGGCCTTGTGCCCTTTCTTCCCGGGGATGCGGCCAAAGCCGCAGCAGCCGCCCTCGTCGTAGCCGCGCTGCGCCCGTATATGCCGAAGCTGGGCAACTTGAACCTGCGCGCCGCAGACCGGGGCCAAACCTGAACCCTGTACGCAAGCCCCCCTCCTTCACGGCAAGACTTGCCCCGCCCGCCGCCGGCGGACAATCATCCAGACCGCGCAGGCGGAAGCCGCATATGATAAAGCACCCGGGCCAAATGAAGGAGGGCGGGCTGCACGACCATGCTGGGCGGCACGACCACGCTGAGCGGCACGCTGGACATCTGCATCGCCGACATCCCGGACGACACCGTCTACCTCACCGAAAGCGGGCCGGGAAACGAAAGTCCGGGGCTGGGTTCCATCGGGGACGGCAGCGTCATCGAACTGGTCCACGGCAGAGAACGAAGCACGGTCACCATACGGCATCGGGAAAAAAGCGAAATGTTCACCGACCTCATGGAGATCGGCGCGGATCTGGCCCGCAGGATAAAACTCAGGCACCAGTGCCGTTACGAATGGTTCTTCGCGCGCGGCCAGGGGATCCTCGTATTAAAGGCGAAACCGGTCAGCTCCTGCACGGCTATCCTCGCCGGCAACCGGAGGCTGGGAAAAGGGTTCGTGTCCATCGGTTCCGAACTGCTGGCCAGACTCGGCGTGCCGGAAAACAAGGGGATGCCGGTTCGCATTGTTTACGGCTCCCGCGCCAGGACGTTGAAACTCTACATCCCCTCCAACCTGCTCGAAAACCGCCTTCAGCTGGCGCCGCCGGCTTTCCGGTATTGGGGGCTAGTCCCGGGCAGGCCCTACCGGCTGCGTTACGACCAGCGCAGCGGCACGCTGACGGTGGTGCCCTTCTTCAACGCCCCGATTTCCGGGATCTCCCGGGAAACGACGGACCGCCCGACGAACCAAGCCTGACATGGCGGAATCGGACGGCCAACCGAACAAAAAAAGAACGGCCCGCACAGGGCCGATGGAGACCGTTGACAAAGGTTTACCGACGGTGAGTAGTTAAAAAATCGACTATAAACACTCACGAGGCGTTCTCGGCGGGCCAACGCAGTCGAAAAATCGACTACGATGGCCCCCGGGCCGCTTCCAGATCCACGATCTCGGCCAGCGTATCGCGGATGATGCCCACCACCGACTGCAGCATATAGTTGACGTCTACCTGGCTTTGCTGGAATTGCCGGACGAGGGGGATCTCATCCAGCTCATCCTGCAGCGCCTCGATTTCCTTTTCGATCTTCTCCACCATCTGCTGGTTGCGGAACGTCGTCTGGAACGCCACGAGTTCCTTTTGCTTTTTCTTGAGCTGGGCGATGAGGTTTTGGACGCGCTCGTTTTCCCGGATTTTCCGCTCGGCTTCCTGGTACAGGCGGACTTCCTCCGTGCTCGCCAGCAGATTGGCCAGTTCCCTGGCCCGCTCCAGGATGTCCTCGCGGAGGATCAGTTCCCGGTTGTCCAGCCAGAATTTTTCTTTTTCACCATGCTCATGAGACATGACGTATGATCCCCCTCGGGTGTTCCGAAAATTCCTTTCGCGGGCTGCAAGAGGACCGGCGCCTTGCGGGCGGCATGGAACCCGTGACTTCCTCGGGGCAAGGGAGCCCGTCCCTCTCGAGCAGCCAGGGAACCCGTGCCGTCACGGTCGGGCAATCCGCCCGCTTCCGGACGCGGGCAGACAACCCGCGCCCCCATCCCGCGCGGCCAAGGTCAGGCGCCGCGCGCTTCTTTCACGGGCGCATCACCGAACGCCCCGCCCGGACCGGCGACCGCCTCCGCGCGGATGTACCAGGTCTGCGGATCGGTGACCCGCACCTGCACGAATTCGCCCACCCATTCCTTCGGCCCCTCGAAATGGACGAGCTTGTTGGTCCGGGTCCGGCCGGACAGCACGCCCGGCTTCGTCTTGCTTTCGCCTTCCACCAGCACCTCGACGGTCTGCCCGGCCAGGCGCCGGTTGCTCTCCAGGCTGAGGCGGGCGACCAGCTCGTTCAGGCGCAGCAGCCGGTCGCGTTTTTCTTCATACGGCACATTGTCGGGCATTTCCGCCGCCGGCGTGCCTTCCCGGGGCGAATAGATAAAGGTGAACGCCGAATCGAAGCCTACTTCTTCCACCAGCGACAGCGTCTCCCGGAACTGCTCCTCCGTCTCGCCCGGGAAACCGACGATGATGTCCGTCGTCAGCACCACGTCCGGAATGGCCGCGCGGATGCGGCGCACCAGGTCCAGATACTGCTCGCGGGTGTACCGGCGGTTCATCCGCTTCAGGATTTCCGTGCTGCCCGACTGCACCGGCAGATGGATGTGCTCCACCAGATTGCCGCGCATGGCCAGCGCCTCGATCAGACGGTCGTCGAAATCCCGCGGGTGGCTCGTCATGAAGCGTACCCGGGGAATGTCGATTTTGCGGATCTCGGCCATCAGGTCGCCGAACCGGAAGTCGCGGTCCGTGAAATCCTTGCCGTACGCGTTCACGTTCTGGCCGAGCAGGGTGATCTCCTTGTACCCCTGCCGCGCCAGATCCCGCACTTCCGCGATCACGTCCTCCGGCAGGCGGCTCCGCTCCTTGCCCCGGGTATACGGCACGATGCAGTAGGTGCAGAACTTGTCGCAGCCGTACATGATGTTCACCCAGCCGCGCAAGCCTTCCCGGCGTTTCGGCAGGTTTTCGATGATGTCGCCTTCCTTGGACCAGACCTCCACCACCATCTCCTTGCCGAACAGCGCGTCCCGCAAAAGATACGGCAGGCGGTGGATGTTGTGCGTGCCAAAAATGAGGTCCACATAGGCGTGCTTGCGCATGATGCGGCTGACCACCGACGCTTCCTGGGACATGCATCCGCAGACGCCGAGGATGAGATCCGGCTTCTCCAGCTTCAGGGATTTCAGGTGCCCGAGCTCCCCGAACACCCGGTCTTCCGCGTTTTCGCGCACGGCGCATGTATTGAGAAGGATGACGTCGGCTTCCCGCCGGTCGTCGGTCCGCTGGTAACCCATTTCCTCTAGCAGGCCCCGCATCACTTCCGAGTCATGCTCGTTCATCTGGCAACCGTATGTGTAAATCAAATATTTGCGGCCCATGCCGAGCGTCCGCAGCTCTTCGGGCACGGCCGTTTCATAGATGACGCGGACTTCCTCCCGGCCGCGCCGTTTTTCCTTCATGTAATCCGGTTCGGACAAAATGTGGATGTCGCGGCCGCCGACGCGGATGATCTTGCCCCGCTCGTCCTCCGCGATCACCCGGGCATCCGAAAAATCGAAATATTTGCTGTAGTCCTTCGCCAACCTTCGTCCCTTCTTTCCGTCTGAAGTGGCGCTCGACGTATTATATCACGTTCGGGACGATCCTGCACGCCTTGGTTTCCGGTCAGTCGTCCAAAATTTCCCCGAAGTCGCCGGTGCGGACGCCCGCCGCGTTGCCCTCGTCGGTGTCGATGTGCATGTCCAGGGCAAAATCGGGGGACACCCGCGCAATGACGTTCTCGAACACGAGCCCCCGCTCGCCGCCGACGCGCACGCGAAGCCGTTGCTTGTCCCGGATGCCCCAGCGGGCGGCGTCGTCCGGATGGAAATGGATATGCCGGGCGGCGACGATGACGCCTTCCTCCACGGTCACCTCGCCCGCCGGGCCGACGATCCGGATGCCGGGCGAACCCGCGATGTCGCCCGATTCCCGCACCGGCGGATTCAGGCCGAGCGCCAGCGCGTCCGTCCGGGACACCTCCAGCTGCGTCGCTTTTCGCACGGGCCCGAGAATGCGCACCTTCTCGAAGCCGCCCTTCGGCCCGTATACGGCCACCGTCTCGTTCGCGGCGAACTGCCCGGGCTGCGAAAGCGGCCGGAGCACGGTCAATTTCGCTCCGGGGCCGAACAGGATCTCCAGATGTTCTTGCGTCAGATGAATGTGCCGTGCGGACACGCCGATGGGTACGCGTTTCATTCAAGACATTCTCCCTTCCGCCGTTTGCGGCCCGCCGCCGCGCTGTGCGGCGCCTTCGCTTCAATTTCCATTATAATGACAAAACATCCGGTTTCCCAACCGGATGTCGTCTTAAGTCTGTTGCGATTATTTGAATTCGGCGACCAGTTCTTCGAACGCTTCGCGGGAAAGGGTGAGATCCTGACCGGCCAGTCCCTCCGCCTTGAACCCCTTTACCAGGTCCTCGTAGGCAGGACGGCTCTTATCCTGGTAAATGAGTCCCGTGAGCAACCCTTTCGTTTCCATGATTTTCTGCATCGCCATCGCCCGGTTGCCGGGATCGTAATTCGGGAATTCGTCCAGGTTGACGATGTTTTCCTTGAACCATTCGTAGGTGTTGATCTTGTTGAACGTCACGCACGGGCTGAACACGTTGATGAAGGCGAAGCCCTTGTGCTTGATGCCCTCCTCGATGAGCCACGTCAGCTGCTTGAGATCGCTGGAGAACGACTGCGCCACGAAGGTCGCGCCTGCCGCAAGGGCGATTTCCAGCGGCGAGAGCGCCGTTTCGATGGAGCCTTCCGGCGTCGACTTCGTCTTGAACCCTTCGGGGCTCCGCGGGGACGTTTGCCCTTTGGTCAGGCCGTACACCTGGTTGTCCATGACGATATAGGTGATGTCCATGTTCCGCCGGATGGCGTGAATCGTATGGTTCGTGCCGATGGCGAATCCGTCGCCGTCGCCGCCGGCGGCGATGACGGTGAGCTCCCGGTTGGCCAGCTTGACCCCTTGCGCGATGGGAAGGGCGCGGCCGTGGATGCCGTGGAACCCGTAGGCGTGGATGTAACCGGAAATGCGCCCGGAGCACCCGATGCCGGAGATGACCACCAGCTGTTCCGGTTCCAGCCCGACGTTTGCCGCCGCCCGCTGAATGGCCGACTGCACGGAGAAGTCTCCGCAGCCCGGACACCAGTTGGGCTTGATGTTGTTGCGGAAGTCTTTGAACGTCGCCATCTCAGATCAGCTCCTTGCAGCCTTTTTCCACTTCATGCGGCAGGAACGGCGTACCGTCGTACTTCAGCATGCTGTGGATCTTGTCGTGAAACCCTCCGACATGCGTCTTGATAATCGATGCCAGCTGGCCGGTGGCGTTGTTTTCGATGACGACGACTTTCCGGGCCTTCTCCAAGTGCGGTCTGACGAGTTCCGCGGGGAACGGATGCACCTGGCGGATGAACAGGCGGTTCGTCCGGACGCCGTCCGCGGCCAGCCTCGAACGCACCTCGTCGATGGTTCCCGAGGCGGACCCGATGCCGATGAGCAAAAGGTCCGGTTCTTCGTGCGGCGCGTCCGCCTTCACCGCGTCCCGGATGCGCAGGCTCTGCAGCTTGCTCAGCCGTTTGTCCATCATCTTGCGGCGGTTGCCCGCCTGCTCGTTGGGGCTGCCGGTCTCGGCGTGCTCCACGCCCGTGACGTGATGGATGCCGTATTTCGTGCCGGGCACCACCCGCGGCGAAATGCCGTCTTCCGTAAAGGCGTACCGCTTGAACATCTCCGGATTCTCCAACGGAGGCAGATCCCGCGTGAGTTTCCCGCGGCGGATCTCGATCCGGCCGTAATCCAGCGGTTCGCAGGTCTGCTTGCCGAGGGCCAGCTGCAGGTCCACCGCCAGGATGACCGGCATCTGATACTCTTCGGCGATATTGAACGCTTCGACGGCGTCGTAGAAGCATTCCTCAATGGAGCTCGGCGCGATCACCGCCTTCGGGATTTCCCCGTGGGTGCCGTGGATGAGCGCCATGAGGTCCGACTGCTCCACCTTCGTCGGCAGGCCGGTGGACGGTCCGCCGCGCATCGTGTCCACGATGACGAGGGGCGTCTCCGTCATCCCGGCAAGGCCGATGCCTTCCATCATCAGCGACAACCCGGGGCCGGACGACGCCGTAAAGGCGCGAACGCCGGCGTAGTTGGCGCCGATGGCCATCGTCACGGCGGAGATTTCGTCTTCGGTCTGCAGCACCGTGCCGCCGAATTTCGGCAGCTGCTTGATCAGATACTCCATGATTTCCGACGCCGGCGTGATGGGATAGGCGAACATGAGCCGGCAGCCGGCTGCGATGGCGCCCAGGCCGATCGCTTCGTTGCCGATCATGAACAGCTTCTGCTTGCCGTCGGCCGGCGCAAGCCGGAAATCTTCCAGCGGACCTCCGGTTTGTTCCAAAACAAAAGCCGCACCGCGACGTACCGCTTCGATGTTTTTCTCCACCACGAGCGGTCCCTTGCGGGCGAACTCTTCTTCCACCGCTTGGCTCAACACTTCCAGCGGCAATCCGAGCAATGCCCAGGATGCCCCGGAAGCGACCATATTTTTCATGAGGGAGGTGCCAAGTTCCTCCGCGATTCCGGTGATCGGCACCGCGATCAATCGCACATTCCGGTTCTCGGGAACCGTGGGACCGAACTTCGCGTCGGCCAAAATCACGCCGCCCGGTCTCAGTTCGTGCGCGTTGAGGTCGATCGTCTCCTGGTCAAATGCCACCAGAATGTCCAAATCGTCCGAAATGGCTCGTTTCGGCTCGGTGCTGATGCGGATCTTGTTGTTGGTGTGTCCCCCTTTGATACGCGACGAGAAATGCCGGTAACCGTACAGATAATACCCAAGGCGGTTGAGTGCCGTGGAGAAGATCCGGTCGGTACTTTCCACCCCTTCGCCCTGTTGGCCCCCGATCTTCCAGGACAGCTGACTGATCATGATGCCCATCTCCTTTGGTGATCCGTTGCGACAAAAAAAACGGTTCCACGCAATAAAAGATTTTCATCAGCCATATAAAATCTTATGTTGACCACTGAAAAAAAGCAAGGTTCTGAGCAGCAATCCTGCATAGTTGTTTTCGATGGAACCGATGCCTCAGCGCGAATATTCCGGGCCGGGTCCGCCAGGACGAAAGTCAGGATGGAAGAAACTTCCCCAAGAACCGACGCACGTTGCCGCCCAGAAAGCGACGTACCAATTCTTCCGGATAACGCTTGAGCAGCGCCTCCGCCAGAACCGGGTAACGGCCCGGATGCTCGAGTCCGGCCACGTGGCGGTCGATCCCGTCGAAGTCCGATCCGAATCCCAGATGGTCAGCGCCTCCGAGCTCGCAGATCCGTTCCACATGCCGAATCACGTCATCGATGGTCGCGTCGCCCCGGTCCGTCAGAAATTCCGGGACGAACGTCACCCCGATCACGCCGCCGGCGGCGATGATCGCCCGGATCTGGTCGTCCTTCAGGTTGCGCGGATGATCGCAGACCGACCGCGCGTTCGCGTGGGATGCGAAAAATGGGCGGGCCGCCATGTCCGCCAGATCCCAGAACCCCCGCTCCGACAGGTGCGACACGTCGATCAGGATGCCCAGCGTCTCGCATTCCCGGACGAGCCGCCGGCCGGCCGCCGTCAGTCCCCCGCCCCGCGGTTCCATCACCCCGTCCGCGGCCCAGTTGGCATGGTTCCACGTCAGCCCGAGAAGCCGCAGACCCAGACGGTGCAACAGGCGCAAGGCCCACCACTGGCCGCGCAGGCTGTCCGCCCCTTCCAGGGAAAGCAGCGCCGCGATTTCCCCCGCGCGCGCCGCCTCGTCCAGATCGCCCGCGGTGCGCACCAGCCGGAATCCCGGAAGGAGCAGCACGTTTTCCCAAAACAAATCGGCGGCCTTAAGCGCCGTCTCGGGCCGAAGGGACAGCGGTTCTTCCAGGTAGATGGCGAATACCTGCAGAGCCACGCCCCCCGCCCGCAGACGCTCCGCGGTCACGTCCAAGCCGCCGGAATCCGTCCCGCCGGCGTCCGAGAAGGACAACCGGGGTTCCATCATCATTTTGTACAATGCGTCGCAATGCAAATCGGCGACCTTCAAAAAAGGTTCTCTCCCCTCCGTTCCAACCCTCTCCGATCCTCGTTTTGGGACCCCGGTCCCAACAAAAAACCTGTTTACGGGGTAAACAGGCAGACGCGCAAGTTCCTTTCCCTTCTTCTTTTCCGGGATTCCTTTACCGGGGTTCCACAATCAGTTTGATGGCGGTGCGGTCTTCACCGTCGATGACGATGTCGGTGAATGCCGGGATGCAGATCAGATCCACCCCGCTCGGGGCCACGAACCCCCGGGCGATGGCCACGGCTTTGATCGCCTGGTTAAGCGCGCCCGCGCCGATCGCCTGGAGCTCTGCTGAACCCCGTTCGCGCAGTACCCCCGCCAAAGCGCCTGCAACGGAATTTGGATTGGACTTTGCGGAAACCTTTAATACTTCCATGACCGGTACCTCCTCGGGGATCGGAAAGGATAGGCCTACTATGGAGATACTATTCGTTGAGTCGTGAGAAAATTCCTTCTTTTATTCGCACGGATCTTCAGATACTTTGCACGGAATGGTTCGCATAGGGTCGCAACGAATCGATCAGCTGGAGATCCAGTCGTCCTCGGTGACGCTGATCAGCCGGACGTCCGAGGCGAATCCCGTCGTTTCGTCAATTTCGACAAAAAGCGCGTTGAACTGCCACTTTCCTCCTTCCTCGACCTCGAAGCGCGAAGGCAGGCCAGTCAGAAATTTGCGCAGCACCTGGTCGCGTTTCATGCCGAGGACGCCGTCCCGCGGCCCGGTCATGCCGACGTCGGTGACATACGCCGTGCCGCCCGGCAGAATGCGGCTGTCCACGGTTTGCACGTGGGTGTGCGTCCCCAGCACCACCGAGACACGGCCGTCCAGATGCCAGCCCATGGCGATTTTCTCGCTGGTGGCCTCGGCGTGGAAATCCACGAGAACGCACTTGCGCCCGTCCTTCAGTTCCCCCAGGATGGCGTCCGCGGTGCGGAACGGGCATTCCGCGGGGGGGAGGAACGTGCGCCCGATGAGGTTCACGATGACGAGTTCCTTGCCGCTTGCCCGGATCACGGAAAACCCGCGGCCTGGCGTTCCCGGGGGCAGATTGGCCGGACGCACCAGCCGCGGCTCGTTGTCGATGAAGTCGAAAATCTCCCGCTGATCCCAGGTGTGGTTGCCCATCGTGATGCCGTGCACGCCCGCCTCGAACAGCTCGTGGGCGATCGCGGCGGTAATGCCGCGTCCGCCCGCGGCGTTTTCCCCGTTGGCGATGACCACATGCGGGCGGTATGTCTCCCGGACCCATGGCATCATCCTGCGGACGGTTTCCCTTCCCGGACGGCCGACAATATCTCCGATAAAGACCACGTTCATGGTGTGTTCCTCCCTGTCGGAAAAGAAAGTGGCCGCCTGCTGTGCAGCCACTTTCAGCTTCTCCCGTATGCCGGATATTATTTGGCGTATTCGACCGCGCGCGTCTCGCGGATGACCGTGACCTTGATCTGGCCGGGATAATCCAGTTCGGCTTCGATCTTCTTCGTGATTTCCCGGGCCAGCCGATACGCCTCCGCGTCGTCGACCTTGTCCGGAAGGACCATGACGCGCACTTCGCGGCCGGCCTGAATGGCGTACGACTTTTCCACGCCCTCGAACGATTCGGAAATTTCCTCGAGCTTCTCCAGCCGCTTGAGATACGCCTCCAGCGTCTCCCTTCTGGCGCCGGGCCGCGCCGCGCTGAGGGCGTCCGCCGCGCCGACCAGGAAGGAGATCACGCTGCTTGGTTCCACATCCCCGTGATGGGACGCGATGCTGTTGATGACCACGGGGTGCTCCTTGTATTTCTTCGCCAGCTCGACGCCGATTTCCACGTGGGAGCCTTCCACCTCGTGGTCCAGCGCCTTGCCGATGTCGTGGAGCAAGCCCGCGCGCTTGGCCAAGGCGACATCCTCGCCCAACTCCGCCGCCATGAGTCCGGCCAGATGGGCCACTTCCATCGAGTGCTTCAGCACGTTCTGGCCGTAGCTCGTGCGGAATTTCAGGCGGCCGAGGATCTTGATCAGATCCGGATGCAGGCCGTGCACACCCACCTCGAACGTGCACTGTTCCCCGTATTCCCGGATGCGTTCCTCGATTTCCCTGCGGGATTTCTCCACCATTTCCTCGATGCGGGCGGGATGGATTCTTCCGTCGGCGACCAGTTTTTCCAGTGCGTTACGGGCAATTTCCCTTCGGATCGGATCGAATCCCGACAGGATGACCGCTTCCGGCGTATCATCGATGATCAGGTCGATCCCCGTCAGCGTTTCCAAGGCGCGAATGTTTCGTCCTTCGCGGCCGATGATGCGGCCTTTCATTTCTTCGTTGGGCAGCGTCACCACCGAGACGGTCGTCTCCGCCACGTGGTCCGCGGCGCACCGCTGGATGGCCAGCGTAATGATGTTCTTCGCCCGTCTGTCGGCTTCCTCCTTGGCCTGCTGTTCGATCTCCTTGATGCGCTGCGCAACCTCTTGGCGGACTTCCTGTTCCGCCGCCTGGAGGATCTGCTGCTTGGCTTCTTCCATGGGCAAATTGGATATTCTTTCCAATTCGCTCAATTGCTTGCGGTAAAGTTGCTCAACCTGTTCGTGCAGTTCTTCGATCCGTTTTTCCTTGTTGGCTATTTGCTCCTCTTTGCGTTCCAGGGCTTCAAGCTTTCGATCCAGTGATTCTTCTTTCTGCAGCAGCCGTCTTTCCAAGCGTTGGACTTCGTTCCTCCGCTCGCGAATGTCGCGCTCCGCTTCACTGCGGAGTTTGAACACCTCGTCCTTGGCTTCCAGCAGCGTTTCCTTGCGGATGGCTTCGGCTTCCTTCCGAGCTTCCTCAACGATCTGCTCCGCAGCCTTCTTGGCGCTGGAAATCTGGGCTTCCGCAATGGATTTGCGCACGTAATAACCGATCCCAAAGAAAAGCGCGCCAACAACGACAAGGATCGAGACCCAGATCAGGTTTTCGACCATCTGGTCTCACCTCCTCGTTGCATCGCCAAGGCAACGCTTGGGACACCGATGTGAAATTGTCCGTTTCGCCGATCCGTCCTTCGCCTTCGCCTCCCGCCGGGCGAAAACGAAGATGTCAGAAGTTCTCGTTCAAATTTCCTTTAAGGAACGTCATCTCCGAATCGATTCGAGGCAAAAACGTTCGGAAATGGGAGAATGAAATACAAAAATATTTTATCTTTTGCAAAAACCGATTGTCAAGGCGCGAAACGGGTCACCGATCCGGTTCTTCCCCTCCGCCGGCCGTTCGCGAAGCCTCGGACATGGCCTCATGCACCGCTTCACGGGCCAGCCTTTTGGGAAAGCCCCGCCTGAGAAGCATGGCCANNAGCTTGTGNCGGCGTTCCAGGNCGGATTTCGCCCGCACTTGCGGCAGGCGCTTGCGCGCGAAAGCCAGTGCGGCTTCCCGCTCCTCTTCCTCGCTGACGCCGGCAAGGGCCGCTTCGGCGTCCTCACGGCCGACGCCTCGCTCCAGGAGTTCATGGCGCACGAGCAGGCGTCCTTTCCGCTGGCTAGTCACCCGGTACGAAGCGATCCGTCCGGCCAAGGCCGCGTCGTCCAGGAGACCGCTGCGGACCAGGCGTTCCAGGCAAGCCGCCGCCGCTTCCGGCGCGTATCCTTTGCGGCGAAGCGCCTTTTCCATTTCCTTGCGGGTGCGCGGCCGTACGGCGAGCAGCGCCAGCGCCGTCCGGTAGGCGCCCTCGGCCGCCTCCGCCGCCTGCAGTTCCCGCCATTCCGCATCGCTTAGCCGACGGCCGGGAACGAGCCGCCAGGCCACCACCGTGTCCTCGTGCAGGGAAAGCACACGGACCTCGCCATTCGGCTCCGTCCCGCCGGCGACCGTCACCCGGTACACGTCCGGCACATTCTTTTCCGGCTGAAGAGACGCAACCGTCCATCCGCCGGCAACGTTTTCCGACATGCGAAAAACCTCCCGCGCGACCGGCCGACATGGTCACGACCGGCCGCCCTGTTCCGCGGCCCCCGGCCATCCGCCAAGCCGCCGGGCCTGTGCAAAAACGGAAGGGGATCCGCCCGCGGGACGCCCTTGCGGCGCCCCGGCCACGCGGATCCCCACGCCGGTCACAGGTCCGAATCGTAATCTTCTTCGTCCGCGGCTCCAAAGGAAGCCGATCGGGCCCGGTATTCCCCGCTCAGGCTCTTCTCTCGGATCTGCTTCTCGATTTCCGCCGCGATTTCGGGGTTGTCCTTCAAAAACTGCCGGGCGTTCTCGCGCCCTTGACCCAGCCGCTCGCCGTTGTAGGAGAACCAGGCCCCGCTCTTCTGGATGACGTCCAGCTCGGCGCCGAGGTCGAGAATGCTTCCCTCCCGGGAAATGCCCTCGCCGTACAGGATGTCGATGTCCGCCTGCTTGAAAGGCGGCGCCACCTTGTTCTTGACCACCTTGATCCGCGTCCGGTTGCCCACGATCTCGTTGCCCTGCTTCAGGGCTTCCAGCCGGCGCACGTCCAGCCGGATGCTGGCGTAGAATTTCAGCGCGCGGCCGCCCGGCGTGGTCTCCGGATTGCCGAACATGACGCCGACNTTCTCNCGCAGCTGGTTGATGAAGATGGCGATCGCCTTGGATTTGCCGATGGCCCCGGACAGCTTGCGCATCGCCTGCGACATCAGGCGCGCCTGCAGGCCGACGAAGGAATCGCCCATCTCGCCTTCGATCTCCGCCTTGGGCACGAGGGCCGCCACCGAGTCGACCACGATGATGTCCACCGCGCCGCTGCGCACAAGGGCTTCCGCGATCTCCAGCGCCTGCTCTCCCGTGTCCGGCTGGGAGATGAGCAGTTCGTCGATGTTGACGCCCACCTTCCGGGCGTACAGCGGATCCAGGGCGTGTTCCGCGTCGATGAACGCCGCCTGTCCGCCCGCCTTCTGCACCTCCGCGATGGCGTGCAGGGCGACGGTGGTCTTCCCGGACGATTCCGGGCCGAAAATCTCGATAATTCGCCCTCTCGGCAGCCCGCCGATGCCCAGGGCGATATCGAGGGCCAGCGATCCGCTGGAGACCGTCTCCACCTGCATGCCGGCCTGTTCGCCGAGCTTCATCACGGAACCCCGGCCGAATTGCTTCTCGATCTGGCGCAACGCCATTTCCAACGCCGCTCGCCGATCCGACACGTTCCCACATCCTTCTTCGTCGTTACTTTCATGATAACGGTTTTTTCAGGTTTTCACAAGCATTTTTCGAACATAGGTTCGCTTCTCCGGTCCGGGAAGGGAAAACCGGCTCTTTTACGAAAAAAACCGCGGCAAAGACATCCCTTCGCCGCGGTGCTTCCGCATTTTTCATCCAAATTATACCATCGAAGGTCCGTTCAGACAAGCCTCCGTCAACGTTCCGCCAGCGTCCGCCACAGTTCGTACAGGGCACGCTTGGCGGCGCGCAGGCGGATGCCTTCCCGGTCCCCGGCGAGCCGCAAACGCACCGCCCTCGCGGCCAGATCGCGCCCGGCCAGGCCGACAAACACAAGGCCCACGGGCTTGCCCTCGTCTTCCGACGGCCCCGCCACGCCGGTCACGGAAACCGCAAAGTCGCTGCCGGTCAGCCGCAGCGCTCCTTCCGCCATCGCCACCGCCGTTTCCGGGCTCACCGCTCCGGGTGCGTCGGCGCCTTCCAGGAGCCGGGCGGGAACGCCGAGCACCGATTTTTTCACCGGGATGGTATAGGCGACGACGCCGCCTTTGAACACCTTCGAGCTGCCGGGCACCCGCGTGAGAAGTTCCGCAAGCAGCCCGCCGGTGCAGCTCTCCGCCGCGCTCACCGTCAGACCCGTCTCCGCGAGGGTGCGGACCACCGCTTCCTCAAGGGCGATGTCCTCTTCGGCATACAGATGAGTTCCCAGCCGCGTGCGGATTTCCTCCAGCACGGGGGCGATTTTGCGCCGCGCTTCCTCCTCCGTGGCCGCCTTCGTCGCCAGCCGGAGGGCGACTTCCCCTTCCTTGGCATAGGGCGCGATGGTCGGGTCGCTCTGCCTTTCGATCAGATCCTTGAGCCGCTCTTCCAGCGCCGATTCGCCGATGCCGGCGAATTTCAGCATGACGCTGCGCAGGGCGTTTTCTTCCCCGAGCAGTTTCCGGATCCAGGGACGGGCGTAATTCTGGAACATCGGAATAAGCTCCCGGGGCGGCCCGGGCAGCAGCATATAATGGGTGCCGTCCGCCTCGAAGGCGCATCCTACCGCCCAGCCGGTTTCGTTCGGGAACGGATCGGCCCCTTCGACCATGAGCGCCTGCCTTTTGCCGCTGTCCGCCGCCACGTTCCGTCCCTGGGACGCCGCATAGGCTTCCCACCTGGTCAGCGTGGGCTCGTGGTACGCGAGGTTGCGCCCCGTATGCTGCGCCACCGCGTCCCTCGTCAGGTCGTCCTGCGTCGGCCCGAGGCCGCCCGTGAGGATGATCAGATCGGCACGCTCCCGGGCGATCTCCAGCGCGCGGACGATGCGCCCCAGATTGTCGCCGACGACCTGCCGGTGGTATACGTCGACGCCCAGAGCCGCCAGTTCCTGCGACAGGAAGCGGGCATTGGTGTTCAGGATCTGGCCGAGCAATAGTTCCGTCCCTACCGCCACGATTTCCGCTCTCATGATGCCATGCGCTCCTTTTGACCGATTCGGCCGCGCAGCCGGATGCCCTCTTCAGAGAGACATCAGATGTTTGTTTTTTACGAAATAGTCGATCCCCGACCAGACGGTGACCGCCGAAGCCGCCCAGACGAGAACTTCGTCCATGGGAAGGTCGATGAGCTCAAAAGGAAAATTGTTCAGCAGAAGCACGATGATCATCGCGATCTGCGCCGCCGTCTTCCATTTGCCCCATTGGCTCGCGGCGATGACCGACCCTTCCAGCAGCGCCACCTGCCTGAGTCCGGTCACGGCCCATTCGCGGCCAATGATGACAATGGCCGCCCAGGCCGGCAGCTTCTCCATGTCCACCAGTGAAATGAGCACCGCCGCCACCAGCAGTTTGTCCGCGAGCGGATCCAAAAGCTTCCCGAGATTGGTGATGATCTTGCGCTTCCGCGCGATGTAACCGTCCAACCCGTCCGTGCTGGCGGCCACCACGAAGAGCACAAGGGCCAGGATTTGATTGAGGGTGATGGAAAATTCCCCGAAGGTCAGGGTGGGAAGATTCAGCCGGGCCAGCAAAAAAAAGGCGATCAGCGGCACGATGAAAATGCGCGCCAGCGTGATCCTGTTGGCCAGATTCACGCGATTCCCTCCCCGGACAGGTCATACTCGAAGGCATGCGTGATCCGTACCTTGACAATGTCGCCGATGGTCGCCCGGATGCCGCTCACGAAGACTTCGCCGTCCACTTCCGGGGCGTCGTACTGGCTGCGGCCGACGTAGACGCCGCTCTTTTCGTCGTAGCGTTCCAGAAGCACGTCCAGCGTCCGGCCCAGGTATTTGGCGGCGTTCTCCCGGGCGACCTCCCGCTGCACTTCCATCAGCGCGTGGGCGCGGTATTCCTTGACCTCTTCCGGCACCTGGTCCGGCAGGCGTGCGGCCGGGGTGTCCTCCTCCCGCGAATAGGTGAACACGCCTAGCCGGTCGAATTTCATTTCCCGCACGAAATCGCACAGGCGTTCGAACTCTTCCTCCGTTTCCCCCGGAAAGCCGACGATGATGGAGGTGCGCAAGGCCACGTCCGGGATGCGGGCGCGGATTTTCGCCACCAGTTCCCGCACGTCGCGCTGGCGCCCCGGGCGGCGCATGAGCTTCAGAATCCGGTCCTCGCTGTGCTGCAGCGGCATATCCACGTACTTGCAGATCTTCGGATTCGACGCCATCACGTCGATCAGCTCGTCCGTGAAAAAGCCCGGATACGCGTAGTGAAGCCGAACCCAGGCGATTCCCGGCACTTCGCTCACCCGCAGGAGCAACTCGGGCAGCTTGTGGTCTTCGTACAAGTCCGTTCCGTAGTTGGTGGTGTCCTGGGCGATCAGGCTGATTTCCTTGACGCCCTGTTCGGCGAGACCCTTCACTTCGTCGACGATCGTCTCCATGCGCCGGCTCCGGAAGGCGCCGCGCATGAGCGGGATGCTGCAGAAGGTGCAATTGTTGTCGCAGCCTTCCGCAATCTTGACGTACGCCGTATATCGTGGCGTGGCCAGACGGCGCGGCAGCGGCTCCTCGTAGGCGTAGACCGGATTGCCGACCCGGACGGGCCGACGGCCGCGCAAGGCGTCCTCGACGATGTCGGCCATGCGAACGAAATCGCCGGTGCCGACGACGCCGTCGATCTCCGGCAGCTCCTTCATCAGGTCCTCTTTGTATCGCTGCGCCAGGCACCCCGCGACGATGAGGGCCTTCAGGCGGGCGGTTTTTTTCAGTTCGGCGAGATCGAGAATGGTGCGGACCGACTCTTCCTTGGCGGCGTCAATGAACGCGCAGGTGTTGACGATGACCACCGTGGCGTCCTCCGGACGGTCGACCAGCTTGTAGCCCCGCTCGTGAAGGAGACCGGACACGAGCTCCGAATCCACCAAATTTTTCTCGCAACCGAGCGTGACCACGCTGACTCTCTCCGGCATTTCCGTTTCCCCCATGTATTTCGCCGTTTTATCCAGAACAGTATATCCAATGCCCGCCCGAGTGTCAAAACGGTTCGAAACCGGTCAGCGGTAGTTCACGAACTGCAGTTCCAGCGGCAGATCGGCGCTCCTTAAGGCGGAGATGACCGCCTGGAGGTCGTCCTTGCTCTTGCCGCTTACCCGGATCTGGTCGCCCTGGATCTGGCTTTTGACCTTCAGCTTGGTGTCCCGGATCACATTGTTGATTTTCTTGGCATTCTCCTGATCGATGCCCTGCTTCAGTTTGATTTGTTGGCGCACTGTCCCGCCCGCGGCGGGTTCCGGCTTGCCGTACTCCAGGTTGCGCAGGGGCACGCCCCGCTTGACCAGCCTGGACTGGAGGATGTCCAGGACGCTCTTGAGCTTGTATTCGTCGTCGGAAACGACGACGAGGACGTCTTTTTCGAGCTTGATGTCGCTGTTGCTGCCCTTGAAATCGAAACGGGTGCCGATTTCCTTGAGTGTCTGCTGCACGGCGTTGCTTACTTCCTGCATGTCCACCCGCGAAACGATGTCAAAGGAATGTTCCGAGGCCATGGGCATCACCTTTTCGTCAAATGAGAATGATTTTCTACAATTATATACCAGCCCAAAAACAAAGAAAAACCCCGGGATGGCGCTTGGGCGGTCTTCGCACCTCGCGGTCCCGCACCCCCGTTCCGTGAATAACGACAAAAGTGCATTTATTTTCCCTTGAAAACGGAGTTTCAGGAAAAACAAATGCACTTTGTGCATTTAAATCGGAAAATCCTGTGCGATTTTGGTTAACCCGCCTGAAAATGATTGCACTTTTGTCGCTATTTCGCCCCAAAGGCTTTGAAAGCGCGGAAATAAATGCATTTTTGTCGTAATCCCGGCGGGTCCGGGTTGTTCCATCGCCTGGGCTGGAACGGTACAGGACCCCGGAGGGAGACGGCAGAAGCCCGACGTGCAACCGGGTCTCAGCCCGGCGGGGCGTCCACCGGCGTGACGAGAAATTTTTCCGATCCCTTGGTATTATTGTCGGGAATCTCCACGCCTCCCACCGTGATCGTGACGAGATCGGCGCGGCCGACGTTGACGAAGACCGGTCCGGTCACCTCGAAGGTCAGCCGTTCGCCGTCCTTCGCGTTGCCGCTGTGCACGCTGTAGTCGTTGATCGCGTTCCCCACGCCGATCCACGCCACGCCGCCGGAAACCTCGATTTCCAGCGTAAGGTCGTCCTTCGGGTACACTTCATATAGAGAAACCGGGCCGTTTTTGCCCTTGTATTCCAGCGTCACCGGCTGGACCGAAGGAACGGCGACGGAAGGCGTCGGGGACGGTTCCGCCGTTGTGGCCGGCGATGGAGACGGCGTAAGCGTATCTTCGGTTATTTTTTTGTCAATGTCGACTTCATCGGGATTGGAGGCGAAATGATTGGTGGCAAAATAATAGATGACGACGCCGATCAAAATCGGAAAAGCCCACATGAGGATGGAGACGATGATTTTTCCCACGCGGTGGTCGCTTCGGCGGCGCCGCCGCGGACGGATCAGCGGTTCCTGAACGGCGACGTCCGTCACCGGGGTTTGGGGCAGTTCCCTCTGGTAGAGGCGCAGGACTTCTTCGGCGTTGAGTCCGACCGCTTCCGCGTAATTTTTCACGAATGCGCGCACGTAGAACGAGCCGGGGAGAACTTTGTAATCGCCTTCTTCGATCGCTTCCAGGTAACGCTTGCGGATTTTGGTGAGATCCTGGATATCGTCCAAGGTGTAACCGCGCGATTCCCTGGCTTTGCGCAGCAACTGGCCGAGATCCGACAACCCCTTCACCTCCGTGACGAAAGTCCGCGGCGAATCTTTTCCCGCAGGTCTTCTTACCTACAGATTCTACATGGAGAGCCAATCTCCTGCCATTTTTCGCCGAACTTTCGACATCCCCCAAAAAGGCGGAAAAGCCTCCCGGCGGGGAGGCTCTCCGGAACTTCGGACTTCGGAAACTTGGCGGCGCTCAGCCCTTCTCGACCCACTTCACCATGAGCCGGGCGATGGTGCGGCGTTCCTCCTCGTCTCCGACGTCCCAAAGTTCTTTCAGCACCCGCTCTTCCGTGTTTTTCGGATCAACTTTCTTGTCAAGAAATTCGCCGATTTCGAATGCGAGGTTGGCGATGGTTTTTTCGCTCATGCCCGCCTTTTTCGCTTCCTGCACGCGGTCGCCGAGGAACGCTTTCCAGGTTTCAAAATCGGTCAAAATGGACATGGCATGCAATCCTCCTTGCGGGTTCAGGGTTACATGGCTAATATGCCCTTTGCACCCGCAAGGTATGCGCTGAAGGGCCCCGGCGCGGGACATACCCGGCTTCCCCGACACGCGCTTGGCTTCCCGGCGCCAGGTTCCCCATCCCCGAATGGCGCGCGCCTTGCCCATACGACGCCCTGCCCTCGAGTTTCCGGCTGCGCCTTGCCTGCACCGCGCCGTGCGTTCCTTCCCGGCTGAACACCGGACACGCCTCCGTCCTACCGGTACCAGCCGCCCGTCACCGCCACCACCTGGCCGGTAATGTACCCGGCTTCCTCCGAAGCGAGAAAACGCACCACTTCAGCCACTTCTTCCGGCCGTCCCAGCCTGCCCAAGGGAATGTTCCGGCAAAGCTCGGCTTTGTCCTCTTCCGTCAAGCCGCCCAGCATATCCGTCTCTATCGCGCCCGGAGCCACCGCGTTGACGGTGACGCCGGAAGGGGCCAGTTCCCGGGCGAGGGCCTTGGTAAAGCTGTCCAGGCCGCCCTTGGCCGCCGAATAGGCCGTCTCCCCGGCGGCGCCCGCCTGGCCCCAGACGCTGGACAGATGGATGATGCGGCCCCACCGGCGCCAGATCATGTGCGGAGCGAACAGCCGGGCGAGAAAATACGCCGCCTTGAGGTGGACGTCCATCATCTCGTCCCAGACCGCTTCGGCCGTATCCTCCAGCATGCCTTGCCATGCCACGCCCGCGCAGTGGACGACGATGTCCGGACGGAAACCGGAGCGTTCCAGCGTGTCTTTCATCGCCGCCAGATCTTCGGGAGCGCGCATGTCCGCCCGCACAAGGAGCGGATCCTCTCCGCCCGCCCGCCGGATCGCTTCGGACGTCTGCCGGGCCCGTTCCTCCGATCGATGGTAATGGAGGCATACCCGGTAACCGTCCGCCGCCAGCAGCCGCGCGACGGCGGCGCCGATGCCGCGGGAAGCGCCCGTCACGAGAGCTGTCCTCAAGAAGCGTCCCCCCGCACCACCGAAACGGCGCGGCGGGAGGGATGCACGTGGGCCCGCAGCCAGCCGTTCGCTTCCTCCAGCGTGAGGCTTTCGTACAGCTCGACCAACCGGAACAGGTCGCCGCCGCGGTGGCGGAAACGCACGAATTCCCCGGCGACGGCCTCCGGGCTGTTCCACAAGCGAAGATGCGCGCCGATCTTTTTCCGGCGGATTCGCTCGAAGACGTCCGGATCGAGTCCGCGCTCCGCCGTTCGCTCCATCGCTTCGGTCACCCGCCGGACCATCTCCCCGGGGTCCCGCGTATCCCCGCCGATGGCCGAAAACGCGTAACCCGGCCCGGAAGTGAACTGCGCGCCGAAGGAGTCGAACACGAGATGCTCGTCGTACATTTCCTGGTAAACGGGCGAGCTGCGGGAAAACAGCGCATCCAGCACGATGCGGGCCGCCAGGTCTCGGCGGATCGCCCGTTCGCCGCTAAGGTTGCCGCCCGCTTCCTTGAAGCCGACGTAGCATTTCGGCATGGCCACCGCAAGGGTCGCCTGACGCATCGGTTCCTTGGCGTCCTCCGGCTCGTCGGCCGACAACCGTTCAAGTCCCGCCGGCGGGTCGAACCGCTTGCGCGCCTGGTTGGCCCGCACCGTTTCCATCGTCCGCTCCGGATCGACGCCGCCAACCACAAACAGATGCATGTTGGACGGGTGATAAAACACCCGGTGGCATTCGTACAGGAGCTCCTTCGTGATGGAGCTTACGCTCTCCGGCGTGCCCGCGATGTCGATGCGCACCGGATGGCGGTGGTACAGCGCCTCGAGCAGGCCGAAATAGACCCGCCAGTCCGGGTTGTCCCGGTACATTTGGATTTCCTGGATGATAATGCCCTTTTCTTTTTCCACGTTGGCGTCGGTAAAATAGGGATTCTGGACAAAATCGAGCAAGATATCCAGGCAACGGTCCACGTTGCGGGTGGCCGAAAACAGATACACGGTCTGGTCGAAGCCGGTGTAGGCGTTGGCGGACGCGCCGTTGGCCGCAAACCGGGCGAACACGTCCCCGTCCGGTTCCTCAAACATTTTTATGCTCGAGAAAATGGGCCAGACCGTCCGGCACGGCGAATTCGCGGCCGTCTCCCAGGCGGAAACGGTTGTCGGCCGATCCGAAGCGGGTGGCGAACACCGCGAACGTCTTGGTGAAGCCGGGCTTGGGCAGCACGAACACGTCCAGCCCGTTGTCCAGTCGCTCGTGGTAAAGCGTCTCTTCCAGGCGGGGATATTCAACCGCGGGCATGGACGGTCTCCTCCTTCCGGTCCCTGAGGAAATAGACGGTGTCCAGACCGACGGTTTGCGCGACCCGCACCACGTCGTCCGGCGTCACGGCGCGGATTTTGGCGAGCAGCTCTTCCGCCGTGTGTTCCACCCCCGCCACAGACGCGTTGAAATCAAACCAGATCCGGTCAAAGGGGTTGTCCCGCAGGGCGGTAAGCTGATTCGCCAGCATTTCCTTCGTCTTCGCCAGATCGTCCCCGGAGAAATCGCCGCGGCGCATCGTCTCGAGCTGCTCGCGGATGATCCCGAGCGTCTTCCCGTAATTGGCGATTTCGATGCCCGTCTGGATCATGATGACGCCCTTGTGGCCGTCCAGTCGGGAAGAGGCGTAATACGCCAGACTCGCTTTTTCCCGCACGTTGACGAACAGTTTGGCGTGCGGGAAGCCTCCCAGCAGACCGTTGTACACGAGCAGTGCCGGATAGTCCGGTCCGGCGTAAGTGACAGGCGTCCTGAGGCCCATGTTGAGCTTGCCCTGGGTGACGTCCAGCCTTTCCTCCACGGTGCGGGGCTCCGGCGGCGCCTGCCTCGGGAGGGACGGCGCATAGATCCCGGGCGGGCCGTCCGGCAGGCGGAACGCCCCCTCCACAAGCGACTTCACTTCCTCCAGGCTCGTGTCGCCGACCACATACAAATCGAAGGCCGCGATCCGAAGCCAGCGGCGGTAAGTCTCATGCAGCGAAGCCGCGTCGATTCCTTCCAGATCCTCCTTGCGCCCGAGGGCGGGCAGGCGGTATGGCTCGCTGCGGAACATTTCTTCCAGACAACGCTTTTCCGCGTAGCGGATTTTGTCGTTGATGATGGCGTCGAGCTTTTGCGCCACCGTCTTTTTTTCCGATTCCACGTAGCGCGCGACCAAACGCCCGTCCTCCAGCGCCGGCGCCGTCAGCACCTCGCCCAGCAGGTTCAGCGCCTCCCTGAGCAACGGCGTATCCGAAGACACGAAACGGTCGCCGATGATGTCGAGCCGGAACTGGACCACCTGGTGGTCGCCCCGCTTGCCGACATCGTAACCGAAATGGGCGCCGTACATGGCGTCCAGCTTTTCCCGCAGGGCCAGCGTCTCCGGATAGCTCGCCGTTCCCCTACCGAGCACGAAGGGAAGCAGCGCCACGCGGGTGATCTCCGCTTCGGAGAGCGGCACGCCCGCATACAACACGACGGCGTAGGTCTTGAATTTCTTCGTCGGCAGGACGTGCAGCCGGATTCTGCCGCTTCGTCCCCGCACAAACGGCTCGGCGTTCAAGGACATCCCGCTCCTTTGCCCGCGTTCCTCGCCTTACAGCCCCATTCTACCCGCAGGACGGGGGGGAAAGCAAACGGTCCGGAAAATCCCGGAACGGCGGCTCCGGCCACCATCGGCGCCGGCGGAAGGCTCCGGCGGCAAGAGATCCCGGGGACCGGTCAGCGGCAGAAAATGTGCTTGCCGATCTTCTTGTACTGCGGCCGCGACCAGATCCACTTGTTTGTCGCCGTGGCGGGGTTGAAATAGTAGAGGCAGCCGTCCGTCGGGTCCCAGCCGTTCGCCGCGTCCTGCGCCGCCCGCAGGGCCGTCTCGTTCGGGGTCATCCAAATTTGCCCGTCGCTGACCGCGGTGAACGCGCCGGGCTGGAAGATAACCCCCGACACCGTATCGGGAAACAGCGGAGAGCGCACCCGGTTCAGGATGACCGCCGCCACGGCCACCTGGCCCTCATAGGGCTCCCCGCGGGCTTCACCGTATACGGCGTTGGCCATCAGCCGGATGTCGTTTTGGGAAATGTTGCCCGTACCCGCCGGACGCGGCGTGCTGCTGCCGGCGGACGTCGAACCGCCGCCGCCCTGCTTCTGTTCGAGCCCCGGCCGCCAGTTTTTTGTCGCTTCCCACAGTTTCAGCTTCGTTTTCGGACCGACGACGCCGTCGGCTTTCAGGCCGAACCGCCACTGGAACCAGGTGACGGCGTTTTTCGTCTTCGGTCCGAAAAAGCCGTCCACTTCGCCGTCGTAAAAGCCCAGATATTTCAAACGTCCCTGCAGCTCGTACACGTCGTCGCCCCTGGCGCCTTCGGTGAGCACCCAGTCGCTGAATGCCGCCCGGTCGGCGCCGATTTTCGCCAGAAATCCCAGGGCGGCGATGAACAGCGCCAGGCTGACCGCCACGATTCCCACGCGATTGTTCATCGCTCATGTCACGCCTTTCCCATACTGTCGTGCATCGGGACAGGACGCCCGAGTTTCCCGATTAGTATGGGAAAGGAAATGTGCGGTTATGCGGGAAGGCGCCGGCGCAAGGCATGAGAAAAGGAGCGGACGTCAGGAGGTAAAGCGTTCCGCTCCCTGCTCGTACTGCTCCAGCGTCATGAGCACCTCGCGGGGCTTGCTGCCTTCATAGGGGCCGACGATGCCCCTCGCCTCCATCGCGTCGATCAGGCGGGCCGCACGGGTGTAGCCGATGCGCAGGCGCCGCTGCAGAAGCGACACGGACGCCTGTTTCGCCTCGAGCACGATGCGCACCGCCCGGTCGAACAGCTCGTCCAGGGGCTCTTCTTCTTCCGGGCCGGCCGCGTCTCCGTTTTCCGGTATCAGATCCTCGCGGTAGTCGGCGGACCCCTGGCCGCGCACGAATTGGACGACTTTCTCCACTTCCTGGTCCGACACGAAGGCGCCCTGGACGCGGATCGGCTTGGGCGCCCCCATCGGGAGGAACAGCATATCCCCCGCGTCCAAGGAGCTTTTCGGCGCCCGCCATGTCGAGAATGGTGCGGGAATCGACCTGCGACGACACGCCAAAGGCGATGCGGCTCGGGATGTTCGCCTTGATGACCCCGGTGATGACATCCACCGAGGGGCGCTGCGTGGCGAGGATCAGATGGATGCCGGCCGCCCGCGCCATCTGCGCCAGCCGCGTGATGGCATCTTCCACGTCGCCCGCCGCCACCATCATGAGATCCGCCAGCTCGTCCACGATAACGACGATGTACGGAAGCGCCTCCTCCGGCTGGCCCCTGTCGGCCATCAGGGCGTTGTACCCCTCGATGTTGCGGGTGCCGGTGGCGGAAAAGCGCTCGTATCGCTTCTCCATCTCCGTCACGATTTTCTTGAGGGCGAGGGAAGCCCGCCGCGGATCGGTGACCACCGGCGCGAGCAGGTGGGGGATTCCGTTATACACGTTGAGCTCCACCATCTTCGGGTCGATGAGGAGGAGCTTCACTTCATCCGGCTTGGCCTTGTACAACAGGCTGATGATGATGGCGTTGATGCACACCGACTTGCCGGAACCGGTGGCGCCGGCCACCAGAAGGTGCGGCATGCGCGCCAGGTTGCCGACGATGGGCTGGCCGGAAATATCCCGCCCGAAGGCGATGGTGAGCTTGCCCGGCGCCTCCCAGAACACGTCGGTTTCCAGCACCTCGCGCAGCGTGACGATGCTGATTTCCGGGTTCGGCACCTCGATGCCGATGGCGGACTTGCCCGGAATGGGGGCTTCCATGCGGATGTCCTTGGCCGCCAGCGCGAGGGCGATGTCGTCGGTGAGGCTGACGATCCGGCTCACCTTCACGCCCACGTCCGGCTGCACCTCGTAGCGGGTCACTGCGGGTCCCCTCGACACGTCCAGCACCCTGGCGCGGACGCCGAAACTCTCCAGCGTCGCCTCCAGCTTGCGCGCCGTTTCCAGCACGTCCTGCGCAGCGCCTTTCTTCCCGCCGGGCGGTTTGTTCAAAAGATGCAGCGGCGGCATCCGGTAAGGCTTGTCCGCGGCGGCGGCGCCTGCGGGGGAAGCGGTCCCGGAGGAAGCGGCGGAACCCGGCGCGGAACCGCCGGCTTCGCCGATCGTTTCTTCTGGTCCCGGCACGGACTCGGTGAAGTCGTCTTCCGCAAGTTCCCCGCCATCCGGCGGATCTAACGGCCTGTCCGCCTCGAGGGACGTTGCCGCCGCCGTATCCGCGTCCCCGGCGCCGTCCGGCGTACCGGTAAGCGGCGGTTCGGCGTCCGGGACGTCCTGCGGGGAATCGGCCGGGAATACGCCGGCGGCTTTCCCGGAAGCTCCCCGTTCCCGGTCCCCGGAAAAGCCCATCCCCGTAACCGTACAGGATCGGCTGATCATGCTCCCAGTCTTCTTCCGCGGGCGTATCCGTCGATTCCGGCTCCACCTTGCCGTGGAACAGCTGAAAGAAAAGCGGCGTTTTCCCCTTTCGGGCCGGCGTCCGGGGGTCCTGCGCCGTCTCTGCGGCTTCCGCCAGATCCGCATCCTGCGCGGCATCCACCGGGAAGGGGGCCGCCGCCGCTTTGCCCCTTTTGCGGTTCACGGCCTCCGCCCGGGCGCCGAGCGGTCCCCGCCCGGAAGCGAGGCGGACGGCCAGCCGCGGTGCAAGGCGGCGGAAAAACAGATGTGCCGCCCGAATCATGTCCACCAGGGAACGGTTGGAAATGAGCAGCACGGAAATGCCCAGCTGGACCAGCATCATCAGCCTGGCGCCGTAATACCCGAACAGCCAGTACAGGACGGCGTATTCCAGCGCGCCGACCATGCCGCCGCCGTTGTGTTCGTCGAACAGCTGAAGGCCCCGGTTCGGCGGCCTGTTCAGCACGTTGTGATACAAGTCGTCCCACGTGGTCGTGACAATGGCCGACGGTGTAAGCAGGTCGAACGATTCCAGATGCTCGTCGACGATCGTAATCGTGCTCCAGCACGCCAGGCCGCAGGCCAGCAGGACAAAGCCGGTGCGCCGGGTGGTCCAGCCGACCGGCCAGGACCGTTTGATCATCACGTAGAGGCCCAGCCAGATGCCGAGAAACGAAAGCAGATAGTAGTAGTTTCCCAGAACGAATCCGAACAGTTTCGAGAGGGACCGGCCGACCGCCGCTTCCCCGGAAAAGGCGATAATGGAGAGCGTGATCAAGATGATGCCGTACACTTCGTATTTGATGCTTTTCCGGTACACGTCCCGTTTCCTGCGGCGGCGTCTGGCCATGTTCCGGCACCTCCCGGTTTCCCATTATATCACAGATTCGGTCCCGGAAAGCGTCCGGGCGGAGACGGTGCCCGCGGCATCCGTCTCCGCCCGGTATATCAGCGATATGCCAGTTCGCCCAGCGCCAGCCATTGCCGGAATTCCAGCGGATCGGTGCGTTCGCCGATCACCAGGCATTCCACGCCGGCCATCTCGGCGAAATCGGCCAATTGCTCCGCCGTAACGCCGTAAGAGAAGGCGGTATGGTGCGCGCCGCCGGCGCGGATCCACATTTCGACTCCGTCCTTCAGGTTTGGCAGCACCTTCCACAGGACCCTCGCCACCGGCAGCTTCGGCATGTCGCGTTCGACGGCCACCGCCTCGACTTCGCTGACCAGCAGGCGGAACCGGTTGCCCAGATCGATGACGGAGGCGTTGACCGCCCGGCCGGCCCGGCCGTTGAAGACCATACGGGCGGGGTCTTCCTTGCCGCCGATGGAAAGCGGGTGCACCTCGATGCGCGGCTTGTGCGCTGCAATCGTCGGGCAAATTTCCAGCATGTGGGCGCCGAGCACGAGCGGATTGGCCGGATCGAGGTGGTAGGTGTAATCCTCCATGAACGACGTGCCGCTGCCGTTGTCCATGATTTTCACCAGGCGCACGAGGGCCGCCGTCTTCCAGTCCCCTTCGCCGCCGAAACCGTATCCGTCCTCCATGAGGCGCTGCACGGCCAGACCCGGCAGCTGCCGCAGCCCGTGCAGGTCTTCGAACGTCGTGGTGAACGCGGTAAACCCGCCTTCTTCCAGGAACGACCGCAGGGCAAGCTCAATCCGCGCCTGATAGCGGATCGCGTCGCGCACGGAACCTTCGGCCCGGCCGGCCTGCGCGATTTCGTAACGCTCCTCGTATTCCTTCATCAGGCGGTCGACGTCCGCGTCGGACACCGCGTTCACGCGCTGCACGAGGTCGCCGACGCCGTAGCCGTTGACGGACCAACCGAAAACGATTTCCGCCTCCACCTTGTCGCCTTCCGTCACCGCCACCTGCCGCATGTTGTCGCCGAAACGGGCCACCTTGAGCCGCCGGCTTTCCGCGAAGGCGACGGCGGTGCGCATCCAGCCGGCGATTTCCTCCCGCACCGCCGCGTCTTCCCAATGGCCGAAAATCACCTTGCGGGCCAGGCGCATCCGGGCGTGGATGAAACCGTGCTCCCGATCGCCGTGGGCGGCCTGGTTCAGGTTCATGAAATCCATGTCGATGGTGTCCCACGGAATGTCCCGGTTAAACTGCGTCGCCAGGTGGAGAAGGGGTTTCTTGAGCTGCGACAGGCCGCCGATCCACATCTTCGACGGCGAGAACGTATGCATCCAGGTGATGACGCCGGCGCAGTCGTCATCGGCGTTGGCATCCAGCATCAGGCGGCGGATGGCGTCCGGCGTCGTGAGCACGGGCTTGTAAACCAGTTCAAACGGCAGCGCGCCGCTTTGGTTCAGGCCGCTCACGATGGCCTGCGCATTCCGCTCGACCTGCGCCAGCGTCTCCGGTCCGTACAGATGCTGGCTTCCCGTGGCAAACCAGAATTTGTAGGGTCTGAGTTTCAGCAAGTTCCATTCCTCCCCGTTCCGAGTCTCCTTCAGCGGGCGACAGCCGGCGCCCTCAGCGCACGCTGTCGCGAATGTCCTTCAGACGCTTCATGACGTCGTTGCCGCCGCGGCCGAAGTAGTCGTGCAGCAGCGTGTATTCCCGGTACAATTTGTCGTAGACGGCGACGTTCTCCGGAATCGGCTTGAACGTCTCTTCCCGGATGCGCGCCAATTTCGCCGCTTCGACGATGGAATCGAAACCGCCGGCCGCCTTGCCCGCGGCCACCGCGCCGAACATGGCGGCTCCCACGGCGGGCGTCTGTTTCGACGCGGCCACCTTGATTTCCCGGCCCGTGACGTCCGCGTAAATCTGCATGAGGAGCCGGTTTTTCTGCGGAAGTCCGCCGCAGGCGTACAGTTCGTTCACTTCCACGCCGCCGTTATGGAACGCTTCGACGATCTTCCGCGTGCCGAACGCCGTCGCCTCCAGCAACGCGCGATAAATTTCCTCCGGCTTGGTGAGCAGCGTACAGCCGATGAGCAGCCCGGTCAGGTCGGTGTCGACGAGCACGGAGCGGTTGCCGTTCCACCAGTCGAGGGCCAAAAGCCCGGTCTGCCCGGGTTTGTAAGCGGATGCACGTTTCTCCAGCCATTCGTGCACATTGACGCCTTCCCTCGCCGCTTCATCCCGGACGTAAGCCGGCACCGCCTGCTCCACGAACCATTCGAAAATGTCACCCACCGCCGACTGGCCCGCTTCGTATCCGTAATATCCGGGGATGATGCCGTCCTCGACGACGCCGCACATGCCTTCGATCATTTTTTCTTCCGTGCCGAGGAGCATGTGGCAGATCGATGTCCCCATCACCATGACCATCTTGCCCGGCGTGACGACGCCGACGCCCGGCACCGCGGCGTGGGCGTCCACGTTGCCGACCGCCACCGCCGTTCCCGGGAGAAGTCCCGTGGCTTCGGCCATCTCCGGTGTCAGTCCGCCCGCCTTCGTGCCGAGCGGCACGACTTCGCCGCGCAGCTTCGTCTCCGTCAGATGCTCCAGCCTGGGATCCAGCGCCTTGAAAAATTCTTTGCTCGGATATCCTTCGCGTTTGTGCCAAATCGACTTGTAACCGGCGGTGCAACTGTTGCGGACGAGCTGGCCGGTCAGCCGGAAAATCACCCAGTCCGTCGCTTCGACGAAACGGTCGGCCGCGTCGTACACCTCCGGCGCTTCGTCGAGAATTTGCCAGATCTTCGCGACCATCCATTCGGACGAAATCTTCCCGCCGTAACGCGGCAGGAACCGTTCTCCGCGTTCGGCCGCGATGGCGTTCAGCCGGTTCGCCTCGTCCTGGGCGGCGTGGTGCTTCCACAGTTTCACCCAGCTGTGCGGATGGCTTTTCCATTCGGGCAGAAAACAAAGCGGCACGCCCCGGGCGTCCACCGGCAGCATGGTGCACGCGGTGAAATCGATGCCCACCCCGATCACGTCTTCCGGGCGGACGCCGGACTGCCGAAGCACCTCGGGTACCGAACGCCGGACCACCTCCAGGTAGTCGCCGGGATGCTGCAGAGCCCATTCGTGCCCGAGCTTCGTCCCGCTTTCCGGCAAGGTCTCGTCGATCACCCCGTGCGGGTAGGGCGTGACATGGTCCGCCACTTCCGACCCGTCGGACAGGTCGACCAGCACGGCCCGGCCGGACTGCGTCCCGAAATCGATGCCGATCGCGTATTTCCTGTTCATTTGGCTCCCTCCCCATGATTTTCTTCAAAAGGAGTATCCAAATCTCCCGCGGAAAACCCGGCGTCCGCCTGCGGGGACTCCGCCGGTTCCGCGCCTTTCCCTCTCACCGCTGTCCGTAATAGGCGCCCGCCCCGTGCTTGCGCAAGTAATGGCGGTCCAGCAGATTTTGATCCATCGGTCCCACGGCGGGATTGATCAGGATGGTGTGGAGCGCGATCTTGGCCACCTCTTCAAGCACGACGGCGTTGTGCACGGCTTCGTGCACGTCCCTTCCCCAGGCGAACGGCGCGTGGGACCGCACGAGCACGCCGGGAATCGCGAGCGGGTCCCTGCCGCGGAAGGTCTCCACGATCACGTTGCCCGTCTCGCGCTCGTAATCGCCCTTGATCTCGGCTTCCGTCATCGGCCGCGTGCACGGGATTTCCCCGTAAAAATAGTCGGCGTGCGTCGTCCCCAAAGCGGGGATGGCCTTTTCCGCCTGGGCCCAGGCGGTCGCCCACGGGGAATGGGTGTGCACGATGCCGCCGATGTCCGGAAACGCCCGATACAGCACCACGTGGGTCGGCGTATCGGAAGAGGGTTTGTACCGGCCTTCCACCACGCGTCCCTCGAGGTCCGTCACGACCATGTCCTCCGGTTTCAGCTCCTCATAGGGAACCCCGCTCGGCTTGATGACCACCAACCCGCGCTCGCGGTCAATCCCGCTGGCGTTGCCCCAGGTGAACGTCACCAGACCGTGTTTCGGCAACGCCATGTTAGCTTCCCACACCGCCCGCTTCAACGATTCAAGCAAAGCGCAATCCGCCCCTTTCCTTCCCGCAGGCGGACGTGCACCGTCCGCAGCGATTCATGGCTTTCGGAAATCTCATGTCACTCTCATCTTATCATAATGTACGTACATGTTTAACTATAAATTTTTATTTGTAAGTACCATATACACCGGCGCATCCGCGCCACTGCCGGCGAATCCATGCCGCTTTGGAGGAGCGGCCCCATTGCGCGCTTCATTCACCAGCTCCGCGAGCATCCGTTTGCCGTGGCCCTTTCCCCGTTCGCTTGGTCTGACGGGATAGCCGATGTGCCCTTCATCCCGCACATCGGTGCCGTTCGAAATCTCCGCCATTGGCGCAAGCTTGCTTTAGATTCCCGGTACGTACATTCCGAAAAAATTCGACCTGAACCCGTTCTCGCCCGGTCCGATCTCGCGAACCATCTTCGCTAGCATGCAACAACGGATCATGGCGCCGGCGGAGGCGCGGCCGTCGAATCGCGGACGATCAGCTCCGGTTCGTACACGATGTCCTCCGCTTCGCCCTGTCGCCGTTCGACCAGGTCCAGCAGCATTTCGGCAGCCNNCATGCCCAGTTCCTCTTTCGGATGGGACAGGGTGGTCAGTTTGGTTTCGGTGGCCGTCGCGAGGGGGGAATCGTCGAACCCGACCACGGACACGTCTCCGGGAACGGTCAGTCCCGTCTGCCGCACCGCATCCAGAATTTTCACGGCCAGCTGGTCGTTGTAACAAACCAGGGCGGTCGGCCGGCCGGGCCGGCGGAGCAAATCCAGCGCCGCCGCGATGGCCACTTCGTGCACCGTCTCGGTCTCGTAGCGCACGACGAAAGACGGATCCACGGTCATTCCGCGTTTCCGATGCGCCGACAGATACCCTTTCAGCCGTCCGACGCCCTGAAGGTCGTCCGTTTTGAAAAAGCCGGCCACGCGGGTGTGGCCCAGCGCCAGCAAATGTTCCGTGGCGAGGTATCCGCCGCGCTCGTCGTTGACCATGACGCACGGCCCGTACCATTCCGGATAGCGCGCATGCAACATGACCATGGGCACGCCCTGCCGCGTAAGCTCCAAAAAATAGGGCAAGTTCGTGTTTCCCATCGCGCTTTTGGTCGGTTCCACGAGCAAACCGCAAGGGGATTGGCCGAGCATCTGGCGCAGACAATCCAGTTCTCTTGCCTTGTCATTGTCGGTGCTGGAAAGCAGCAGGCTGTATCCCCGCCTGCGGACGGCGGCTTCGGCGCCGCGCACGATATGCGGAAAAATGTAATCGGAAATATAAGTGGTCAGCATCCCGATCCTTTTGCCGTCGCGATTGCCGGGACGCAGCGGGGAGACGAACGTGCCCTTTCCCCGCATCCGCTGCAGCCAGCCCTCCGCCTCCAGTTCGCCCAGTGTCTGGCGGACGGTCTGCCTGCTGACCCCGAAACGTTCCGCGATTTCGTTTTCCGACGGAATCCGCTCTTCCGGCTTGTACTTTCCCTCTTGCAGCCAGCGCAGGATTTCCTGCTTGAGCTGAATGTACTTCGGCGTTCTGGTCTCGTCCATCTGCGCACCCCGTTTTTTCTGTCAACCAGCACCATTATAGCACAGGCGCCGCGAAAGAACCCGCCCGCGTCAGGTTGCCCGGAGAGACGACCTAGGGCGCACCGGAAAAAGGTCCGCTCAATCGTTCGGCCGCGGATTCCCGACGCGCCGGATGCGCATGACGGCATCTTTTCAATCACCGGTTTTTGGTATATTCTAACTATTGTTGACGAAATTTTGAAAAACTCGCAAGCAAGGAGGTCGTCATGCGAAAAACGTTGTGCGCATTGCTGGTCATGGGCATGATCTTCGCCGGTTTCGCCGGAATGGCAAGCGCGAACACGTCCGAAACGATTTCGGTGACGATCAACGGCGAAAAACAGACGTATTCCGTCAGCCCCATCCTGCGGAACAATTCCGTGCTGGTTCCGCTTCGCGCCATCTTCGAATCCCTCGGATCGTACCTGACCTACGATCCCGAAACCCAAGAGATCACGGCCTCGAAAGGAAACACGCAGATTTACCTGCAGGTGGGCAACAACATCGCGAAGGTGAACGACCAGACGGTGAAGCTGGATCAGCCGGCCATCGTCTTGAGCGGTTCCACCTACGTTCCGGTGCGGTTTGTCAGCGAAGCGCTGGGCGCGAAGGTGGATTGGGATCCGAAAACCAGGACCGTCATCATCGAATACGTGGACATCTATATGATTGACGCCGCCCTCAGGGAAGACAATCTGGACAAATTTGCCGCGCTCATCAAACGGAGCGGCGATCCGGCCCTTGGCAACGATGCAATAAGTCTTGCGCTCAACCACCAAAAAGGAGTCCCGTGGATTTCCGCGGCTTTGGAAGCGGGCGCGCCTGTATGGCGACGAAAAGGGGATCTACTTCTATACGGTCTCGGACCTGCCGGAACCAGAAACAAGGGAGAAACTGATCCAATCTGCCTATACGCTTGCCGACAAATTGACCACTCCCGAGACCATGCAAAACCTGGAAACGCTGATCGTGAAGTACGGCGCCAGCCTGGATCCGCTTACCCAGGCCCAAAAAGACCGCCTTCTGCAGCTGGCCAGATTTATGGAAAGGCCGATTCTCGCCGACGCCCTGATCAAAGCCGGAGCCAAAGAATAGACATGAACGCCGCCGTTGTGCAGCCTATCAGCTTGCCGCGGCGGCGCGTTCATTTCGGCGCGGCGGCCCGGCCGGAATCATACTTCTCCGCCCACCGGGCCAGCTGCCGGCGTACGTGTTCCCGCATCTCCTTCGGTTCCAGGATTTCCGCCTCCGGTCCGTACTGGAACAGCCAGTGCAGAAATTCCCTCTCGTGATTAACGGTCACTTCGAACAGCAGCCCCCCGTCCGGCAGGTCCGTCATCACCGGCCGGACGAACATTTCCTCTTCCTTTACATAACGGGCCGCCTCCGGCGAAAAACGGACCTTGAATCGGATCAGCCGGTTGCCGCGCTCGATGGACCACGTGTGCTTCAGGTAGGATTCGATGTCGAAATCGCCCCGTTCAAAACGGCGGCCGGTGATCTCCACCTTGCGGAACCGGCTGAGGCGGAACGTCCGCACTTCCCCGGTAAGATGGCAGTAGCCGATCACATAGAACCGCTGTTCCCTCGGCACCAGGTAGTACGGATCGATCTCCCGCTCGGTGGTTTCGTTACGGTACTGCGTGTGGTAGACGGCGGCGATCGTTTTTTGCTCCAGAATGGCCCGGATGACGGGCTCCAGAAAATTGTCGCTTTCCTCGCGGTAGGCGGGCGTGCCCATGCGGATGATATCGGCGATGCGTTCCAGTATGTCCCGTTCCCGGGCTTTCGCGGCATAGTGCGCCGCCATCACCTTGTCATGGGCCGATGCGAACCCCGGAAGCTTCGAGCCGTCCACGACGGAGGGAAGAAGGGAAAAGGTAAGCGCCTCCTGCTCCGTGAAATTGAGAGGATACAACGCGAATTTGCCGGCGAATCGATACCCTTTCCCGTATCCCTCGCTGACAATGGGAGCGAACAGGTCGAGCAGGCGCAAATCGCGGTAGATCGTCCGTTCCGTCGTTTCGCACAGCTGCGCCAGCTCCTTTGCGCCGATGCCCGGACGGGCCTGGATCGCATTGAGAATTTTCAGAATGCGGATGAGACGTTCGTTCACCCCGGCAGCACCCGCCATGCCCAGACGTTTCTTCGCCTTTTTCATTGTAGGTTCAATCCGAAAATTCCGTCAACGCCCGGGCATCCAGGCCGGGCCGGACTGGTGGAAGGCGTCGTGCACGGCGTCCATGCCGATGTTCCGCCAGGTTTCCGCCCGGGGAACCAGCCTTGCGATGGCCATATCCCTGGCGACCAGCAGGATCTCCGCAAAAATCGCCTCTTCAAACGTGTCGTAAATCCGCCCCGCGCTGCGGCATCCCCTTGGAACGGTATGCGGACTGTTGGCGACGTATCCGATCCTTCCGAGCGGCATAAGCTCCACCCGGATCGCCTCGCCGTCGAACGGATTCTCCGGTTCTTTCACCAGGCGCACCAGCTGTCCCGGCCGGAGAAAATCGGTGCCGAAGTAATGTTTCGTACCCGCTACCGCGATCAGGACGTCTTCCTTCACGGTTTGCACCCTCCCGACAGATTGGTGTCCGCAAGTCCCATTCTATCGGGAGAAAATGACGACAGGTTGTCAGTGAACATCCGTTCGCATGTCGTTCAGCCGNGGGGCGAGGACCAGCAAAAAAGCCGAAAGAAACGCGGTTATCGCCAGCGCTTCCACGATCTCTTCGACGGATTGCAGGAGGCGCTCCATCGCCAGGTCCAGGCTACGGACGTTCACCGTGTCCATGGCCGCGGCGCAAAACGCGAGGACGAGGGCCGCCGCGAAAAACCGCCGCGCCTGCGGACGGACGTCCAGCAGCCGCCAGATGCCCCACGCCACCGCAAGGCCTGTCAGGGCGTACAGCGGAATGAGCCAGTCCCCTTCTTCCATCCAGGGAAACAGCCGGATTCCCGTCGGCTTCAGGAACCGGTCGCGGATCCGCTCATGCACGGCGAATCGTTCGTCCAGCGCCAGCAGGGCGAATCCCGCGGCCACCATGAGCCACCCGATCCGGATCGTCCGCCGCTCCTCCCGTACCCGCGCGTCCCAGGCGAGCAAAAGACACGAGAACGCGGAAAGCGCGAGCAACACGCTTTCCCACCAGGCCAGCGGGGATGTTTCGGGGGCCACATACCGCCAATATTCCGGCCAGGCGACGGTGACGAGCAGCAGGCAGAAACCCGACGTCGCTCCCCAAATAACCGCGAGCAGCGGCGTTTCGGGCCGTGACGGGTTTCTCCGTTCCCCCGTTTTCATCGGCGCGGTTCCATCCTTTCTTCCCGTTGCACGAGATTGCGCGGATTGCCGGTGGCAAATCCGCACAGGTTGTCGATCCACATATCGTGGCCCCGCCGGATGGCTTCTTCCGAATACCAGGCGGTGTGGCCGGTCTGCAGGATCCGTCCTTCGGCGATCTGCCGGTCGGCCCTTTCATCCTTGCCCATCAGCGGAAAAACGTCGTCCACCGCGTAGCCGCGCAGCCGCCCCGCGTCGATCGCCTCGACGACCGCCTCCGGGTCCACCAGCGTGACCCGGGAGACGTTGATCAGCGTCGCACCCCGCTGCATGGCGGCCAGCTCCTTCCGCCCGATCAGGGTCGCCGCCCCGCCAGGCGGCGGGAAGATGCAGGCTGACGATGTCGCCGGACGCAAGCAGTTCATCCATCTCCACCCGGATGACGCCTTCCGGACACCGGCGGGGGTCGCACCCGATCACCCGCATGCCGAAGGCGCGGGCGAGTTCCGCCACCCGGCTGCCGATCCGGCCAAGCCCGACCAGGCCCAGGGTGCGGCCGCGCAGTTCCCAGCCGAGCACCGAAGTTCCGGACGGAACGCGCCCGCGCACCCGGTCCTGGCTGAGATGGATGCGGCGCGACATCGCCAGCATGAGTCCGATGGCGTGTTCCGCCACCGATTCCGTCGAATAATCCGGCAGGCGGCTCACCGCCACGCCGTGCCGCTCCAGCCATTCCAGATCGACATGGTCCACCCCCGTGGCGAACACGGCGATGCCCTTCAGGCGCGGCAGGCGCGAAAGCCAGCTTCCGTCGATGACCGGGACCGAACGGGGAGTAAGGCCCGCATAGTCCATTCCGTCCAATCTTGAGACGAGCTCGTCCATGGGCAACGGCCCTTCCGCCGCGCTGAACGTAACGTCCGCCACCGCCTCCAGCCTACGGGCCTGTTCTTCCGTGAACGAATCGCGGCCCCTCGCCGTGATGACGGCGATTTTGCACCGGTGCTGCATTCGGGGTCCCTCCCCAGCTTCTGAATCCCACACGGTATCATTTTTTCCGTCGCCCCTCGCAAACAGCACCTTCCCGCAACAAAATGGACGGCTTCCGTTTCCGGAAGCCGTCCGCCGGATCCACCGCCCTCAACGTCCCGCAAATTGCGCCAGCACCGCATTGAACCGGTCCCGTTCCTCCCAGAACAGGCCGTGGCCGCTGTACATGAACGGGACCAGCCGCGAATGCCGGATGTTCCGGTGCTGCACGAGGGCCTGGGCGAACGGAACCACCCGGTCGTGCACGCCGTGCAGGATGAGCGTGGGAACGGATATTTGCGGCAAGTCCGCATCAAGCCGTTCATTTCCCAGCGTGCGCAAGACCGCCGCGGTCGACCAGCCGGCCGCTTGCAGCCCGATCTGCGAAAACCAGCCTGCAAACTCGCAAGTGGCGTATTGAAAGAAAAAGGACTCCGTGACGCCGCGCATCATTTTGGGACGGTCGGTCAGGGTTTCCATGAGCAGCCGGTCCGCGGTTTCTTTCGCCAGCCCGACGGGCGCGGCGGCGGCGATGAGCGCCAGCCGCGCAACGCCGTGCCCCCGGTGGCGGGTCATGTAGCGGATCGCGATGGATCCGCCCGTGGAATGGCCCGCAAGGGTGAAGTCCCGCAGATCCAACGCCTCCACCACCGCGCGCAAATCGTCCGCCAGCCGGTCGAAATGATAGCCGTGAAACGGTTTGTCCGCCTCGCCCGAACCCCCTCCAGTCCACGCCGATGCACCGGAACCCCCGGGCGGGAAGCGCGTCGAACTGGTATTCGAACTGCCGGTGGCTGAGCGGCCAGCCGTGCAAAAACAAAATGGTTCTGGAACCCTGGGGATTGACATCCTCCACGTACCAGCGAACACCCTCCTCCACCCGGACAAAGAATCCCATGGCGACACCTCCGCGCTCCGAATGTGCTGTCGCCTACAGGATACTCGCCCGGGGGGCCAAGGGTGCCTGGTTTCAGGCGCGGCTTTCCAAAACGGCCAACCGCATCCCGTTCATGACCCCGCCATGGCCAAAAACCCATTTTCGTCATCCGGAAACGGCCTGTCCCGGGAATCCCCCGGAAAAAAGCCCGGGCTTTCCCATACTTGGACCTTCCCAGGGGGAATCATGCTCAAGAAACGTTCCCGGCGCCTCACGATCTTCCCGTCCCGAATCGCGTAGGCGATCCAAAACCTGACTCCGCCATACGCCGACGGCATGATCCGCGTTCCTGACACCGACGGCATCCGATTGCTCAAATCGCTGCCGAAATATGTNANAAAAAAAAAAAANANCGATCCCGGCCCTGCCGCCTATCGGCGAAAGCGGATCGCCATGGACAAGATGAAACCGATCGCCCTGGAGAGCGGAATCCTCCGCATTCATTCCGGATCGGCTTCCACCCACCCCACATAATGCCGGTCTCGCGCGTCGTCCACGTTGAAAGCGACGAACAGCCGGCCGCCGGAAGGCGCCCATTCCAGACGGCCGATGCGGGCGTAATTCGGCGTGACGAAAGCCGGTTCCCGGCCGTCGTCGCGGCTCACCACGATCCGGGTTCCCGGCATCGGATCGTCGATGCTTTCGCCGTCCACGCCAAGCAGATAGGCGAGGCGGTTTCCGTCCGGGGAAAACCGGAACAGATGCGGCATGATCCGGACGAGTCCGCCGGTGAGTTCGTAATAGGGCCTGTCAGCGTCCTCTTCTTTTGTATAACGGGGACTTTTTTTCGTGTATTCGTCCAGTCCGTCCGGCCACGCCACCCGTTCGATCTCGTTTCCTTTCCCGTCGTACCAGACGAACCAACCGTTCCAGCTGACCAGCAATCGCGACTTCGCCCGATGTTCCGCGATATCCACCATTTCTCCGATATAGACGCTCAGGATCTGTTTCTCCGTTTGGTCCTGCAGGTTCACCACTTTCACCGCGATGGCATCGTCGAACCCGTTATAGGCCAAGATGCTTCGGTCCGGATCCAGCCAGGAGATGCGGCCCCAGTACCCCCGCTCAAACGGCAAAATCTTTTCGTCCCCCGTGCGGATGTCGTAATAGGCGAGGGCATGGACGGGCCCGGCCCCGTCTCCCAAGTCCTCGCCCGTGTCGTGCAAATAGTAGAAGCCGCTGCCGTCGCTGCGCCAGATCGGGCTCCAGTCATCTTCTCCCCGCGTCCATTGGACCTTCTCGCCGGTACGGGCGGATACTCCCCAGATCCCGGGCGTTTCCCGGTCCCAGACCGCCGTCCACTCCCCGGTCGGGCTGGCCCTCTCAAAGCCGGTTTTGTCGGAAACTTCGCCCAACACGGTGACGGTTCGCGCCTCCATGTCCACCCGGAATTCATGCCGCTCGCCGGTGTCGCCTTCCCGCACGGTGACCAGCACTTCCCGATCGTTCAACGGCTTCATTTCTTCAACATAATGGTGAAGAGGAAGTTCTACGTACGTTTTGACGGGAAATTCGGGTTTCGCGGGAGCGCCGGGTTCAACCGTCGGCTGCGAATCCGAAGGCGCCGAAGGACCGGAAGAAGAAGTCGGAGAGGCCGGCGCCGTATCGGACGACGCGTCCGGTTGTCCGGCCGACGCCGCGGGTTCCCCGATGCCCGAAGAATCGGGACCGCTTTTGGAACAAGCCGTCAGGAAAACGGCAAGAACGACGGCAAGGATCGCAAGGCTCCTCGAAAAACGCATTGCGGCAACCCCTTCTGCTTTATCAAGTACATTAGGCACATAACTTTATATTCAACTTTCGCAACATTTCAAATGTGTTCATATATTGAACTCCCATAGCATTGCAAGCGTTTGGGATATCAATTTTTTTGGGTGAATTTTTGGGTGTTTCAAGTGTTACAACGACATAATGGTGTGCTTTTGCAAAAGCAACCAGCCAACTGTCCGCCACATCGGCAAATTGATTTTTTGCAACATCTTCATAGTGAGGATTGCCAAAAGCCCATTCCATCAATTGCCCAAAGGAATCTACAACTTCAGGAGTAGTTGTAGTCAAAAACCACTGATCAAACTCGGATATCGCCCATTCTTCCAACGCATCTTTGCCTTTGAGCAATTCATCTTTCACCCGATCGATGCTTGCGACAAGTCCCTTTTTTGCCAGCTCGACAAGCACGCGCCAGAAACAAGGCACAAGATCAAAAGCATAATAAATCCTGTGTGCGTGGATAAAAACATTGGCATCCAGTACGAAACGAATGGTTTGGGGGGATTGGGCGGGTTGGATGGACTGGTCCATGACTACACCTCAAGCCAAGGTATTTCCCCATAATTTCACAAAAGGCGTCCCCGCTCAGCCCGGTAAGCCTGTAAGCCTCCGTATAAAGCAGACGCCCTTCCTTCACGCTGGTGTATACAGCCTCCGCAAACCGCCTGCCAACGCGAAAATTCTGATTGCGATAGAAATTCCCTCTGGCTTCATCTTCCCGGTCACGATCGTTTTTCAACCATTCATGGTAAAAATCAAAAAATTCACTCTTGGTAATGAGCTGCAAATCCAGCGCCCTGCGAGCCGTTACAATGCTGCTCACCTTGAATCGCCGGGCCAGCTGGTCGAACCGGTCTCTGGAATCTTTCACACCACTGCCATGCGGCTCTCATTTCATCTTCCGGAACAAGAAATTCCGCTGCCGTCTGGTTGCAGGCCTGCTCGATCCGCTGGACGGAAGACTGCAAACCGGAAAGATCGAAAGCGGCACTTTGCCCGTACCAAATGTGGGCGAGTTCATGCGCCACCGTAAACATCTGGGCAGCCTTGCCGTCAGCTCCATTGATGAAAAGGAGAGGCGCGTACGCATCCACCAGCACAAAACCCCGAAATTCATTCACGTCCAGTTTTCGGTGCGTGTTGTTCCCGACAATGCCGTTTCTGACGACCAGGATGCCGATCTCTTCAATTTTGCCCAGCAAAAATTGCAAGGCCTCCGTCCAGCTTCTGCAAACGGACGCCCAACCGTTTTGCAATCCCAAGGTATTCCGGATGTTTTGGGCAACATCCCGAGGATGGGACGACAATTCACAGGAACCGACAAAAGGCAGAGGCTCATGCCCCAAATCCATCAAATACTCCCGCATCCAGGCCTGCCGCCGCTGCATCGTAAAAATGGTATCCAGCAAGTTGACGCTTGGCTTGGCCGCCCGGGTATCGCCAATGGTTCTGTAATGCGGAATGGGAAGCTTGATCTCCGGCGGTGCCGGTAGAAAGAAATATCCAATGGGCGTGGAAGTGGCTTTGGCAAACTGTTCCAGCTGTTTCAGCGTCGGCCGGGTTTCGTTTCCCAGCCATTTCGTGACCATGGGAAATCGCTTTTCAATCCAATCTTCTGCAGCCGCCCGCCGGATCGCCCATCGGATCAGTTCAGGATTGACAGCCACCCTTGCCACTTCCCGATCACCGCCTTTTGGTTCTTCCATTCATTTTATCGGAAACCACTCAGGATTTTACAATTTCCAGCAATTTTTCATAACTGTCCACAACGTCATATTTGAGCCGGGCGGTATTGAGCTTGGCAAAATGCTTCCGGGCGCATTCGATTTTCGCCTTTTCCACTTCCCTCAGTTCCAGGGATTCCATGGTACCTTTCGTTTCCGCGATGAAATAGATGTATTTCACGTCGCCCTCCCGGAACACGATCGCCCAGTCCGGGTTGTATTTGCCCAGCGGCGTCGGAATGTAGAATCCTCTGGGAAGCTTGGCATACACCAAGACCTCTTCGTTGGCGTCCAATTCCCGGGCAAATTCGCGCTCCACCTTGGAATCCGTCACGACGATATCGTAGATATGTTTTTTCACCTGAATCGCATTTTCGCCCAATTTTCCCGACAAGGTGTTTTGCGTAAAGATGGCCGCGTCAAACCGATCATTGAGAAGATCATACGTGATGGACTCAATGATCATTGCAGCCTTTTGCTCATTGATCAGCCCGGCGGCGCGAAGCATGAATTCTTCCGGGTTTTTGCGAAACTGCAGGAACGTGCTTTCCTTGATCCCCGTCAAAATGGCCACGATCGTCTTACGCGTCAGCTTCGTCTCGTCCATGAGCTTGCCGATCAGATCGTACTTCACCTTGAATTCCGGCTGCCCTTCGGCAAATTCCGTTCTGCTTTCTCGCGTCTCAAAAGCTTCCCCGGCCTCAAGCTGTTCCTTGGACTGGATGCGTCCGAGCTCGCCGTGACGGACGGTAAAGCGGATCCCGGGCACCTGCAGTTGGGTATCCAAAGCCCAGATGCATTTTCGCACCAGTTCGTCTGAATCGAATTTAACGGTGTACACCGATTTTCGGTTGATTTGGTTCCAAAGTTTCTGGAACTCCTGCCTGTGAAAGTTCTGGTTGATTCCGCTGGAAACATTGTGGCGCGCGTTCTCTGAAAGAGACGTTTTGCCTTCCGCGTAGACGGCCAGGAGCAACTCCGCGAGCGGTGCCTGAAACCCTCTCAATTCTTCGGGCAGATTGAGGCTGCGGCTTTCCACCGCCTCGAAATAGGTGTCCGTCAACTGATAATCTTCATCCAGATACCCGTTCCTGATGAAAGCATGCACCAGTCTGCCGGCCAACACATCATCCAGCTTGAGCTTTTCGCCGCGATCGTTGGTGAGCACTTTGTCCAGGAAAAACGCGTAATCCGCCCTGCGCGGACGGTCGGACAGGGTCTCGGCGATTTCGCTTTGCAGCTGTCTGGCAAACTCCTCGTACGATTCACTGGCAACAACGGTCAACACATTTACTTTATGAACATCGTCCCCCAGCACACTGTCATCCATCCGCTCCCCGTCCTGATTCACGCAAAGCCGCAGACCGCGTCCGACTTCCTGCCGTTTCTTGATGGTCGAATCGCTGTGCTTGAGTGTACAAATTTGAAACACGTTTGGATTGTCCCAGCCTTCCTTGAGTGCCGAGTGGGAGAAAATGAACCGCGTCGGCTCCGAAAAGCTGAGCAGCCGTTCTTTGTCGCGCATGATCAGATCATACGCGTCCACATCGTCGGAATTGCCTTCCCGTCCCGATACTTTGGGATCGACCAGGCGGTTGCTTTTCTTGTCGATCGAAAAATACCCCTTATGCGTGTCCTGCACCCGAATCCCGTTCAAATACTTGATATAAGGGTCATCGGAGAACAGGGAAAGCTGCTCGTTGAGAAGAGCTGTATATTCCTCTTCGAAAATGTCCGCGTAAATCCCGTTCCGTGGGGAACCATCCTCATCATATTGGCGATATTTCGCCACTTCATCGATGAAGAACAGCGACAACACCTTGATTCCTTTTGCGAAAAGCTCCCTCTCCTTCTCGAAATGTGATTTGATCGTTTCCCGGATCTGGATGCGGCGGAAATGCAGTTCCCCCACGTCGCCCTGCAAGTCGCCGGCGTAAAGCGTGACGCCGTTAGCGAAGCTGATGCTGTTGTTGCGCCCGTTGATCTCGGACACCTTGTATCCCCGATATTGCTCGAGTTCCCCGGACAGCTGATACAGGTCATCGTTGTGTTTGATCCGAAACGTTTTGCGGACGATTCCCGATCTGGTTTTCACTTCAATCTCGAGAACGGCAACGGGCGGGTGTTTCGCGCTGATTTCAATCCGTTCGAGATACAGATAGCTGTTCGTCCCGCTCGTGACTTTGGCGGAAATTCCCTTCACGGTGATCTTTTTGACGAGCTTCTTGTTGTAGGCGTCCAGCGCATCGAGACGGTAAACCTTGTTGAACTCTTGTTTGTGCGTGGCCGAATACCGCAACACAAAAAGCGGATTGAACTCTTTAAGGGCTTCTTTCGTCTCTTTGCCCTCCACGGACTGCGGTTCGTCGATGATCAGGATGGGATTGGTCCCGGCCAATACTTCCAAGGGCACGCGGCTGTTGAAGTCGTCCAATTCCATCCGGATTCTTCTGGCGTCTTTCCCCCTTGCGTTGAACGCCTGCATGTTGATGATCATGACATTGATTCCCGCATCTCTGGCAAACGTCTCGATCTGATGCAATTGCTTGGAGTTGTATACAAAATAACGTGCCTTGCAGCCGTATTCAGCCATGAAATGGTCTTCCGTGATTTGGAACGTTTTGAGCACGCCTTCCCGGATGGCAATGGACGGTACCACGACGATGTATTTGCTCCAGCCGTACTTTTTGTACAGCTCGAACATGGTGCGGATGTAGGTGTATGTCTTGCCGGTCCCCGTCTCCATTTCCACGGTCAGGTTGCATCTGACCTTTGGCGTGACGGCAAGCCGTTCAGACAAATTCAACCCATTTCGCTTTTGCACCTTCCAAATGTTCTCCAATAGTTCTTCATCCGTGAGCATAATGGGCTTGTTTCGAAACCCGACAGTCATGATTTCAGGATTTTCCGATTCCTCTATGGTGATTTGCTCGGGCTTTTGCCGGATGCCGCGATCCAGGGTAAACCTGGACATTTCATTGGGCTGGCCTTCAAAACAATCCACCACACTCTTGACGGCGTCCAGTTGGAATTGCTGGTGTTTGAATTTAATCTTCATCGTCTTCCACCTCACAGCACCCGGACGTCCGTGATGGGCGAAATCATCTTGAACAATTCTTCCACATTGATCCGCGCCGAATCGTCCGCGAAGGAACTGTCGCGGAAAACCGCTTTTAGAGGCTGGTCCTTGGCGATCTTTCGGATTACGGATTCCGGCACGTTTTCATCGAAACAAGCCACCAACGCATTGCCGTCAACGTAGTGCACCGTCTTCCCTTCAATATTTTTCGTCTCCATAGGCAAGGAAAGCTCAAGCCCGAGTTCCAGCATAACCTGAATGAGCAAATCTTCACTGGTTCGGTCCTCTTTGATGTTGGAGGTTTGACCAAACAGTTCGCCTTGTTTCAGTTTGTCAGGTGTATAATAGACATCCTTCATATTCGAGGAATCCACGCGAAAGACGCGGAAGCCATAATCGATATCCGCTCCAGTTTCCTCTTTGATTTTCTTTGCTGCGCGGCGGATACGTTCTTTTCCGATTTCACTAATGTTTTTGTAGCCGGCTTTGTAGGCTTCAGAATCTTCTGGTGTCGGTTCTGGAAGTTGAACCATAATATACCTGCGATTACCGCCATCTTCTGCATTGAGTTTCATTACTGCATGAGCGGTTGTTGCGGACCCCGAGAAAAAGTCTAAAATAATATCATCTCCTGATGTTACAAGCTTAATAATGCGTAAAATTAACGAAACGGGTTTTGGAAAATCAAAAACTTTACTACCCATCAATTGTTCAAGATCTTTACTTGCAGCATCAGTTGTTCCGACCTCCTTATGAAACCAAAGATTAACAGGAACGATTCCATCCTCGAGTTCATAAAGAAATTTTTTAAGCCGTGGGTACGTATTTTCACCGTTTTTCCCCCAGTATAAACGGTTTTCCTTAACGTGCTGTAGATGTGTACTATACTCATATTTCCACGCATTTGTCGGGTGCACAACTTCTTTTCCAGTAAATGGATTAATGATTGGATATACCAAATTAGGCCTTTGTTCTTTAGTAGCTGGATTTACGTAAGAAACGCTGGTCCAAGGACCTCTTGGGTCATTGTCCGGGTTGCTGTAGATGGAATTTGCCTTTTCAGTTCTTTGTTCCTTAATTTCCGAGATCTTGGAACTTTTTCTGTACAGAAGAATGTATTCGGTAACCGAAGCAAACATTTTTGCGTTATTACTCCGAGTAAATCGCTTCTCCCAAACTATCGTTGTAATATAGTTATTCGGCCCAAAAATCTCATTACAAATTTTGCGAAGATTATCTATCTCATTTTCATCAATACTAATAAACATTAATCCATCTTCTTTTAGCAAATTCCTAGCCAACTTAATGCGTGGATACATCATATTAATCCAGTCACTATGAAATCTTCCGTTAGTTTCAGTGTTTTGGAATAAACGATTTCCCTCATTATCTACTTGCCCAGTTTCTTCCTTGTATTCATCAGCATTAATTGAAAAGTTATCTTTATATATAAAGTCCTTACCCGTATTATAAGGCGGGTCAATATAAATACATTTAATTTTGCTCAAATATGATTCTTTAAGTATTTTCAATACTACTAAATTATCTCCTTCTATATATAAATTTTGTGTGTTATCCCAATTTTGGCTCTCTCTCTTAACTGGACGGAGGGTTTTATCAGTTGGAGTATTTGCGTTAAGAATCGATAGTCTTTTCCCAGGCCAGGTAAGTTGGTAACGCTCTTTCTCGGCCTCAACTAGTACATCAGAAAGCTCCTGTTTGAGCAGTTCAAAATCGACTGCCCGTTTTATATTGCCTTGTTCATCGCGCACTTCGGTGATCACATGGGGAAACAGTTTGGCGATTTTATCAATATTGGACTGGGTGAGATCCGCCGATTTCATCGTCAGTTTTTTCATCACGTCATTCCTCCAATTCTTCATCAAGTAGTTCTTGCAATTCCTTCTTCTTGCGTTGAAGTTCCCGGTTGAGTTCGACCTTGATGTGGAATTGTTTTTCCCTCTTGATTTTGGATACCAGCCGCTCGTTTTCTTTTTTCAGCCTATCGATTCGGGCCTGGCGTTCCAGGGCAGTAGCCAGATCCGTTTCCGGCCGTGTTTTGTGGGGAAGCAATTGGCGGATCATGTTTTCATATACCGCCTTTAAATCGACTGCTTGAAGGAAATATAAATGAACCCGGTCCGCCGGCTGCCAGTCCGTCTCGTAATAGGCATGGACAACGGCTCGGTTCTCGTCTGACCGGTTGCGTTCCTTGTGGGCGATGGCCAGTTTGACCTGATCCCCGTAAACCAGGACATGCAGGATCGGGTAAGGAATCGCCCTGTCGATGCTGCGCAGCAGATCGTGGGAGCAGGAAGGTTCTTTCAGGTGTATTTCAAAAATCTGGATTTCCTCCACATCTCCGCCCGGCGGCAAATGGATGGTTTCTTGGGACAGCTTGTGTTTCCATACAATCGCATCAAACTGGCGGACGAACAGTTCCTTAAGGTGGTGATCCGCCTGGAGCTTTTCGTAAAATTTGGTTTTTGGAATTCGGCGATTGACCAGCGTGCTCGCGGGAAGCCCGAACATCAGGCGTTCACCCGCCGGATGACGACGAAGGCGACAAGCTCGAAATCCTCGATCCCCTTGACGGCATTGAGCAGCGCGGTCGTTCCGCCCGCCGAGAACAGGCTGTCCAGATCGCTTTCCTCTTTGATTTGGATGATGGAACGAATGGCTTCCTGGAGCAGGCCGGAGTACAGGTCCATCTTTCTGCCGTCCTTCGTCGCCCGGTTGAAGTCCCGGCACGCTTCCATGATCGGACTGGATTGTCCCCTGCACAGCGCCCGGAGGAGATCCAAGGTCTTTTTGACCTCCAGGTGATGGATCAGCACTTCTCCCTCTTCACTGATGTACACCAGATAAAACGGATGAAGGCGGTTTTGCCGGTCCGGATTCAGCTCTTCATTCACGTTTCGAAGGACAAAAACGACCCCGGGCTTGGCGCCTTTTTCTACATCCGCCGGAACCACGGCGTGCAGTCCGTTCGGCACCTTGTCGAGATCGCCGTGTTCCTTGACGTAGTTCACCAGATCCATGCGGAAATCGTTCAGGCCCAGATCGGTGATGCTGACTCCGGTGTTCATTTCCTCCAGGTCGACGACTTCCTGCATCAGGCGCTCCAGCTGCTGCTTCCGGTACTCCAGATCACTGGTTTGCTGGAGCAGCACGTTATCGTCGCCGGTGGCCGCCATGTCCATGATGACCATCCGGTTTTCGACTCGCTCTTTCAGCTGGATATATTCGTCCAGGGTCATGTTCGGCCAGAAGTTTACAAGCTGGATTTCCTTGTTCTTGGATCCGATCCGGTCAATCCGGCCGAAGCGCTGGATGATCCGGACGGGATTCCAGTGGATGTCGTAATTGACCAGAAAATCGCAATCCTGCAGGTTCTGCCCTTCCGAGATGCAATCCGAAGCGATGAGCAGGTCAATTTCTCCCTGCACATGGGGCATGGTGAGGTGTTTCTCCTTGGACCGCGGCGAGAAACACGTCAGTAGCGTATGGATATCATTGCGCAGACCGGCGGTGTTTTTGTTCTCGTCGCTGCCGACGATTTTCGCCGTGTGAATCCCGTATTTCTCCAGCATGTAGGGAGCCAGCTGGTCGTACAGGTACCCCACGGTGTCCGTGAAGGCGCTGAAGATGATGATTTTGCGGTTTCCCGGATTGATGGGCTGCCGGAGCTTCCGGTCGATGACTTCCTTGAGGTCTTTCAATTTCTTGTCGTGTTCCGGCGCAATTTTTCGCATCTCTTCAAGCAAGCCGGACAAAATCCTCCGGTCATCCGTCAAATCTTCTTTCCAGCGGACGAGATCCATGTCGGCCAGGTTGATGCGGATTGTATCCCCGATGCTGAACTCGTCGTCCAGCCAGTCATCATCGTCCAAATTGGCGCCCTCGATCTCGGTGTACCCCACCGCGGTGGATACCCCGTTCCGTTCGAAGGCTTCGATTTGTTGCAAGGTCTGATCCAACTTGGCGATGATTTTGGACAAGGTGATGCGGAACGACTCCACCGAGCTTTCCAGCCGCTTGAGCAAATTGATGCGCATAAGGATTTGAAGGTTGCCCTCGCGGTCCCGCTGTTTGAAGACGCCGCTTCCGCCCCGCACGCTGGTATCGTACAGTTCTTCGTAAAAGCGCATGCGGCTTGGCAAAATGTATTTGAAAGGCGCGTAGATACCGAGATTAATCCGGGAAAGTTCCGTGAAGATTTCCCTAAAGCCGATTACATCCCGGCGGTCGGTCAGTTCCCAGAACATCGATTTCGGCGGAAGTCTCCTGGGAAACTCACCGATCTCCTCCGCTTTGTAATATTTCTGGATATGCTTGCGCGAACGGGCGATCGTAAGGCTGTCCAGGAGTTCAAAGAAATCAAAATCCAGCATTTGAAGCAGCCTTTCCGTCGTCCGTTCGCGGGCGTCCAGTTTGGACCACTGGTTGAAGGCAGCCTGGGCCCGTCGGAAAATGTCATGGATGCCTCGCTCCGTCCCCAGTTTGCTGTCGATCTCCTCAGGATTGCCTTCATACGCCAGGGCCAGCTGATTGCGCAGATCCATGAACCGGTTGTTGACGGGCGTGGCGGAGAGCATGAGGACCTTCGTCTTCACGCCGCTTTTGATGACCTTGCGCATCAACCTCTGATAGCGGGTTTCCTTGTCCTTTTTCGGATCGTTGTTGCGGAAGTTATGCGATTCGTCGATGACCAGCAGGTCGTAATTGCCCCAGTTCAGCCGGTCCAGGGGAATGTCGTTGGACTTTCCGCTTTCGCGGGAAATATCCGTGTGATACAGAACGTCGTAGCGAAAACGGTCCGCATACAGAATGTTGTTGATCACGTTCTGCTTGTACGTAAGCCAGTTGTCGCCCAGTTTCTTGGGACAAAGCACAAGGACATTCTTGTTGCGCAGCTCGTAATACTTGATGACGCCCAGCGCCGTGAAGGTCTTGCCGAGGCCGACGCTGTCCGCCAGAATGCAGCCGTTGTATTTTTCCAGCTTGTTGATGGCCCCGATCACGGCGTCTTTCTGAAACTGATAGAGGCGCTTCCAGATTTCCGTGTTCCTGAATCCCGTGGCCTCGTTGGGCATGATGTCCTCGGTGATGTCCGACAGGAATTCGCCGAAGATGTTGTACAGGATGACAAAATAAATGAATTCCGGCGCGTTCTCCTGATATACGGTGGTGATATGATCAAGCACCTGCCGGGTGACGTCTTCCAGCTTGTTCTTGTCGTTCCACAACTGATTGAACAGATTCAGGTACTCTTGCGTAAACGGAGCTTCCGTCATTTTGTGCACGATCTTCGAAAGGGCGTTGCCCCGTTCGTAACCCAGATCGACGGTGGTAAATCCATCGATTGGCGCGTACGCGGCCGAGGCTTTGCCGTTTTGGACGATAATCATGCCCTGCATCGAACCGGACGTCCGGTTCGACTTGAACTTCACTTTCCGGCGGATCCAATCGCCGCATTCCCTGGCGATGGCTTTGAGCGTCAGCTCGTTTTTCAGCCGGATTTCAAATTCGGTGCCATAGAGGCTTCGTTCCCGGTTCAATCTCGGAATGTAAAATTCCCGCTTTTCCTTCCTGATCGGATCCGTGACGAACGTGGGGGAGGTAAACACGAAACGGACTTCCTCCACGGCGTTCAGTTCTTCCATCAGCGCTTCGTAGGCATATATGGAAAAGCAGGAAGCGGCGATCGAGATCTTGCTTCCCTTGCGGAGTTCCGTTTTGAGATCGTCTCCCAGCAGGCGGTTGATGTTGTTGATGAGTTCCATCGCTTTACCCCTGGTTTGCAAGTAGACGGCATGTGAGTGTTTCTTTTTTCTTCGACATATTTCGGAGTATTTCCTTGTCCCGTGAGGCTAAATATATTTTACTTCGTTATTTTGACAAGGGGTTGTCAGCAAACTCAAGTTCGGGTTCAGCAAAATGGAAAACTCCCGTCGCGAGAAAAATCGCGAACGGGAGTTTTCAGCTTATCGTTCCGGCTCCGTAGAGAAGCCGGTTCGAAGTTTCGTTGCGAGTGCAGGGTGATGCGCAAATTGCTCAGACTTCCATGATGATCGGCAGAATCATCGGTCTTCTTCTTGTCTGTTCATACAAAAATCTTCCGACCGCTTCCCTGACATGGTTCTTCAGGGAAGCCCATTCGCTGATGTTTTCGCCCGCCAGTTTCTGCAGCGTTTGCGCCACGATCCGGTTCGCTTCCTCCAGCAGCCCTTCGGACTCCCGCACGTACACGAAACCGCGGGAGATGATGTCGGGCCCGGACAGGATCGAACCGTCCTGTTTGCTCAGCGTCACCACGATCACCAGAATGCCGTCCTGCGACAGGAGCTTGCGGTCCCGCAGGACGATATTGCCCACGTCTCCGACGCCGAGGCCGTCGATCATCACGTTCCCCGACGGCACCCTGGCGCCCTTGCGGGCCTGGCCGTTCTGGATCTCCACGCTGTCGCCGTTCTCGATCATGAAGATGTGGTCTTTGTCGATGCCCACCGCTTCGGCCAGCATCGCATGGTGACGGAGCATCCGGTATTCGCCGTGCACCGGAATGAAGTATTTCGGGCGCATCAGGTTCAGCATGAGCTTCAGATCTTCCTGGCTGCCGTGCCCCGACACGTGCACGGGCGAAGCGGGGCCGGGGCCGTAGATGACATGCGCGCCGAGGCGCATGAGTTCGTCGACCGTCCGGCCGACGTAGCGTTCGTTGCCCGGAATGGGCGTGGCGGCGATGACCACGGTGTCCCCGGGCAGGATGTCCACGGTGCGGTGGGTGGATCGGGCCATGCGGGTCAGGGCGGACATCGGTTCGCCTTGGCTGCCCGTGGACAGGATAACCACCTTGTCCGCGGGGAGCTTGTTCACGTCTTCCGGATCGATCAGCATGCCGTCGGGGATGTCCAGATACCCGAGGTCCGAAGCGATGGTCACCACGTTGACCATGCTGCGGCCGACCACCGCCAGCTTGCGGCGTGTCTCGGCGGCAGCATAAATCACCTGCTGAATCCGGTGGATGTTCGAGGCGAAGGTCGCCACGACCACGCGCTGCTTCGCTGCGCGGAAAATCGAAGCGAGCTCCTTGCCGATGTTGCTTTCCGACGGCGTGAAGCCCGGGCGCTCCGCGTTGGTGCTGTCCGACAGCAGCGCGAGGACGCCGCGGCGGCCGATTTCCGCCATCCGCTGCAAATCCGCATACTGGCCGCCGACCGGCGTGTGGTCAAACTTGAAGTCGCCGGTGATGACCACGGTGCCTTCCGGAGTGTCGAGGCATATGCCGACGGAATCCGGAATGCTGTGGTTGGTGCGAAAAAACGCGGCGCGAATCGAGCCGAACCGGAGCTGCGAATCGGGATGGATCAGGTGGCGTTCCGTCTCGCCCAGCAAACCGGCCTCTTTCAGCTTGTGCTCCACCAGCCCGAGCGTGAGCCGCGTTCCGTACACCGGGACATTCAGGCTCTTCAGGATGTAGGGCAACCCGCCGATGTGATCCTCGTGGCCGTGCGTAAGCAGGATCGCCCGCACCTTCTCCCGGTTCTCCACCAGATACGTAATGTCCGGGATGACGACGTCGATGCCGAGCATGTCTTCTTCGGGAAACTTCAGACCCGCGTCCACCACAACGATGTCGTTGCCGTACTGCACGACGTACATGTTCTTGCCGATCTCGCCGACACCGCCCAGTGCGAAAATAAGCAGTTTCTCCTGGCTGTTCTTTTTTGGCAAATGAAGTACCTCCCAAACCGTCTCGACGATCCCGAACCATTATGGAGTTGTCAAACAGCAATATGGCCGCACCCAATCACTCAGCAACTATTATACATGATCGGGGGAAAAAGTAAAAACCGGCGCTCCGCAAGGGACACCGGTCGGGACGCGAAAGCGCTCCCCTCGCTTAAGCGAGCAGCTCGCGGAGAAACTCCGCTTCCTTCTCGCTCACTTCCGCCAGCGGCGGCCGGACGCCGCCCACCGGGATGCCGCGCAGGGAAAGGGCGTATTTGACCGGCACCGGATTGGGCACCGGATGGGGACAATTGAACAGGCCATGGAAAACCGGGTAGCATTCCAGGTTCAGGCGTGCCGCCTCCTCCACCCGGCCGTCCAAATAGGCGTTCATCATCGCTTTCATTTTCCGGCCGATGATGTGGCTGGCCACGCTTACGATGCCATAGCCGCCGATGGCCAGGGTTGGCAGCGTCAGGCTGTCTTCGCCGCTGTACACCCGGAAACGTTCCGGTTTGCGGCGCAAAATCGCCGTCATGTGATCAATGCCGGCGCATTCCTTGATGGCAAGGATGTTGGGAATTTCGGCCAGGCGCAGCGTCGTTTCCACGGACAGGCTGGTGACCGTCCGGCTGGGCACGTTGTACATCATGACGGGAAGCGAAGTCGCTTCGGCGACGGCGCGGAAATGCCGGTACAGCCCCTCCTGGTTCGGTTTGTTGTAGTAGGGCACCACGACCAGCACNCCGTCCACACCGATNTTCTCCGCCTCGCGCGTAAGATATACGGAGTGCATCGTATCGTTGCTGCCGGTGCCGGCGATGATGCGGCACCTGCCGGCGGCGCGCTCCACCGCGAAGCGGAACAAGGCCAGCTTCTCCTCGTCGGTCAGCGTCGGCGACTCGCCGGTCGTGCCGCTGACGACGATGCTGTCGGTCTGCTGCTCTTCGATCAGGTAGTCGATCAGCCTTCCCGTCGTCTCCCAGTCGATCTCGAGATTTTCCTTGAACGGGGTCACCATCGCCGTGATCAGCCGGCCGAAATCCATGGGTGTTCCTCCTCCGTCACATGGCGGCAAGATGCTCCGCGATCTGTACGGCGTTCCAGGCGGCGCCCTTCAGCAGGTTGTCGGAGACGACCCACATGTTGAGCGCGCGCGGATTCGTCAGGTCGCGCCGGATGCGCCCCACGAACACTTCCTTCCGGCCGGCCGCGTGGATGGCCTGCGGGTAAAGCTGGCTTGCCGGGTCGTCCTGCACGACGACGCCGGGCGCATTGGCCAGCAGTTCCCTGACCTCGTCCAGGTCGAAATCGCCGGCCAGCTCCACGTAGACCGATTCGGAATGGCCGCGCAGGACCGGAATGCGCACGCAGGTGGCGGACACCCGGATCCGGTCGTCGCCCATGATCTTTTTCGTCTCGTTGACCATTTTCATTTCTTCAAAGGTATAGCCGTTGTCCTGGAACTTGTCGATCTGCGGAATGGCGTTGAAGGCGATCGGGTGCTTCACCGGCAAGGAAGCCACGGGCAGCACGTCCGGTTCGAAGGAATTGCCGGCCAGCTGCTCCCGTGTCTGCCGCAGCGTTTCTTCCACCGCGCGGGCGCCGGCTCCGGAGACGGCCTGGTAGGTCGAAACGATGACGCGGTCGATGCCGTATCGGTCGTACAGCGGCTTCAGCGCCACCACCATCTGGATCGTGGAGCAGTTCGGATTGGCAATGATGCCCTTGTGTTCGGCGATCTTGTGCGCGTTGACCTCCGGCACCACCAGCGGAACGGCGGGGTCCATGCGGAAGGCGCTGGTGTTGTCGATGCAGACCGCGCCGCGCTCCACCGCCTGCGGCACCAGCCTGCGGCTGACGTCGCCTCCGGCGCTGAACAGCGCGATATCGACGCCTTCGAAGCTCTCCGGCGTCGCTTCCTCCACCGTCAGTTCCTCGCCGCGGAACTTGAGCCTCTTGCCCGCGGAACGCGCCGACGAAAGCAGCTTCAGGCTCTCAATCGGAAAATCGCGTTCTTCCAGCATGTTCAGCATCTGTTCCCCGACGGCGCCCGTCGCGCCGACGACGGCGACGTTGTACCGTGTCTTCGCCATGGCTTTCGGTTCCCCCATCCCTTGCTCCGCAAAAATTGCAGCCGGTTCCGCTCGCGTTTTGCCGTCTGTGGCTTCCGATTTTCCGGATATGTGCATCCGTCCGCCGCGACTTCCATCCACCGTGACGTCGTTCCGCCGCGGCATCCGTTCCGCCGCGGCATCCGTTCCGCCGCGGCATCCGTTCCGCCGTGACGTCCGTGCCGCCGTGACGCTCGGATCTGCCGTCGTCTAACCGTCGTTCGTTCCCTCTTGCGTCCTCAGGCGTACCGGAACCGTTCGATGAGCAGCGGCTGAAGCTGTTTCCCCTGCAAGGCCGCTTCGCAGGTCTCCAGCAGCAGATCCATGCGCGCCACCAGCGAATTCGGCTTCTGGTGCGGATTGTCCTGTCCGAAAGGCACGAAATAAATATTCTTCGTCACCAGGAGCTTCGCGATGTTGGCGGCATTCAGGCCGAGCCCGTCGTTGGTCGAGATCGCCAGGACGAGCGGACGGCCGTTGCGCATCTGCGCTTTGGCGGCCATCAGCACCGCGCTGTCGGTGATCGCGTTGGCCAGCTTGCTGGTCGTGTTCCCCGTGCACGGCGCGATCACCAATAGGTCGAACCTCTTGGTGGGGCCGAGGGGTTCGGCTTCCACGATGGAACCGATGAGGTCGTTGCCCGTGATTTCCTTGAGCTCGCGTTTCCATTGTTCTGCCGTGCCGAAACGGGTGTCGGTCGTCATGACGCTGTGGGAGACGACCGGAACCACCTCGGCGCCGGCTTCCACGAACCGACGGATTTGCGGCATCACTTCGGGCAACGTGCAATGCGAACCGGTCACCGCGTAGCCGACGACAATCCCTTTCCAGTTCATGACGCATTCCCCCGCTTCCGGTAGTCCTCCAGAATGACCCGGGCAAGGCTGTTCGCCATGATGCGTCCCGCCGTTTTCGGGGCGACCATGCCGGGCAGGCTGGGCGCCAGCATCGCCTTGATGCCCCGTTTCTCGGCGTAGCGGAAATCCGTTCCGCCGGGCTGGGAAGCCAGATCGATCACGACCGCGTGCGGGGGAAGCGCCGCGATCACTTGCGCTGTGACTATCATAGTCGGAATCGTATTAAAAAGCAAGTCGACATCTTGCGCTTGCCTGGCGACATCTTCCAGATAGAACGGCTCGAAGCGCATCTCGTAGGCACGCGCAAACGACTCCGACCGGCGTACCCCGACCTTCACGGACGCGCCCAGTCCCATCAGCGCCCGCGCCAGCGTCAGACCGGTCCGGCCCAGGCCAAGCACCATGCAGCGGGAACCGTGGATGGTGATGTCGGTGTGCTGGATGGCCATCATGATGGCGCCTTCCGCGGTGGGAATGGAGTTGTAGATGGCCACGTCGTCGCGGTCGAACAGCTCTTCCAGTCCGATCCGGTGCTTCTCGCACAGCCGCCGCAAATACGGCTTGGCCAGTCCCGTGTAGACCTTCCCTTCGGGCGGCATGGCGGCCAGGTGGGCGTCCGTAAGCGCAAGTTCCCGCTCGCTGTATTTGGCCGTAATGACGCCTTGATCATCCGTGCCCACAGCAGGCAGCACCAGCGCGTCCGCGGACGCGAGTATTTCCGGCGTCCATTCCGCCTTGACGGCGCCGGGAGGCGTTTCCGCCCGCTCGAAGCCGACCACGGTCACGGACGCGTCCAGTTCGGTGAGCCTGCGGATCACCTCCAGCTGCCTTGCGTCCCCGCCGGCCAGCACGATCTGCACGCCCGTCAGCATCCGGCGAACCTCCTTCCGGTTTGGAGGCTTTGTCACATGGTATGCAGCCGCCCAGCGCGGGGTGCAGGCGGGACGGGCCGGACGGCCGCGCCGCCTCCGGTCGAAAAGCGGCGCGGCCGTCCGTCATGCAAAAACCCCGGCTCGGAAGAACCGGGGTTTCGCTTGTCGGATCATGTGCCGGTATGCCCGAAGCCTCCGGCGCCCCGCATCGTCTCGGGCAGCTCGTCGGTTTCCTCGAGGCTTACCTCGGGCAGCCGGTGGAACACCATTTGCGCGATGCGCTCTCCGCGGGCGATGGTGAAGGGCTCGTCCCCCAGGTTGATCAGCAGCACCTTGACCTCGCCGCGGTAATCGGCATCGATGGTGCCGGGCGTGTTCAGGCAGGTGACGCCGTGCTTCAGGGCCAGCCCGCTGCGCGGACGAATCTGCGCTTCCAAATCCGGCGGCATGGCCATGGCGAAGCCGGTCGGTATGAGCGCCCGCTGGCCCGGATCCAGCGTCACCGGTTTCGCCACGGCGGCATGCAGGTCGAAGCCGGCCGCCAGGTCGGACATCCGGCGCGGCAGCGGAATGTCCTCATTGCCGGGCAACCTCTTGAAAAGAACGCGATACAACGAATTCCCTCCCGATTCCGTCCAGCGCCGTTTCCTCCGCCCCAACCAGGGCGATGGCACAAGGTTTCGACAGCAGACGGCCGATCATATCATGGATATCGTCAAGGGTGACGCTTTCGATTTTGTCCAACAGCTCGTCCAGCGTGTCATGGCGGCCGAGCATGAGCTCGTTTTTCCCGAGCCGGTTCATGCGGCTGCCCGTGCTCTCAAGGCTGAGAATGAGATTGCCCTTGAGCTGCTCCTTCCCCCGCCTCAGTTCCTCTTCCGTGAGTCCCGCGGCCTTAAGCTCGTCCAAGAGTTCCAATGTCAGCTCGTAGACATCGCGGGTATGTTTCGGCGCCGTGCCGGCGTAAACGGTCAGGGTGCCGACGTCGGAATGGGCGGAATGATAGGAATAGACCGAATAGGCCAGCCCTCTTTTCTCCCGGATTTCCTGGAACAGCCGGGAACTCATGCCCCCGCCGAACACGTTGTTGAGCAAAATCATCGCATACAGCTTCGGATCGGTGATGGCGCAGCCGGGAAACATGAGGCACAAATGGTTTTGTTCCGTCGCCTTGGGATGGAACAGGGAGCCCGACCGGAATTCCGGGCGGCTCACCTTCGCCTCGCCGGTCTTTCGTCCAAAGCCGCCGAAATGTCGTTCGATGAGTTCCGTCACGGATTCGTCCACGTTGCCGGCGATGCTGATGACGGTCGTGTCGACGCCGTACCGCCGCGCCATGAAGCTGCGCAGGTCGTCCGCCGCCGCCGCCCTCAGCCGTTCGGCGGAACCCAGCACGCTGAAGGCGAGCGGATCGTCGCCGAAGGCCGCGCGGACAGCCAGATCGTGCACCGTATCGTCCGGCGTATCCTCATACATGGCGATTTCCTCGATGATGACGTTTTTTTCCTTCTCCAGCTCTTCCTCCGCGAACACGGACTCGAAAAACATATCCGCCAGCATGTCCACCGCGATGGGCAGATGTTCATCCAGAACCTTGGCGTAATAACAGGTGTATTCCTTGGAAGTAAAGGCGTTCACGTTCCCGCCGATGCCGTCGAACCGGTCGGCGATTTGGCGGGCGGTATGCCGTTTGGTTCCCTTGAAAAGCATGTGTTCGATAAAATGGGAAAATCCGTTCGTCTCCGGAGTCTCGTGGCGGGAACCGGCCTTGACCCAGATGCCGAAAGACACCGAACGGCAGGTCGGGATCGATTCGACAAGGACGCGAAGGCCGTTGTCCAGCACAAATTTTTTCACCCGTTTTCCTCCCTTGCCTGATTAGTACCACTATATCAAAAGTCGACATCCGCCACAACCGGACGACATCCCGGTCCGTTCCCGCCCCGCGCCGCACGGAAACGGTTTGCGCCGTATCCGGGCCTTGACCGGCGTTCCCATGGCATCGGTACCTCCGTGTACCATCGTGTACCATGCCGCCCGTTGCGCCCCGGCGCCCGGGGAAGTTGCCGTCCGGCCTCCCCTTGTCCCCGGGGCGGCGACCATCTTTCCGGGTCAGGAAGACGGTTCGATTCGCTCGCTGGACAGGGTATGCGACACCGTGCCGGGAACCAGCCCCTTCTCGCGAAGCGTCCGGATGATGCCGGGCAGGGCCCGCTTCGCGCTGTCCGTCGGATGCATCAGGATGAGCGTGCCCGGCTCCGCCCGGCGGGCCACCTTTTGCACCACGGCATCCGGCGGCGGATTTTTCCAGTCGATGGTATCCAGCGTCCATAGCACGGTTCTCAGGCCCAGAGAATGGGCGATCCGCACCGTCCGGTGGTCGTAATCGCCGGATGGCGGCGCGAACCAGCGGTTTTTCGCCCCGAGCTCCTTCAGCAAATCTTCCGTTTTGGCGATTTCCTCCCGCTGGCGGCTTTCCGGAAGACGGCTCATCATGGGATGGGACCAGGCATGGTTGGACAGCTCGTGGCCTCGCGCAAGGATTTCCGCGGCCATGTCCCGGTGCTTGGACAACCAGGTGCCGTCCAGGAAAAACGTCGCCGTCACGCCTTCCTCCTCCAGTGTGTTCAGCATGGCCGGCAAATGTTCATCGCCCCACGCCACATTGATCATGAGCGCCGCGGCGGGTTTGGCGGGATTGCCCCGGTATACCGGCGCCGGCGGCAAGTCGTCGAGCCCAACGTCCGGATGGACCGGCCGGTACACCCACGGAATTTCCGCCTTGAGCACTGTGTTTTTTTCCATGCTCCGGATGCGTTCGCAGGTGGCGTCCACGTCTGCCTCGCGGCCGTCGTAACCGGGAATGGCCTTCCACACCGGGTCGATCTTCGCGTTCACCGGTTCGATGCGCTGCCCGGGCGCTTCCCGCGCCACCCGATCGCACGGTTCCTCCGCGGGGGCGAAGACGGGCGCGGCCATGCCGGGCGGGGCGGCGGATTGCGCCCGCACCGCGTCCACAAACGCGCCGACGGGTCCCCATTTGCCAATCGCCAACACGGCGGCAAAACAAGCGATCACCCCTGCGTAAACCACGGGCGAAGGACGTTTCATCGCCGATTCCCCCCGCATCCGGACGGTTCCGGATAAGATGTCCGATCCGACGGAACCATCCTATGTGGGGAAACGGGCTTTTAAGACAAACAAAAATGGCGTGTCAAATTGATGACCAATTTGCATGCCATTTTGCCCGACGGGATATGAAGTTGCATCACCCGGCGGAAGGGCCGGGAAGCGCTTCGGAATAGGCCTCCCCGAAGGGATCAGCGGCGCCTTCTGCCGGTTGCGGCCGCCGGAACCGGAGGAACCGGTTTGAGCAGCGCCTTGCGCGACAGGTTGATGCGGCCCATGCTGTCGATTTCGGTGACGACCACCTGGATCTTGTCGCCGATTTGCACCACGTCTTCCACCCGTTTGACCCGCTCGTGGGCCAGCTGCGAAATGTGCACCAGACCCTCTTTGTTCGGCAGGATCTCCACGAACGCCCCGAATTTCTCGATCCGTTTGACGGTGCCGGTGTAGATTTCGCCGGGGGCCACCACCTTGACAATGCCCTCGATGATCTCCTTCGCCTTCTGGTTGGCCGCCTCGTCGGGGGACGTGATGTAAATGGTGCCGTCCTGTTCGATGTCGATCTTGACTCCAGTGTCGTCGATGATCTTGTTGACGACCTTGCCGCCGGTGCCGATGACATCGCGGATTTTCTCCGGATCGATCTTGAGGGTGATGATCTTCGGCGCGTACGGGCTGAGCTGTTTGCGCGGCTCGGCGAGCACCTCCAGCATTTTGCCCAGGATGAACAGGCGCCCTTCACGGGCCTGCGCCAGGGCTTTGGCCAGGATATCACGGTCGATGCCGTCGATCTTGATGTCCATCTGGATGGCGGTGACGCCCTTGGCCGTTCCGGCTACTTTGAAGTCCATGTCGCCGAGGTGGTCTTCCATGCCCTGGATGTCCGTCAGGATGGAAACGTGCTCTCCGTCTTTGATCAGGCCCATGGCCACGCCGGCCACCGGCGCCTTGATCGGCACGCCCGCGTCCATCAGGGCCAGCGTGCTGGCGCAGATGCTGGCCTGGGACGTGGAGCCGTTCGACTCCAGCACTTCCGAGACAAGGCGGATCGTGTACGGGAACTCTTCCTCCGGCGGAATGACTTTGAGCAGGGCGCGCTCGCCCAATGCGCCGTGGCCGATTTCGCGCCGTCCGGGTCCGCGGATCGGCCGGGCTTCGCCGACCGAAAACGGCGGGAAGTTGTAATGATGCATGAACCGTTTCGATTCTTCCAGGTCGATGCCGTCCAGAATCTGCATGTCGCCCAGCGCTCCAAGGGTGCAGACGCTGAGCGCCTGCGTGTTGCCGCGGGTGAACAGGGCCGAGCCGTGGGTGCGCGGCAAAAGGCCGACCTGGCAGGATATGGGCCGGATTTCGTCCAGCCTCCGGCCGTCGGGGCGGATTTTTTCGTGGGTGATGAGCCGCCGCACTTCCTTTTTCACGATGTCGTGCAGCGTTTCTTCCACGTCGGCCATCTTTTCAGGTGTTTCCGCGTACAGCGCCTCGAAATGGGCCCTCGCTTCCGCGTTGATGGCGTCGATCGCGTCCTGTCGCTCCTGCTTGTCGGGAATGCGCACCGCTTCGATCAGCCGCTGTCCGCAGAACGCCCGAACCGCCTCCGCCACTTCAGGGTCGGTCTCATGAAGCGGCACTTCCACTTTCGGCACGCCGGCGAGCCGGACCAGCTCCTCGATCAGGTCCACGATGCGGCGGATTTCCCCCTGCGCGAACATGATCGCTTCCAGCATGTCCTCTTCCGGCACTTCGTTCGCTTCCGCCTCGACCATCATGATCGCGTCCCGCGTGCCGGCGACCACCACGTACATGTCGCTTTTGGCTTCCTGTTCCACCGTCGGATTGATGACGAACTGCCCGTCCACCCGTCCGACGATGACGCCGCCGATGGGGCCGTTGAATGGCACGTTGGAAATCGCCAGCGCCGCGGAAGTGCCGATCATGGCGGAAATCTCAGGCGAGCAGTCCTGGTCGACGCTCAGCACCAAATTGACGATCTGCACTTCGTTGCGGAAGCCGTCCGGGAAGAGGGGACGGATCGGCCTGTCCGTCAGGCGGCTGGCCAGAATCGCCTTTTCGCTGGGACGGCCTTCCCGTTTGATGAACCCGCCCGGAATCTTGCCGACGGAATAGAGACGCTCTTCATAGTTGACGGTCAGCGGAAAGAAGTCAAGGTCTTTCGGTTCCTTGGACATGGTGACGGTGGACAGCACCGCCGTGTCGCCGTAGCGTACCAGCACCGCGCCGTTCGCCTGCTTGGCCAATTCACCCTTTTCCAGGACCAAGGGGCGGCCGGCCAAATCCATTTGGACAACGTGTTTCAAGGAATTCCCTCCCAAAACGCCCGTCTGGCAGTGATCAGCAAACCGAGGTTGACTTTTCGACAAGCTTCATCATTTTTCCTGCAAGGCTCAAAGGCAAGGCCTGAACCAATGGCAAAAAGCAACCCGCCGGCCGGAAGTCCGATCGGTCAGGTTGCTTTCTTTGACGCGGGTTACCGGCGCAAACCGAGTTTCTCGATCAGCGCGGTGTAACGGTTGATGTCCTTTTTCTTGAGGTAGGCGAGCAATTTCCTGCGCTGTCCGACCATTTTTGAGCAAACCGCGTCGTGAATGATGGTCCTTCTTGTGGACGCGCAAATGCTCCGTCAGATTGTTGATGTTTTCCGTCAGAATCGCGATTTGCACTTCCGGAGAGCCCGTATCCGTCGGGTGCGTGCGATGCTGCTGGATCAATTCCTGCTTGCGTTCCTGCGTCAAAGCCATCCGGTCCACCTCCTTGGGGTCCAATCGCCTCTGGCCTCGCCGGCGGCGGTGACTCGACCGGCCAAGCCAGGGTTCCTGTGCGGATGGGAACCATTATCGCCCATCGCAACGCTGATAGTATAGCACACGGTCAAGCCGCGGTTCAAGAAAAACCCGCGTAAACGCGGGAATTCGCCGGCCGCCGCCCGCATTCGCGCGGAGTCCGGGCGTGCGGCGGCCGTCCGCCTCGGCTTTATTTTTAAAAAACGCAGAACTATAATAAGTAGAAAGAGTTTGAATGGACGGGTCCCCGAGGCAACGGTCATCCTTTCAACGGAATTCGCACGAAAAGGAGGCCATCCATTTCGATGAAAAAAATATTGGTCACAGACGACGAAGAAAATATTGTGGAGCTGCTTCGCATGAACCTGAAGGCGGCGGGATTTGTCCCGATCTGCGCCTATTCGGGCATGGAAGCCTTGGATAAAGCCCGGAGGATGCGGCCCGACCTGATCCTGCTGGATATTATGATGCCCGGCATGGACGGACTTGAAACGTGCAGGAAGCTGAGGGAAAATCCGCAACTGAAAAAAGTGCCGATCATCTTTCTCTCCGCCCGAAGCGAAGAAGCCGACAAAGTGATCGGACTCGGCGTCGGCGCCGACGATTATATTACCAAACCGTTCGGCATCCGTGAACTGATCGCCCGGATCAATGCGGTCCTGAGGCGGACGGAGCAGCCGGACGACGAGCTGATCGTGGCCGGCAATTTGCGGATCGATCCGAACGCGCATACGGTGACCATTAATGATCAAAATGTCAATCTGACGCTCACGGAATTTTATATCCTGAAACTTTTGGCGGAAAACGTCAACCGGGTCGTGACCCGGGAACAGATGGTTTCCGCCCTGAGTCCGTTCATCTCGATCGAGCAGAGCGCCATCAACGTGCACATGCTGAACCTTAGAAGAAAAATCGGCGAGCAATACATCGCGACCATTCGCGGTCTCGGTTACAAGTTCGTCATCCCGGACGAAGTGTACCAATGAAATGCGGGAGACAGCGATGAAACGGATTTTCCTCTTCATGACCATACCCGCTTGCGCGTATTTGCTGCTCGTCGCGTTCGCTTTCGTGGGCGTGGAAACCTATTTGTCCGGCATGCGGCAGTCCGCCGTCCACCTGATGCAAACGCTCCGCGAATACGCCAAGGAGGCGGAACAAAAAGGACAGTCCATTGAATCGGAAGCGTTCATCCGCAGTCTGTCGGAAGCCGCGGGACTGCGGGTGACGCTTTTTTCCGGTGAAGGGAAGCTGCTGGTCGATTCCGATTCCGCGGGGTTGAAGCCGCCGGACTTTTTCCCTGCCGTCAATATGATGAGCCTTGAAAACGGCATCATTTCCTATTCCATCTCGTCGTACGGGAATCTGTATGTCCTGAATCAGTTTACCACCATCCCGTCGGAGTCGGCGGACCACACTTCCCATATCCTTTGCGCTTCCATTCCCCTGAGCGGATACGACAAACTGCTGTTTGTCCGCAACGCCGTGATCGTCGCGGGCGGCGTGCTGCTGGCCGCGGCCGGGCTGTTCTGCCTGCTGTGGACCAGATCCGCGAAACGCCGGACCGTCACGGTTCCGGAATCCGGCCAGGGCCTGATCCGCAAAATCAACCAGATCGAATTGTACGCCAACAAACGAATCAGCATGTTGAGCACGGCCTTGTCCAACATGGACAGCGGGATCATCCTGTTCGGCCCCGACTGCTCCATATTGATGATAAACCCCAAAGCCCGGTCGCTCACGGGCGCGAAAAGCAGTCTGTTTTTTCCCGACCAGGCAAACAGGGAAGCGGAATATCCGCCCGTCCTCACCGCTATTTTGGACATGGTTCGGGAAAGCATGCAGCGCAAACAACCGCTTAAGCGGGATTTGCAGACGGAGGACGGGAAAATTCTTTCCGTTCACACGAACATCGTATACAGCAAATATGTCCCCTACACGTTCTACGGTGTTCATGCCTCGATCACGGACGTCACCGAAAAAAGAAAAATGGAAAAAGTTCGAAACGAATTCGTGTCCAATGTGTCCCATGAGCTTCGCACGCCGCTCACGCTGATCTCCGGTTTTGCGGAAACGCTGCAGGATTGGAAGAAGCTGAATCGGGAAGATTTCAAACGTGCCATCGAAATCATCAATACGGAATCCAAACGGCTCAAACACATGATTTCGCAGCTGCTGGACCTTTCGCGCATCGAAAACCGGCATGGAACGCAAAGACACAGCGTGATCGATCCGGTCCGTGCCGTCCGGTCCGTCGTCTCTTCCATCTCCGCGCTCGCCGAAAAGCATCAGGTCCGTTTCGAAGCCGTCCTTCCCGACCAAAGCGCGGAAATGATCGGCGATGAGGCGTCGGTGGTCCAGATCGTGACCAACCTGTGCGAAAACGCGATCAAGTACACCCCTTCCGGCGGACACGTCTCGCTCACCGTCTTCCGGGACGGCCAGCATCTCTGCATGCGGGTCGCGGACAACGGAATCGGGATTCCCGAGGCGGAAATCCCCCATATTTTCGACCGTTTCTACCGGGTGGAAAAGTCGAGGAATACGAAGTACGGCGGGTCGGGTCTGGGACTTTCGATCACGAAGGCGCTGGTCGATGATTTGGGAGGCAGCATTTCGGTGGAAAGCCGGTTGCACGCCGGGAGCACCTTTACCGTCCGTCTTCCGCTCCTGAACGCGGAACCCCTCCGGCAGGAAGCCTGAGTGCGGCAATCACACGATTTCCAGCCTGCCGAGGGCGATGCGTTGGCCCGTTTCCTCGTCAAACAGCGGATAATCGTCCGCTTTCAGGTCGATGGCGATGGATTCGCCGGTTTTGTAGTCCATCCGTCCGAACACGACGCTGTTCAGCTTGATGGAGCCGACGACGATGGACAGCACGGTCTCCATGCCGGACGGCAGCGTCGAATACACGCTTCCCCGGATCGGTCCGTCGGGTGTGATGACCACATTTTCCGGACGGATGCCGAGCACCAGCCGTTGCCCGGCGGAGATGGCCACCCCGCCGGTGATGGGGGTGAAAATCAGCCGCAAGTCCTCGCTGGACAACGCGATTTCATCCAGATTGACGTTCTCCCCGCTGAAGCGCACCAGATTGATGCTCGGACTGCCCACGAAATCCGCCGCGAACAGATTGGCCGGCTGGCAGTAGATTTCCAGCGGCGATCCGAACTGTTGCAGAACCCCGTCCCGCAACAGGCAGATTTTCGTGGACATGGACATGGCTTCGAGCTGGTCGTGCGTCACGTAGACGAAGGTGGTTTTCGTCCGTTCGTGCATATTTTTGAGTTCCATGCGCATTTCCATGCGAAGCTTCGGGTCCAGATTGGACATGGGCTCGTCCATCAGCATGATTTTGGGGTTGGTGGCCAGCGTCCGGGCGATGGCGACACGCTGCTGCTGGCCGCCGGACAACTCCGAAGGATAGCGGTCCCGGTATTCCTCGAGATGGAGCAATTTGAGCAGTTCCCGGACACGCGCGTCAATCTGGTCTTTTTTCCATTTCTTGTTCTCCAGGCCAAGCGCGATATTTTTGTACACCGTCATATGAGGCCATAGGGCGTAGTTTTGGAAAATGAAACCGACGTTTCGTTTTTCGGGCGGCAGGTTGATGTGCTTTTCGGAAGAAAAGACCACTTTCCCGTCGATGAGAATTTCCCCGCTGGTCGGGGATTCCAGACCGGAGATCATGCGGAGGATGGTCGTTTTGCCGCAGCCGGAGGGGCCAAGAAGGGTGACGAAATCCCCGTCGCGGATTTCCAGGTTCAGATCGTTCACCACGACGGACGAGTTGTCATATTTTTTCACGAGGTTTTTCAGCACGATGTCCGACATGTCCGCCTCCCGATTCCCGTGGAAAAGCTACTCCCGCAAAACCTTGACCATAATCCGGCTGCTGATATACCCCAGGATGCCGGCGATCAAATAGATGTAGGGCCACAAGCCGATCCACAGCAAGGCGATTGCCGCCGCATGGGCGGCCAAAATCAGCAACGTCCACGGCAAATGCCGGTAACAGCATTGAAGAGACAGCAGCAAGACATCCCTTACCTTCCGATTATACAAGGTCAGCAAGGGAAATGCATAACAGGAAATCGCGAAGGCATGGACGAACAACAGGACCTGGACGGCGCCCATCGCCCGGTTCCAGATCCCGTCTCCGTTCCAGACGAGATAGTAGACCGCGTCCAGGGCGAACACGATCATCAGCGGGAAAACGATCAGCCACAGGATCGTCGCTTTTCTGAAATGCAGCCGAAACGCCCGGAAAAACGGCTTTACCCGCTCCCTGCTTCCGAGTGTCAAGCGGTCGCCCATGGCGGCGTGAAGCGCCGCGCTGGCCGCGCCGGCGGTTACGATCGGCAAACTGCACACCAGCCAAAGCACGCCGAAGATGCAAACGTCCGTCAACCGTTCGGTAAATTTCCACAGCTTGTCATTCATCCGTCGCCGCGCCTTCCCCCAAATGCAAATGGGCTCCCATCGTGCAAAGTGGGAGCCGATCGATGTGTTTAACCGATGACTTGCAATTGGCCGCGAGCCAGCAATCGCCCGCTTTTTCTGCTGAACAGAAGGATGTTGTCGCCGCCGAAGTCCAGTCTGACCGGCTGGCCGATCTGGAAGAGGACGCCTCCGAACACGACCCCCGTCAGCAGAAAATCGCCGATGCGGATCTTGACCATCGTCTCCATGCCCGTCGGCATGGCGCTGTAGACTTCACCCGGAATGGAGCCGGTGTCGCCGATTTTCAGATGTTCCGGACGAACGCCGATGACGTAATCGGGATCCGCCGCAATCCGCCCGCCGCTTTCCACGCGGTCGTTGACTTTGGCGATCGGGTACCGGAACGCGCTCTCGCCCGCATCGGCCCCATCGCCGTGTTCGCGGTCATATTCCTCCCGCGGCGTGAACCGGGCCCGGATTCCGTCCAATATCGTCAGGTGCACAGTGCCGTCCGCTTGCCGGCTTCCGTTCGCCTCCACAAAATTGATGGACGGATTGCCCACGAAATCGGCGACAAACAGGTTGTTCGGACGGTTGTAAACGTCCAGCGGCGCGTCATACTGCTGCAACACGCCTTGATTCATCAGACAAATCTTGGTCGCCAGCGTCATGGCTTCCATTTGGTCGTGCGTCACGTAGATAAACGTGATGCCGGTCTCCACGTGCAGCCGTTGCAGCTCCAGGCGCATGTCGAGCCTGAGTTTCGCGTCGAGGTTGGACAGCGGCTCGTCCATGAACAGCACCTTGGGTTCCGGCGCCAGCGTCCGGGCAATGGCCACGCGCTGCTGCTGACCGCCGGAAAGTTCGTTCGGATACCGGTCCAGCAGCGTGTTGATTTTCACCGTTCGGGCGGATCGCCGGACGATCAGATCGATTTCTTCCTTGGTCAGTTTTCGGACCGATTGCAGCACGCGTCCCGCCTGGGTCACTTCGAACCGGTCGCTGAGCTCACGGCCTTCGGCCTTGTGCTTTTCCCGGATCTTCGCGAGTTCCGATCTCAGCCGCTCCAGATGGGGCTTGAAGTCGCCCGCTCCGGGTTTTCCGCCGAACGGCCCGAGATCCAGCAGCGCCTTCGCCGTGTAGATGGACACCTCGTAGGCGTCCGCGAGACGAAGGCTTGCCCGGGCTTCGTCCAATTTTCCGTTTTTCCCCGTGCATGCCGCCAAGATGGTCTGGAGCGCTTCCGGATTTTCCAATATCCGGATCATGGAAGCGATCTTTTTCGCCTGGAAATCATAGGTCGGCATCTCTTTCTTGATATTGGTCAGGCCGAAGGCGATGTTCCGGTACACCGTCATGTTCGGCCACAGCGCGTAGTTCTGGAACAGAAAGCCGACTTCCCGCTTGTTCGCGGGCACGTTGATGCCCCGCGAGCTGTCGAACACGGTGACCCCGCCGATCGTGATTTTGCCGCTGGTCGGGGTCTCCAGTCCGGCGATCATGCGCAATGTCGTCGTTTTGCCGCATCCGGACGGTCCAAGCAAGGTCACAAACGAGTTTTTTTCGATGACCATGCTCAGATTGTCCACCGCCACGAAGTGGTCCCACCGCTTGGTCACATTTTCCAGCACGATTTCCTGCAAGTTACTTTCCTCCAATCCCTTTGTCCAGGCTGGCCCCCGTCAATTTGTTCACGACGCTGTTGCAGATCAGAATGGTCACGATCAGCATCAGGTTGATGCCGCTGGAAAAAAGCGTACAACCCCATCTCGTCGAAGTAGGAGAGCAAGGTGGTCAAAATTTTGGCTTGCGAAGCCAGCATCATGAACAGGGTCATTTCCCTCAGGCACGTCATGAAGGGCAACAAATACCCGCTGATGATGGACGTTTTCTGGATCGGCAGAATAATCCGGAGCATCCGCTTGTACCAGGGGATATTGTGAATGACGGCGGCTTCTTCGATCTCTCCGCTGATCTGCAGCATCGAATTGAGCGCAGCCCGGCTGGCAAACGGGATGAACTTGACCGTGCCCGCGATAATGAGCAGCAAGTACGTGTTGTAAATGCCGATGTTGGACCCGAACACGAAGAAAGCGACCCCGACCGAGAGCGACGGCAGCAAATACGGGATAAAGGCCATGCTGTTCACATAAGCCGCCCATTTGCTGCGGCGGTTCTTGCTCACGGCGTACCCGACCAGCGTGCCGATGGTTCCCGCCAGGAGCGCGCACCAGACCGAGACGATCAGCGTGCCTTTGAACGCTCCCCAAATCAGGTCGTTGAACAGGATGCCGTACTGCCCGTACATGCCCTGTTCGGTGACATTTTCGGACGTAATCCACCACTTCAGCGTGAGGCTGTCCCAATTGCCGTGCGTGAGGAAGCTGTAATCCCCCGGGTTCGGCAAAAAGGTCTCCATGGCGAAGGAAAGGATCGGATACACGCTGGTAAGCAGCGTAAGTACAATCAGGATCCAAGAAACGACATACTTCCCGATCCGCCCGAGGTCGACGAGGCTGACCTGGCCCGATTTGCCGGTGATCGTGGTGTAGCTCTTTCTGCCGCTCGTGCTGATCAGGTTCAGCATGAGAATCGACACCCCGAACGCCATCAGGACAATGGCCACGATGCTCGCTTCACCTGCACGGTTCACGCTCATTTCCACATATTTGGTGGCGAGCGTCGAGTAGTTCAGGTAGTGCGGCACCGGATAACTTCCCATGGCGCTGCTGGCGACCAGCAGAATCGTCGAAACGACGGCCGGCGTGACCATGGGCAGCGTAATCCGGAAAAAGATCTTCCATCTCGGCGTGTCCAGAATCGTGGCGGCCTCTTCCAGATTCGCGTCCATGTTGCGAAGGATGCCGCTGATCAAAATATAAGCGAACGGGGCATAGTGGATCGCGAGCACCACCGCGCTGGGAAACAGGCCTTTACACCACCACAGCGGCATTTCGATGCCGGTCAGCGAGACGAACAAACCGTTCGCGCCGCCCGTCACCGCGGTGCTGTTGAACAGGTTTTTCCACACGATGGCCAGCGTCCACTGCGGCATGATGTACGGGAAAAGAAAAATGGCGCCCAAATATTTTTTGTATTTCATATTTGTCCGGGTCATCAGGTAGGCGAAAACGCCGCCGTACAGGATCGACCCGAGACAGGTGAAGAAAGCGAGCAGCAGCGTGTTTTTCAGCGGAACGTAAAAATTGACATTCCGCAGAACGCCGGTGAACAAGTCTTTCCAGTTGTAGAAGGTGTAGCCGGACATCTTGCCCGTGTTGATGGAATCCACGGAACCGACATGCACCCGAAACGTGTCCAGAAAAATGGAAACGATCGGCGCGATCGTGGATATCGACAACACGATCCCGAGAATCAGCAGGATCAGATGATGCGGCTTGGACAAATAAGTGCGCAGCCGGTTGATTCCGACTTTCAAAGGACTTGGATTAGGCGAAATGACCTGATTCATGGCTCCCCCAAAAGGCCGCATATGGGACCCCCATATGCGGCCGCGTTACAAGATTCAGGATTATCCTCTGTTGCCCACGATATAGTCGATCCAGTCGTTCATCTTCGGAGCGACCTTGGCCAAGTAAATCGGATCTTCCACGACAAGCCGTCCGCCGTCGGCGGAAAGCCACCAGTCATAGCCTCTGTCGTTTTTGGCAGGGAACACGTTCTCGCCGTTTTCGTAGCCGTCTTGCGAGTGGTCGTCCATCAGGTTCGGATTCGACGAATAGCTGCCGATATCTTTCCCCCAGGCGGAGAACCCGTCTTTTTCGGTCGTCATGTAGGAGATGAACGCGGCGGCCGTCCACGGCAGCGGTGCGGTTTTCACGATTTGGAGGTAATGCTTGTAGGCATAGCCCCCGAAACCTTGATAGCCGTCCTGGTAAGCGGCGACCGTCACGTTTTTCACCGACGAAGTGGGCGATTCCGTGATGGAACGCAGCTTGGAGTACACGAGCAACCCGCTTTGTCCCTTGGCCGAGTCCATCACCAGCTCGTTCATGATAGGGCCGTCGTCCGTCTGCTTGTTGTATTGTTCGCACCACAGCTTGATCCAGGCCAGGGCGTACTTGGCGTTCGGCGCCGTCAGCCCGAGGCTCTTGACGTCGTCCTCGACCTCGTCCACCGTTTGTTGGAAATAGGCCTGCTTGTCGGCGGGAAGCGCGTCAAACGCGTCCTTGACGATGTTCGCGTATTTGTCGTGGGTCAGCATCATCAGGAAGTTTTTGCCCACCGGCTCGGAGTTGACCCCCATGAACATCGGGTGGACATCCTTGTCGACGAAATCCCAGACGTTTTTGAACCCTTCCCCGTTCAGGTTGTTGTACATGAACACCTTGTTCAGCGTTTGCAGGGCAAAGGGGCTTCCGTTTTCTTCCATGCTGACGCCCGGGGCTTCGGCCCAATCCTTCGGGATGTAGTTGAGCAGATAGCCGGTGTCGATCATCTTCATCTGAACCTGCGTGGCGTCCTGAATCAGCGTCATGGAATAGTTATGTTTCGAGCTGTTGATGTCCGAAGTGAGCAGGGTGAAAATCGAGTTTTCCTTGGGCTGCGACCACTCGATTTGCCCGTTGTACGACGGATCGATCTCCTTGAGCTTGTTGATGAAGTTCGTGGCCGCCGTGGCGCCGCGGCTGGAATTGCCGATGCCGTACATCGTTTTGCCGTTCGACTCTTCAATGGCTTTCTTGAACAGTTCTTCGTTGGACATTTGCTGCGCTTGTTCGATGACCTCTTCGACGTAGCTTTTGTTATTCCCGGCGGGGCCCTCTCCCCCATCCGAGTTCTGGGAGGTGCCGGATTTCTGCGAACAAGCGCCCAGAAGGAGTGAGCCCGTCAAAAGGAAAGCCATTGTCGTAACCCCGAATTTTCGCATCAAAAATCAACCTTTCCTTTCTTTGGCAGATGATTGAAACATGAAAAAAAGCGCTTTCAAAAGTCCAACCTTTTTGAATACCCCCTCCAATTCTTCCCGAAACCAGATCTGCTCGACATGCAGACTTTTCCGATCTTGGGATTCGGTTTATTTATTTTTGATTAAGATTTGATTAACTTCACCGTGATATTAGCATCACTTTTAATTGTTGTCAAATGTTTTCTTAATGAAAAATTAATTTGATGCGGGCAAAAAAAATGATCATGTCCCGCCTTGCCCGGTTGGCGGTGCGCTCACGGTTCACAAGCCATTTGCCGATTGGCCGTTGGAACCTTCTCTGCTCCACTGCACCGCCGAAGCGAGCCCGACGGGACCATGGGTTCTGCGTCGCGGTCTAAACCGGATACGCCACGACACCGTCCTCACCGCTCCGCAACCGTATCGCGCAAGAGCGACCTGGCCTGCGCCGCATCCAGCCGAATCTGTTCCACAAGCGAGTCGACCGAGGCGAACTGCCGCTCCGGCCGCAAAAAATGCCGCAGGGACACGGTCATCTCGCGGCCGTACAGGTCGCCGGAAAAATCGAAAAGATGAACTTCCACCCGAGGCGCGTTGTCACCCCCGGCAAAGGTCGGGCGGACGCCGACGTTCATCACGCCGGCCAGCGGCCGGTCCGGGCCTTTGTCCGCCAGTTGTGCGACCACCGCGTAAACCCCGTGGCGGGGAAGCACGTAAGGGTGCTTTAACGACAGATTGGCCGTCGGAAAGCCGATTTGGCGCCCCCTTCCGTCGCCGCCGACCACGACGCCGCGGATCTCATAGGGCCGGCCCAGCATGCGCGCCGCCCCTTCACAATCTCCCGCCTCGAGGCGTTCGCGGATCTCCGAACTGCCGGTCTTGACGCCGTCCGCCACCACCGGTCCGACGACCCGTACGTCGATTCGCCCGTCTCCCGCAGTCCGCAGCGTTTCCGCATCCCCCGCGCCGCCGCGCCCGAACCGGAAGTCGAAACCGACCACGACGGTTTGCACGCCCATCGGAAGCAGCAGTTCGCGGACGAACCGCTCCGCCGGCACCCCGGCAAAATCGCGGTCGAATTCGATTACATATACGATCCGGACGCCGAGCGCTTCCAGCAGGCGGATTTTGTCTTCCAGCGGCGTCAACACCCGGACCCGCTCCGGATCCTGGCCGAGCACAAGGCGGGGATGCGGGTCAAAGGTCAGCACCGCGGGCTTGAGGCCCCGCGAAAGGCCGATGCGGACAGCTTCGCAGATTACCTCGGCATGCCCCCGGTGCACGCCGTCAAAAAATCCGATGGCCAGCGACAGCCCGTCTTCGCCATGCGGCGGACGCCAGGCACCGGGACGGGCGAATACGGAAGAATAGGCGATGTTGTAGCATTCCATGGATGTTCCTCTCCTGAGCCATGAACGCGTCGTCCGACGCTTCATCCGTCCTGCGGCCGGCCCATCACCTTGACGGGAACGGCCGCGCCGCGCGCAAGGTCGAAACGGAAAATGCCCAAAAATTCGCCTTCCGGCCCGTAGAGCCGGAAACGGGTCGCGCCCGCGAATTTGCCTTCGAGATCGGCGGGATCCAGCGCCCGGCCGTGCAGGGCAAAGGAAGCCGCCCGGCGGTTCGCGGTGACGGCGGGCAGATGGGTGAGCAGACGATCGCCCGGCACCAGCGTTTCCGAAAGCCGTCCCGTTTCCACAAGGGCAGCCAGGCGCTCCAGATCCACGCAGCGCTCCGCGTCCAGGCCGGCGCTCTCCGTCCGCACCAGCTCCGCCATGGAGGCGGGCACGCCCAGCCTGCGGCCGATGTCGGCGCACAGCGAGCGAATGTAGGTGCCCTTCGAACAGCGGACCCGGAAGCGGGCCTGCGGTCTGGGCACCCCCGCCTGCACGTCCAGGATGCGGATCTCGTGAATCGTGATTCGCCGCGGCTTCCGTTCCACCGTTTTCCCTTCCCGGGCGTATTCGTAAAGCCGCTTGCCGTCCACCCGGACGGCCGACACCATGGGCGGAAGCTGTTCCTGCTCGCCTTCGAACGCCGCAATGGTCTTTCGGATTTCGTCTTCGGCAAGACCCGAGGCGTCCGTTTCCGCAACGACGCGGCCTGTAAGATCGTCGGTATCCGTGGCCACGCCGAAAACGACCACCGCTTCGTAGCTTTTGGGAAGTTCCTGCAAAAATTCGACGAGACGGGTCGCGCGCCCGACGCACAGCGGCAGCACGCCGGTCACCGCCGGGTCGAGGGTGCCCGCGTGCCCGATGCGGCGAACCCCGATCAACCGTCGCGCTTTCGCCACCACGTCGTGGGACGTCCAGCCCGCGGGCTTCCAGACGCCCAGGACGCCTTCCGGCTCCGGCCGTCCGGCCGGTTGCCCCGCCGTTGGCCCGCGCCCGTCCGGATTTGTCCGATTCCGATTCATGATTCCTCCAGCGCGTTTTGCACCGCCGCCACCACCCGGTCGATGGCTTCGGAAAGCGGCGCCTCCAGACGGCATCCGGCGGCGCGGACATGGCCGCCTCCGCCGAAACCCTTGGCCACCCGCGCCACGTCCACCGCTCCGTTCGACCTGAGGCTGACCTTCACCGCGCCTTCGCCCATTTGCTTAAACAACATTCCGACTTCGACGCCTTCCAGGTTGCGGGGATACGCCACCAGCCCTTCCAGGTGTTCGTTGCCGGCGCCCGTTTCCTGAAGATCCTTTTCCGTCACCCACAGCCAGGCGATTTTCCGGTCCGGGGTGAGCGAAAGGCGGGGTAACGCACGCTGCAGCATGAGCAGTTGTTCCAGGGACATCCGCTCCAGCAGCGATTCCGCCAAGGCCGGGCCATCCGCTCCCCGTTCCAGCAGGAAAGAGGCGATGGACATCACATAGGGGGTGGTGTTGGCGTACCGGAACCCGCCCGTGTCCGTCAGCAGGCCGGTATAGATGGCGTTGGCGATGTCCTTGTCCCATTCGACTTCCGCCGTCTGCAAGAGCTCAAACATGATTTCCGCCGTCGCCGCGGCTTCGGACTTGACCAGATTCAGGGTGCCGAACCCCTCGTTGGTCGCGTGATGATCGATATTCAAAATTTCCGCGTCATCCGCGATCCACGCCGCGGCCCGGCCGATGCGGGCAAAGTCGGCGCAATCGACGCAGATGACGCGCCTGAATGTTCGCCCTGCCGGCAGGCCGTCCGCGACAACAATCCGGTCGCTGCTCCACAAATGACGCATCCTCGACGGCACGGGGCCTTCGTTGTACATCAAAAACGACTTGCCTAGGCGCTCCAGCAGCCATCCGGCGGCCACCGTGGAACTGATGGCGTCTCCGTCGGGCTGTTGATGGGAAACGATGAGAAATTCGTCATGCCGCCTCAGGAAAGCGACGGCATCCCGCAGCCGGCCTTCCCACTCCGGATTCGAAGGGGACAGGCGCAGGCTGGCGCCCGGGTTCAGATTCATGGGGACCCTCTCTCCTGATTGATCTGCTTCAGCAGCTCCATGATGCGCTGACCGTGGTCGATGGAGCTGTCGAAGCGAAATTCGATTTCGGGCGTCTGCCGGAGGCGGATGCGCCGGCCCAGTTCGGACCGAAGAAAGCCCTTGGCCCTCCCCAGCGCCTGCAGCGTCTCCTCCCGTTCTTCTTCACTGCCCAATATGCTAAGGTAAACGCGGGCCAGCGACAAATCTCCCGTAACCTCGACCCCCGTGATCGTGACGAACCCGATGCGCGGGTCCTTGAGCTCCGTCCGGATCAATTCGCTGATTTCCTTTTTGATCTGTTCGCCAACCCGGCCAACCCGGTATTTGGCCATGCCCGTCACCTCGCCATCCCGGCAGAACTTACGTTTCGACCGTTTCCATCACGGTAACCTCGATCCGGTCTCCCACCTGGATGTCGTTGTACCTTTCCAGCGTAAGTCCGCATTCGTAACCTTCCGGCACTTCCCGCACGTCGTCCTTGAACCTGCGGAGCGACTCGATCTTGCCCTCGTAAATGACGATGCCGTTGCGGACGAGGCGCGCGTCCGCGTTGCGGACCACCTTGCCGTCCGTCACGTAACAGCCGGCGATCGTCCCCACCTTGCTGACCTTGAACGTCTCCCGCACTTCCGCGTGGCCGATCACTTTTTCCCGCATCACCGGTTCGAGCATGCCCTTCATCGCCTGCTCGATTTCTTCGATGACCTGGTAGATGATCCGATGCAGACGAATATCGACCTTCTCCTGTTCCGCCATCGCCGCCGCGCTCGGCTCAGGCCGAATGTTGAAGCCGACGACGATGGCCGAAGACGCCAGGGCCAGCTGGATGTCGGATTCGGTGATGGCGCCCACGCCGCTGTGGATGATCCGGACGCGCACGCCCTCGATGTCGATTTTCTCGAGCGCGCTCCGGAGCGCCTCCACCGAGCCCTGCACGTCGGCCTTCAAAATGACGTTGAGTTCCTTGATTTCGCCTTCCTTGATCTTGCTGAACAGATCGTCCAGCGTGACGCGATGCTGCTGTTGCAAAGCCGACTGGCGCGACTTGATGGCCCGTTTCTCGGCGATTTCCCGGGCTTTCCGTTCGTCCTCGAACACCATGAATTGGTCGCCCGCCTGAGGCACGTCGCTCAGCCCGGTGATCTCCACCGGCGTGGACGGCCCGGCTTCCTTGATCCGGCGGCCGCGGTCGTTGATCATCGCCCGCACGCGGCCGAACACGTCGCCGGCCACCAGGGCGTCGCCCACCTTCAGCGTGCCGTGCTGGACGAGCACGCGGGCCACGGGGCCCTTGCCTTTGTCCAGCTCCGCTTCCAGCACCGTGCCGCGGGCGCGCTTGTTCGGGTTGGCCTTGTAGTCGTTCACTTCCGCCACCAGCAAAATCATTTCCAGCAGCGTATCCAGATTGGTGCGCTGTTTGGCGGACACGGGGACGAAAATGGTATCGCCGCCCCATTCCTCCGGCACCAACCCGTAGTTCATGAGTTCCTGCTTCACCCGGTCCGGATTGGCTTCCGGCAGGTCGATCTTGTTGACCGCCACGATGATGGGCACGTTCGCCGCCTTGGCGTGGTTGATGGCTTCCACCGTCTGCGGCATGACGCCGTCATCCGCCGCCACCACCAGCACGGTGATGTCCGTCACCTGGGCGCCGCGGGCGCGCATGGCCGTGAACGCTTCGTGGCCCGGCGTGTCGAGGAAGGTAATCTTTTTCCCTTGCGCTTCCACCTGGTAAGCCCCGATGTGCTGGGTGATGCCCCCGGCTTCCCCGGCCGCCACCCGCGTCTCGCGGATCGCGTCAAGCAACGTCGTCTTCCCGTGGTCGACGTGGCCCATGATGGTCACCACCGGCGGCCGTGTCACGAGGGATTCCGGATCGTCCTGTTCCTCGATGGTTTCGAATTCGGTCTCCTCCACGGGGATCTTGACCTCGGTTTCCACCCCGAACTCGCCGGCCGTAAGCACGATCGTATCCAGATCGAGCATCTGGTTGATCGTTGCGATGACGCCCATCATGAGCAGCTTCTTGATCACTTCGGCCACGTCTTTGTGCAGCAGCTTCGCCAGCTCGCCGACGGTCATCTCGCCGCGCACGATGATCTTTTTCGGCGTGTTGTCGATCTTCTCGCGGACGGGGCTTTTCTCCTTGGCGTGTTTGCCCTTCCCCTTGCTCTTGAAGGCTTCTTCGAAACGCCCGTCGTCCATGAAGCGTTTGCCGCCATATTCGGCGTCCTTGCCTTTGCGCCCGTGCCCGCCGTCGCGTCCGCCGCGGGATTCGCCGCGTCTGTCGCGGGAGCTTTGCTGCGCCGCCACCTGCGGAGGCGGAGCGGGAATGACCATGCGGCCGCGGCCGGGACCGCCCGGTCCGCGCCCGC
>Ga0065723_100533_pt1 | contig 79540 bp, 76 predicted proteins | sample TheenrcuSG05Z960_FD_59110 | JGI IMG/M metagenome (GOLD analysis project Ga0065723, IMG submission 59110) | Thermophilic enrichment culture from UC Davis - Sample SG0.5Z960 | ecosystem: Engineered > Solid waste > Grass > Composting > Bioreactor | place: USA: University of California, Davis
GCAGCAGCGGGGCGCATGGAGGTGCCTGGCGGAACGGCCTTCCGTCCGGCGGCGCCCGGATCGCCTGCGGCAGGCGGCCAGCCGGCGGCATCCGCCCATCCGGCCCCGCGGATCGAAGTGCGGGAGCATCCGGCGATGCCGGAAATCGTGGTGGAACCGCCGACGGCGGGCGAACGGGAATATTTCATCGACGTGACGCCGATCCGCAAGACGATCGCCAACCGGATGCGCCAGAGCGTGCAGGAAATTCCCCACGCCTGGACGTCCATCGAGGTGGACGTCACCAATCTGACCAAGCTGCGCAACAAAGTGAAAGACGAATTCAAGCGCAACGAGGGCGTCAACCTGACCTACATGGCGTTCCTGATCAAGGCGGTGGTCAGCGCCATCAAAGATTATCCAATCATGAACTCCGTGTGGAGCGAAGACAAGATCATCGTCAAGCGGGACATCAACATCTCGCTGGCGGTGGGCACGGAAGATTCGGTGCTGACGCCGGTCATCCGCAACGCCGACCAGAAAAACATCGTCGGCATCGCCCGCGAGGTGGAAGACCTCGCCCGGCGGACGCGGGAAGGGAAATTGCGGCCCCAGGACATGCAGGGCGGCACGTTCACCATCAACAACACCGGCACGTTCGGCTCGATTCTGTCCTATCCGATCATCAACTATCCGCAGGCGGCCATCCTGACCATGGAAAAAATCGTGAAAAAGCCGGTGGTCATGGACGACGACATGATCGCCATCCGGTCGGTGGTCAATCTGTGCCTGTCCTTCGACCACCGCATTCTGGACGGCGTCATCTGCGGCCGGTTCCATCAGCGGGTCAAGCATTACCTGGAGTCGTACGGACCGGACACCAATTTGTACTACTGACCGCGCGCTGCGGCAGGCCGTCCGGGCGTCCGGAAACAAAAAAACGGGAGCGGAAAATCCCGGAGCCGAAAAAGCGCTCCTCTTCGTCCTCGCCGGCAACTGCCGGCGCTTTTTTTGCGGTCAGCCGATCATCAGGCCGATGGCAAAACCGACGGTGGACAGCATGAGGGAGGCGACGAGAAACCAGATGACGATGCGGAAAAGCCGTTTGCGGCGGGCCATGCGAATCCTCCTTTGCCGACGGGCCCGGAATCGGGTACACTTGCATTATAGCATCCATTCTTTCTAGCATCGATCGCATCGGCGCACCGAAGGGCCGCAGGGATCTGCGGCGCCGGCGGCGCCGGATGGCATCGGGCATCGACAGCATCAAATCCGGATGGGATGGAGGTTGCCCTTTCATGGCGAAAAACGTGAACGAACAGCGGCTTTTGAACCGGTTCCTCGAGCTGGTGCAGATCGACAGCGAGACGGGGCACGAAGAAGAAATCGGCGAAGCGCTGAAACGGTTGTTCGGCGGGCTCGGCCTGACCGTCATCGAAGACGACGCGAAGGCGAAGACGGGCCACGGGGCGAACAATCTGTTCTGCGAATTGCCGGCGACGCCGGGATGCGAAAACCGGGATCCGATTTTCTTCACCGCGCATATGGATACGGTCGTTCCGGGCAAGGGCGTCAGGCCCCGGGTGGATGACGACGGGTACGTCCGCAGCGACGGCACGACGATTCTCGGCAGCGACGACAAGGCCGGCCTGGCGGTCATGCTGGAGACGGTCGAGATTTTGCGCGAGCAAAACATTCCCCACGGTCCGGTGCAATTCATCATCACCGTCGGGGAGGAAGCCGGCCTGGTGGGCGCCCGGGCGATGGACCGGTCGATGATCAAAGCCAAATACGGCTTCGCCCTCGACTCCGAGGGCAAGGTGGGCGACATCTGCACGGCGGCGCCGACCCAGGCGAAGATCCACGTTGCGGTCATCGGCAAAAGCGCCCATGCCGGCGTCAATCCGGAGGACGGCATCAGCGCCATCCAGGTGGCCGCCAGGGCCATCGCCCGCATGCCCCTCGGCCGCATCGACGCGGAAACGACGGCGAACATCGGCCGTTTTGCCGGCGGCGGCCCGACGAACATCGTCTGCGAACGGGTGGACATTGACGCCGAGGCGCGCAGCCTGGTGCCGGAGAAACTGAACCGGCAGGTCAAGGCGATGCGGGAGGCGTTCGAAAGCGCCGCCGCCGAATTCGGCGCGAAGGTGGAGTTTGCCAGCGAGATCATCTATGGCGGGTACAAATACGATGAATCCGACGAAGTGGTGCGGGTGGCGATGGACGCGGTCCGCCGCCTCGGCCTTGAGCCGCGCCTGTTCCACTCCGGCGGGGGGAGCGACGCGAACATTTTCAACGGGCTCGGCGTTCCGACGGTGAACCTCGCCATCGGCTATGAGAACATCCACACGACGAAGGAACAGATGCCGATCCGCGCCCTCGTGCAGTCGACGGAACTGGCGGTGGAAATCATCCGGACCGTGGCCGAGAAAGCGTGAAGGAACGGACCGTCGGGCAAACGGCTCGCCAGGATTGCGGGGCGCGCACCCGCGCGGGCGCATAGCACAAGGAAGATGAAGGATCCGTGATAAAACATCGGATACCAGACGAGGAGACGACGCCATGGCGATCCATCCATCGGACGGCAAAAAGTACGAGGAAGTCACCCTGAGCAAACAGACGCTGTACAAAGGCCGCATCATTTCCCTGGAAACCCATGAAGTGCGGCTGCCCGGCGGCGGCACCGCCGGACGGGAAATCGTCCGGCATCCCGGCGCGGTGGCGGTGCTGGCCCTCCACGACGGCAAAATGCTCGTGGTGGAGCAATATCGCAAACCGCTGGAACGCAGCCAGGTGGAAATTCCCGCGGGCAAGCTGGAGCCGGGGGAAGATCCGCTCGAATCGGCGAAGCGGGAACTGCGGGAAGAAACGGGATACCGGGCGGGCCGGATCCGCAAGATCGCCAGTTTCTCCACGTCGCCGGGTTTCTGCGACGAAGTGCTGCACCTGTATCTGGCGGAAGACTTGATGCCGGGCGACAGCCATCCCGACGAGGACGAGTTTCTCGACTGCTTCGCCGTCACGCCGGAAGAGGCGAAACGCCTGATGGCTGAAGGCCGCATTTGCGACGCGAAGACGATCCTCGCCGTCTACGCCTGGGACGTGTACCGGTTGACGGGGGACCTGTGACATGGCGCTCCGCCGCTTCTATGCGGATCTGCACGTGCACGTCGGCCGGACGAAGGACGGGCGGCCGGTCAAAATCAGCGGCTCCCGCGACCTGACGTTCCGGAACATTGCCATCGAGGCGTCGGACCGCAAGGGCATGGACATCGTCGGCGTCATCGACTGCCATTCGCCCGCCGTGCAGCGGGACATCGACGAATGCCTGTCCGACGGCGAGATGGAAGAATTGCCGGGCGGCGGCATCCGGTACCGGAACACGGTCATCCTGCCCGGCGCCGAAATCGAGGTGCGCGATCCCGGCCTGGGACCGGCGCACCTGCTCGTTTTCATGCCGACGCTGGACGCGATGCGCGACTTCACCCGCTGGCTTGCGCCCCGCATGAAAAACGTGGAGCTGAGTTCCCAGCGGCTCCGCGCCACGGCCCGAAAGCTGCAGGACGAAACGCTGGCGCGGGGCGGCATCCTCATCCCCGCCCACGTGTTCACGCCCCACCGCGGCCTGTACGGCAGCTGCTGCGACCGGATGGACCGGCTCCTCGATCCGGACCGGGTGGACGCGGTGGAGCTGGGCCTCAGCGCGGACAGCCGCATGGCCGGCCATCTCGCCGAGCTCGACGGCAAAACGTTCCTCACCAACTCCGATGCCCATTCCCCGGGCAAAATCGGCCGCGAGTACAACGAGCTGCTGCTGGCGGACGCGACGTTCGCGGAAGTGGTGAAGGCGATCCGCGGCGAAGGCGGCCGGAAGGTGGCGGCCAACTACGGGCTCGACCCCCGGCTCGGCAAATATTACCGGTCGCATTGCGCCGATTGCGGCTCCATTCCGGACGTCGCCGGCCCCGTCATCGGCCGGTGTCCGCGCTGCGGCGGCGCGAAGCTCGTGCGGGGCGTCCTGGACCGCATCCTGTCCCTCGGCGACCGGCTTCAGCCTTTCGTTCCCGCCCATCGCCCGCCGTACCGGTACCAGGTGCCGCTCGACTTTCTTCCCGGCCTCGGCAAAAAAACGCTGGATCGCCTGCTGGCCGCATTCGGAACGGAAATGAACGTCCTGCACCGGGTTCCCCGGGAAGAACTGGAGCGGGTGGCGGGCGCGCCGCTGGCGGAGCTGATTCTGGCCGCGAGAAAGGGAGAACTGGCCCTCGCGCCGGGCGGAGGCGGCGCCTACGGCAAGGTGCTGTCCGGCCGGTCATAGACTTGTCCCTCCTTTCATAGACTGATAGCAGTCCGAAGAAAGGAGCGATTCCGCCGATGGGAACGGCCGCCGGTCCGGCATTGCGCGTCAGCGTGAAGGATCAGGTGCACCTGTATTTGTTCCTGTCCGTCCTTTTTTTGATGGGCGTCGTCTTCGGCGCCCTGATGTCGGGAGCCCTCACCCCCTGAACAGCGGCAGGATCTGGACCGTCATCTGGGCAGTTTCCTGCAGACGGTCAGCCTCGGCGGCGAGACGGCGCCCAGGCCCGGCCTGCTTTCGGCGTTCGGCCTCCATTTCAAGTGGACGGCGCTCATCTGGCTGCTCGGCGTATCGGTGGTCGGGCTGCCGCTCGTGCTGGCGCTGAACTTTTTGAAGGGACTGCTCATCGGGTTCACCGTCGGGGTGATCGTGTCCGAATACTCGTGGAAAGGCCTCGCCTTCGCCCTCGCCGGCGTCGTGCCGCAAAACCTGTTCGTCGTCCCGGCCCTTCTGGCGGGCAGCGCGGCGGCGATCTCCTTTTCCGGCTACCTGGTCAAGCATCGTTTTCTGCAGAAAACGAACGATTCCGCCGCCCCCTTTTTCGTGAAATACGCCGGCGTCGGGCTGTCCCTCGTCGTCGCCATGTTTGCGGCGGCGCTGGTGGAGACGTACCTTTCGCCCGTGCTGCTCGGCCGGCTGGCGCCGTGGGTGCTCGGGCTTCCGGCGGAATGACGGCGGGCCCGCCGGCGGCATCCGTTGACTTCTCCCCCGCATTGCTCCATAATGAAACTGACGGTCGATCAGCAAACCGCACGAAACGGCTCGGGCACGATACGGCACAGGGGGACGGGCATGGATTCACGCGAAGCGCGCATTGAAAAAATCAAACAGCAGCTTCAGGCGCAAGGGTACAAGCTGACGCCCCAGCGGGAAGCGACGGTCCGCGTGCTGCTGGAGCACGAGGAAGACCACCTGAGCGCCGAAGACGTGTTCATGCTCATCAAGGAAAAGTCGCCGGACATCGGGCTGGCCACGGTTTACCGGACGCTGGAACTGCTCACGGAACTGCACGTGGTGGAAAAAATGAACTTCGGCGACGGCGTGGCCCGCTACGACCTGCGCAACGAAAACAACCGGCACCATCACCATCACCTCATCTGCGTGCAGTGCGGATCGGTCGTCGAAATCATGGAAGACTGGCTGCTGCCGCTGGAAGAGCGGCTGGAGAAGGAATACGGCTTTTCGGTGGTGGACCACCGCCTCGATTTCCAGGGCTATTGCAAGAACTGCAGGGGCTGAGGGGATCAGGCGTATCCGGGCCGCTTTTTGAAGAAAAAACGGGCTTTCCGGCAAAACCGCGCTGTGGTACATTGGACAGTGGCGGTTTTTTTTGCGCCTGAATTAGGATCACGAAACTGGTGGAGTGCAGATGGACATTTCGATGAAGACCGGCATGGAGATATGGGAAGCGTTGCAGAAAGCCGGGACGCCCGACGAACGGAAGGCGCTGGCGGAGAAAATTGCGGGCGGCGGCTACATGGTGATCTACCGGCTGGTGGAAGCCTTGCGGGAGCGGATTCGCTCGTTTGCCGACGGCGAGGCGGACGGGGTGCTGGCCCTGATCGGGAAGGCGCGGGACATCGTGCCGGAACCGGGGGCCGTCAGCCCGGCCTGGCAGGATGTCTGGAGCAAGCTTGAGCGGATGGCGCGGTACAAGCGGGAGGCGCTGGAGGCGATTCCGCCGGAGGCGCGGGACGGGGAGTGGCAGGTGCTCGTCGACAACCCGTTCGAAAACCGGGAAACGGCCTGCTACCCGGGAATGACGTTCGCCGACGCGGTGTTCGTCTACGCGAAGCTGCGGCCGGAATTGGTGGAGAATGAAATCATCCGCCTGCAGAAAGTGGTCACCCACCTGACGGTGTCCGGGGCGGACAAGTAGCGAAACCGGCACGGCGGCGCTTCGGATGGCGCCGCGCAGACCGGGGCGCATCGACGGTTGGAACGAAAACGGGAGCCGAATTCGGCAGACGGGAGCCGCAACCGGGCTCCCGTCTTTATGTTCGGCCTTTATGTACGGCCATTATGTTCGGCAAGGCAGCAAGGTTTTTCGCCGGCCGGATCACGCTTCCTTCAGCCAGTTGATCTTCTTCAGTCCCCAGATGAGCAGGCTGAGCACGATGGCGACGACGGTGGCCAGGCCGATGCCTTTCAGCTGGAGATAGCCGAGGTTGACGCTGGCGCCGCTCAGGCCGATGACGAGCACGACGGTGGTCAGGATGATGTTGGACGATTTGCTGTAGTCCACCTTGGATTCCACCAGCATGCGGATGCCGCTGGCGGCGATGATGCCGAACAGGAGGAGCGACACGCCGCCCATGACCGCCGCCGGGATGGAAATGATGAGCGCCGCCAGGTCGCCCAGGAACGAGAGGGCGATGGCCAGCACCGCCGCCCCGCCGATCACCCAGACGGAATACACCCGCGTCATCGCCATGACGCCGATGTTTTCGCCGTACGTGGTGTTCGGCGTCGATCCGAAGAAGCCGGAGATGATCGTGGAAATGCCGTTGCCGAGCATGGACCGGTGCAAACCGGGATCGCGGGACAGATCCTTGCCGACGATGTTGCCGGTGACGATCAGGTGGCCGATGTGCTCGGCGATGACGACGAGGGAGACGGGCGCGATGATGGCGACGGCGGACCAATCCCATTGCGGGAAATAGAAGGTGGGCAGCGACAGGAACGACGCTTCCTCCACCGCGCTGAAGTCCACCGCGTTGAGGAACACCGCCAGCACGTAGCCGGAAACGATGCCGATCAGGATCGAGATGATTTTGGCGAAGCCGCGGAACGCGACGTTGGCCACGATGGTGACGGCCAGGGTGAACGTGGAGATGGTCACCGTGGTCGGATCGACGGCCCAGTCGCCGGCGGCCGTTCCTTCGGGCGGGATGTAGCCGGCCATCCGCGCCGCCGCCGGCACCAGCTCAAGGCCGATGACGGCCACGATGGCCCCCATCGCCGCCGGCGGGAAGACGATGTCGATCCAGCGGGTGCCGGCAAAACGGACGATCACCGCCACCGCCGAGAAGATGATCCCCGCGGCGATGAATCCGCCGAGGGCCGTTTCGTACGAGCCGCCCGAAAGCACGACCAGCACGGGCGAAATGAACGCGAAGCTGGATCCGAGATAGGCGGGAATCCGGCCTTTGCAGATCCACAGGTACAGCAGCGTTCCGATCCCGTTCATGAGCAGAATGGTGGCCGGGTCGACGCCGAACAGGATCGGCACGAACACCGTGGAACCGAACATGGCGAACAGGTGCTGGAGGCTGAGCGGCAGCCCCTTCAGCAAAGGCACCCGTTCCTGGACCTGGATGACGTCCTGCAAACGAAACACCTTCCTTGCACGTTTTCCGAAGCACAAATTTCATTCGATTCTAGCACAACGCGTCCGCGGAAATACAGGAAGGATCTCACATCCCTTACAGAAATATTATCAATTTTTTCAAAAAACCGGGAAATACTAAGGCGGACGTTTCCAAAACGGGACCCGAACAAGGAGGCTGGACATTCGTCATGACGCTCATCAAGGATTATCCCGCCCGGCAGGCGGTGCAGGAGGCGATCCGGCAACCGGCGGACCCGACGGTCCGGCAGCCGGAACGGCAGGCGGACGATGCTTCTTGCGAACGGCATCCGCGGCGGGTGAAAGACAAGGTGGCGCTCGTCACCGGCGCCGGTTCGGGCATCGGCCGGGCAGCGGCGCTGAAGCTGGCGGCGGAGGGGGCGATGGTGGCGCTGGTCGACCGGAAGGAAAACCGGGCCGAAGACGTGAAGCGGCAAATCGAGGAGCAGCACGGCTTCGGCAAAGCCATCGTCACCGACGCCGACGCGGCCGATCCGCTGCGCCTGCAAGACGCCTTCCGGCAGACGATTGCCCGGTTCGGCAAGCTGGACATCGTGTTCGCCAACGCCGGCATCAACGGCGTCGTGTCGCCGATCGAGCACCTGTCCGAAGCCGCCTGGGACGAGACGCTGGGCAACAATCTGCGCAGCACGTTCCTCACCGTCAAGTACGCCATTCCCCACATGAAACCGCATGGCGGCAGCATCATCATCACCAGTTCGATCAACGGAAACCGGAAGTTTTCCTCCTTCGGCATGTCCGCCTACGCCACGTCCAAAGCCGGACAGCTCGCCTTCGGCAAAATGGCGGCGCTGGAGCTGGCCCGCTGGCGCATCCGGGTGAACGTCATCTGCCCAGGCGCCATCGAAACGAACATCGGCGAGTCGACGATCCGGACGCCGGAGCTGGGAGACATTCAAATTCCCGTCTATTACCCGCAAGGCAGCAAGCCGCTGGAACGGGGGCCGGGAAAGCCGGAGCAGGTGGCGGATCTGGTGCTGTTTCTCGCCTCCGACGAGGCGAGCCACATCACGGGCACGGAAATCTACATCGACGGCGCGGAATCGCTGCTGTGACGAAGCGGCGCGCCGTGGAGCGGACCGGCGCGCGGCCATGCCGCCTTCAGGCATAGGGCGCCCGAACCGGTCATAGGCTGATGGTGGACGGGGAGGGGTGACGCCGTGATCATTCCGCTTCGCAAATGGTGGAGGCGGGCCGGGGCGGTGGCGATGTTTGTCGCGCTCACCTGGCTCTTTTTCCATGTGTTCCGGTGGATTGACGATCATCTGGCGCCGGACCGGCGGTTTTCCGAGCCGTCGGGCCGGGCCGTCAAGGCGAGCGCCGTGCAGCGGGCGGCCGAAGGGGAGGCCGGCTTTGCCGAACGGCTGCGCTTTTTTTACTGGTACGGGGAATAAATCGGACGTCCCATGGCAGGAATCCGCCGGATGATTGTGGAATATGTCAGCATCAAGCCGGAGGGAAAGGCTGGAACCACATGCTGCAGGAGCTGCGCACGTTCATCCAGTACCTGGCCGTGGAGCGCGGGCTGGCGCCGAACACGCTGGAGTCGTACGAACGGGATTTGACGCTGTTCATCCATTTTTTGCGGGAAAACGGCGTCGAGTCTCCGGCGGATTTGGACCGGCGGCACATCGCGGCCTACATCGGCCGGCTGCGCAAGGAGGGCAAGGCGAGCGCCACCATCTCGCGGAGCCTCGTGTCGATCCGCAATTTCTGCCGGTTTCTGGTGCAGGAGCGGATCATTCCGCGGGACCCTTCGCAGCAGATGGAAATGCCCCGCCAGGAAAAAAAGCTGCCGAAGGTGCTGGCCATGCACGAGGTGGAGCGGCTGCTGGACGCCCCGAAGGCGGATTCGCCGGGCGGCGCCCGCGACAAGGCGATGCTGGAGCTGCTGTACGCCACCGGCATCCGCGTGTCGGAGCTCGTGTCCCTGAAGCTGGAAGACGTTCATCTCGGGCTCGGCTACGTGCGCTGCATCGGCAAAGGCTCGAAGGAGCGGATCATTCCCCTGGGCCGCATCGCCGCCCAGGCGCTGGATGACTACATCCGCCATTGGCGGCACCGGCTGCTGAAAAACGGCCGGCGGACGGACGAGCTGTTCGTCAACCATCTCGGCACCGGCATGACCCGCCAGGGGTTCTGGAAAATCATCAAAAAATACGCCGCCGAAGCCGGCATCCGCAAGGAGATCACGCCTCACACCCTGCGGCACTCCTTCGCCACCCACCTGCTTGAAAACGGGGCCGATCTGCGCGCCGTCCAGGAAATGCTGGGCCATGCCGACATTTCGACGACGCAAATCTACACCCACGTGACGCGAAAGCAAATGAAGGAAATTTACGACCGCACCCATCCGCGGGCCAAAATGTAGCTTGGCAGAAAAAGGAGCGACGGCAGCAACAATGGCTTATGAACGCGTGTGCATCATCGTGCTGGACAGCGTCGGCATCGGGGAGGCGCCGGACGCGGACCGGTTCGGCGACCGGGGCGCCCACACCCTCGGCCACATCGCCGAGACGGCGGGGCTCCGCACGCCGAACCTGCAGAAGCTGGGCCTCGGCAACATCGCCGAACTGAAGGGGTTGCCGCCGGTGGTAAACCCGCTGGCGAAATACGGCAAAATGGCGGAAGTGTCCGCGGGCAAGGACACGATGACCGGGCACTGGGAGCTGATGGGGCTCAAGATCGACACGCCCTTCCACACCTACCCGAACGGATTCCCGGAGGAATTGATCCGCAAGTTCGAAGAGGAAACGGGCCGAAGGGTCATCGGCAACAAGCCGGCGTCGGGCACGGAAATCATCGAGGAACTGGGACCGCGCCAGATGAAAACCGGCGAGTGGATCGTCTACACGTCGGCGGACAGCGTGTTCCAGATCGCCGCCCACGAAGAGGTCATTCCCCTCGAGGAGCTGTATCAGGCGTGCCGGATCGCCCGCCGGCTGACGCTGGACGGGCCGCACGCCGTCGGCCGCGTCATCGCCCGGCCCTACGTGGGCCGGCCGGGCGCGTTCGTCCGCACGCCGAACCGGCACGACTACGCCGTGAAACCGCCGGCGCCGACGGTGCTCAACCTGCTGAAGGACGCCGGGTACGACTGCATCGGCGTCGGCAAGATCGGGGACATTTTCAGCATGGAGGGGCTCACCGCCTCCCACCCGACGAAAAGCAACGAAGACGGCATCCGGAAGACGATCGATTTGATCGGGACGCCGTACCGCGGCCTCCTTCTGGTCAATCTCGTCGATTTCGATTCGTTGTACGGCCATCGCCGGGATCCGCAGGGCTATGCGGAGGCGCTGGCGTTTTTTGACCGGTTCGTGCCGGACATCATGGCGGGCCTTTCCGAACGGGATCTCCTGGTCATCACCGCCGACCACGGCAACGATCCGGTCCACCACGGCACGGACCATACCCGGGAATACGTGCCCGTCCTCGCCTGGAGCCCGTCCATGAAAGGCGGCGGGCCGATCGGCGTGCGGGACACCTTCGCCGATCTGGCGGCGACGGTGGCGGCCAATTTCGGCGTCCGTTACGACGGGCACGGGCGCAGTTTCCTGGACAAACTGCTTGCATGAAGGGAGAGGCAACACGGAGATGTTGAACCAGGTGAAGGAAGCGGCGGCGGCCCTGAAGGCGAAGCTGCCTTTCGAGCCGGAAGTGGGGCTCATTCTCGGATCGGGCCTCGGGGTGATGGCGGACACGCTGGAGAATCCGACGGTCATTCCGTACGGGGACATACCCCATTTTCCGGTGTCGACGGTGCCGGGCCACGCCGGCGAGCTGGTGGCCGGGGAGGTTGAAGGCAAGAAGGCGGTCATCATGAAGGGCCGCTTTCATCTGTACGAAGGATATGACGTGAAAAAGGTGACGCTGCCGATCCGCGTGATGAAGCTGCTCGGCGTCCGGACGCTGGTGATCACCAACGCGGCGGGCGGCATCAACGAATCGTTCGAGCCGGGCGACCTGATGCTCATCCGCGACCACATCAATTTCATGTTCCGCAACCCGCTGATCGGACCGAACGACGACGAGCTGGGCGTCCGGTTTCCGGACATGTCGGAGGCGTACAGCGCCAGGCTCCGGGCGCTCGCCCGGCAGGCGGCGGAACGGCTGGGCATCCGGGTCCGGGAAGGCGTCTACCTCGGCCTGCTCGGCCCGTCCTACGAGACGCCGGCGGAAATCCGCATGATGCGCACCCTCGGCGCCGACGCGGTGGGCATGTCCACCGTGCCGGAAGTGATCGTGGCGCGCCATTCGGGCATCGAGGTGCTCGGCATTTCCTGCATTTCCAACATGGCGGCGGGCATCCTCGACCAGCCGCTGTCCCATGCGGAAGTGATGGAGACGGCCGAAAGGGTGCGGGAGACGTTCGTCCGGCTGGTCAGGGGCGTCGTGGCCCTTTTTGTAAACCAAAGAGGAGGAATGGACATGGATCGGTCACGGATGTCCGGGTATCTCGGCGAGATCCGGGAAGCGGCCGAAGAATTGAAAAAGAGATTGGCGGACCGGTTCGGCGACTGGACCCCCGACATCGGACTCGTGCTCGGGTCCGGGCTGGGCGAACTGGGCGACCGGGTGGACGACCCCCTGTACGTCGGATATGAGCAGATTCCGCATTTTCCCCGTTCCACGGTGGCCGGCCACGCCGGGCGGTTCGTGTTCGGCGAACTCGAGGGAAAGCGCGTGGCGGTCATGCAGGGGCGTTTTCACTATTATGAAGGCTATCCGATGCGGCGGGTCGTGTTCCCCGTCTATGTGATGCGGGAACTCGGGATCCGCACCCTCGTGCTGACGAATGCGGCGGGCGGGCTCAATCCGTCCTTCGCGGCGGGGGATCTGATGCTCATTGCGGACCACATCAACCTGACGGGGGACGAACCCGCTCATCGGTCCGAACGACGAGGCGCTCGGTCCCCGGTTTCCGGACATGTCGGCGGTGTACGATCCGGAGCTCCGGGCGCTCGCCCGCCGGCTCGCGGCGGATATCGACGGCCTCCGGCTCGTGGAAGGCGTCTATTGCGGCATCACCGGCCCGTCCTATTCGCCGCCGGCGGAACTGCGCATGCTGCAGGTGATCGGCGGCGACGCGATCGGCATGTCCACGGTGCCGGAAGCGATCGCGGCGCGGCATGCGGGCCTGAAGGTGCTGGGCATTTCCTGCATCACCGACATGGCGCTGCCGGATTCGCTCGAACCGCTCACCCACGAGCAGGTGGTGGCGGTGGCGGAACGGACGAAGCCGAAGTTCATCGAACTGGTGCGGAGCATCCTGCGGCACATGGCGGCGTGACGGCGGCCGGGAGACGGACAACAAGGAGGCATGGATCATGCGGGCCGTCGATCTGATCTTGAAAAAACGACACGGCCTGGAACTTTCAACGGAGGAGATCCGGTTTCTGATCCGCGGATTTACCGCGGGCGACATCCCCGACTACCAGATGGCCGCCTGGGCGATGGCCGTCTGTTTCCGGGGGATGAGCGACCGGGAGACGGCGGACTTGACGATGGCGATGGCGGAATCCGGCGAGATGGCGGATCTGTCCGGCATTCACGGCATCAAGGTGGACAAGCACTCGACGGGCGGCGTGGGGGACAAGACGACCCTCGTCATCGGGCCGCTGGTGGCGTCCGCCGGCGTGCCGGTGGCCAAGATGAGCGGCCGGGGCCTGGGACATACGGGCGGCACCATCGACAAGCTGGAGTCGATCGCCGGCTTCCGCACGGAGCTTTCGCCCGACGATTTCATCCGCCAGGTGAATGAAACCGGCATCGCCGTCATCGGCCAGACGGGCAACATCACCCCGGCGGACAAAAAACTGTACGCCCTGCGCGACGTCACCGGAACGGTGGAGTCGATCCCGCTCATCGCCAGCTCCGTCATGAGCAAGAAAATCGCGGCGGGGGCGGACGCCATCGTGCTGGACGTGAAGGTCGGCTCCGGCGCCTTCATGAAGACGGAGGAGGACGCCATCCGGCTTGCCCGGGCGATGGTGGACATCGGCACCCGGGTCGGGCGGGAGACGGTGGCGGTCATCAGCAGCATGGACCAGCCGCTGGGATACGCCGTCGGCAACGCCCTCGAGGTGGCGGAGGCGATCGCGACCCTGAAGGGGGAAGGACCGGAAGACCTGACGGAACTGTGCCTGTCCCTCGGCGCGCGGATGGTGGTGCTGGGCGGCAAGGCGTCCGGCGTGGCGGAAGCCCGCCGGATGCTGGAAGAAGCCCTTTCCGGCGGTGCGGCCTTCGCCAAGTTCCGGGCGTTCGTGGCCGCCCAGGGAGGCGATCCGGCGGTGGCGGACGATCCGTCGCGCCTGCCGAAGGCCGCGTCGGTCGCGGAAGCGGCCGCGGAGCGCGGCGGGCGGGTGCTGGCCATCGACGCCGAGAAGGTGGGGCTGGCCGCCATGCTGCTCGGCGCCGGCCGCGAGACGAAGGAGAGCGCCATCGACCCCGGCGCGGGCGTCGTGCTGCGCAAGAAGGTCGGCGACGCGGTGTCGCCGGGCGAAACGGTGGCCGAACTGCACATCGGCGCCGGGCGGGAAGGCCGGGCGGCGGAAGCGGTCCAGCTGCTGCGCGAAGCGTTCCGCATCGGGGAGCCGGGAAGCGAAGGCGATGCGGCCGGCAAGCCGCTGATCGTGGCCGTCGTGGACAAAAACGGCGTCACGCGGTGACGCGCCGGGTCGAACGTCTCGGCGAGCACGCCGGTTTCAGCGAGCACGCGGTGGCAGTGCGTCCCGGCAGGCGCACCTGGCAGGCGCGCGGAACCGGGGTGCCGGCCGCCGAAGAAGGCGCCGGACAAGGCGGGCGCCGGTCGGCCTGCGGTGGCGTTGCGCCGGCCCCCGGCGGCGGACCTTGGCCGGAAAGAAAGCGGAAAACGACCGTCGGCCCGCAGCGGGCCGGCGGTTATTTTTCAGAAAATAGTATACTGAAAATTAATTCTTGGTATAAAAATTTTCTTTCAAACTCAAGATCATCGGCATATAATATACTTAATAACGTATCAAAGTATAATTCGATTGAAAGCGAGGGAACCGGATGGCGATCGTGGAAGCGAGCGGCCTGACGAAATGGTACGGCAAGCGCCGGGGCATCGAGGACGTGACCTTTTCCATCGAAGAAGGGGAGATGTTCGGCTTCATCGGACCGAACGGCGCCGGCAAAAGCACGACGATCCGCACCCTGCTCAACCTGATCCGTCCGACGGCGGGAACGGCGACCGTATTCGGCAAAGACATCGTGCGGGATTCCCGCGACATCCGCCGGTTAGTCGGGTATTTGCCGAGCGAAGTGCACTACTACGACGACATGCGGGCGGCGGATCTGCTGCGGTATTCGGCGGGCTTCTACGGCCGGCCCGATGAACGGCGGATGCGGGACCTGGCGGAGCGGCTCGATCTGGACCTGTCGCGGCGGATCGCCGATCTCAGCTTCGGCAACCGGAAGAAAGTCGGCATCATCCAGGCGCTCCTGCACAGGCCCCGCCTGCTCATTCTCGACGAACCGACGGGCGGCCTCGATCCCCTCATGCAGCACGAATTTTTCGATCTGCTCCGGGAAGAGCGGGAGGCGGGGGGCGACGGTGTTTTTCTCCTCCCACATCCTGAGCGAAGTGCAGCGGCTGGTGCCAGCGGGTCGCCATCATCCGGGACGGCCGGCTCGTCCGGGTGGAGTCGGTGAGCGGTCTGCTCAACGCCCGGTACAAGACGGTCACCCTCGCCTTCCCGGCGGGCACCCGGGCCGAACCGGTGCGGCAGGCGGATCTGGCCGGCATCGTCCGGCAGGAGGCAAGCGGCAACGTGCTGACGATGCTGTTTGCCGGCAACATCCGCGATCTGCTGGACTTCGCCCGGCAGTTGCCGATCGCGGACATCCACATCGGGGAGCCGTCGCTGGAGGAAGTGTTCATGCACGAATACGGAACGGACCGGGAAAGGGCGTGAGGCGAATGATTTTCAGGCGGGAATTGCGCGTTGGCGCCAGGGGGCTTGTCATCTGGAGCGCCGCGCTCGGCGGTTTGGTGCTGCTGATGATGAGCGTCTACCCGTCCTTTGCGGAAGACGCCAGGGTCATGGAGGACATGCTGGCGGTGTTTCCCGAACCGCTGCAGAACGTGTTCGGCATGCAGACGCTGAGCCTGGCGTCCTACGCCGGTTTCTACGGCATCGAAGTGCACCTGATCAACACCCTGGCCGGCAGCGTGTACGCGGCGCTGCTCGCGGGAGGCATGCTGGCAAAGGAAGAGAACGACCGCACCGCCGAGTTCCTGCTGTCCAAACCGGTCACCCGCGCGGAAGTGGCGGGACAGAAGATTGGGGCGGTGCTCGTCAATCTGCTTCTGCTGAACGCGGTCATTGCCGCCGTCAGCTTCGCCTGCACGGGGTTTGCGGACGGGCCGGTGGAGACGGACCTGTTGGCCTGGTACGCGCTGGCCTCGCTTCTGCTGCATGTGACCGTCGCGTCCGTCGCCTTCCTGCTGTCGGCGGCGATGCGGCGGAGCCGCAGCATCGTGTCGCTGGCCCTCGGCCTCGTGTTTCTGTCCTACGCCTTGCACGTCGCGGCCGGGTTGTCCGAACAGCTCGGCTTCCTGCGCCGCATCAGCGTCTTTTCGTACACCGACGCGGCGGCCATTGCGGAACGGGGCGGACTGGCAGGCGGCGACGCGCTCGTCATGCTGCTGCTCTCCGTGTTGTGCGTCGCCGGCGCCATCGGGTATTATCGCATCAAGGACATCGCCGGCTGAGACACGGCCGGCTTTTGGCGGGAACGGAACATGAAACCGGAGATGGACATGGACAACGGCGGAAACAGGAGCCAAAACAAGGACACGAACCCAGGCCTGCATCCGGACGCCAGGCCGGACCGGATACCGGAAAGCGACATCGGCGGCCGTGCGGACGGAAATCCGCGCGGCAAACGGGACGCCGCGCCGGGCAGGGCCCCCGGCAGGCGGCCATCCGGCAGGCCGGGCGGCAGAGCGGGAACGAAGGAGCGGATTTTGGGAGCGGCGACGGACCTGTTTTTTGCCCGGGGCGTCATTGGCGTCAGCATGGATGACATCGCCGCCGCCGTGCCCGTGGCCAAAATGACGGTGTACAAGCATTTCGGGACGAAGGAACGGCTGGTCGGCGCCGTGATGGAGCGCTACGTGCGGGAGCAGCACGACATCATGAACCGGAAAATCGAGGAAAGCCCCGACACCCTGTCGGCCCTCGTCTCGATCCTTGATTACCGGAGCCTCCCCGACGTGCCGGAGCGGTTCATCCGCGAGAGCGTGGAGCTGTATCCGCGCATCGTGCAGGACCTGCTCGGCTATTACCGGGCGCACATGCAGGACCAGCTGCGCGATCTGATCGTGCGCGGCCAGGCGGAAGGCGTCATCCGCCGGGAACTGTCCCCCCACATCCTGATGGTGTACATGCAGGGGATCACGGAATTTTTCGCCCGGCCGGACGTGCTGGCCCAATTTCACGACCTGCGGCTTCTTGGCGAGCAATTCCGCACGATGTTCCTGTTCGGCATCGCCGCTCCGGGGGAGCCGCCGGAGAAAACGGCGAAGGAGCCGCCGATGAAGCCGCCGCAAGAGTCGCAGGAGAATACGGCGAAGGAACCGCCAAAGGAGCCGCCGGAGAAATCGGCGAAGGAACCGCCGGCGAAGCGGGATGCCGCGCCGCGCGGCTGAACGCGGACAACCGCACGAAGCGAAAAAGGAATATTTTTCTGCCCTCCCGTCCATACTGGTAAGAGACGGCCAAGCCGGATTCTGATCAGTTGAGGGAGGGCTTTTTTTGGGTTCGCGCACTCGTTTCGGAAAAATCGGCGCCATCGGTCTTGCCTTGACGCTGGCTCTCAGCGCGCCGTCCGGCGCGGCGTTTGCCGGGGCTTCGGACGGACTTGCGCCCCTGGCCGTGAACACGGAACCGGCCGCCGATCCGGACGCCGTGCCGGATCTGGCAAAAAACGCAAAAAGCGCCATTCTGATGGACGCGGATTCGGGCACGATCCTGTACGAGAAAAACGGCCACGAACCGCTGCCGCCGGCTTCCATCACGAAAATCATGACGATGCTCTTGGTGATGGAAGCGCTGGAGCGCGGGGATCTCCAGTGGAACGAGCAGGTGACGGTGAGCGAATACGCGGCCTCCATGGGCGGTTCGCAAATCTTCCTCGAAGCCGGCGAAAAGATGACGGTGGAAGACCTGATGAAAGGCGTCGCCATGGCGTCGGCCAATGACGCCTCGGTGGCGCTGGCGGAACGGATCGCGGGCAGCGAGGAACTGTTCGTGAAAAAAATGAACGAGCGGGCCCGCGAGCTGGGCATGAAAAACACGCGCTTTGCCAACTCCAACGGCCTGCCGGCTCCGGACCACTACACGTCGGCCCACGACATCGCCATCATGAGCCGGGAGCTGCTCAAGCACGAAGACATCACCAAATACACGGGCAAGTACCAGGATTGGCTGCGCAATGACACGGACCATCCGTTCTGGCTCGTCAACACGAACAAGCTGGTGCGGTTTTACGAAGGGGCCGACGGGCTGAAAACCGGCTACACGAGCGAAGCGAAGTTTTGCCTGAGCGCGACGGCCAAACGGGGCGACTTCCGCGTCATCGCCGTGGTGCTCGGGGAACCTGATACGAAAACGCGCAACGCCGAAGTGGCGGCCATGTTCAACTACGCCTTCTCCCGGTTCACGAGCCTGAAACTGTACGAACCCGGCGACAAGCTGGGCACGGTGAAGGTGGACAAGGGGAAGGAGGACCTGCTGGAACTGGTGGCCAAGCGGCGGTACAGCGTCCTTTTGAAGAAGGGAACCGACCCGGGCAAGATCCGCCACGAACTGGTGCTGAAAGGGGACCTGAAAGCGCCCATCGCCGCCGGACAGGTGATCGGCACGCTGGCCGTGTACAACGGGGACGAGAAAATCGCCGAGTTTCCGGTGGAATCGCCCGCAGCCATCGGGAAGGCCGGGTTCTGGACGCTGCTGAAGCGCGCCGCGGGCAAAATGCTGTTCCTCGATTGAGGCGAAAAAAGGCGAGCTCCTTCTAGTTTTGTCGCAGGGAAGGATTATGGAAGAATTCCGTAGAATGGGTGAAAAGGCAATAGCAGCCAAACACGCCATTCACGGATCCGGGAGCAAGCGGGAGAGGGGAAGGTGACATGCATTGGGTTTCCAGATCGAGCTGGAACAGCATCGGAAAGCGCTGATCGTCCGCCTGAAGGGGGAGCTGGACCACCATACGGCGGACTTGCTGAAAGCACGCATGGAAGATGCCATCGAAAGGGAAGGAACGAAGAACGTGGTGCTGAGCCTGAAGGAACTGTCCTTCATGGACAGTTCCGGGCTCGGCGTCATTCTCGGACGGTACAGGCAGATCGCCGCCAGGGGCGGCCGGATGGTCGTCTGCGACGTGGCGCCGCACCTGGTCCGGTTGTTCGAAATGAGCGGGCTGTTCAAAATCATCACGATGGCCCCGAGCGAGCAGGCGGCGCTGGCCGGACTGGAGGTGGCGCTGTGAGCTCCGTGTTCCGCAACGCCATGTCGCTGCAGTTTCCGAGCCTGTCGGAAAACGAATCGTTCGCCCGGGTGGCGGTGGCGGCCTTCGTGTCGCAGCTGGACCCGACCCTGGACGAACTGATGGACATCAAGACGGTCGTCTCCGAAGCGGTGACCAACGCGATCATCCACGGCTATGAAGGGCGCACGGACGGCATCATCACCGTCCGGGCGGAAATCGAGGGCGAAACGGTCCGCATCGAAGTGGAAGACCACGGCAAGGGGATCGAAGACATCGAACAGGCGCGCCAGCCGCTCTATACGTCCAGGCCGGAGCTGGAGCGTTCCGGCATGGGCTTCACCATCATCGAAAACTTCATGGATGAGACGGAAATCGTCTCCGCGCCGGGCAAAGGCACCCTGATCCGCATGGCCAAGCGCATCGAGTCCAGAAGAAAGCAGGCCTTATTCAATTGATTCATGGTTGGCAATTTCGGATGGCGATGCCGCGCGAGTTCCTTCGGATAGGGGATGAGCCATGGATGCGGATTTGAACGACCTGTCCCGCCGGCATTTGGACGACGCGGAAGTGAGGCGCCTGATCGCCCTCAGCCAGGCGGGGGATCCGGTGGCGCGGGACACCCTGGTCAGCTGCAACATCCGGCTGGTCTGGTCGGTCGTGCAGCGGTTCTTGAGCCGCGGCCATGACCCGGAAGACCTGTTCCAGATCGGCTGCATCGGCCTGCTCAAAGCGGTGGACAAATTCGACCTGCAGTACGACGTCAAGTTTTCCACCTATGCGGTGCCGATGATCATCGGCGAAATCCAGCGCTTTCTGCGGGACGACGGGTCCGTCAAGGTGAGCCGGTCCGTCAAGGAGCTGGCCAACAAAGTGCGCAAGGTGAGCGACGAGCTGTCCAAAACCCTCGGCCGCCTGCCGACGGTCCGCGAGGTGGCGGAAGCGCTGGGGGTGTCGCCGGAAGACATCATCACGGCCCAGGAAGCGGGCAAACCGCCGTCTTCCATCCACGAGACGGTGTACGAAAACGAAGGCGACCCGATCACCCTCATGGACCAGATCGCCGACGAATCCGGCGAACAGTGGTTCGACCGGCTGGCGCTGAGCGAGGCAATCGAATCGCTGGGCGAACGGGAGCGGCTCATCGTGTACCTGCGCTACTACCGCGACCAGACCCAGTCGGAGGTGGCAAGCCGGCTCGGCATTTCCCAGGTGCAGGTGTCCCGGCTGGAGAAGAAAATTCTGCAGACGATCAAAAACCAGATCGCGCAATAGCGATCTGGTTTTTTGGCAGTCGCCGTTTTCGGCCTGGAGCGGTTTGTCACCGGGTGGCGATCAGCTGGCCGAAGCCGGCGCTTTTCGTCACGATCACTTGCCGGCCGCTGATGGTGCCCGAAACGTCCACCTGTTCCACGGTGCCGCGGTTCGTGCCGGCGAGGAGGCCGCCGATGGAGTAGCTGTAGATATCCGCGTTTGCCAATCGGAGCCGCTTGACGGTTCCGCCCGCTTCGATCGTTCTGAACAGGCCGGTGTACCCTTTCAGATTGAAGATGGTGCGGCCTTTCCCGTCCAGATGGCCCGAGAAGGCATCCACCGGCGTTTCCCAGAGGAGACCCGACATGTCGAGATCGGCGCGAAGTTCAAAGTGGGCGTCCGGATGTTCGCGGAGAAGGGCCAGATCGTCCGGCGTGCAGATCAGGTACGGATGCTTGGCGGAACCGTCCTGGCGGGGGGCGGAGCAGGCGCTTTTGCCCGGTTTGCCATGCGGCGGATGCTTGGCGAGGGCGGGCTGGACCAGGGCGAAGCAGAGGCACAGGACGGCCAGGAAAACAACGGGAACCCGTCTTTTCATTGATCTTCACTCCTTTCCAAGTCTATTTCAGTTTCATTATTGATACAAAATGTAACATTCTTCAAGCAAAAAAATTCAACATTTACAGGGCGTATGGCCGGATGGCGGAAAATGAACGTACCGCAAGCGGCGCATATTAAGATCAGGCGCCGAGCCTTCAAGCGAACGGCGGAAGGAGTGCGACAGATGGCCTCATCACCGATTCCCGCTTCGCTCGAACGGGTGAAGGAGAAACTGCGGGAGAAAGCCGGCCTCGGATCGAGCTTCGACCTGATCGCCAAGCCGATGGAAGCCGGCAACCGGCGGCTGCTCTTTTTTTATATATCCGGGTTCGTGAAAGACGACGTCATGACGGAGGTGATGGCGCGGCTTTCCTTTGTGCGGCGGGGGGAGCTGGGTGCGGACCCCGTCGGGGAATTGCTGGCGGGCTATGTGCCCCACATGCAGGTGAAGGAGACGGACGATTTCGACGAAGCGGTCGATTACGTCTATTCCGGCGGTTCCGCCATCTTCGTCGAGGGGGAGACCCGCGCGGTGCTGGCGGACATCAAAACGATCCCGATGCGCGGCGTCGAGGAGCCGGATCTGGAGCGGGTCGTGCGCGGATCGCGGGACGGGTTCACGGAAGTGCTGCAGACGAACGTCACGCTGCTCCGGCGGCGGATCCGCGATCCGAACCTGTGCCTGGAGATCAGCAAGATCGGCCTGCGCTCGCAAACGGAGGTCTGCCTCGCCTACATCCGGGACATCGCCGACGATGCGCTCGTCAAGTCCATCAAGGCCAAGCTGGCGGGGGTGAACCGGCACATCGACGGGCTGACGCTGGCGGACAAGCAGCTGGAGGAGCTGCTGATCGGCAAGGGATGGAATCCGTATCCGATGGTGCGGTATTCGGAACGGCCCGACGTGGTGGCGACGCATCTGCTGGAAGGCCATGCGGTGCTTTTTGTGGACACGTCGCCGAGCGTGATGATTTTGCCGACGACGTTTTTCCACCTGCTGCAGCATGCCGAGGAATACCGGCAGACGCCGTTCATCGGAAGCTACGTGCGGTGGGTGCGGTACGTCGGGGTGCTGGCGTCGATTTTCCTGCTGCCCCTTTGGTTCCTGCTCGTGATCGAGCCGGAGCTGAAGCCGGACGGGCTGGATTTTCTCGGCCCGGAGAAGAAGGCGCATCTGCCGCTTCTGGTGCAGTTTTTTCTCGCGGAAGTCGGCATCGACCTGATGCGGCTGGCGGCCGTGCACACCCCGACGCCGCTGGCGACGGCGATGGGTCTCGTGGCGGCGATCCTGATCGGCGACGTGGCGGTGAAGACCGGCTTTTTCGTCAACGAGGTGATCATGTACATCGCCGTGGCCGCCGTCGGCATGTTCGCCACGCCGAACTACGAGCTCAGCATGGCCAACCGGATCACGCGGCTTCTCCTGCTGGCGCTGACGGCCCTGTTCAAGGTGTCGGGTTTCGTGGCGGGAACGACGCTGGTGCTGCTCGTGCTGGTCATGCAGCGGTCGTACAACACGCCGTACATGTGGCCGTTCATTCCGTTCAACGCCAAAGCCCTCGGCACGATGCTGGTCCGCCGGCCGTTCGGGGCGGTGGTGCGGCGGCCGAGCATCAACAAGCCGAAGGACAGCGTCCGCAAGGACATGCGGAGGCGATGGTGACGGGCGGCGGCACGCAAGCGGCCGCGGTTGCCGTCCGGCGCCGGAGACGCGGCCGCTATTTCAGCGACGACGGGTTTTTTCCGGTGTGCCGGCGGAATTGGCGGCTGAAAAAATACACGTCCCGGTAGCCGAGGGCGTCGGCCACTTCGGATACGTTCATGCCGCCGTAGCGGAGCAGGTAGGCCGCCCGCTCCAGCCGGGTGCGCACGGTGAACGCCTGCACCGGCTCCCCGATGACCGCGGCGAACATGCGGGAGAAATATTTCGGCGACAGGCCCGCCCGGGCGGCGAGGCCGGCGACGGTGAACCGCTCGGCGGGGTGCTCGCGGATGTAGTTGGCGACCTCCAGCACGGCGTCCCGGACGGATTGCGTCACGCCGCGCCGCTCCTCCGGCTCCGGCCGGTCGCTCCTCAGCAGCAGGATCATCATCTGCTTCAGCAGAAGACGGGCTTCCGCCTCCGCGCCGAAGGCCGGCGACAGGCGCAGGCGCACGTAGCGGGCGAGCAGCGCTTCCAGATCGAGGGGATCCGCGAGAATCCGGCTGCGGTCCGGCACGCGGGCGGGCGTCCGGCTGACGTTGAAGTGGATGTAGGTGAGGGTGAGCGGCTTTTTCGGATCGTGCACGGCGCCCGGCCGGTCCCCCGGCCGGAACAGCAGGCAGCTGCCCCGCCGCACCGGAATCGTCTCGCCGCCGACGGTCACCGCGCCTTCCCCGTCCCATACATAGAACAGGTCGTAGTTTTCGAACGGCTTTTCCCGCGGCCGCCACACCCAGCCGGGTTCGCAGCGGATTTTGGCGAAAAAGTTGGTCTGCATGTAGGCGTCGTCCGGCAGCCGGTCCATCGCGGTTCCTCCTTTTTCCGTTTTTCGCGCCCCGCATTTTGGGCAGGTTGCGCCCGATCCTTTTATACCAAAAGTGCAAAGAAAAGCATGAACGGTCCATTCCCCACCTTCCATCTTACCGCTATAAATGAAAGAAGCACAATCCGCATCCGGCACCCGGAATGCCGGGCTTCGGGGCAGAACCCGCAAGGCGGGAACGCGCTTGTCAAGCCGTCGGCTGTTGTGTTAAGGTAAAGCGGCAAAGGGAGGAATGGACGGATGCATCTCCACGGGACAAGCAGAATCAACGAAAAGGGACATCTCGAAATCGGCGGCGTCGACACGGTGGAACTGGCCAAAGCGTACGGCACGCCCCTCTACGTCATGGATGAAGCGCTGATGCGGCAGCGGGCGCGGGCGTACGTCGACGCGTTCCGCAAAACCGGGCTGAAATTCCAGGTCGCCTATGCCAGCAAGGCGTTCTGCACGATGGCGATGTGCCGGCTGGCGGAGCAGGAAGGGCTGTCGCTCGACGTCGTGTCCGACGGGGAACTGCATACGGCGCTTGCGGCCGGCTTTCCGGCGGAGCGGATCCATTTCCACGGCAACAACAAAACGCCGCTTGAAATCGAAATGGGCATCGACGCCGGCATCGGCTGCTTCGTGGCGGACAATTTCACGGAACTTCGGCTTTTGAACGAGATCGCCGGGGCGAAGGGGAAGAAGGTGGACATCCTGCTGCGCGTCACCCCGGGCGTCGAGGCGCACACCCACGAGTTCATCTCGACGGGGCAGACCGATTCGAAGTTCGGCTTCGACATCGGCACCGGCCAGGCGAAACGGGCGGCGGCGATGGCCAAAGACATGCCGAATCTTATACTGCGCGGCCTGCACGCCCATATCGGGTCGCAGATCTTCGAGACGGAAGGGTATCGTCTCACGATCGAGCGGCTGGCGCGGTTCGCGGCGGAGGCGCGGCGCGAGCTGGGCGTCGAGTTCGCCGTGCTCAACACGGGCGGCGGTTTCGGCATCCGCTATGTGGAAGGCGATCGGCCGCTGCCGCCGGAAACGTTCGTGCAGGCGATTGCCGGCGCGGTGAAGAGCGAATTCGCGAAGGCCGGCTGCCCGGTTCCGGAGGTGTGGATCGAACCGGGCCGCAGCATCGTGGGCGACGCGGGGACGACCCTGTACACGATCGGCTCCCAGAAGGAGATTCCCGGCGTGCGCAAGTACGTGGCGGTGGACGGCGGCATGTCCGACAACATCCGGCCCGCCCTGTACGACGCGAAATACGAGGCGATTTTGGCCAACCGGGCGAACGAGGCGCCGGCGGAAGTCGTGTCGATCGCGGGGAAAGCGTGCGAATCCGGCGACATGCTGATCTGGGACCTGCCGCTGCCCAAGGTCGAGACCGGCGACATCCTCGCCGTGTTCTGCACGGGCGCCTACAACTATTCGATGGCCAGCAACTACAACCGGATCCGCCGCCCCGCGGTGGTGTTCGTGATGGACGGCCGGGCCGATCTCGTCGTGCGGCGCGAGTCCCACGAGGATTTGACGCGGAACGACCTCATTCCGGAGCGGCTGCGGAAGTAGCCGATGGGGAGGTTCGCGCCCGTCCGGATTGGCATTTTGTATGAAATTTCGAACAGAAAGGCCCGGGCTGCCCTGGATTTATGCGTTTTGGATGAAAATCCAAACAAAATGGCCGGTCCGCGCGTCGAAACGGGGCGTTTTGTATGAAAAAGCATACAAAACGCCTTTTTTCGCCCGTTTTTCCGGCTTTTTGCACGAAAAATCACACAAAACGGGTTCGGCGCGGCCACGGCGCTTCCACGGCACTTCCCCCGTCGCTTTTCCGTCGCTTCCCCGGCACTTCCCCGACGCATTCCCGGCTTCCAGCCCGCGGCACCGGCCGGCCGCCAGGCATGCGGCACGAGTCCTTCCGGACCGCTTGCCGCCGGTCTTGCCGTGGCGCCGGCCGGCACGTATGCAGGGCGCGCCCCGCCGGGCGGCCTGTTGCCGGTTTGCCACGCCCGGCCCTGTTCGGGTACAATGGAATCCATTGAACCGGAAAAAGGGGTGCGGCCGAATGGCGAAGCAGGCGAAAATCACGATGGAAAACGGCGCGGAGATCGTCATCGACCTATTTGAAAAAGACGCGCCGAACACGGTGGCCAACTTCGAAAAGCTGGCGAATGAAGGGTTCTACGACGGGCTGGTGTTCCACCGCGTCATCCCCGGGTTCGTGGCCCAGGGCGGCTGTCCGTACGGGACCGGCACCGGCGGGCCGGGGTACACGATCAAATGCGAAATCAACCCGAACAGGCACGAGCGGGGATCGGTGGCGATGGCCCATGCCGGGCGCGACACCGGCGGCAGCCAGTTTTACATCTGCTACGAGCCGCAGCCCCACCTGGACGGGCACCATACGGTGTTCGGCAAGGTGATCCGGGGAATGGAGCACGTGGACGCGTTCCGCGGCCGGGACCGGATGGCGAAGGTGGAAGTGTACGACGTGTGACGCTTGTCATAGTTGCGGCGCGGAAAAAGGGCGATTCTTGGAGCAAGAAGCCCGCACACAAGCCCATCTTCCGCGGATGGCGGCCTTCCGGAAGACGGCGGGCATCGGTTTACATCCGCTTTGGCCTTTTTGTATAATGGGCTACAGGATTCGCATCCATATCGATGACGGCAATTCCTTTCGGGGCGGGGTGAAAGTCCCCACCGGCGGTGATGGGACCGGCCAGGCGGCCGGCACCCTCAGTCCGTGACCCGGACGCCAACTCCAGGAGCGAGCGGCGGACGGTGGATCCGGTGAAAGTCCGGAACCGACAGTGACAGTCTGGATGGGAGAAAGGAACGCCGGAAACGCGTTTTGCGCTTTGGTCGGACATGTTCTTTTTTTCACGAAAATCGGCCGGCGCGGTTTCGCGGTTCGCCTGTTGTTGCCGACTGCGCGTTCCCGCGGCGGGTTGCCGATGATTGGAGCGTGCGGCGGTGCGGATGCCGCGAATGGCGCCCGGCACCGTGCCGCGGCGACGGTCTTTGGACGCGGTGCAGGTGCGGGGCTCCCGGACGACCGCGGCGCCGGACATGCCGAGGACATGCCGACTGTCTACCGCACGCCCGACCGGCGCAAACGGTTTTCCGTCCGACCCCCTGACCTCGCCCCCGGCAAATTGCCGGCGGGCATTTTTTGTGAAAGAGGGAAACGCTCGATGCATCTGCCAACGTTGAACGACGAATTTTACATGCGCCTGGCGCTGCAGCTGGCGGCGGGAACGGCGGGGCAGACGGGCCTCAATCCGGCGGTCGGCTGCGTGGTGGTCAAGGACGGCCGCATCGTCGGCACGGGCGCCCATCTGAAGCGGGGCGAAGCCCACGCGGAAGTGCACGCGCTGGACATGGCCGGCGCGGAAGCGGAAGGGGCGACCGTGTACGTGACGCTGGAGCCGTGCAGCCACCACGGCAAGACGCCGCCCTGCGCCGACCGGCTCATCCGGGAGAAGGTGGCGCGGGTCGTCGTCGCCGCCGTCGACCCGAACCCGCAGGTGGCCGGACGCGGCATCGCCCGCCTGCGGGAAGCGGGCATCGCGGTGGGGCAGGGGCTTCTGGCGGAGGAAGCCCGCCGGCTCAACGAAGCGTTCGAGAAGCGGATCACCACCGGCATGCCCTTCGTCACGCTGAAGGCCGCCTGCACGCTGGACGGCAAACTGGCGACCAAAACCGGCGACAGCAAATGGATTTCGAACGAAGCGGCGCGCGAACGGGTGCACGCGATGCGGCACCGCCACCAGGCGGTCATGGTCGGCATCGGCACGGTGCTTGCGGACGATCCGCAGCTGACGGCGCGCCTCCCGGTGCCGGCGCTGCAGCCGGCCCGGGTGGTGGTGGATGCCGGGCTCCGCACGCCGACCGACGCGCGGCTTCTCGACGACGCCGGGGAGGTGCCGGTGCTGATCTTCGCGTCGGAGGAAGCGTCCCCGGAGAAGGAAGCGGCGCTGGCGGCGAAAGGCGCCCGCGTCATCCGCGCCGGCACGGGCGGCAAGGTGGATCTTCCCCTCATGATGCGCAAACTGGCGGAGCTGGAGATCGGCTCCGTGCTGCTGGAGGGCGGCGGCCGGCTGAACGGCGCCATGCTGGAGGCGGGACTGGTGGACAAAGTCGTGCTGTTCCTGGCGCCCCTTGTGGTCGGCTCCAGGGAGGCGACGCCCGTCTTCGACTTTCCCGGCGTCGAACGGATTGCCGAGGCGTACCGGCTGGAGCGGGTCGAGGCGGAAGTGATCGGCGACAACATCTGCATCACCGGCTACCCGGTGAAGCGGACTTGACGAAACGCGGGCCAAAGGAGGGAGAGCAGCCATGTTCACCGGCATCATCGAAGAGATGGGCATCCTGCGCCGCGCGACTTCAAGCGGTTTGGCGATGGAGCTGACCATCGAGGCGTCGAAGGTGCTTGAAGACATCCGCATCGGCGACAGCATCGCCGTCAACGGCGTCTGCCTGACGGTCGTCCGGTACGACGCCCGGACGTTCACGGCGGACGTCATGCCGGAGACGTACCGGATGACGACGCTCAGGGAACTCAAGCCCGGCAGCAAAGTGAACCTGGAGCGGGCGATGGCGGCCGGCGGCCGGTACGGCGGGCACATCGTGCAGGGTCACGTCGACGGCACCGGCGTCGTCCGGTTGCGCGTGAAGGAGCACAACGCGGTGGTGTTCACGATCGAGCCGGACGATCCCCGGCAGCTGAAATACATCGTGCCGCGGGGGTCCATCGCCGTCGACGGCATCAGCCTGACCGTCGTCCGCGCCGACGACCGCACGTTCACCGTCTCCATCATCCCCCACACGCTGGCGGAAACGGTGCTCGCGTTCCGGAATCCGGGCGACCGGGTCAACCTGGAGACGGACATTCTGGGACGGTACATCGAGCGGCTTCTGCGGTACGGGCTGGACGGAACCGGCGGCCGCGGCGATCCGGATCGCGGCGGGCCGGGCGCGGAGCGGGAACCGGCGGGCCTGACGGAAGCCTTTTTGAAAGAACACGGGTTCTGGTGAGAAAACCGGGCGCATTGCCCATAAGGGGAAGGATGGGACATGGAAGAAATCAAACTGGATTCCATCGAAGAGGCCATCTACGACCTGATGCTCGGCAAGATCATCATCGTGGTGGACGATGAAAACCGGGAGAACGAAGGCGATTTCGTGGCCCTGGCGGAGAAGGCGACGCCGGAGGTGATCAATTTCATGATCACCGAAGGGCGCGGGCTCGTCTGCGCGCCGATCACGGAGGAGCGGGCGCAGGAACTGGACTTGCCGCCGATGGTGTCGCATAATACGGATTATCACGGCACCAATTTCACCGTGTCGGTGGACCACGTCGACACGACGACGGGCATTTCCGCCCACGAGCGGTCGATCACCGTCCGTTCGCTGATCAATCCCGGCACGAAGCCGTCGGATTTGCGCCGGCCGGGGCACATCTTTCCCCTGATCGCCAAGAAAGGCGGCGTCCTGCGGCGGGCCGGCCATACGGAAGCGGCCGTCGATCTCGCCCGCATGTGCGGGTCCGCGCCGGCGGCGGTCATTTGCGAAGTGATCAAGGAAGACGGCACGATGGCCCGGCTGCCCGACCTGGCGGAAATCGCCCGGAAGCATGACCTGAAGCTCATTTCCATCAAGGACCTGATCCAGTACCGCAACGAGAAGGAAAAGCTCGTCGAGCGGGTGGTGGAAACCCGGCTGCCGACGGATTTCGGCACGTTCATGGTGTACGGCTACACGAACCTGGTGGACGACAAGGAGCACGTGGCGCTGGTGAAGGGCAAGATCGATCCGGAAGTGCCGACGCTGGTGCGGGTGCACTCCGAATGCCTGACCGGCGACGTGTTCCACTCCCACCGGTGCGACTGCGGTCCGCAGCTCGAGGCGGCCCTGCGGCAAATCGACGAAGCGGGCACCGGCGTTCTCGTCTACCTGCGGCAGGAAGGCCGCGGCATCGGCCTCATCAACAAATTGAAGGCGTACAGGCTGCAGGAGCAGGGATTGGATACGGTGGAGGCGAATGTTCAATTGGGGTTTCCCCCGGATCTGCGGGATTACGGCATCGGCGCCCAGATCCTGAAGGACATCGGGGTGCGGAAAATCCGCCTGCTCACCAACAATCCCCGCAAAATCGTGGCGCTGGACGGCTACGGCATCGAAGTGGTCGAGCGGGTGCCGCTGCAGGTGGAGTACAACAAGGACAACGTCAAGTACATGCGCACGAAGAAGGAAAAGATGGGCCACCTGCTCAATCTGCCGCGGGAGCGCAGGTAACGAAAACCGTCGAACAACTGACAAATCAACCGACAACCATCCATCAACCAACCAACAACCATCAGGCAATCCGGCCAAAACGAAACGGGAGGGACCCCAGCATGGCTTGCAAACAATACGAAGGCAAACTGGTATCCGAGAAGGCGCGCTACGGCATCGTGGTCGGGCGGTTCAACGAATTCATCTCCGGCAAGCTGCTTTCCGGCGCGCTGGACGGCCTGAAGCGGCACGGCGCCGCCGAAGAAGACATCGAAGTGGCGTGGGTGCCGGGATCGTTCGAAATTCCGCTCGCCGCCCAGAAAATGGCGGAGTCCGGCAAATATGACGCGGTGCTGGCGCTCGGGGCGGTCATCCGCGGGTCGACGCCGCATTTCGACTATGTGGCCGCGGAGGTGGCCAAGGGCGTCGCCCAGGTGTCGCTGAAAACCGGCATCCCCGTCATTTTCGGCGTGCTGACGACGGATACGATCGAACAGGCGGTGGAACGCGCGGGCACGAAAGCCGGCAACAAAGGCTACGACGCCGCCGTGACGGCCATCGAAATGGTGAACCTGTTCCGGCAGTTCAAGGCCTGATTGTCCACCGACGCCATCACGTGAGGACGGGCGACGCCGATGGGAATCGCGTACAAGCTGGAAGTGTTCGAGGGACCCCTCGATCTTCTGCTTCATCTGATCGAAAAAAAACGAAAATCGACATCTACAACATCCCGATCAGCGAAATCACGGATCAGTACATGCAGTATCTGCAGACGATGCAGGAGCTGGAGCTGGAAGTGACGAGCGAATTTCTCGTCATGGCCGCGACGCTCTTGTCCATCAAGAGCAGGATGCTGCTGCCGAAGCCGCCCGTCGTCGATGCGGAGGGGTTTGCGGAGGAAGAGGAAGCCGACCCGCGGATGGAACTGGTCCAGAAGCTGCTCGAGTACCGCAAGTACAAGGATATCGCCGAGCATTTGAGGGAGAAGGAGATCGACCGCAGCCTCATCTACATGCGCGAGGCCGACGATCTGGCGGAGTACGCGGGGAAGGTGCTGGTCAATCCGCTGGAGGGCATCCACCTGAGCGATCTGGCGATGGCCTTCCAGCGGGTGCTGCAGCGGTCGGCGCGCCGCCACCGGGTCGCCCGCATCCACCGGGACACGATTTCCGTCAAGGAGCGGATGGTGCAGCTGGTGGACCTTCTTGCGGAAAACGGCGGGCAAATGCTGTTTTCCCGGCTGGTCGACGACGCCGCCGACCGGGAAATGATCATCGTGACGTTCCTGGCGTTGCTCGAACTGGTCAAGATGCGCAGGGTGACATGCTACCAATACGGGCTTTTTGACGAAATCGTGATCCGCATGCGGGAGGAGGGGCCGGCCGTTGACGACGTCGTCGTTGAAACCGATTATTGAGGGACTTTTGCTGGTGGCCGGCGACGAAGGCCTCAGCGACCGGCAGCTGGCGGACATTCTGGAGCAGGACGTCGGCGCGGTCAAGCGGGCGGTCGCCGAGCTGAAGGAGGAATACCGCGAGAGCGGCCGGGGCTTCCAGATCGTGGAGACGGCGGGGGCGTACCACCTGGCCACGCTCCCGGAACACGCCGTCTACCTGGAGCGGATGGCGGCGTCCCCGACGCGGGCGGGCCTGTCCCAGGCGGCCCTCGAAACGCTGGCGATCATCGTCTACAGGCAGCCGATCACCCGGATCGAAATCGAGGAAATCCGCGGCGTCAAATCCGATCGGGCGATCCAGACGCTGGTGACGAAAGGGCTCATCACGGAAGTGGGCCGGGCGGACGCCATCGGCCGGCCGATCCTGTACGGCACGACGAAACAGTTTCTGGACTACTTCGGCCTCAATTCGCTGGCCGACTTGCCGGATCCGTCTTCCTTCGAAACGGAATTCGACCTGGAGGAAGAAACCCGTCTCCTGTTCGACCGGCTGGAAGGCCGCCAACTGACCATCGACGATTTGGCGTGACGCCTGTTTGGCATGATGAGGTTTTGCGTGACACCGGATTGGCATGACGCGGGTTTGGCAAGATGCCGATCAGGTGGACGTTTTTGCCATTCTTGTGAATGTTTTCATCACCGGCTGGAAACGATATACTTCCGACAGGATCCCTGTTCGGAAGTTTTTCTTTTTTTGCGGCGGAGGTAGGTTTCGGCGGCGGAGGACGTTCGGCATGGGGCTTTCGGCGATGGTTTGGCTTTCGGCCGGCGCGGCCGCCGTCTGCCTGTTGGCGGCGCTCCTGGCCAGCGACATACAGATCGAGGCTTCCCTGAAGCGAAAACAGAACGATGACACGGTCCGCATCCGCGTGACGGCGTTGTTCGGCCTGGTGCGGCGGCAGAAGGTGATGCGCGTGTTGCCCATGGGAGACGGCGCGGGACCCGTCAAGCCGTTTCTCGCCTTCACCAAAACGATCCGGAAACTCGGGCCGTGGGTGACGGAAACGGCGCTTCGCGTGCGCTGCGAGGAGTTCGTCTGGGTCACCCGCATCGGCCTCGGGGACGCGGCGTCGTCAGCCATCGCGGCGGGTGCGGTGTGGAGCGTCAAGTCGCCGCTGGTCGGCGTGTTCGCCCGGCTCGTCCGCATGCAGGCCATGCCGCGGCTGGCCGTCCTGCCGCTGTTCAATGAAACGCGCTTCGAGACGGATCTGCACGGGCGCTTTTCGATCCGGACGGCGTCCGCCCTGGCGGCGGTTTTTCGTCTCGTTGTGCACATCGTCCGAAGCCGCGGCGGCGTGCGCCGGTGGTGGAAAGCGCGGCAGAACGCGAAGCGGGATGCGCAGCGGGAAACGCAGCAGGATCCGAAGCGGGACGGGCGGCGGGACACAGAGCGGGATGCCAAGCGGGATGATCCGCGCGAAACGCGCCGGAACACGCGGCGAAACCTGCAGCAAGACGCGAAGCGGAACGCCTGAATGAGAGCGGATGGGCCGGAAGCGGTCAAAAAGCGCCCATTTTTCGGGGATATGCGGACAAATGGTCCTCATCCCGGATGTCCTGCCACATAAAAACATGCCGCCCGGTTACACTATAACCGCGTCAATCGCGCCATACGCATTATCGACGGAGGAGGCGGCATTCGATGGCAAACCATCCGATCCAGGGACTCATGCAAACCGCCATGGAAAACATCCGGGACATGGTGGATGTCAATACGATCGTCGGCGATCCGGTGGAAACGCCCGACGGCGCCAACGTGATCGTGCCGATATCCAGGGTATCCTTCGGCTTCGTGGCGGCCGGCAGCGAATTCCATGTGGCGGAAAACGGGGGAACGGGCGGCAACGGCCGCGCGGGCGGCTCGGACCCGCGGGCGCAGGGTTATCAGGGTTCGGGCGGCCAGGATCATGCGTTTCCTTTCGGCGGGGGCAGCGGCGGCGGCGTGTCGATCACCCCGATCGCGTTCCTCGTCGTGGGCAGCCACGGCATCAAGGTCATTCCGCTGGACAACGACACGCATCTCTTCGAGAAAATGATCGACCTCGCGCCCCAGGTGGTGGACAAAATCCAGCAAATGCTGGGCAAGAAAAACGGCGGCGCCACCGGACCGGACACGTCGAATCCCACCGGCGTCCAGCCGGTCAACGTGACGATCCGGCAATAGAAAAGACGCTTCCGGCCGATGGCGCGCTCCGCCAGCCGGTCCGGAAGCGTTTTTTGCCTGAGAAGAACGCCGTTTACCCGAACAGTTCCTGCAGCATCCGTTCCCGGTTGTTCACAAACTGTTTCATGATCACGAAATGATCCGTTTCCTCGAGGGCGCACCGCCTGATGCCGTCCCGCGTGAGCTCGTAGATGACGGCGTCGGGGTAGGCCATGATGATCGGCGAGTGGGTGGCGATGATGAACTGCGAGTCCGCCTGCACCAGCTCGTGGATGCGGGAAAGCATGGCGAGCTGGCGAAAAAGGGGACAGCGCCGCCTCCGGCTCGTCGAGCACGTACAGGCCGCGCCCGCCGAACCGGTGCAGGAAAGCGGCAAAGAACGACTCCCCGTGGGATTGCTCATGCAGCGACTTGCCGCCGTAGGAATCCCGGACCCGCGGACCGGGGCTGAACTCGCTGTCCAGCTTTTCGATTTCGGTGGCCAGGTTGTAGAAGCTTTCGGCGCGGAGGAAAAACCCGTCCCGCGGCCGTCGCGCGCCCCGGATGAGGCGGATGTTTTCATGCAGATCGGAATGGGTCGGGTTGGTCGAAAAGTTGAAATTGACGGTGCCGCCCTCCGGGTTGAACCCCCATGCGACCGCGATCGCCTCGATGAGCGTCGATTTGCCCATGCCGTTCTCGCCGATGAAATACGTCACTTTCGGGTGCAGTTCAAGCTCGTGCAGATGCCGCACGACGGGCAGGTTGTACGGATACCGGTCGAAGCTGCCGATCCGGTCCCGTTCCAGCCGGATTTGGCGCAGATAGCCCGTTTCCCCGATCATGGCCGGCGTTTCCCCTTCCCTCATCCGTTCATGGACGACTTCAGGACATCATCAAGAACGTCTGGCGAAGGCGTTTCAGCGGACGCCTTCGCCGGCGCCCAATCGGACTGCATCGCCCGCATCACCGGACTTCCGCGCCATCCCGCACTTCTTCGCCATCCCGGACGTCTTCCCGAACGAGACCGGCGGCGCCGTCCAGCAAACGGCTGGGCGCGCCAAGGGAGAACAGGCGGAGCCGGTGCATCGCCCGGGTGCAGGCGGTGTAGAGCAGCCGCCTCAGGCATTCGTCGCCGTACGCCCGGTCGGAGGCGTCATACACGATGACGGCGTCGAACTCGATGCCCTTGGCGAGGGCGACCGGAATGACGACGACGCCTTTTTCGTATTCAAAAGAGCCGGTGGTGATCCGTTTGAGACCGTCGATCCGCCCGGCCAGCTCGCCAAAGACGGCGGCGCTTTCCGCCATCGTCTTGCAGATGACGGCAATGGACTCGAACCCTTCCGCCTTCCATGCGGAGACCGTTTCGGCGATGCGGCGGTGCAGGTCGTCCCGGTCGCGCGCCACGGTCAACACCGGCACGTCGCCGTCCCGCTCGAACGGTTCGATCGCATCCCCGCCCGGCACCAGGCTGCGCGTGAACTCCACGATCTGCCGCGTGGAGCGGTAGCTGCGGCTGAAATGAAACACCGCTGTTTCATCCGGACCGTACAGGCCTTCCAGCGGATTGAAGTTTTCCGCGTCGGCGGCGTGGGCGAAGATGGCCTGGTTGAAATCGCCGAGCACCGTCATGCTGGCGGCCGGGAACAGCCGCTTCAGAAACTCGAACTGGAACGGGGAGTAGTCCTGCGCTTCGTCCACCAGCACGTGGCGGATCGAGGTGTTGCTGCGGAATCCCCCGATCATCTCCTGCAGCAGCAAATACGGCGTGGCATCTTCATAGAAGAGCTGCTTGTTCTCCAGCGCCGCCAACGTAATGGCGCACACGTCTTCCCAGCGCTCCGGCAGGCCGCCGTCCGCCAGTTCGGCGAGCCGCTCCGGCCGCTCGAACAGCCGGCGGTAGATGCCCGGCACGTTGATATAGTCCAGCGCCTGCACCCGGTCGCGCAGCCGCCGGAACGCCCGGCGGACGACCAGTTTGGCCAGTTCGTCCCGCTCCCGCTGGCCGTCGTTGAACGTTTCGCCGGAGAAGGCCCGCTTCTTGCGCAGTTTGGCGTACACCCGCTGCAGGTCTTCCCGGCTCAGCAGCTCGATTTCGTCGTCGACCCATTTCTCGCCGCGTTCCGCTTTCTCCGATTCATCGAGCCGTTCCAGCAGCCATTCGGTCAGCCGGTTGATCCGCTTGTTGAACGGCAGATGGGCATCCGTGCCGTAGAAACGCTCCGCAATCTCGCGGGCCGGCACGATCGGACGGCCGCGGAACAAGAGGCTGCGGAACACCATCCCTTCCCGCTCCAGCCGTTCGCGGTAGCGGCGCATCGCCGCGAAGAACGCCTGGGACGTTTTGAACCGGATGGACGCGAGCCGCACGCCGTATTGCGGATCGTCCTTGCCGGTCAGCACGTATTCCAATTGCTCATACGGATCCTCCACGCGGAACGTTTTGCCGAGGCGATGCTCCAGATATTCCTGGAAGGTGGCCTGCTGCATGTTCTCTTCGCCGAGTTCCGGCAGCACGCCGGCCACGTAGCTGTTGAACATGGCGTTGGGCGAAAACAGGATGATCTGGTCGGATTTGAGCTTCCCCCGGTAGCGGTACAGCAGCCAGGCGATGCGCTGCAGCGCCGCCGACGTTTTGCCGCTGCCGGCTGCCCCCGACACGATGACGAGCCGCGCCTTCTCGTGGCGGATGACCCGGTTTTGCTCCTGCTGGATGGTGGCGACGATGCTGCGCATCCGGCTGTCGTTCCGCCGGCCGAGCACCTGCTGGAGCAGTTCGTCTCCGATGGTGAGCCCGGTGTCGAACAGCGCCTTGAGCTGTCCGTTCCGGATGATGTACTGCCATTTTTTCTCCAGTTCGCCCGTGACGGTGCCGCCCGGCGTCTCGTATTTGGCTGGGCCGGGCGCGTAGTCGTAATAGACGCTGGAGACCGGCGCCCGCCAGTCATAGACGAGGAACCGGTCGCCGGAGGCGTCCGTCAGGGAGGAGAGGCCGATGTAGATCGATTCGGCGGCGGGCGTTCCGTCTTCGCGGAAATCAATCCGCCCGAAGTACGGGCTGTCCTTCATGCGCCGCAGCACGGCCAGCTGCCGGGCGGCGTGCTGGTGGCTTCGCTCCCGCTGGGACAGCACTTCCGCCTGCTGCTTCATGCTCCAGTACGTTTCCAGCAGGTCATCCATCGTGTCCGTGTTGACGGTCACGTCTTCCCAAAACCGGCGGCGGATGTCCACCACTTCTTCACGAAGCTCGCCGGTTTCCCGCTCGAGCCGCGCGATGTGTCCGTCGATGGCGGCGATCACCCGGTCGAGCCTTTCTTGTTCCGCACGAAACATTGGATCCATGGAAGCCGCTCCTTTTTTGAAAATGGCACCTGTCATCTTGAATATTCTAATTTACCACGATCTGCCGGCCAATGCAAAAAGACGCACTTGTGCGGACCGGGGAGGGCGGAGGCGGGGCATGGGCCGTCTTGCGGCGGACATGCAGATCTTGCCGCTTTCTGGTATGATGGGAATGATCCAAAATTTGCAGGGAAAGTGGCGATCGGAAAAATGGACTTGAAGCAAACGGCGGCCGTGGCGCAGCGGATCCGGGAGAACGTGGCCAGGGTCATCGTGGGCAAGGAAGACGTCATCGACAAAATGCTGGCGGTGCTGTTCGCGGGCGGCCACGCCCTCCTGGAGGACGTGCCGGGAACGGGCAAGACGCTGCTTGCCAAGGCGCTGGCCCGCTCCATGGACCTGAGCTTCCAGCGCATCCAGTTTACCCCGGACCTGCTGCCATCCGACGTCAGCGGCATCAATTACTATAACCAAAAAACCGGCGAATTTGAATTCCGGCCGGGACCGGTGTTTGCCAACATCGTGCTGGCGGACGAAATCAACCGGGCGACGCCGCGCACCCAGTCCAGCCTGCTGGAGAGCATGCAGGAGCGCCAGGTGAGCATCGACGGCGTGACCCGCCGGCTGGAGGAGCCGTTCATGGTGCTGGCAACGCAAAACCCGATCGACAACCAGGGCACCTTCCCGCTGCCGGAAGCCCAGCTGGACCGGTTCATGATGAAAATCGCCATGGGCTATCCGGACACGGAGGAAGGGGTGCGCATCCTGGAACGGTTCAAGGCCGCCAGCCCGTATGACGAGCTGGAGCCGGTGGCCGGGCGGAACGACATCATCGAGGGACAGCGGAATGTGCTGCAAGTGCGGGTTGGCGAAGACCTGCTGCGGTACATCGTCCACATCGCCGAGGAGAGCCGCCGCCATCCCGATGTGGCCCTCGGCATCAGCCCGCGGGGCACCCAGGCGCTGCTGCGCGCGTCCCAGGCGTGGGCGATGATCAGGGGACGGGATTACGTGCTGCCGGACGACATCAAGGAGATGGCGGCTCCCGTTCTGGCGCACCGGCTGTTGCTCCGGAACCGCCTGCGGGCGGCGGACGGGCTGGAGGAAGACGTGATCCGCCGCATTCTCGACCGGGTGACGGTGCCGGCGGAATCGGCCGTCGGGCCGGTGTGAGCGATGTCCATTTTTGTGCTGCTCTTGTCCATGTTCGCCCTCGTCTCGCTGCAGGCGGCGGTGTTCGGCCGGTACGGCGTGTCGCGCATCCGCTACAGCCGGCAGTTCCGGGTGGCGGAATGCTACGCCGGCGACACGATCGAACTGGTGGAAGTGATTGAAAACCACAAATGGCTGCCGGTGCCGTGGATCCGGGTGGAGTCGATGATCGACGCGGCGCTTCGGTTCCGGACGGAGGAAGCGGTCCACATCGACGAGGGACGGAAAACCCAGTACCACAAAAGCCTGTTCACCCTCGGCCCGTATCGCCGCATCCGCCGCCGCCACAAAATCACGTGCACGAAGCGGGGCGTCTACCGGCTGTCCAGCGTGACGGTGACAAGCGGCGATCTGCTCGGCATCATGGAACGGACCCGGCGCTATCCGGTGGATGCCGAGCTTGTCGTCTATCCGGCGGTGACCGGCATGGAGGACGTGCCCTTGCCGTCCCACGGCTGGCAGGGGGACGTCACGGTGCGGCGCTGGCTTGTGGACGATCCGTTCACGGTGGCCGGCGTGCGGGATTACCGGAGCGGCGACCCGATGAAGCTGATCCACTGGAAGGCCACCGCCCGGGCCGGTTCGCTGCAGGTGTACCGCCGGGAGTTCACGGCGGAACGCCGGCTGATGGTGATGCTCAACGTGGAGGACCGGGAGACGACGCGGGACCTGGTGCATCACGAAGAGGTGATCGAGCGGGGCATCACCTATGCGGCCACCATCGTCTCGGATGCGATCCGGCGAGGTCTTGCCGTCGGCTTCGGCCACAACGGCCATCGGGTGGAACGGACGGAAGGGAACGGACGGACGGCGGAAGGGACGATGCCGGACGGGACCGTTCGGCAAAGCCGCCTGTTCCGCGGCGGCGGGGCGGAACGGAACGCCGGCAGCCGGCTGTTGCGCGGAGCCGTCCCGCCGACCGGCGGTGAAGAGCCCCCCGCAAGCGCCGGGCCGGCGTCCGGCTGCGGGCGCGTGCCCGTCGGCGGCGGGCGGGAACATCTCATGGCGATCCTGGAAGAAATGGCGCGGATCGAACTTCGGCGCCGCGTGTGGTTCCACGATTTCCTGGAACCGGATTGCGCGGCCGCGGACGAAAAACGGGACTACATCCTGATCACCGCCCACCTGTCGGACGCCTTGCGGGAACGCATCCGGCGGCTGGAGGAAGCGGGCCACAGCGTGGAAGTGCTGCATCTGGAGCCGGATGCGGGGGAGGTGCCGGCATGAGCGGGAAGCGGAGCGGAGGCCCGGTTTCCGGCACGGAACGGGTCCGGATGAAGAACATGATCCGCCATGTTCTGGCGCTGGGCGCAAGGATGATCGTTCTGCATCTTTGCTGCTTTCCGGTCATCCTGATCGCCGGCCGGTTCGCCCTGCCGGACCGCACGCCGCAGCTGGCGGCCCTGATGCTGGCGCTGTCGTGGCTCGGCATCCTGATCGGGCTGGTGCCGAAGAAGACGTACATGGAAGTGCTCGTTTCCCTCGTCCTGTCCGGGGCGGCCGCCCACTTCGCGTTCGGGATGTGGCCGCGGGCTTTCGCCGCCTTCATCCTGCTGTACGCGGTGACCCATATCGGCATGCGGAGCGCGCAATTCGCGCCGGAAGAAGGGCTTCCGTCCCGCGCGCCGGCCCTCGGCCTCGGCACGTACATCCTGCTGCCCGCTCTGTATCGGCTGGAGCCGTCGCTGCGGGAGCACGCCGGCCTTCATTCGTTTCTGGCCGTCGCCGCCGTGGCCGCGGCGATTTTCCTGATGAACCGGACGCAGCTGTATGTGGCCAACCTGCAGGGCCGGACGGGGCCCGGCGGCGTGTCGGCGGACATCCGGCTGAAAAATGCGCTGTATGCCGCCGGCCTGCTGGCCGCCATCGTGGCGGTGGCCAGCATCCGCACGATCAACCGGTGGCTGTCCGCGCTGTGGGACGCCTTCGCGGCCTGGCTCAGCCGGCTGGGCGGAGAACCGGGCGAACCGGCGCCGGATCCCGATTTCGGAGCCCCGGGCGGGATGCCGATGCTGCCGGCCGGGCCGGAAATCAGGAAGCCGTCGCCGTTCTGGGAGATGGTGCAAGAGATCGTCGTCCATCTCGTCAGCGGGTTGGCCATCCTGGCGGCCCTCGGCGTCATCGGCCACCTCGTCATCGCGAAACTGGTGCCGCTTCTGCGCCGGCTGGCCGCCGGCCTGAACCGGGAACGGCGGGCGGAGCTCGACTATCTGGACGAAACGGAGAAACTGGAGACGCCGGACATTCGCGCCGTCCTCCGGCGGACCGTCGGACGGATGAAGCGGCGTCCGCCGCTGCCGGACGATCCCCGCGAACGGGTGCGGGCGCGCTACAGGATGATGCTCGAGCTGGCCGCCAGGGACGGCCTGGCGCCGGATGCCGCCATGACGCCGTCGGAGACGGCGGCGAAACTGGAGGCGGCGGGCTGGCGCAAAAAGCCGGTTTCCCTTGTCGTCGAGTTGTACAATCCGGTCCGTTATGGGGAGAAAGACGCCGATCCCGCCGCCCTGGCCGAACTGGAGCGGGCCTGGGACGAGCGGCGGGACCGGTCTTGACGATCGCGGCGGCCAAACCGGATGGCCGTGGCGGAACGGCCAATCCGACGCCCGCCGGTGTTGCCGGGGGTCGGTCAGCCGTCTTTCAAAATCGCTTTTCGATAGTCGGTCGGTGACAGGCCGACATTTTTTTTTGAACACTTTGCTGAAATATTTTTCGTCGTGGTAGCCGATCATCTCCGCAATGTCCGCGATGCGCAGGCCCGGGCTGCCGAGCAGCTGCTTCGCCTTGCCGATGCGGATGCGGGTGATGAAGTCGGAGATGTTTTCGTCCAGTTCCTGCTTGAATTTGCGGGAGATGTATTCCCGGCTGAGGAAGAACCGGTCGGCGATGTGCTGCAGCGAAATGTCCTCATGGTAATGCCGCTCGATGTAATCCACGATGTCCCGGATGATGTTCCGCTCCCGCTGCGCCAGCCGGGCCAGCTCGGCGGACAGGCGGAGCAGATCCCGCGTGACGGTTTCCTTCAGCAGGGGGAGCGACAGCGCACCGTCGTCGTCCAGCGGAAAAATGAACGCGGCGTCTTCCCCGGCGCCGCCCGGGATTCCCGGCTGTCCGCCGGGGAGGCTTTCACTGAGGCAGCGGGTCTTGAAGACGGCGTATTCGTGGTTCCACAGTTCCAGCTGCTCCGGCGTGATGGCATCCAGCGCCCTGACATCGTCGATCCAGCGGTCGACGGCTTCCCGGATGAGCGATTCCCGCCGGCCGGCGACGGCGGCGCGGAAGCCGGCCTCATGGCGGCTGAACGGAAGCGGCGTGAAGCGCGGCGCGCCCGCCGGATCATGGGTCAACATTTTGCCGGCTTTCCCGAGCAGGTTCCGCTGCCGCAGGACGCCCGCCGCCTCGCGGTACGATTCCCCGAGCCCCGCCGGAAAACGCGCGGCGGAGCCGATGCCCGCATCCAGGCTGCCGCCCAGCGCGGTCCGGAAGCCCTCGTTGATGCGCCGGATCCGCTCCTGAAGTCCATCCATGTCCCGCCAGCAGACGATGACGAGTTCGCTCCGGCTGTTCCAGTTCCGGAACGCATGGCCGGCCCGGTCTTTGTGCAAATATTCGTTGGCGATGTTGGCCAGCGAGAAAAACAAAAGGTCCAGGTCGCTGCCGAACTTGCCGCGGACGGCGCGGGGCATCGTGTCAATGGTCATGACGGCGACGCGGGCTTCCCCTGGGAGAACCGGAAGACCGAACTCCTGCCCGAACTGCGCCGGCAGCGCGGGCGCCGCCGCCTCGTCCGCGATCAGCCCGGAGAACAGCCGGTCCCAGTATACGGGCTTGATCTCGTTGATCTGAATGGCGCGGATCTGGTCGCGGAGCCGGGCTTCGTTTTCCCGTTTCCAGGCGTCCACCGCCTTCGCCAGCGCCCCGTCCAGCTCGTCCGGGTCGATCGGCTTCAGGATGTAGTCGAGGCCGCCGTATTTCACCGTATGGCGGACGAAGTCGAAATCGTCGTGGCCGCTGACGACGATCGTCTTGCAGGAAGGATGGTGTTCGTGGATCCATTCCAGGAGCCCCACCCCGTCCATGATCGGCATGCGCATGTCGGTGAACACGATTTCCGGTTTCTCCGCTTCCAGGATGCGGACGGCCGTCTCCCCCTCCGGCGCTTCCAGGATGCCGTCGATGCCGTGTTTCGCCCAATCCACCAGCAGGCGGATGGCGTCCCGCACGTGCTTCTCGTCGTCCACGATCAGGACTTTCATGGGCGCTCTGCTCCTTTCCCGAGCGGGATCGACAGGATCACGTCCAGCCCGCCCGCCGGCCGGATGACCAGTTTCAGCCGGGCCTGTTCGCTGAAATACAGCCTCAGCCTCGACAAAATGTTGTACAGGCCGATGCCGCCTCCGAGGCCGCCGTCGCGTTCGAACGGATTCGCGCCCCTGTCCAGCATCGCCTGCAGCCGTTCCCTTGTGCGCTCGTCCATGCCGGCGCCGTTGTCGCCCACGCGGATTTCAAGGAGGGACGGCGACGCCATCCGGCAGTCGATTTCGATTTCCCACGGGCCCGGCGTGTTCGGGAACCCGTGCTTGAACACGTTTTCCACGATCGGCTGCAGGATCATTTTCGGCACCTGCACGCCGGCGGCTTCGCCGTCCACCCGGATGTCGAAGGACAGCTTTTCGTCGAAGCGCTGCCGCTGCAGTTCCAGGTAGGACCGCACGTAGTCCAGCTCGTCGGACAGCGGAACGCTGGTGCCGTCGGCTTTCATGTGGTAGCGCATCATTTTTCCGAGGGAAGAAATGAGGGAATAAATCTGGCGGTCCCCGCGCTGCAGCGCAAGGGTGCCGATGGATTGCAGCGCGTTGTTCATGAAATGCGGGTTGACCTGCGCCTGCAGCGCCTTCAGCTGGTTCGTCTTGTTGGCGAGCTCGAGCCGGTATTCCCGCATGATCAGTTGGTCGAGCCGCTGCATCAGCTGATGGAACCGTTTGGCCAGAATGCCGATTTCGTCATGGCGCTCCACGCCGATGTCGAGGTCCGCGTCCAGACGGCCGCTCTCGATTTTGTTGATGTAGCGGATCAATTTTTTGATCGGATTGGTGAAGCGGACGGAAATAATAATGGTGGCGATGACCGACAGGACAAGGAACAGCGAGACGACGAGGCTGTTGATCAGCGTGATGCGCCGCGCATCCCGGTACAGCGATTCGTACGGGATCCGCTTGACGAGCGTCCAGTTCAGCCAGGGCGTCTCCAGCTTTTCGTACAGGTGGATGCCGCTGAACGCCGCGTCCTCGTAATGGGCGTTTCCCCTCGGTTCCGCGAAGGCGAGGATGCCGTCCATCCAGGCCGGGCGTCCCGCGTCCGACGGCGCGGTATTGCCGTAAGATGCCGGCGCGTAAAGGAAGTTGCCCCGATCGTCGAAAATGTACAGCTCTTCGCTGTCCGGCGCGTACAGCTGGCCGGCCAGCTCCCGGATGGCGTCGGTGGCGACGTCGAGGGTGATGGTGCCCAGGACGCCGGATTTCGGCGCGTCGGTGATCTTGCGGTGGAACGAGAACACTTCCCGTTCGATGTGGTACGAAAATTTCGGCTTGCCGATGCCGTACTCGCGGCTCGGGTGGGCCGGGTCGATCCGCACGTCCCGGTCCGGCCCGATCGCCGCGTCGAACGTCCGCCCGGGGGCGCTGCGGAGCAGGTTGTAGGCAAAACGGTACGACGTGTCCGTCACGGCGGAATACAGGTAGATCTGCTCGATGTCCCGCGCCGAGTTGGCGATGAACTGCAGGCTGCGGTACAGTTGCCGCTCTTCCAGGAAGGTGTGGTCCTTTTTCTGCATGAGCTGGTACAGGCTGTTCTCGTCGGAAAGGTCGTTGTAGACGAACAGGGTGGCTTCGTTGATCCGCTCCATGTAGTTCAGGACGTTGATCGCCCCCTGCCGGAGCAGATTCGAATTTTCCCGGATGTAATCGGATTTGATGGATTCCTTCGTGTACTGGTAGGTGATCAGGATGGAAATGGAGATCGGCAGCACGATGGATACGAGCAGAAAGGCGATCAGCTTGTCGCGCAGCCGGTTCATCCGGAACGGTTTCACCCGCATCCACCGCCTTGGCCAACTGAAATCGTATTCATTATACATGCCGCGCATGGAGGCGCTCAACCGGCGGCGCGAGATCAAAATATTCCACCTCATTCATCATCATCGTACGTGTTTTCCCGGGCCGGCCCTTCCTATACTGGACTTAAGCGGTTTCATTTTTTGAACCGGGGGGTGCATGGAAATGCCGCATCGTTCAAAATGGCGGTCGCAGGCTGCCCTGCAGCTCGTGTTCGTCGGGCCGGCGCTGCTGTTTTTCACGGCGGTGGTCCTCGTGCCGTTTTTCATGAGCTTCTACTACAGCATGACGGACTGGAACGGCGTCACGCGGACCGTCGTCTGGACCGGATTCGACAATTTCAAGACGATCCTGGCGTCGGACGAAGGATTCCGCGCGTCCTTCTGGTTCACGACCCGCTACACGGTGGCGGCCGTCCTGCTGTCCAACGCGGTCGGATTCGCGCTGGCGCTGTTTTTGACGATGCCGCTGAAAAGCCGCAACGTGCTGCGCACCGTCTTTTTCCTGCCGAACGTCATTGCCGGACTCTTGCTCGGGTTCATCTGGCAGTTCATCTTCGTCAAAGGGTTTGCCGCCGTCGGCCAGCTGACGGGGATCGGATTTTTCAACCTGCCGTGGCTCGGGACGGCCTCGACCGCCTTCTGGGGCATGGTGATCGTCAGCGTCTGGCAGATGTCCGGGTATTTGATGGTCATCTACATCGCCGGCATCATGAACGTGCCGAAAGACCTGCTGGAAGCGGCCAAAATCGACGGCGCCGGGAAGTGGGAAACGGTGAAGAGCGTCATCGTCCCGATGGTCATGCCCGCGTTCACCGTCTGCCTGTTTCTCGCCATTTCGTGGTCGTTCAAGGTGTTCGACCTGAACCTGGCGCTGACGAAGGGCGGCCCGTTCGGGTCGACGGAATCCGTCGCGCTCAACATCTACAAGGAGGCGTTCCAGAACAACCGGTACGGCCTCGGCACCGCCAAATCCCTCATCTTCTTCGTCATCGTCGCCGCGGTGACATCGCTGCAGGTGTACTTCACGAAGCGGAAGGAGGTTGAGGTGTGATGGGTGAGACGCGGTACGGGGGCAGGCTTCTGGCGCTGGAGATCGCGGTGATCGTGCTCGCCGTCGTGTATTTTGTTCCCTTTTACTTCGTGCTGGTGAACTCGGTGAAAAGTTTCGGCGATCTGATGCGCAACACGGCGGGCTGGCCGGAAGCGTTCGTCTGGAGCAACTACGCGCGGGTATGGGACATCATGCGGTATCCGCTGGCGTTCCTGAACTCGCTCGTCGTGACGGTGCTGAGCAATGTCGGGCTCGTGGTCATCAGTTCGATGGCGGCCTACCGCATCCTGCGGCACCCGACCCGGTTCAACAAGCTGCTGTTCGCGCTGTTCGTGGCGGCCATGGTGATCCCGTTCCAGTCCATCATGATCCCCCTGGTCAAGGTGGTGTCCGGCACCGGGCTGATGGACAGCCGGACCGGCCTCATCCTCTGCTACTTCGGTTTCGGCGTGTCCCTGAACCTGTTTTTGTACCACGGGTTCATGAAATCGATCCCGCAGGAGATCGAGGAATCGGCGGTGGTGGACGGATGCACGCCGTACGGGGTGTTCTGGCGGATCGTCTATCCGCTGCTCAAGCCGATGACGATCACGGTGGTGATCCTGAACAGCCTGTGGATCTGGAACGACTTCCTGCTGCCGTCGCTCGTGCTGCATGAACCCGGCATCCGCACGATTCCGCTGCAAACGTATGCGTTTTTCGGGCAATATACAAAGCAGTGGGATCTCGCCCTGGCCGGCCTCGTGCTGGGGGTGGCGCCGATGGTGGCGTTTTTCCTGGCGATGCAGAAGCACATCATTGCCGGCATTTCCGCCGGCGCGGTGAAAGGCTGACCGAACGCGGTCAAGGACAACAAGTTGCACCTTTTTGTTCAAAAAAGTCCGTTTTGCAGCAGAAAAGCCGTTTTATATAATTTGGTTGCCCATCACGAAAAATACACCCGGGGAGGTCTGCAAACGATGAAAAGAAGGTTCCTTTCCATTCTGGCCTGCCTGCTGGCGCTGGTGCTCGTTGCCGCGGCCTGCGGTTCGGGCGGCAACGGCGCTGCGGGCACGGGCGGAGGCGGTTCCGCGGGAGGCGGCGCGTCGGGCGGCGCATCCGGCGGCGGCAAGGACGATCAGGTGACGATCCGGATTTTCAACTTCAAGGTGGAAATCGTCGAGCAGCTGGCCGGCCTGATCAAGGAGTACGAAAAAGAGCACCCGAACGTCAAGATCAACGTGGAAACCGTCGGCGGAGGCGCGGACTACAGCGCCACGCTGAAAGCGAAATTCAACTCCGGCGACATTCCGGACATTTTCTTCAACGGCGGATTCAGCGAACTGGATCTGTGGATCGAGCATCTGGAAGACATGACGGATGAGCCGTGGGTCGAGCATCTGGTCGATGCGGCGAAACCGCCGATGACGAAGGACGGCCGCATCTACGGCATGCCCGTGAACCTGGAAGGCTACGGCTTCCTGTACAACAAAGACCTGTTTGCGCAGGCGGGCATCACCGAAACGCCGAAAACGCTGGATGAGCTGCGCAGCGCCGCACAGAAGCTGAAGGACGCGGGCATCCAGCCGTTCGTGAACGGATATGCGGAATGGTGGGTGCTCGGCAACCACCTGGCGAACATCGGCTTCGCCCGCCAGCCGGATCCCGAAGGCTTCATCAAGGGCCTGTATGACGGAACGGCGAAAATTCCCGGCAACGACGTGTTCAACCAGTGGGTGGACCTGATCGACCTGACGCTGGAATTCGGCAACGCCAACCCGCTGCAGACGGACTATAACACGCAGGTGACTGAATTCGCCATCGGCAACGCGGCCATGACCCAGCAGGGCAACTGGACGCAGGTGGCGGTGCTGCAGACGAATCCGGACCTCAAGCACGGCTTCCTGCCGATGCCGATCAACAACAACGCGGAAGAAATGGACAAACTGGCCGTCGGCGTGCCGAGCAACTGGGTCGTCTACAACAAATCGCCGGTGAAGGAAGAAGCGAAGGCGTTCCTGAACTGGATGGTGAGCTCCGAAGTCGGCCAGCGCTACATCGTGGAAGAGTTCAAGTTCATTCCGGCGTTCAAGAACATCTCGGCCGACGAGGCGGTGCTCGGACCGATGGCGGCGGACATCATCCGCTACAGCCAGGCCGGCAAGACGATTCCGTGGACCTGGTTCATGTTCCCGAACGGGGAAGCGACCAGCAACAAGTTCAGCGACATCATGCAGGCGTACATCGGCGGCCAGATCGACCGGGCGCAGCTTCTGGAGAGCATGCAGCGCGCCTGGGAAGAAATGAGCCGGTGAGACGATTGAAGTCCCCATAGATCCTGCCATCGCGGACACCTTCCGGTGTCCGCCTTATTTGTCCGGATTTACATACCATAGGGGGGTATGGTATAATGGAGCCGTGACGGGGAGGTGCATCGCCCGTGGCGGAGCGCAAAAGCCACCATTCCGCGAAGACGAAGGCCAATCTCATCGCCCGCCTGAACCGGATCGAAGGCCAGATCCGCGGCATAAAAGGCATGATCGAGAAAGATACTTACTGCGATGACGTGCTCAACCAGATCGCGGCCACCCAGGCGGCGCTGAACGGCGTGAGCCGGCTTCTCCTGGAAGGCCACATGCGGTCGTGCGTGGCGGAGCGGATCGGCGCCGGCGATCGCGAGGTCATCGACGAGCTCCTGGTCACGCTGCAAAAGCTGATGCGCAATTGACGGGCCTCGGCGAGGACGGAAATCCATTCAACCAACGATACGGAGGCGAACGACCCATGGCGACCATCACCCTGCAAGTGGAAGGCATGAGCTGCAACCATTGCGTGAACGCGGTGGAAACCGCCCTGAAGGAAATCGGCGCAACCGGCAAAGTGGACCTGGCGGCCAAGAAAGTCGAAGTGACCTACGACGAAACCGCCCTGGACGCGGACCGGATCAAGGTAGCGATCGAAGAGCAGGGCTACGATGTGGTCGGCATCCTGTAACCGGCGGATAAAAAGGCTTCGGCTCCCGTGCGACGCCGGGCTTTTTTGCTCTTTCGGGAGCATGAGCCGGCACAACGCCAAACCGGGAAGGCGGGGGATGAGCAATGGGAACGGCAGATGAGGCGAACGCCGAAAAAAAGACGGACAGGCCGAAGGACAGACTGACTGACAGACCAACGACCGACGGCAAATCAGGCGAAAAGCGGATTGCGCTGCAGATCACCGGCATGACGTGCGCGGCGTGCTCGGCCCGGATTGAAAAAGGGTTGAGCCGCATGGAAGGCGTCGTCAGCGCCAGCGTCAACCTGGCGACGGAGACGGCCGCCGTGACGTATATCGATCCGGCCACGCCGGAAGGCATCATCCAGAAGATCGAAAAACTCGGGTACGGCGCCGCCGTCAAGCCGTCGGAGGAAGAAACCGCCAGGCGCAAACAGGATGAGCTGAGGCGGCAGAAGCGGCTGTTCATCGCGAGCGGCGTCCTTTCGTTTCCGCTGCTTTGGGCGATGGCGGGGCATTTTGCCTTCACGGCCTTCATTCCGGTGCCGGACCTGTTCATGAATCCCTGGTTCCAGCTGGCGCTGGCGGCGCCGGTCCAGTTCGCGATCGGCAGCCGGTTCTACGTGGGAGCCTGCAAGGCGTTGCGCAACGGCAGCGCCAACATGGACGTGCTGGTCGCTCTCGGGACGAGCGCCGCCTTTTTCTACAGCCTGTACCTGTCGCTGGAATGGGCGCTCGGCGCGGGCGGACACGGCGGGGCCCGCATGCCGGAGCTGTACTATGAAACGGGCGCGATCCTGATCACCCTGGTCCTGCTCGGCGAAGCTGCTGGAAGCGCGGGCGAAGGGCCGGACAGGCGAGGCGATCAAGGCGCTGATGGGCCTGCAGGCGAAGACGGCGACGGTGATCCGCGACGGCGAAGAACGCGAGGTGCCGGTGGAAGACGTGCGGATCGGCGACATCGTGCTTGTAAGGCCCGGCGAGAAGGTGCCCGTGGACGGCGTGGTGACGGAAGGCTTCTCGGCGGTGGACGAGTCGATGCTGACCGGCGAAAGCCTGCCCGTGGAAAAACGGCCCGGCGACCGGGTCATCGGCGCGACGATCAACAAAACCGGCAGCTTCCGCTTCCGCGCCACCCAGGTCGGCAAAGACACGGTGCTGGCGCAGATCGTCCGGACGGTGGAGGAAGCGCAGGGGTCGAAGGCGCCGATCCAGCGCGTCGCGGACCATATCTCGGGCATTTTCGTGCCGGTCGTCGTTTCCATTGCCGTGGTCACGTTTCTCGTCTGGTATTTCATCGCGGATCCGTGGAATGTGGCCGCGGCGCTCAAAAGCGCCATCGCCGTGCTCGTCATCGCCTGCCCGTGCGCCCTCGGGCTCGCGACGCCGACGTCCATCATGGCCGGCAGCGGCCGCGCGGCGGAATACGGCATCCTGTTCAGGGGCGGCGAGCACCTGGAGACGACCCATCGGCTGACGGCGATTTTGCTGGACAAGACCGGCACCATCACGAAAGGCAAACCGGAACTGACGGACGTGATCGCATCGGACGATTTCGTGAACAAGACGGCGAACACTCCGGCCAATACGCCAACGGAAAGACCGGCAAAGGCCCCGGCAGAGGCGTTGTCCGCCAACGCCGGCGAAAACCCGGCGGCAGAGGCATCGCCGCTGCCCGCAAATGGCGGCGACCTTCCGGCAGAAGAAGCTTTGGCGGGGCTGCCGGCAGAAAACCGGCTGCTCGCCCTGGCCGCGTCGGCGGAGCTGCCGTCGGAGCATCCGCTGGCGCAAGCCCTTGTGGCGGGGGCCCGGGCGCGGGGGCTGGCGCTTGCGGAACCGGAGCGGTTCGAAGCGATTCCCGGTTACGGCGTGCGGGCCGTGGTGGGTGGCAAAGAAGTGCTGGTCGGCACCCGGCGCCTGATGGAGACATACGGCGTGGATGCGGGCAGCGGAGCGGAAAGCGTCCTGGCGGCGCTGGAGGAAGCCGGCAAAACGGCGATGCTGGTGGCCGCGGACCGGGTGTTCGCCGGCGTCGTGGCCGTGGCCGACACGGTGAAGGAGACGTCGGCGCAGGCGATCCGCGACCTGAAAGCGATGGGCCTTGCCGTCATGATGATCACCGGCGACAACCGCCGGACGGCGGAAGCGATCGGCCGCGAGGTCGGCGTGGACCGGGTGCTGGCGGAAGTGCTGCCGGAAGGCAAGGCCGAACAGGTGCGCAAGCTGCAGGCGGAAGGGTGGAAAGTCGCCATGGTCGGCGACGGCATCAACGACGCGCCGGCCCTGGCCGTGGCGGACATCGGGATGGCGGTGGGCACCGGCACGGACGTGGCCATCGAAACCGCCGACGTGACGCTGATGCGCGGCGATCTTCGCGCCATCGCCGACGCCATCCGCATGAGCCGGCTGACGATGCGCAACATCCGGCAAAACCTGTTCTGGGCGCTCGCCTACAATTCCGTCGGCATCCCGGTGGCCGCCGCCGGGTTTCTCGCGCCCTGGCTGGCCGGCGCCGCCATGGCCCTGAGTTCGGTGTCGGTGGTGCTGAACGCGCTGCGGCTGCAGCGGGTGCGGTTGTAGATCATGGACCTTGAAGCGGAAGGCATTCCGGAATACCGGCAGCGCAAACTGCAGCAGGCCGGCGCGGCGCGGGCCGGTGACGGAGGAGGCCAGTCCGTGATGCCGGCAGCAGCTGATTTAAAGAAAAAATAAAGAAACAATCGGGTGTTGATTTGCGGGCAAGCTCATATTATAATGACTGTCGTAAGCGATTTCATCTTTTTTTGCCGGGAGTTTCACTCGAGTGAAACACCCGAAAACCTGGGAGGCGGAACGACGCGCGAGGGGCAGAAGGACAATGGAACGATCAAGCGGCGAAGTTTTTTTATCCACGGATTGTCACTCGAGTGAAATGGCGAACACAAACGATGCAGCGACATGGTCCGCAACGTATCGTCGCCGCGCAAGTCACAACCGAAAAGTCGTTTTTTGTTTGCGGCTGTATCACTCGAGTGATATATCCCATGCTGCATTGAAGGGGGTGAAGGCCAAGAAGACAGGCGAGAACGCTGTTGGGCAGGTTTGACGCCAGTTGGAGGAACCGGCCGTCCGTGCCTGTGTCCGCATGGCGGCCGTAAGTCGCAAGGATGATCAATGTCAGGGGGTTCATGTTCCATGAAAAGGTTGGTCAAAAGCTTCATCATTCTGCTGATTGCCGTTCTGCTTGCCGCCTGCTCCGGCAACTCGAATTCGTCCGGCACCACGGGCGGCACCTCGTCGTCTGGCGGTTCCGGCCAGACGTCCTCTTCCACTTCTTCCGGCACGTCTTCCAATGAACCGGCCAAAGACAATGCGACGGACCTGTCGGGCGAACTGACCGTGGCGCTGTGGGACGCTTCGGCCGCCGAAGTGCTGAACGAAACGATCGCCGAATTCAACAAGCTCTATCCGAACATCAAGATCACCGTGAATCTCACGCCCTGGAGCGACTACTGGACGTCGCTGCAGACGAGCCTGGCCGGCGGGGCGGGGCCGGACGTGTTCTGGATGAACGGCCCGAACGTCCACAAGTATTCATCCCTCGGGCAGCTGAAGCCGCTTGACGAGTTCATGGCCCGGGACGGCATCGGCAAATCCGACTACAACGATGCCCTCATCACCCTGTACTCCGTGAACGACACGCTGTACGGCATGCCCTATTTCTCCGACGTCGTGGCGCTCTACTACAACAAAAAGCTGTTCGACGATGCGAACGTGCCGTACCCGGACGAAACGTGGACGTGGGACGTCCTGCGCGAAAACGCGAAGAAACTGACGGACGAAAGCAAGGGGATCTTCGGCTACATCGCGCCCACCGGCGGCCAGATCGGCTACTACAACCTCATCCATCAGGCCGGCGGGTACGTCATCAGCGAAGACATGAAGAAATCGGGCTTCGACACGCCGGAAGCGCTGGAAGCCATCCAGTTCATGCTCGATCTGATGTATGTGGACAAATCGTCGCCGAACGCATTCCAGCAGCTGGAAACGCCGGCCACCGAACTGTTCGCGTCGAACCGGCTGGCCATGTTCCCGGCCGTCAGCCCGAACACGAAAACGTTCTATGAAGCGCTGGGTGAAAACCTGGGCATCGCCATGCTGCCGGCCGGCAAGCAGAAAGCGGCCATCGTCCACGGCATCGCCTGGGTCATGAACGGCAACACGAAGCAGGAAGAAGCGGCCTGGGCGTTCATCAAGTTCCTCGGGGGCGAAACCGGCCAGTCGCATTACGCCAAGATCGGCGCCGGCACGCCGGCTTTGAAGAGCGCCTGGAACGAATGGGCGAATGCCTATCCGACCCTGAACATGCAGGCCATCATCGATTCGTATTCCATCGGCGTTCCCTATCCGATTTCCAAGAACACGGCGGAATGGAACGTCGAGCAGAACAAGTACATGGAAGACATTCTCACCCAGAAAATCGATCCGGCGACGGGGCTCAAGGAACTGGCGGGGAAGGTTGACGCCATTCTTGCCGCGGAACAATGACAGAATCGAGGTGTCCGGATGTCTTCAGCCCATGCACCCGTGACGAAACGGCGCATGTCGAGGCTGGCGATGAAGGAAGCACTGGCGGGGTATCTCTACATTGCCCCGCTGGTGCTTGGCTTGTCCCTGTTCTACATTTTGCCCGCATTGGCATCGCTGTACATTTCGCTGACGGACTGGAACGGGTTTACGTCCATGAACTGGATCGGGCTGGACAACTACGTCAATCTGTTTTCCGACGACCGGTTTGTCCGCTCGCTCCGCAACACGTCCGTGTACACGATCATCGTCGTGCCCATTGCCATTTCCATCGCCACGGTGCTCGCCGTCATGCTGAACCAGCGGATCCGGGGCGTCACGGTCTACCGGGTGATCTATTTCCTGCCGGTCGTGACGATGCCGGTGGCGGTGGCGATGATCTGGAAATGGCTCTATCACAGCGAGTACGGCCTGATCAACCAGGCGCTCGGAGTCCTCGGGCTTCCGACTCCCATGTGGCTCTTGGACCAGCGGTTCACCCTCGTGTCCATCGCGCTGGTGGGAATCTGGAGCGTGTTCGGCAACTACACGGTGATTCTGCTTGCCGGCCTTCAGTCGATATCGTCCACGTATTACGAAGCGGCGGAATTGGACGGCGCCGGCACGATCCAGAAGTTTTTCTGCGTCACCCTGCCGCTGCTCACCCCCAGCCTGTTCTTCGTGCTGGTCATCTCGCTGATCAACACGCTGCAGGTGTTCGACCTCGTCTTCATGATGGCGCGGGATTCCAACATGATCGAGGCTTCCAGGACGCTCGTCTACAGCGTGTGGGAAAACGCCTTCCAGTTCACCAAGATGGGCTACGCCTCGGCACAGGCCTGGATTTTGTTCATCCTGATCATGGTCATCACCATCATCCAGATGATCGGGCAGAAGAAATGGGTTCACTATCAATGAGCAACACGCGTCAATCCAGTCGGCAAGGAGCGGTGTGAATGGCCCTGTCTCCCATGCGAAAAGTCATCCTGCACGCCGTGCTGATCCTGGGCGTGGCGGTTGTCGCGACGCCGTTCTTCTGGATGATCAGCACGTCGCTGAAAACCTTCGTCGAATCGATCCAGGTGCCGCCGACCCTGTGGCCCGAAACACCGAACTGGGAGAACTACGCGGAAGTATTCCGCAACATGAATTTCGGCGTCTACTACAAAAACACGATCATCGTGACCGTCGCCAAGACGCTCGGACAGCTGGTGCTCTGCTCGATGGCCGCCTACGCGTTCGCGCGGCTCAACTTTCCGCTCAAAAATTTCCTTTTCCTGCTGGTCCTGTCCGTGCTCATGGTCCCGTCGCAGGTCGTTCTCATTCCGAAATTCGCCCTGATGCGGGTGTTCGGCTGGATCAACACGTACTGGGCGATCATCGTTCCGGGCGTGTTCAGCGCCTTCGGCACGTTCCTGCTGCGGCAATTCTTCCTGACGATTCCGCGGGAGCTCGAGGAAGCTGCGAAGATTGACGGATGCAGTATCTTTCGGATATTTTGGAATATATTTGTTCCGCTGTCCGGCCCGGCGCTGGTGTCGCTGAGCATTTTCACGATCCTGGCGTCCTGGAACGACTTCCTGTGGCCGCTCGTGGTGACCACGACCGACGACATGCGCCTGCTGTCGATCGGAATCGCTTCGTTCCAGGGAGAATACCGGACGAATTACCCGCTTCTGATGGCGGCGTCCGTCATGGCCACGCTGCCGATTCTCCTCGTGTTCGTCGTGCTGCAGCGGTACTTCATCGAAGGGATCACCCTTTCGGGCATCAAGGCGTGAAACGTGTTGCAGAGGAGGATCACCGTGCGAGGCAACAGGAAGACAAGCCTGCCGATCCGCAGCCTGCCGCAGCGGGCGGCGGGACTGGCCGTTTTGATCGCGATCTGTTTGTTCGCATCGTTCGGTTTTTCCCGGCATGCCTACGCTTACAGCGGATATATGCAGCCCGGACCGAAAACGGGCGGTGCGCATCACATTGTGCTGATTTACAGCAATCATGATGCGCCCGTATGGACCAAGGAACGATTGAAGCCCTATGCCGCCCATTACAATGCCAATGGGACTTATGGGTACATTGCGGACGATTATCCGGATGACTGGATGTACGATACGTTCCTGTTCCTGTCCCTGAAAAGGTCCCACGAGATCTCGTTCGTGGAAACCAATACCCGCTTTGAACCGTCCGGCAAAGAGGATTGGCTGTGGCTTCTGGACCGGTGGTTTGATGCCGCCGGCGGCGAAATTCCGGCCCTCAACCAGGCCGTCGGAGAATTGAAAGCCGAACTGTCCGACCCCGGACACAAAAAGAAAGTGATCATCGGCATTCCGTATCCCAATCCCGCCAACACCAACTTCGGCGACGTCGACGGAGACGGCGTTTCCGAAAATCTGTCCACCGAAGCCGGACGCATCAAGGTTGCCAAGTGGTTCATCGATGAGGCCATTGCCAGATGGAATGCCAGCAACCTGACGCATCTCGAGCTGTCCGGTTTCTACTGGACGCTGGAACGGATCGAAGCCGGCGAATTCGGCACGGTTCAGGCGGTGGCCGGATACATTCACGGCAAGCCGGGATCCTATACCTTCTCGTGGATTCCCTATTGGGGGAGCGCCAACGCGGCCCAGTGGCGCACGCTGGGATTCGATTTTGCCATCCAGCAGCCGAACCTGTTTTTCAACAGAAGGATTCTGGATGAAGATACCCGCACGCAGTCGGCAGCCAGTTTCGCCGCCATTTACAACATGGGGGTCGAACTGGAGATCGACACGAAACTGTTCCAGGATCCGGGACGCTATTGGGCATTCCTGCGCTATCTGGATGACGGATACACCCACGGCTACATGCTGGACGCGGTGACCGCCACCTATCAGGAAATCGATGCGCTGAACCAGCTGCGCAGCCGTCCCGAGGTGCATTACGCGCAGCTCTATGACCACGTGTACCGCTTTCTGAAAGGCACCTATGTTCCTTTCGCGCCCAGCATCGATTCCGTGACGCCCCACAATTTGAGCGTGGTGAGCGGCAGACAGGTCGTGGAGATTTCCGCCCGTGATCCCGACGGCATCAACCGCGTCGAATTTTATATCGACGGCGCATTGGCCGATGTCCGGACTTCGGCGCCCTGGCGCCTGGGCGGGAGCAACGGATACTGGGATGCCTCGTCCGTGCCGGAAGGCGTGCACGAACTGAAGGCAGTCGTCTATGACAATGCCGGACACCAGAATACGCGCACGTGGACGGTCGACGTGTACAAGGCGCTGCAGAACGAAGGCTTTGAAAACGGGGACGCCAACTGGACCTATTCGGCGACGAATTCCAGTTTCAGAGGAACCATCGACACGACGACAAAATACGGCGGAACTGCATCGTATCTGTTGAGCCTGCCGACGGGCACGCCGACAAAGGCGGGGGATTATGCGCAAATTTCCCAGCAGACGGTCTACAGAACGCCCAGCGGACCGACGTATGTCCTGCAGTTCAGGGTGAAAGACAGCTACCAGGGCACCACCACGGGATATCATTTCAAGCAGGTGCTCGTGAACGGAGAAGTGGTGTGGAGCCAGGACGTGGCCACGGATGGCACGGATTGGCGGACGATCCGGGTCAACGTGACGGAACAGGTGGCGAACAAAAACGCCGTGACGGTCACGCTGCGCCTGTACGAGCAAAAAAGGCGTCACCAGTTTCCATGCCAACGTATGGTTCGATGACGTCCAACTCCACCAGACGATGGGAAGCGGGGATTTCGAAGCCTATTATTGGAAAGCCACGTATTCCGGCAGCCATTTCACCAGCGGCTACGATGCATCGGCGGCCTCCAACGGCAGGCGGAGCTGGAAAATCAGCGTGCCGTCCGGCATGAGCGTCGCCGCGGGCGAGTATGGCGGCGTCTATCAGCCGCTGCTGGACATCCAGTCCGCCGGCCACTATTCCGTCACCTTCTCGCACAAGGATGACTACACCGGGCCGTCGGCAGCCTGACAAACTACCACAAGATGCAGGCCTACATCGACGGCGTGAAGGTGTGGGAAAAGGACGTGGCCAGCGACGGAACGGCATGGTCCCACGTATTGGTGGACGTCACGTCAGTGCTCGCCGGCAAAGAACAGGCGGTGCTCGAATTGAGACTTTATGAGCAGAATCCCGTGACGGACTACAACGTCTACACCTATTGGGACGAGGTCAAGCTCGTGACGGATTGACAGGTCATGTCCGCCAATTCATGACAAAGGGGTCGTGCCATGAGCGCAAACGATCAAAACAAGCGTCGCACCAAATCGATCACGATGAAGGACATCGCCGACGCGCTGGGGCTGGACCGCACCACGGTGTCGAAAGCCTTGAGCGGAAAGAGGGGACTGTCCGAAAAAACCCGCCGGCTTGTGCTGGAAACCGCGGAAAAAATGGGCTACCGGAAAGACGTGTTCGCCAGCGGCCTGATGACCCGGAAAAACCAGATTATCGGCATGGTGGTCACGGATCTGTCCCGCGGTCTGTTCAGCGCGGTGGTGCGGGAGTTTCAGAACGAGGTGAAGCAGCACGGATACGGCGTCATCCTGTGCAGCCTGGACAACACCGAGGACGGCCGCGCCACCAACATCGAGCAGCTCCATTCGCTCCGGTTCCAGCGGGTGTCCGGCATCACTTTCGTCTCCAACGGCACGACCCAGATTCCGGAAAACTACTTCAAGGAATTCGTCGACAACGACATTCTGTTCAACACGCTGGAGCTCAGCATGCACATCGAGGGCATCGACCAGCTGTACTTCAATCACCGCAAAGCCGGAAAGGAACTGACGGAATACCTCATCTCCCTCGGGCATCGCAAGATCGCGTTTCTCACCTATTCGCCCAGGCTGCAGGTGTACCAGTCGACGCGCGAGCGGATCAGAGGGTATTTCGACGCGATGCGGGAGGCCGGGCTTGCGCCGATCACGTTTTTCGAGGAATCCCGCTATTCCAAAACGTACGGGCACGAAGTGCAGATGGCGTACGACGTGCTGCGGAGCCACTGGAACCGGGAAGATCCTCCGACCGCCGTCATCGGCGCCAACGACTCGTTCGCCCTCGGCATCCTGCACGCCCTGAAAGACATGGGGTATCGCATTCCGGATGACGTCTCCGTCGCCGGCTTCGACGATTTGTACGCCGAGATGGGCGTTCCGAGCCTTACGTCCATGAAAATGCCCATGGGACATGCGGGGCAACTGGCGGCCAGGCTGCTCATGAACCGGATCAAGGGCGCCCAGGCCGCCCGGCCCGCCGAGAAGCTGACGATCGATTATTCCATTGTCGTTCGCAACAGCACCGGACCTGTCAGGCAGTAGACTCCAGCAGAACGGACAAGCAGAACGGAACGGAGGAATTCTATCCATGAAAATCGCGGTGTTGGGTGCCGGAACAATGGGCACGACGTATGTCCGCAATTTGGCCGGCATGGAGGATGTCCAGCTGGTCGGCGTGTTTGATGCAAGCCATGAGGCGGCGGAACGGGCGGCCGCTTTGGGTTCCACCCGGGGCTTCACCGATTTCGGCGAGCTGCTCCGGCAGACGGATCCCGATCTGGTGTGCGTCTGCCTGCCGACGTATCTCCACAAGGAGTACGTGCTGAAGCTGGCCGCGGCCGGGAAGGACATCATCTGCGAGAAACCGCTGGCCCTTTCGTTGGAAGACGCGGAGGAAATGGAGGAGGCATGCGCGAAGGCCGGCGTCAGGCTGTATGTCGCGCACGTGCTGCGGTTTTTCCCGAATTACGTGGATTTGAAGCGGGCGGGTGGACAGCGGCCTCGTCGGCGCCGTGAAAGTGGCCCGGGCGAAACGGTACAGCTCGTTTCCGAAGGGAAGCGGCAACTGGTTTGCCGACCATGCCAAAAGCGGCGGCGTCATCCTCGACCTGATGATCCACGACTTCGACTTCATGCGCTGGACGGTCGGCGAAGTCGCCTCCGTCTACACGCTGTTCCGGGAAACGGACGGCAAACAGATCGCCTACGTCACGATGAAGTTCGACACCGGCGCCATCGCCCAGGTTTCCGGATTTTGGGGCTATGCGGGGCCGTTCATGACCTATGCCGAACTGGCCTGCGACAAGGGGCTCCTGCGTCTCGACAACCAAGCCCGCAAATCGCTGGAACTGTTCCAGGATCAGGCCGCGGTGCAGGAAAGCGAAAGGGTGCAGGTGCCGTCCCTGCCCACCCTGCGGGATCCATACTATTACGAGCTGCGCCATTTCATCGAATGCCGGCGCAAGGGGACGGAACCGCTCATCACCGTCGGCGATGCCAAACAGGCGGTGGCCATCGCCCTGGCGGCGATCGAGTCCGGCAGACGGAACGAACCGGTCGAGGTGCCGAGAATCGCGAACAAAGGAGTGCTGGCGTAAATGGATCGGCTGAAGGTCATCATGATCAGTTTTGCACATCAACATGCGATCAGCTACTTCCATGCCCTGCAGAAAAATGAACATGCCGAAATCGTCGCGATCGCCGACGAAGCAGAGGAGCGGGTTCGCGAATTCACGGCGCCCCATGGCATTCCGTATTATGCGGACTACCGGGAAGCGCTGAAGCTGGACGCCGACGCGGTGGTCATCTGCGCCGAAAACGTGCGCCACGAACCGATCGTCATCGAGGCGGCCAAAGCCGGCAAGCACATCCTGTGCGAAAAGCCGCTGGGCACCACGGCGGAAGGCATGCGGCGCATGATCGACGCATGCAAGGCGCACAACGTCCAGCTCATGACGGCGTTTCCGTGCCGCTACCTGCCGGCGGTGCAGCAGGCGAAGCGGAGCGTCGAACGGGGCGACATCGGGGAGATCATCGCCATGAACGGCACCAACCGCGGCACGATGCCGGGGAAATGGTTCATCCAGCGGGAACTGTCCGGCGGCGGGGCCGTGCTGGACCATACCGTGCACGTCATGGATCTGATGCACTGGTTCACGGGCGCTGTCGCGAAGTCGGTGTACGCCCACGCGGAAACGCTGTTCCACCCGATCGACATCGACGATGCGGGCATGGTCCACGTCACGTTCGACAACGGGGTGGCCGCCGTGCTCGACCCGAGCTGGTCCCGCCTGAAGTCGTTCCCGACCATGGGGCGGACGTGACGCTGGAAATCGTCGGCACGAAAGGCGTCATCCGCATCGATGCCCTGAACAGCATCAACGAAGTGTACGCCAACGACGTCGACCACGCCATCTGGAGCTATTACGGCGACAACATGGATGAAGCGATGATCAACGACTTCGTCGATTGCATCCTGAACGGCCGGCCGGTGCCGATTACCGGCGAGGACGGCATGCGCGCCGCCATGGTGGCGCTGGCCGCGTACGAGTCCGCCGCCAAGGGGCGGGTTGTGGACATCGACGGAGCGGCGATTGTCTGATTCCGCGTTCCGAACGGGCGGGGCCGTCCGGATGGAGTCCGCGAGGCGCCATCCGAACGGTCCCGTGCCGTCTTCGAGGGGAGACCTGGGGAATCGTGAAGACAGACTGGAAGACAGACTTTCGGGAAGAGACGCTGCTTTCGTTCTACCGGGATCATCTCGTCCGGTCGCTGGTGCCGTTTTGGACGAAAGCGGCGGACCATGAATATGGCGGCTTTTTCACCTGCTTTACGAATGAAGGCGACCGGCTGGCGAGCACGGACAAGTATGTCTGGTCGCAGGGGCGGCTCGTCTGGGTGTTCGCCAAGCTTGCCGCCGGCGTATCGCTGCCCTACGGCCCGGCGGAGCGGGAGGCGTTCATGAAGCTGGCCCGGATGGGCGCGCGGTTTCTGATGGATCACTGTGTGCTTGAGAACGGCAGCTGCGCCTTTCTGCTCGGCCGCGACGGCACGCCGAAACCGGCGGACGAAAGCGGGCGGCTGGACGTCAGCATTTTCGCGGACGGCTTTGTCGTGCTGGGGCTGTCCAAATATGCGGCCGCGGCCGGAGACAGGAAGGCGTTCGCCTTCGCGCTGGAGTTGTATGATTCCATCGGACGACGGCTCGCCGAAAACCGCTTCATGACGCACCCGTATCCGATTCCGAAGGGATACCGGGCCCATGCCGTGCCGATGATCATGCTGAACGTCACCCAGGAGTTGCTGGAGGCGGCGGAGGCGCTTGACGCGGACCCGGAAGGGCGGCATGTGTTCCGGCTGCGGGGTGCGCTGCACCGCTATCTGGATGAAGTGTTCACGTTCGCCGATGAAAACGGGGTGCTGCACGAAATGCGGCCCGTGGCCGGATCGGGCCGCGGGAGCGATGCCGGTTCTGGAACGGGCGGCTTCCGGCATGCAGCGGTCCGTGATGGCGGCCCCTCTGCGGGCGGCAGGGCGTGCGTCGGGAAAGAGAGCGGTACGGCGGCTGTTGCGGATGAGGGGAAGGAAACCGGCGTGAAGGCCGGCGAAGGCATCAGCCCGGAGGCCGATGCCGCCGACGCCGGGGAGGGCCGCCTGCTCGACCGCTACTGCAATCCCGGCCATGCACTGGAGGACATGTGGTTCGCCATCCATGCCGCGCGGAAGCTGGGACGGGAAGGCGAGATCCGGCGGGCGGCCATGGTCATCCGCAAGATGCTGGAGATCGGCTGGGATGCGGAATGCGGCGGCCTGTTCCTGTTCGCCGACCAGGACGGCGGGCCGCCGAAGGGCGGCATCGCCGGATGCGAACGGGAGCCGATGGTGCTGCAGATCCAAAGCAACTGGGACAACAAACTGTGGTGGGTGCATTCGGAGGCGCTGTACGCCTCATTGCTGGGCTGGCAATGCACGGGGGACGATGCCTTCCTGCATCATTACCGTCGGCTGCACGAATACGTGTTTTCCACGTTTCCGCATCCGGACCCGGCCATCGGGGAATGGATCCAGATCCGCGACCGCCTGGGACGGCCGGTGCAGAAGGTGGTGGCATTGCCCGTGAAGGATCCGTTCCACATCATCCGCAATGTCGTCCTCATCATTGAACTGCTGGCAAACAGGCTTGAGCGGAACGGGACAGGAAACGGAGGGATTGGATGATCCGGGCATTTCAGATCGACAGCCTGCAGGTGCAGGTGCATGAAAACAGGACGCAGGCGGGCCGTGCCGCGGCGGTGGCGGTGGCGCGGCGCATGCGGGAACTCTTGGACCGCCGGGAAAGTGTGCGCATGGTCTTCGCCGCGGCGCCGTCGCAGAATGAATTTCTGGACGCATTGGCCGAACTGACGGCGGATCTGGATTGGCGGCGGGTCGAGGCGTTCCAGATGGACGAATACATCGGACTTCCACCCGACGCGCCGCAGCGGTTTTCCGCCTATCTGAAATCGCGCATTTGGAACATCGTGCGGCCGGGACGGGTGCACATCATGAATCCGGACGCCGGCGATGCGGAACCCGAATGCGCCCGCTACGCCGATTTGCTCACGCGGCAGCCGATCGACATCGTCTGCCTCGGCATCGGCGAGAACGGCCACATCGCCTTCAACGACCCGCCGGTGGCGGATTTTGCGGACGCGAAGATCGTGAAGACGGTCGAACTTGACGAGGCGTGCCGGCGGCAGCAGGTGAACGACGGCTGCTTCCCGCGTCTTGCGGACGTTCCCCGCACGGCGATGACGATGACGATTCCCGCCCTCATGTCGGGCAAGGCGCTGTTTGCGATCGTTCCCGGCGCACGCAAGAAGCCGGCCGTTCGCCAGACGCTCCACGGACCGATCTCCAGGGCGTGCCCGGCCTCCATCCTGAGGCGGCATCCGGACTGCACGCTGTTTGTCGACCGGGAGGCCTATGATGGCTGAGACGAAAGTGCTCCGGGTGGAAGGACGCGACCTTTTCACCGGACGACCCGTGCGGGTGACCTGTTACGCCGACATCATTAGGGACGTCACCCCGCTGGATCGGCCGGTTGCCGGCGGCGCAGGACATGACCGCGATCCCGGCGGAGCCGGAAACGGCCCGGATGAAACAGAAGCCGGACGGCTGCCGTGGTTGGCGCCGGGGCTTGTGGACCTGCAGATCAACGGATACCAGGGGATCGACTTCAACGACCGGAATCTGACCGCCGAAGCCGTTGCGGAGGCCGCCCGCCGGCTTCTGGCGATCGGCGTGACGGGCTTCTTTCCGACGGTCATCACGAACGACGACGAGACCATCGCGTCCATCGTGCGGACGATCGCCGATGCCTGCGAGCGGGATCCCCTCGTCGGCCGCACCATATGCGGCATCCATCTGGAAGGCCCGTTCATTTCGCCGGAAGACGGGCCGAGGGGCGCCCACGATCCGGAGCACGTGAAGCCGCCGGACTGGGAACGGTTCTGCCGCTGGCAGCGCGCCGCCGGCGGCCGCATCCGGCTCGTGACGATGTCGCCCGAGTGGGAGGAAAGCGCCGCCTTCATCCGGCGTTGCACGCGCGCCGGCGTCACCGTGTCCATCGGCCATACCGCGGCCAATACCGGACAGATCCGCCGGGCCGTTCAGGCCGGCGCCCGGCTGAGCACCCATCTGGGCAACGGCGCCCACGCGCTCCTGCCCCGGCATCCCAACTACATCTGGGACCAGCTGGCCGAAGACCGGCTTTATGCCTGCATCATCGCCGACGGCTTCCATCTTCCCGCCAACGTCATCAAGGTGTTCCGGAAGGTGAAGCGGCAGAAGCTCCTGCTGGTCAGCGACGCCGTCGCGCTGTGCGGCATGCCGCCGGGACAGTACACGACGCCCGTGGGCGGAAATGTGACGCTCGATGCAAGTGGTCGGCTGTTTCTGACAAACCGGCCGCAGCTTCTGGCCGGCTCGGCGAAAACGCTGCCGGACGGCATCCGGTTCATGGTGAACGGCGGCCTGGCCGATCTGAAAACCGCCTGGTCCATGGCGTCGGTCCGGCCCGCCGCCGTCATGCGGCTGGACGCCGCCCGCGGTCTGGCTCCCGGCAGTCCGGCCGACCTGGTGCGGTTTCATTGGGACAACGGCGCATTCAAGGACGTGGAAGTCATCAAGGGCGGCCGTCCGGTCCAGGATGGATTCGTGCCCGGCAACAGACGGATCATGATGGATCCCGTGCAGGACGATGCGACCCGGCAATGATCGCCGGGTCTTTTTTCATGCATCGGGCAAAATGCCGCCGATCGAACAAAACGGCAGTTTTCAAAACAAATTTTTCAATTTATAGTAGAAAGAAGACATCGGCACCGGTTTGTCCGCCGATGACGTGTTCGCTTTGGCCGGGATGATGCAGCAGCATCCGCTGCCGGGGAATCGGGCGTCGTTCCGGTACACCGACGTTTTTCTCATGTACAGCCAGTTCCACCTGCGAATTCTCGATCCCGACACGGGCCGGCCGCATGCAAACAGCCCCCTGTGGGACAAAAGCCGGCAATTCATCGAGAAGATCGCGGAGGTTTATCAAAACGACAAAATCGAGACCATCGGATCACACCTGGAGAAAAGGAGCGAACGTAAAATGAGAATCATTGTTCATACCGGAGTGATTTTCTTGACGGCGCTTCTTCTGCTGTCGGCCTGCTCGGACGCAGACAAACCGCCAACCCCTTCGGTTGAAGGAAATGTTGTAATTTTGTGGGACATGGGCACCGGGTTGTCCGCCGATCATCACCTCATGCCCTATTTGAAAGAACGATACCCCGACGTTACTTTTCATGCAACAAGCGTCTGGAGACGGGGAATGGAGGAGACGGTCGCCCCCGGCATGGCGAACACGAGCTACTACGACGTGGTGGAACAAGGCGTGGCGGGCGATCTCGTCATGTTCGAAAGCACGCTGGCGCCGTACATGTTCAAGACCGGTTACCTCGAACCGCTGGATGATTTCTTGGCGACGAATCCCGATCTTCTGGACCGGCTGGAGCCCGATGCCGTCCGGTTCGTGCAGGCCCAGGGCGGCGGGAGGACGTATGCGATTCCTTTCGGCAAAAACGTGTACGCCCTATTTTACAACAAAACGATCTTCGATGAGCTGAACATGCCTTACCCGACCGACGGCATGACATGGGACGGCGTGTTTGATCTGGCGCGAAGGATGGCGGATCATCCGCGGCTTGCCGGGCGGGCCGCCCTCCGGATTCCGGACGGCCATCTGGTGTTCAGCCAGCTGCACATCCGGGTGTTCGATCCCGAAACCGGCGAGCCGGACGCGGACAGTCCGGTCTGGGAACGGCGGCGGGCATTCTATGCCGAATATCGCGATTTGCTGGAACGGGAAGGGGATGCGCGGATCGAAGGGGATTATGCGGGATTCGGCGCCGGCAAGGTGGCGATGCTGGCCGGCCGTTGGATTGGCGAGTCGGCAGAGCGGGGGAACGAATACACAAGGGGTTTCAGCGCGCCCGCGGACGAATGGGACATGGCCAGTTTCCCGGTGCATGCCGACGCGCCCGACACCGGACCGGCCCCCTACTATTACTACGTCGGCATCGCCAAGCACAGCAACCGAAAAAAAGAAGCCTTCGACATGATCTCGCATCTCGTGTCCTATGGCCCGCAGCTTGAAAACAGTAGAAAAGGCGTGGGCAGCGTCTTGGCTGAATCAGAAATGAAAACCCGTTTTGGCGAGTTGTCGCCGGTGCTGGAGGGCAAACATGTCCAGGCGTTCTTTTATCATGAGAAAGCGGGGACGATGGACCCGGCGTTCGATCTGGAAATGCAGCGATGGAGCATCTACAACCTGGAAAACGGGAAGCTGAATGAAATCATGGACTATTGGCGGCAACGGCTCGCGAAGATCGGGGGAGGCGAAGGTTTTGTCGGCTGCGGCAGTGAATGAGTTCGGAACGTTTACGCCGGAATTCGCGGCGTTCACCAAATGGACGGTGGTGAACCACGTTTATGCCAACTCGGGCTCTTGCCCGCCACCGGCCGGCAAGGCAAAACCAGCATGTCGTTTGAAGATTTCATGAAAGCCATCCAAAGCAATGAAGTGGCAAACCCGGAATATGCCCGCAAATTGCCGCAGCACGAAATCCTGCATTCCCGCACCAATGCCCTCTACAACGGCAACTGCGCGTTCGAGCGGGCCAAACTGGACATCGTCGCAAAAGCGTACGAGCTCGGATTGGTCGTACCTGACGGCTTGCTGCTTCCGACAATTTCGCGAACAGTTTGAAAAAAGAAGCAAAGGAACGGCCCGGCGCCCGCCTATTACTACGCGGGCATTCCCAAAACGAGTCTCCGCAAGCCGGAGGCGTTCCGATTGATCGTCCATCTGCTGTCGGACGACGTAGAGCTTGCCAACAGCCGGAACGGGCTGGCGTTCGTGCGCGGCGGAGAAGCCATGGCACGGATCGCCGGGCTTTATCATGCATCGAACAAAATGTAACCAATCGAACAAAATGCCAATTTACAAAGGAATATTTCATTTTATAGTAGAAAGTAAAAGGGGTGGCATCCCGGATCATTCATCATCCAGGCGAAACGGAACCCGGAACGAAACGAATGAAAGCGAATTCGGAGGCCCGGACGAGATGATCCCCGAAACGTCATCCGGCATGAATTGGAAACAGACCGTGGATCTGCTGAACATTCTGTTGCGGCTGTACCGGCTGCTCTGGCAAGTATCCCCGTTTCATCTGCTGGGCAATCTTTTCTTCCGGGTGCTGCTGGCCCTTCATCCCGTCGTGCAATTGTACATCACGACCGCATTGGTCAATCGCGTGGCGCTCGTGATCACGGAAGGCCATTCCATCGTTGGCGCCTTGAACATCATCCTGCTTCAGGCCGGGCTTTTCATCGCTTCTTCGGGAGTCCGGGCGCTGGACGGCATGATCATGGCTTCCATGAAAACAAAAACAAGGTTCCATATCGAGGAGAAAATGGCAGTCCATTCATCACGGCTGCCATTGGTCCATTTCGATCGTCCCGATTTCCACGATTCGTTCCACCGGGCGATGGCCAGTCAAAACAGCCTCTTCCTGATCGACAATTCCTTCGCCATCATCCAGAGTCTGTTGACGTTCAGCGGCTATTTTGCCGTCGTGGCCGGTTTTCATTGGATCCTGGCCGTCGGATTGCTTCTGTTTGTTACCCCTTCCTTGATCGTCAATTTTCGTTTGGGCCGCCAGCGATTTTTGCAGATGGTCATGCAAACGCCGGTCGCCCGCAAAGCCCAGTACGTTTTTTATCTGTTGACGGGCCGCGATGCGGCCAAAGAAGTGCGGCTGTTTGACTTGTCCAACTATTTGCTGGGTGCGTGGAGAAGCCTGTTCTGGAAAAATGCAAACGAACAGCTCCGCCTGGAGAGAAAAGGACTCGCCATGAACTGGGGGGTGGATGCTTTTGGCACCCTCGTCGGAGGGGCGCTTTTGACCGGACTGGCATGGCTCGGCACAAAAGGGCGATTGACCATCGGCCAGTATGTGGCGCTGACCGAGGCGTTCTCTTCAGCCAACAACCAGCTCATGATCATTGCCAACAATTTGGCCATCATCCACCAAAACATCCTTTTTGCCCGGGAACTGTTCGCTTTTTTTGAATTGCCGGAGGAAGAGCAATCCGCCGAACAACGGCGGATGCCGGAACGAATCACGCGGGGAATCGAAGTGCGGGATCTCAGTTTTTGCTATCCGAACCGGGCGGAGCCGTCGATTCGCGACATCAATCTGCACATTGCCCCCGGACAGAAAATTGCCATCGTGGGTGACAACGGCGCCGGAAAATCGACACTGGCAAAATGCATGCTGGGTCTTTACACGCCGACGACGGGTTCCGTTTGCATTGACGGTGCGGATATACGCAACCTCGAACGTTCGGATCTTCGAAGGAAAATCACGGCGGTGTTTCAGGATTATGTCCGATATCAAATGACCGTGCGGGAAAATATCGGTTTCGGGTCGTTGGAAAGAATGCATGATGACGCCTGGCTGGAAGTGGCGGCCGCAAAATCGGGCGCGGATGAATTCATCGATCGGATGCCGCAGCGTTTCGATGCCCTGCTCGGCCCCATGTTCGAAGGCGGCCGGGAGCTGTCCCACGGACAATGGCAGAAAATCGCGATCGGACGCGCGTACTTTCGCGATGCGGAAATCGTGGTGCTTGACGAACCGACGGCGTCGATGGATCCCCTGACGGAAGCGATGGTGTTTGAAAACTTCCTGCGCATGGCGGAAGGGAAAACCGCCATCATCATCTCCCACCGTCTCGGCATATGCAAAGCGGTGGACCGCATTTATGTCATGAAGAACGGGAGAATCATCGAGCAGGGAACCCATGAAGAGCTGCTCGGCCAAAAACGGGGAATACCGGCACATGTACGAAACGCAGTCGAAGTGGTATGACAGGCATGGCTTGCTGGAATGATTTCCGGGCGGCAGCAGTTGGCCGCTTTTCCCGTCCATGCCGACGCGCCCCGTACCGGTTCCGCGCCCGCGTATTATTATCTGGGCATTCCAAAAAACAGCCTTCGCAAGCAGGACGCCTTCCGGATCATTTCCCACATGCTAGAAGACGGACCGCAGCTGGAAAACGGCCTGAACGGAATGGCCGGCGTCCGCCGGGATCCGGCAATGATCGAACGGTTCGGGGAGCGGCTTGCCACGCTGCAGGGGAAACGGGTGCGAGGCGTTCTTTTACCTACCCGGAAGAAGGCTCGCCGGACCCGTCCTACTGATGCGGACATGGAAAAATGGGGCGATGCGGTCTTGGACGTGGAGTTCGGCATCCTGGACTAAGATCCTCGATTTCCGCCAGAAAAAGCTGGAGAACGGCTTATGAGGTGATGCTTCCGCGATGCATCCGTCCGTCAAAGCGGCCGGCATCCTGCTGGCCGTCGCGATGCTGGCATCCTGCGGAATGGAGACGGCCGATCCGAATTCGATCGAAGGCGAGTTCACCGTCATCTGGGATGCGGGCGGCGGGTTGTCGCCCGAACGGCATGTGCTGGGTCACCTGCAGGAGAAGTATCCCGAAACGTCCTATCAGGTGACGCCGTTTTACCGGACGCATGTCATTTTGGACGGCAACCAGGCCAATCATCCCGATGTGTATGCCATCGCGGAGAATGACATGCCTGGCGACATCATCGTGTTCGAGAGCACGCTGGCCCCGTATTTGTTCAAAACCGGCTATCTCGAACCGCTGGATCACGATCTGGACACCATTCTGGGCATCGTCAGCCGAATGGACGGCCGGGCATTCGATTTTGCCAGAATGCAGGGAGGCGGCACCCTCTACGGCATTCCGTTCGGCAAGGATGTTTATGCGCTGTATTACAATGTTTCCATTTTCAATGAGCTGGGGCTTCCCCACCCGGCCGACGGGATGACCTGGGATGCCGTGTTCGATCTGGCCTGGGACATTGCCAACCATCCGCAGCGGGGGGACCGGAAGGCACTTGGCTTTGATGATTTTATGCCGGTGTTCAGCCAGTTTCATTTCCGGTTTCTGGACGAATTCGGGATGCCGGCCCTGGACAGCCCGCTCTGGGAAAGGGCGCTGGAATTCCATGGCCGATGGCGGGACCTGACGGAGCGGACGGGATTCCTTTCGAACAAATGGTTTGGCTTCATGGATGGCCAACTGGCCATGCTGGCGGCCCATTTATTGGGGGACGACACGCCAAACGGCTACACGAACCGCCCGTTTGCGGCTCCCCTCAGGGATGAATGGAATGCGGCCAGCTTCCCGGTGTTTGCCGATGCGCCGGATACGGGGCCGGCTCCGGCGTATTACTATCTCGGCATCCCGAAAAACAGCCGGCGGAAGCACGAAGCGTTCCAGCTGATCGCCCATTTGCTGACGGACGAGGTGCAGCTGATGAACAGCCGGCTGGGGCTGGCCAGCGTCCTGGACGATCCGGAAACGATGCGGCTGTTCGGCGAACGGGATTCCCGGCTGCACGGAAAGCATACGGCGGCTTTTTTCCACCACCGGGAATTCGGTTCGCTGGATCCGGATTATGACTGGCAGTTTGAGCGCATCAACGCAAGCGGCATCCTGAATCCGGAACGGTTGACGGCGGTGCTTGACCATCGCCGGGAAAAGCTGGAGACATTCGGGGAGATGCCGGCGGAACCGGGGGACGAATCGGCTGGTGAACCGGCTGCCGGTTTGTGAGAACGAAGATCGTCTGCCGTGACAGAAAGCTAGGCCGGGTTTGCCGGAATCCCCGACTCCGACCCGACAGAACCCGGCGAGTCTTTCCGGATCCGAAACGATGCCCGGCGTCCTTGACGGATGAGCAAATCGAAGTCCTCAAGCCGGTTGATTCCGCCTTTTGACAGGACCGTTCCATCTTGCGAAAGCAGATACGCGAATGGGAACCCTTCAAGCTTGACGGCGTCCCTGATCGAGGTTGTCAGTTCAAATACGGGCACGGTGATGTTCATTTGATGGATTTTGGCCATGATGCTTTCGGTGTTCCCTTCATCCAAAGGTTCCATGATCACTTGCGCCTTGAGCCGATACTTTTCCTCCACAAGGGGAATCAGGGGATAGACGGTATTGCAGATGGGACAATGGGCTGACGTGAACATGACCAGCGTACCGGAATTTGGAAAAATAGACAGAATGCATGAAACCATTCATTTTCCAAATTTCTTGGGGAGATGAGCGGATGAAAGGAAAATTCTTGTTATTATCCAATTTTTTCGTCATCGCGATGATGCTTTTTTTGGCGTCCTGCATGGAATCGGGGGGGAAAATAAAAACAATTGACGGCCCATTCACCGTCATCTGGGACAGGGGGGCCGGTCCGTCCTTCGAAACGCATTTTGCCAACCATCTGTCGGCGAAGTATCCGGAAGCGGCATTTGAACAGACCTTTATCATTCGCGAGTTTCGCTATTTGGGCGGCGGCCGGGATGCCATGCATCCGCTGGATGTGTACGACATTGCGGAGAAAGATTTGCCCGGCGACATCATCATGTTCGAGAGCACGCTGGCGCCCTATTTGTTCAAATCCGGGTATCTTGAACCGCTGGACCCCTACCTCGACACCATCCTTGGAATCATGGGCCGGATTGACAGCCGGGCACTGGATTTTGTCAAGGCCCTGGGCGGGGGCCGAACCTATGGCATTCCCTTCGGCAAGGATGTCTACGCGCTATACTACAACACCACGCTATTTGATGAACTGGGCCTTCCCTACCCGACCGACGGGATGACCTGGGATGACGTCTTCGGCCTGGCCCGGGAGATCATGAATCATCCGCAGATGGGGACAAGGGCCGGACTGGCGTTGAGCGACATGACGCTGCCGTTCAGCCAGTTTCATCTCCGCTTTTTCGATGAATTCGGCATGCCGGACGATGACAGTCCGCTTTGGGCAAGAGCCCTTGAATTCAAGAAAACCTTCAATGAACTTTACGAACAGAAGGGCATGAGTTTTTACATTTATGAACATCCATTCGGGTTTTCCGACGGGCAGGCGGCCATGTATGCCGGTCATTACTTGGGCGACATCAATCCGTCCGGGTTCAGGGACCGGCCGTTTACGCCCCCGTACAAAGGAGATTGGGATCTGGTCAGTTTCCCGGTTTTTGAAGATGCGCCGGATACCGGTCCGCTTGCGGACTATTATTTGCTGGGCATTCCAAGAAACAGCCAGAAGAAGCCGGAAGCGTTCCAGCTGATCGCCCATCTGCTGTCGGACGAGGTGCAATTGGCCAACAGCCGGCTCGGCGTGGCCAGCATTTTGAGCGATCCGTTCTGGATCGAATCGTTCGGGGCGGATCTTTCCCATTTTCACGGCAAGCGGGTCCGTTCCTTTTTTCATCATCCCAAGGAAGGGTCGCTGGACCTCGATTTCGACTGGCAAATGCAGCGGGCCGGGTACAGATTGTTGGAAGAAGAGAGGGGCTGGATGATGGATTACCTGAATTACAGGCGGGAGAAGCTGGAAAAAGTGGGGGTGGTGGAGGGCGCCCATCTGGAGCGGTGAGCCGGCGCTTTGGTTCATCGCGGTCCGTACCTTCATCGCCCGTCGGCATATGCTGTAGAAGAGACACCTTCCATGGAAGCCGGGAAGGACGGATGCGAGCGATGAGGGATTTCGGCCGTTTCGTGAGCGATCTGAACCAGGGGCTGGATGAAGTGATGGGAACGATCGACCGGATGCAGAAGCTGTACCGTTCGTTCCGGGACCTGATCCCGGTCTGGCAGCAGCTGACCGGCTGGCTCCAGCGCCAGGAGATGGCGACGACCAGCATGTCGCGGCCCGTCCGGCACGTCTGTTCCCGCTGCGGAAGGAAATGCAGACCCGCCCGGCGGAGAACCGGGAAGAGGAAAACAAGAACCGATCGGATGGTCTTTTGGTGACATCATGATCGGGGAGGCTTCGGCCTCCTTTTTCTTTTTGGACGGATTGTCAGCCATAAAATGATTGAGCCCCTCCTGGCGGACCAGGCGGGGCTTGTTTTCGCTGTTGATATCGTCGCAACGCTTCACAGCTTCTCCACGTACAAACGGCTCGTCTCCGACCAGGTTTCGCCCGGCTTCAGGGTGATGACGCCCGTTTCTTCCGCCGGGAGGTTCACGTTCGGCGCGTTCACCATGTTCGTCTGCGGTTCCGGGCAGAAGAAGCGGCCGTTGGACTTGTTGTTCCAGATCATCCAATGCCTGTACTTGAGGCCGGCGTCGTACACGAACCGCACGCCCGCCTTGCGGTCCGCGATCTCGGCGAAGTTCCGTCCGCCTTGCGGCGCCGCCGTGTAATGGTTGTCCAGGTCTTCGAAATACGGATCGCCTTCCCCCGCAGCCATGCGCGCTTCCCCTTCGGACAGGGCGAGTTTCCGGCCGGTGGGCAGCATCCGCCCGTCCAGTTCCCACCGCTCGCCGATGGTCACACGGACGGCGATGTCGTCCCGCGTGCTGCCCGGGGCGAACGGCGCGTTGACCGCCGTGTGGAAACCGAGCATGAACGGCATGGCGTCGCGGCCCTCGTTGACGGCTTCCACCTTCTGCGTCAGGCCGTCACCGGACAGCACATATGTAAGGGTCAACGAAAACTTGTGCGGGAAATGCCGGTGGAACGGATGGGTTTCGTCAAAAGCCAGCTTCACCTGCACCCAGCTTTTGCTTTCGTCGCTGCCGAATCCGGTCACCGTCCATTCGGTGTCGGCGGCAAAGCCGTGCAGGTGGTTGCCCGTCTCCGGCTCATTGACCGGGAATTCGTACTGCCGGCCGTTCCAGGCAAAGCGTCCCCCGTCATACCGGTTCGGCGGCACGAGCACCGGAATGCCGTGCACTTTCGGGCTTTTTGCAAAGTCGGCAAACTCCTCTTCGGATGGCTCGCGCAGGAAACGCCATCCTTTCTCGTCGTCGCGGAACGCGACCAGATTGCCGCCCAGGCGCGGCAGCAGGATGGCGGAATAAGCTCCGTATTTCAGCACGATGGCCCGCTCGCCCTGGTATGTCCCTTCTTTCGCTTCATGGATGATCAACCCGGACACCTCCAATGCGTACTGGTTCCTTCCACCATCATACTCCGGCATGCCCCGCTTTTTCAAATGGATCGCGCACGCGGTGGACCCGTTGTCCGGCAAATCGCCGCCGGGCTGGACGGACCGGCGGGAACCCTTTACAATCAAGATCAATGGACAACCACCGGTGCAACGTCGGGATGATATCCCGGTCGGACGGCCATAACGGTGGACAGGAATACCCATCGGGTCGGAAACGGGGCTGATGCCATGTCGCTGCGGGCGCTGAAATGGTTCACGGTGTTGCTCCCGCCCTTCATCATCGGCAGTTTCGAATACATCCGCCACAGTGAATGGATGCTCCGTCATTTGTCGATGGAGCGGGGGAATCTGTACATCACGCTGCTCAGCCTGGCGGTGTCGTTCGCCGTGTCGTCGTTCCTGTTCCGCCGAATCGAGCGGTCGAACCGACGTCTGGCGGAAGAACGGGCGGCGCGGGCGGTGCTTGAAGAGCGGGAACGGCTCGCCGGGGAGCTGCATGACCGGATTGCGCAGATGCTGTTTTACCTGAACGTGAGCCTCAAGGACGGCAAAGTGGAGGATGCGCGCTCCGTGGCGGCGGAGATCGACGGGCATCTGCGGCAGGCGATTTTCAACCTCAGGCAGCCGCCGGAGCGGGACGGGTCGTTCCCCGCGCAGGTGGCCCGGTGGATCGGGGAGTGGCGGCTGCTTGCGGGCGTGGAGACGGCGGTTTCGGTGGACGTGCCGGCGGATTATTTTGACGATCGCGAGCAAATCGCGCTGATGGGCATCATCCAGGAAGCGTTCACGAACATCCGCAAACACGCGGAAGCGGGCCGGGTGTTCTTCGCGCTGCGGGCCGATGACCGCGGGTGGGAGATGCGGATCCGGGACGACGGCAAGGGGCATGATCCGCTGGAGGCGGCGCGCATGCTGGAAGCGGACGGGCCGGCGGCCGCCGGAATGCCGGAAGGAAGGGGCAAGTATGGCATGTCCATCATGCGCAAAAGGGCGCGGGAACTCGGGGCGGACATGACGGTCGACACGAAGCCCGGCGCCGGATGGGAACTGGTGCTGACGGGAACGCGGAACGGAGGGTGACGGATGGTTGGTATGGCCTACCGCGTGCTGATCGTCGATGACCACCCCTATGCCCGCAAGGCGATCCGCAGCCTTCTGGAAGACGATCCGGCGTTCACGGTGGCGGGGGAGGCGGAGAGCGGCGAAGAGGCGCTGCAGCTGTGCGATGAGCTGAAGCCCGACGTGGTGCTGATGGACATCCGCATGCCGGGCATGGGCGGGCTGGAGGCGACGCGGCGGCTGAAAAGGCTATATCCGCAGCTCCGCATCGTCATGCTGACCGTTTCCGACGCGGCGGAGGATCTGTTCACGGCGCTCCAGTTCGGGGCGCAGGGGTATTTGCTGAAAAACATGAAACCGGAGGAATGGTGCGGGTATTTGCGGGCCTTGCTGGACGAAAACGCCGAAGGATCCCGGATGATCGCCGACCGGCTGATCCGCCAGTTCCGGGAGCGGCCGCGGGATGCGGTTGGCCGGGACAAAGCGGCGGCATCCGCCGGGGAGGAAACGGCGGCCGGCGGTATGGCCGGTGAACGGCCGCCCGACGTGCTGACGAGCCGGGAGCGGGAGATCGCGGCGTTCATCGCCGAAGGGCGGACGAACCGGGAGATCGGCCGGCAGCTGAACATCAGCGAGAATACGGTGAAAAACCACATCAAAAACATGCTGCACAAACTGTCCCTCGACAACCGGGTCAATCTGGCCGCCTACGCCATCCGCCACGGCTTGACAAACATTCGTCACAAAAAACACGAGAAATAGCCCCATCGGGTGATTTTCATCACGCCCATCTCCCGGGAAAATGGATGGGGAGGGATGGGGGATGCTCTCGAGGGAATCGGGAAAGGGCGCAATCCGCAAGCGGACGCTGTGGTTTGCCGCCTTTTTGTTTGCCTTCTGTGCGGCGTTGGCGGCGATGCCGGAACCGGCGCTGGCCCACGCCTCCCTGACGGACGCGGAACCGGCCGCCGGCAGCGTGCTGGACGAGCCGCCGGATGCCGTCCGCCTGACGTTCAACGAACGGCTGGAAAGCGGGTTGTACGCGATCCGCGTTTTTGACGGCCGGGGGCGCGAAGTGACGAAGGACAAGGCGGTGCTGAGCCCGGATCGCCGGGAAGTGAGCGTGGCGCTGCCGCGCCTTGCGGACGGGACGTATACCGTCAGCTACCGGGTGCTGTCCGCCGACGGCCATCCGGTGGCCGCGTCCTACGTGTTCCACGTCGGGGATCCGGCGGCATGGGCGGACGGCCGGGGAATAGCGGGCCGTTCCCGGACGACGGAGACGCCGGGCGGCCCGGGAGCGGGCGGGCATGCACATCGCCACGCGGAGGGCGCGAATGGGAAGTCGATGCTGCTGCACGGCGTCAAGGCGGTGTACCTGATTGCCATGCTGCTGTTTGCGGGATTGGCGCTGTGGCGCGTGCGTCCGGGGTTGTCATGGATGCGGGCCGCAACCGGCCGCGGGTCCGGCTGCGGATCCGGCGTGGCGGCTGACAAGGCGGGATCGGCAGGACCGGAAGGCTATGGGACAACGGAGACGGATCGCCCGTTGGATGCGCCGGGATCGGATCGGCTGGCCTTCTGGCAGCTGACGGCGCTGCGCCTTTTTCTGCTGGCGTTGATCGCCTGGATCGGTCTTCAATTGCCGCAGCTGATGGACGGGTGGACGGCGGACCATTGGGCGTCACTCCTTAAGACATCTCTCGGCCGGCTTTGGGCGGCGCATGTCGTCCTGGCTCTGGTCGGGCTGGCCGTGTCGGGCGCGGCGGATCGCCCGGCGACGGGTCTTCACGGTCAGGAACGTCCGAGACCGGGGCGTCCGGCGGCGCAAGAACGACCCGGAGCGAACCAGCCGGGAACGAATCGCCCGAAACCGGATCCCCCGAAACCGGACCGTCCGATTCCGCGGCTTTCGGCGTGGCCGCGCGTCGCGCCGGCGGCCATCGCCTTGCTGATGCTCGCCGCCAAGGCGACGAGCGGCCATGCGGCCGCCGCGGCGCCGGTCTGGGCGACCGTTGCCTTCGATGCGGTCCATCTGCTGATGGCCGCCCTCTGGGCGGGCGGCCTGCTCATCCTGCTTGTACTGCGCCACGGAGATCGCCGCCGGATGGCGTTCCTCGTCGCGTTCGCCCGGTTGGCCTGGATCAGCATCGCCGTGCTGGCGGCCAGCGGCTTCCTCATGACCTGGTTGATGCTGCCGGGCTTCCGGTACGTCCTGTACAGCGGATGGGGAACGGCCTTGCTGGTCAAACTCGCCGCCGTGCTGCTGGTCCTGCCCGTGGCGGGCGCGATCCGTTGGCAGATGAAGCGGCGCGGAATCCCTTCGGGACGGCTTGTCGCAGTGGATTTCGGTCTGGCCGTGGCCGTCATCGCCATCGCGGCGGTGCTGTCGGGCCTGAATCCCGTGCCGGCCAACAAGCCGCTGCACTGGCACGTCATGGGCGAAGACATCCACATGACGGCCCAAATTTCCCCGAATGCGCCGGGATCGAACCGCTTCATGGTGAAAGTTTGGCTGCCCGAAGACGAAGGCGGGCCGGAGCGGGTGCAGCTGCAGCTCATTCCCCGGTTTGACGGGGATGAACCGGCCCCGATCGACGTGCCGCTGGCGCCGGCGGAAGATTTGGGGGAAAGGGATTTCTTCCCCGGGTTCAACCGGTACGACTATGCGGGCGAAGGCATCTATCTGGCGTTTCCGGGCGAATGGCGGGTCCGCGTGCTGGTGACGGCACCGGACGGCCAATCCTATTCGTTCACCCATGACATGCGGGTCTATTGATGCGGACAACATGGATGCGGATTCCACTGATGGGGTTTCCATTGAGGATTCAAGGATGACGGTTTTATGGAAGCCGGATGAGAAAGGAGCGTTTCGCACATGAAAAAGAAAATCCTGTTTTCCATGTTGGCGGTGGTCTTCTTGACGCTTTGGGCATCGGCCGGTTCCGCCTCGGCCCACGTGGTGGTGTATCCGCGGGAAGTGTCACCGGGCACCTACGAGAAATTTGCCGTGCGGGTGCCGACGGAGAAAGACAGTTCAACCGTCAAGGTGGAAGTCCGGATCCCGGAAGGCGTGAACATCACCCGTTTCGAGCCGAAGCCGGATTGGACGTATGAGCTGGAACGGGACGATACCGGCAAAATCGTGAAAGTCACCTGGTCAGCGACGGGGCCGGGGTTTGGTCCCACCGAGTTCGGCGAATTTTACATGCAGGGACGGGTGGCGGACGACGCGGCAGATCTCGTCTGGAACGCCTGGCAAACATACGCGGACGGGGAGGTCGTCGCCTGGACGGGGCCGGCGGAGGCGGACAGGCCCGCATCGGTGACGAAGGTGGCGGCGCCGGGAGCCGGCGGAGCGGGCGAAACGGGCAGCCCGGGCGGAACCGTCGCCGGCATCGTGTCGCTGGTCCTTTCCATCGCGGCCTTCGTCTTGTCGCTGCTTGCACTGATCGTGGCCGTGCGCGGGTGCCGGGCTGGCGGGACGGGCCAGGGAACCGCGTGAGGCCGGAGGACAAAGCCAGGGGCGGACCATTTGGGGTGCCTGGACATTTTTGATGAAAAATCGTACAAAAGGTTTCGGAAACGGGCCGTTTCTGCCTTTTTGTTCGAAAAATCATTCAAAACGGGCAACGAGGCCGGCGACCGGGCTCCATTTGCGTGAAAAAACATGCAAAACGTTCGTGAAAGCCTCATCTTCGAAATTTAGGGGTGGAAAATCACACAAAATGCACGGACCCCAAAAACAAGGAGGAAGCGGCATGCTTCCTCCTTCATTTTTTCGCTTGCGTTTTGGCGCGCGCGTTGGACGCTCAAACCTCCAGCCAGTTGTTTTTGACGACCTTCTGGTACCAGTAGTAGCTGTCCTTCGGCGTGCGCTTCAGGGTGCGGAAGTCGACGTGCACGATGCCGAACCGTTTTTCGTAGCCGAAGGCCCATTCGAAGTTGTCGAGCAGCGACCAGAGGAAATAGCCTTTCAGGTTGACGCCGGAGGCGATGGCGCGGCCGAGTTCGGCGATATGGGAGCGCAGATAGTCGATGCGCCGGTCGTCGCGCACGCGGCCGTCCGGCCCCGGTTCGTCGTTGTAGCAGGCGCCGTTTTCCGAGATGTAGACCGGCATGTCGCCGTATTTTTGCTTGAAATGGAGCAGGACGCTGCTCAGCCCTTCCGGCATGATGATCCAGCCCATTTCGGTGCGATCGCGGCCGTAGTCGACATACTCGGCGTCGAACATGCCGGCGCCGTCCCTGTGGCGCACCATGTTGCCGCTGTAGTAGTTGATGCAATAGAAGTCCAGCGGTTCGCGGATCAGCTCCATGTCGCCCGGCTGCACGTGCAGCTTGGCCCCGTGCTTTTCAAAAATGCCGATCAAATATTGCGGGTACTCGCCCTTGAACACGGGATCGAGGAACCAGTCGTTCTGCCAGCCCATTTCCCGGCGGGCCGCCTCCGCGTCTTCCGGGCGGGTGCTGAAGGGCACTTTCCAGGTGACGTTCGGGGCAAACCCGATTTCACCGGAAATGCCCAGCTCGCGGAACCGTCGCACCGTCTTTCCGTGGGCGACCATCAGGTTGTGCGCCGCGTCCACGCCCATCTGCAGATCCCTGTATCCCGGCGCGTGCTCGCCGATCGTGTAGGACAGGAAGGAGGCGCACCACGGCTCGTTCAGGGTGATCCACTTTTTCACCTTGCCGCCGTACTCTTTGAACAGCACCTCCGCATAGCGGACGAAGGCGTCGATGGTGGCGCGGCTGGTCCAGCCGCCCTTGTCCTGCAGCGCCTGGGGCAAATCCCAGTGGTAGATCGTGACATACGGCTCCACGCCGGCTTCCAGCAGCTTGTCGATGAACTTGTGATAGTACGCGACGCCTTTCGGGTTGACGGCGCCGTCCCCGTCGGGAATGATGCGCGGCCAGGCGATGGAGAACCGGTACGCCTTCGTGCCGAGGTTTTTGATCAGTTCGATGTCTTCTTCGTACCGGTGGTAGCTGTCACAGGCCACGTCGCCGTTGTCCCCGTTTCTGATGTTGCCCGGCGTGTGGCTGAAGGTGTCCCAGATGGACAGGCCGCGCCCGTCTTCATCGTACGCGCCCTCGATCTGGTACGACGCGGTGGCGGTGCCCCAGACGAATCCTTGCGGAAACTGGATGATGGCCATGATGCGGTTCCTCCTTGTTGTCTGCTTCCTGGTGGTGTTCCGGTTTCTTCTTTTTGCACAAAGGCGTTCCGGTATGCATGCGGATCTGCAAACGTCAGCCCGTCAGCCCAGCACGACTTCCACGTCGTGGACGCCGCCGTCGCCGGCGACGGGAATGACCTGGCCTTCCACCGGCTTGCCGTCCACGGTGATGGAGGCGACCCCTTTGCAGACGCGGTTCGGGTTTTCACCCGGATGCGGTACGT
>Ga0065723_100039_pt1:0-42500 | contig 72657 bp, 68 predicted proteins | sample TheenrcuSG05Z960_FD_59110 | JGI IMG/M metagenome (GOLD analysis project Ga0065723, IMG submission 59110) | Thermophilic enrichment culture from UC Davis - Sample SG0.5Z960 | ecosystem: Engineered > Solid waste > Grass > Composting > Bioreactor | place: USA: University of California, Davis
TTGCGCATGAGGCGGCCGGGATCGATCGGATCGATGTAGTCGGTGACCAGCGTCTCGTAGAGTGCGCCGAAGATCCGGAAGTGCTTCTGCAGCGCAAAAAACGTGTCGCTACGAGGTGCAACAAACCCGATGCCCAGCCCCAGAAGCAGGACCAGCAGCAGGGGCGTCAGGTGGCGTCGCGGCGTCTTCATGGCGTTTCAGGGTCCGTACAGGGCACGGCGCAGTTCCTCTTCCCGTCGCCGGCTTACGATCGTCGCTATATGTATCGACAATTCATAAAGTAACAAAAGCGGAATGGCGACAAGCACCTGGGAAATGGGATCAGGCGGCGTAAACAGGGCGCCCAGCACCAGCGCGATGATCAGGGCGTAGCGACGACCCTTGCGAAGCACATCGCCCGTGATCAGGCCCATTTTGGCCAGGAAGTACACGATCACCGGCAACTCAAACAGCAGGCCCACTCCGAAGGCCCACATCGTGACCATGTTGAAGTATTTCGTGATGTCGAACTGGTTGACGATCTGCTCGGAGATCGTGTAGTTGGCAAAGAACTGCAGGGCCAACGGGGTGATGACCAGGTAGCCAAACAGCACGCCCAGGATGAAAAAGCCCGTGGCGAAGGCGGCGGCGAAGCGCATGCCCTGCTTCTCGTGCGGATACAGGCCGGGCTCGATGAACTTCCAGATCTGGTAGATGAGCACGGGCGAGCCGATAATGACGCCCACGAACAGAATGGTACCGATGTGGGCAAAGAACTGGCCGGTGATCGTGCGGTTGAGCAGCTCCAGCGGCTTCGCGTCCAGGTGAAACACCCGGTACATGAAGAAGTCGGGACGGGTGGGACCCAGCAGAATGTTGTCGATGATCCACTTGCTGAAGAAGCTGCAGAGGATCGTCGAGGCCAGCACGCCCGCCAGCCCTTTGATCAGGCGCCAGCGCAGCTCCTCCAGGTGATCCAGAAAGGACATCTCGGCCATGTCGGCCTCCGGTGCAGCCCCCGCGGGCGCACCGTCACCCTGGGCGGGAGGCAACGGGGATGTGGTGGCCGGCGATGAACTACGCGATCCGAACAGTTTCATGGCTTACTCCAGCACAGCGCGCAGCGGACCTACAGCGAGTCCGATGCGCTTCGGGGACCGTCCCGCAGATTCAGGTCCAGTAGCGAATCGACCCAGAGCCCTTCGGCCTCCAGGCGGCTCCGGCCACTGCTCCAGGTGAAATTGAACAGCGTCAGCACACCGCACACCTCGAAGCCGTCGCTCCGCAGCAACGCCACGGCCCGGGCCGCGCTGCGGCCGCTGTTCAGGATGTCGTCCACCAGTACGACGGGCTCCTCGCGGCTCAGCGGGCCTTCGACCAGCCGATGGCGGCCATAGGGCTTACGCTGCTCTCGGACGAAGCCGCCACGCAGTTCCGGCGCACCGGGCGGAGGCGGCGCCGACAGGATGGCACAGACCAGCGCGTAGGCGCCAAAGCCGAAGCCGGCAACCTGACGGACGCCCCGCGCGCGCACCCGTTCGGCCAGCACCCGGCCGACCTCACGGAACGTGTCGCCTTCCAGCATCGGGATCCGGGTGTCCAGCAGCCATCCAATGGGCTGGCCGCGCGGGTCGGTGATGGGCTCCTGCTCACGACGCACCAGCGCCCGCGCGTAGAGCCGGCGTCCGAGATCGACCAGGTCGGCATAGGCCGACGGACTCAGGGTACGCTCTGCCATGGCCGTGATGGAATCGGGGCCCCAGCGGGCCCATCTCAAACCATTTGATCACGCTGAAAACCACAAACCGGCCGGCGCGTTCCGGCTCAGGCCACCACGAAGTCGTACAGCGGGAACTGGCGGCACAGCGCCTCCACTTCCTGACGAATGCGGCGACGCAGGGCCTCATCGCCGGGATGCGAGAGCACTTGATCGATCCAGTCCACCACCTGCCGGAACTCTTCCTCCTTGAACCCGCGCGTGGTCATGGCCGGCGTGCCGATCCGGATGCCGCTGGTGACAAAAGGACTCTTGTCGTCGTAGGGCACCATGTTTTTGTTCACCGTGATGCCCGCTTCACCCAGCAGGGCTTCAGCCTCCTTGCCGGTCAGACCCTTGTTGCGCAGGTCGATCAGCACCAGGTGGTTGTCGGTGCCACCGGAGACCAGGTTGTAGCCGCGCTCCAGAAAGGCTTCGGCCATCGCTTTGGCGTTGCGCACCACCTGCCGGGCGTATTCCTTGAACTCCGGCTTGAGCGCTTCGCCGAAGGCTACGGCCTTCGCCGCAATCACGTGCATGAGCGGGCCACCCTGCGTGCCGGGAAAGACGGCCGAGTCCAGCAGTTCGCTCATCTTCTTGAGGCGGCCGCTCTTCGGCGCCGTGATGCCGAAGGGGTTGTCGAAGTCGCGACCGATCAGGATCATGCCGCCGCGCGGCCCGCGCAGCGTCTTATGCGTGGTGGTGGTGACGATGTGCGCGTAGGGCATCGGATCGTTCAATACCCCTGCCGCGATCAGGCCGGCCGTGTGCGCCATGTCCATCCACAGCAGGGCGCCCACCTCGTCGGCAATCTCACGGAAGGCCTTGTAGTCGAAGTCGCGCGGGTAGGCGCTCGCACCGATCGAAATCAGCTTGGGCCGGACCTTGCGCGCTTTGTCGCGCACCTTGTCCATGTCGATGCGGCCGGCCAGCGGACCGTCCTTTTCCACGCCGTAGTATTCGGCATGGTAGAGGATGCCCGAGAAGTTGACCGGGCTTCCGTGCGTCAGGTGGCCGCCGTGCGCCAGGTCGAGTCCCAGAAACGTGTCGCCGGGCTTGAGCGTGGCCAGGTACACGGCCGCGTTGGCCTGCGCGCCCGAGTGCGGTTGCACGTTGACCCATTCGCAGCGAAACAGCTTGCGCGCCCGCTCGCGGGCCAGCTCCTCGACGATGTCCACGTATTCGCAGCCGCCGTAGTAACGCTTACCGGGTAGCCCCTCGGCGTACTTGTTCGTCAGCGGCGAACCCATCGCCTCCAGCACGGCCCGCGAGACGAAGTTTTCCGAAGCGATCAGCTCCAGCCCGTTGTTCTGGCGCTCGACTTCCTTCTGGATGGCCCGAAAGACCTCCGGATCCTGAATTTCCAGTACCGACATGGCTTGTTTTGTTAAATCGTCCAGAGTGCCCTCCGGCAAAATACGAAAAAACACCAGGCCGGTTTGACAGGCGCTGTGCGAAAAGTTGCGTCAGCGTACAGGGCGCTCGATCAGGAAGAACTGGCCGCCGATCCCCAGAAAGCGCCAGTAGTCCTTTTCGCCGTCGTCGCCGTCGGGATCGACCGTGTAGATGCTCCACAGGTAGTAGTTGTCACGCCGGGCAGCCTTTCGGGCCAGCACGGCGGCCAGATCGGCGCCCGCGTCGGCGAAAGCCCGGCCGACGGCCGAGCTGCCCAGCTCCTGCTGCAGGTGCTCGGCCGCCCGGTTCCGCACGTATTCCTCAAACGCCCGGGGCTTCGGGTTGTACAGGTACAGCACCCCGGCCACCGTCAGCAGCAACACCAGTCCAATCCGCATAGCCGCCTCCTCAGGTTGGTGGTTTGATTCGCGTCAGCGCATAGACCAGGATGTTCGTGCCCATGCGCAGGGCCGCCTCACGCTTTTCGGGGGGGTCACCGTGCACCGAGGGCGCCTCCCAGCCGTCGCTGATGTTCGTTTCGTAGGTGTAAAAGACGACCAGTTGTCCATTGTGGAACAGACCGAACCCCTGCGGCGGCTTGCCGTCGTGCTCGTGAATCTTGGGCAGGCCGTTGGGGAAGTCGAAGTGGATGTGGTAGATGGGATGGCTGAAGGGCAGCTCGACAAATTCCTGCTCGGGAAAGACTTTCTTCATCTCGCGCCGGATGTAGGGATCGAGCCCGTAGTCGTCGTCGACGTAGAGAAAGCCGCCGTTTTCCAGATAGCGGCGGAGCCGTCGGGCCTCGTCGTCGGTGAGCACGATGTTGCCGTGACCGGTCAGAAACAGGAAGGGGTAGCTGAAGATGCGATCACTGCTCAGTTCGACCACGTCGGCCTGCGGGGCCACGTCGATGTTCGTGTGCTCGCGCACAAAGCGCAGCAGGTTGGGTAGCGGCGAGACGGCCTGATACCAGTCGCCCCCGCCTCCATACTTGACGGCCGCGATCCGAAACGTGTAGTCCTCCTGCGCCTGAAGGGGCAGTGCCACAGCGAATAGAACTCCCAGCAGTAACAGCGTGCGCGTCATGGCCTCCGTCGGGGTTTGCGTTCACGGCACGAACGCGACGGCGCCGCCAAAGTTTGGGGCTGGACTTTTTGCGGTTGAACCGCGATCTTTGCAGAGCGAGTGCCTAACGCCCTGTTTTTAAAGCAAAAATAGCGCCATGATGCGAAAACTGAGCGGTCTGCGCGCCCTTGGGGTGTTGCTGGGCGGCCTTGCGTTGATTTTTGTACCGATGCATTCGGCCGGAGACCGGACGCCTCTGGTGGCCACATTTTCCATCGTCGGCTACGATCCGGCCACGGGCGAACTGGGCGTGGCCGTGCAGTCGAAGTTTCCCAACGTACGGCCGATCGTACCGTGGGCGCGGGCGGGCGTCGGGGCCGTGGCTACCCAGAGCTACGCGGAGCTGGATTATGCGCTGAAAGGACTTGAACTCATGGCGAACGGCGCCACGGCCGAGGAGGCATTGCGCATCGTGCTTCGCCAGGATGAAGGACGCCAGCTCCGACAGGTGGGGATCGTGGACGCGCACGGAAACGCGGCCAGCTGGACGGGCACCGAGTGCTTCCCGTGGGCCGGCGGCCGCGTCGGCCAGCGTACGGGCGAACCGGCCGCCGCCACGCCCGGCCACGTGGTGACGGGCTACGGCTACACGGCCCAGGGCAACATCCTGGTCTCGGAAGAGACGGTGGTGGCCATGGCGCGGGCTTTCGAGGAAACGGAAGGACCGCTGGCCGAGCGCCTGCTGGCCGCCCTCAAGGCCGGCCAGGAAGCCGGTGGCGATCGGCGCGGACAGCAGAGCGCCGCGCTGCTTGTCGTGCGCGAAGGGGCCGGCTACGACGGCCTCGACAACTACATCGACATCTCCGTCTACGACCACCCCCGGCCCATCGACGAACTGATCCGGCTCTACGAACTGAATAAGCTGTACTTTACGCCCGGGCGACCCGAGGACCTGATCCCCGTCACGCCGGAAATCGCCCGGGAGCTCCAGCAGATCTGGAAGGATCGGGGCTTTTACGACGGCCCCATCAATGGTGTGGTCGATACCACCTTCCAGCGCATTCTGATCGATTTCATGGGATGGGAAAACTACGACATGCGCATTCCGGCCGTCGAAGCCGTGGACCTGGCGGCCGGCGACACGCTCAAGATTGACCGCGTCATGCTGGAGCACATCCGTCAGGTGTATCGCGAGGGCCGCTGGGTGCCCCGTCGCCAGTAGGGCTTACCTGAGAAAGGCGAACAGAAGGGCGATGAGGGTGCCGATCTGACCGACCCAGAAGATGAACATCCACCGGATCAGGTCCGCCCGGACGCCCGCAATGCGTTCTCCCATCTTTGCCATTTCTGAGGTGATACGGTTGTCTACGGCCGCGATCTGCTGCTGGAGTTTGGCTACTTCTTCGGTGATGCGTTGATCCAGCCGTTTTTCCGTCTCGGCAATTAACAACTTCAGCCGAGACGTCTCCTCCGTGATCCGGCTATCCAGCTTTGCAATTTCTTCCGTAATCCGGTGATCCAGCTTCGCTGTCTCCTCTGTGATCCGATTGTCCAGCCGTTTGCCTTCCTCGGTCACCCGCCGTTCAAAACGTTCTTCCAGAATGCCCAGCAGGTTGTTGCGTTCGTGATGGGCCGCTTCGTTCAAAAGCGTGATGAGCGCCTCGACGCCCTCATCGCCGAGCTTCTCGCGCAATACCTTCGGTACGGTCAGAATCGCCATGCGTCCATGATGAAGTGGTTTGTTTTTCCAGAAATTCGTGCTTTTCTGTGAAGGTTCCCGAAAGGGCGGTCCGGTGGGCCGCCGGTTTGCGGCAGGCTGCTACAGTGAAAGCTCGCGGAGCGATTGCTGCAGGATTTCGGCCGAGCGGCGCAGGCCTTCCAGTTCGTCCGGAGCCAGCTCGGGGAGCACCCGGCCTTCGATGCCCTGCAGGCCGATCACGCAGGGAATGCTCAGGCACACGTCCCGAATGCCGTACTCGCCGTTCAGACGCACGCTCACGGGCAGCACGCTTTTTTCGTCGTCCAGGATCGCCTCGACCAGGCGAGCGATGACCACGCCGATGGCCGTGTTCGTGTACCCCTTGCGCTCGATGATGGCGTAGGCCGCGCGGCGGGCCTCCTCGAAGATCTGCTGCATGCGCTCCCGATCGAAGGGGCGTCCCAACACGGTGCGATCCAGAATGCGCTGGCCGCCGATGGCCACCTGGCTCCAGATAGCCACCTCCGAGTCGCCGTGCTCACCCAGAATGTAGGCGTGGACCGAGCGCGGATCGACGCCATAGTACTGGCCCAGCAGCGCCCGGAAGCGGGCCGTATCGAGCAGCGTGCCCGTCCCGATGATGTGCTCGGCGGGGCGCCGGCTGAGTTCCTGGGCCACGTAGGTGAGGATGTCCACCGGGTTGGTGGCCACGATCAGAATGGCATTTGGCGCGTGGCGGTCCAGCTCGCCGATGATTTCGCGGAAGACCTCGGCGTTGCGGTTGAGCAGGGCCAGGCGACTTTCGCCGGGGCGCTGCGCCACCCCTGCACTGATGATCACGATCTGGGCCTCTTTCAGATCGGCATAGGTGCCCGCCCGTACGGTCATGCTTCCCACGAGCGACTGGCCGTGCATCAGGTCCATTGCCTCGCCCTCGGCGCGGCGGGTGTCTTTGTCGATCAGGATCAACTCGCTGGCCAGTCCTTTGATGAACAGCGCATAGGCAGCGGCCACCCCGACGTGACCGGTACCGACAAGGCCGACAACGCGACGCTGCAGCATGGCAACAACAGGTTGCTTTTCGAAAGTCGTTCGCCTTCAAGTTACGGACGTGCCCTTTCGTCAATTGAAACGCTCCAGTTGAAGAACCGCTACCGCAAACAAAACCCCCGGCCTCACTGGAGACCGGGGGAATTCCCACGCGTCCGGCTTGCTGTCCTTACTGCACCTGCAGGTTGGTGCCATAGACGGCGTTGATGGCTGCGGCGGCCTCCTGCGCCACCAGTTTATGGGCAAGCGAGCTCGGGTGCACGCCGTCCAGGCTGAAGTAGGGACCGAACGGCTCGCTGCTGTTCACGTTCGGAAAGATCGGAATCTGTCCCTGGTTTTTGAGTTCGAGCAGTTTGACGTTCGGATCCAGGTAAGCCCAGCCCAGCCGGTCGGCCTGCTGTTTGATAAAGTTGTTGTACTGCTCAACAGTCTGGACGATGGTGGCCGTCTCTTCGGGCGAGAGCATTCGCGGGTCGTTCACACAGTCGAGCGTAACGGCCTGGCCCCGCATGGCAGCGGCCAGCAGTTCGCCGAAGGCGTACGAGAAGGGCACCAGGGCCGTCGCCCCCGTGGTGGCGCAGTTGTCGGCCACGTCGAACGTAGGCGGAAAGGCGCCGGCCTGCTCGGCCTGCGCGTAGGCGATGCCCGGCGAGAAGTGCGGAATGACCGTCACGTTCGCCACGCCGATGAGCAGGCCGCCCTGCACGCCCATCGCCTGGAGCTCGTTCAGCATCTGCGTGTAGCGCTGCTGGAAGGTATTGACCGGCGTGATAAGCGCCGGGTTACCGGCAATAGCCGCACCGAGTACGTCGTTGTTGCCGATCCAGACCGAAACGAAGGTCGGGCGCGCCTCGGCGGCAGCCTCGAGCTGGGTGCGGCCGCCCAGCAGAAGCAGGGTCAGTGTGTTGGCTGAAGTCCCCTCGCCCAGGTTGGTCAGCACGTCGATCACCTTGGCCCCGGGCACGGCCACGTTGTTGATGATGCGCGGCGGTGGCACCTGTCGGTAGGCGCAGAAGTCGCCGGGTAGACCGCCCAGGCGCTCGCCCGTGAGGATGTTGACCAGCGGGGGCGGGCAGCCCGGATCCCGGAGCAGCGGCAGGTTGAAGGGCGTGCCCATCGCCCTGGCCAGCAATACAGGATAGGCCTGCTGCTGGAGCGTGGCGTTGATGCCACCGGACTGATAACCGGCCGTGATGCTGTTGCCGATGGCCACATAGCGGGCGAACAGCGCGCCACCGGTGGGTTCGGGGGGCAGCAGCCCTTCGTCATGACAGCCGAGGGCAAGCAGCAGCAGGCCGAGCAGCCCCCAGCGCAGCGGTCGAAGCGTCATATGCCAGCGATTGCGATTCATGGTGATGGTTTCCTGAATGGTCCGGGGTTAAAGCGAAACGCTGACGGTCACCGAAGCCACATGGGCGCGAATCTGGTAGAGACCGCTGTTGAGCGCCGGTGTGGGCTCGGTGCCCGGCGCGGGATCGACGACGCGGCCGCGCCGGTCGTCCTGCCGGACGTACTGGTAGGCCAGGTCCAGCATCACGCCGCGACCCAGCCGCCAGCCCGTACCCAGCGTGACCAGGTTGCGGTTGGCATCGGGCAGCAGCGGCGTGACCGTCTTTGACGGCGCGGCACCCTGAGCATGGGTGTAGCCCAGACGCACCTCTAGGATCGAACTGGCCTGAAAGAGCAGGCCGGTCCGGAGCGTGTGGGTGTTCCGGTAGTCCTGGATCCGTACGATCGGATCGCTTCCTTCCGGTTCAATCACAAGGCGTTCGAATTCGCCCCAGCCCGTCCACTGGTAGTCGAACAGGAGCGTCAGGTCCGGCGTGGCCTGCCAGCTGAAGCCAGCGGCGAACTGGGCCGGCATAGTGAGTTCGGTTTCCGCGTCACGGTCGGCCAGCGGGCCCTGCGATCCAAAGAGGCCCAGGCTGGCCAGCACCACGTCGAGCGGCGTACCGGCCGGGATCGTCTGGCCGCTCAGCTCGACCGTCGCCGGAATGATGAGGCCGGTCGAAAGCGGGCTGAAGCGGATCGTGCCCGTGTAGTTCAGCTTGATGGTGCTCAGATAGCGGAGCCCGATCCGGAACTGCTCGGTCACCTGAATGAGCATCCCGACGTGTCCGCCGAGGCCATAGGCCTCGTCGCTTTCCATTTTTACGTTGGCGAAGGCCGTTCCCGCCGGAATGCCCAGCGCGGCGAAGGGCACGCCGGGCAACGCTTCCTGCTGAGACAGATCGAGCTGTTGCCAGAGCGCGACGGTACTGACGGCCAGCACGGGTCCAGCCCCTACCATGACCCGGTCGGAGAACCGGTAGGCCAGCGTGGGCTGCAGGTAGGTGGTCTGCACGCGCGTCCGGTAGCTGACGAAGCTCCCTTCGAAGGTGCGCGGCCACCGGAGTTCCATTCCGTAGGGCATGTAGGCGCCGAAGCCCACGGCCAGACCCGGCGCGGCCTGCACGGCCGCAAACAGGTGTGGCACCAGCACCGGGTGCTCTTCCAGGCGCGTTTCTTGCTCGGTGTAGTCGTCCGTGAAGCTGCCGCGGCTCAGATAGAGCGTGGCCCCGGAGGCCACGGCCAGCCGGTTGACCAGCGCCAGCCCGGCCGGATTGAGCGCCACGGCCGAACCGTCCGTACATGGCTGAGCCACGCCGGTGCCGCCGCGCCCGAGCGTGCAGGTGCCCGGCGGATTCAGCGAAAAGCCCTGTCCCAGCGCGGGCAGGCTCAGCAGCAGACTGCAGAGTCCGACGAGAAAACGCTTCCGATGACGCGGAAGCACAGCCCCTGTTGCGATGCGCATGGTGCTTTCAGAGCAGGTGAACGTTTGTTTAGTGCTAACAATAAAAAATTCCTGCGAAGAATTCAAAGGGGGGATGGCGAACGGTGCCATTTTCACCCCCATCGGTCGGGAGCCAAAAATCAATCGGTGCGTAGTGTGGCGTCTTTGAAGTCCATGCACCCGAATGGTCTCATGCGGATCGGTATCGTCTACGATCTGTTCGACGACTATCCCTGGGAGGTCGGCGAGCCGCCGGACGCCGACGCCGAAAACGAGCCGCCGGAGACGGTCGATGTGCTGGCGGCGGCCATTCGCAAGCTGGGGCACAAGCCCGTCCGGATCGGTACAGCCTACGATCTGCTGGTCGAACTGCCGGACCTGCGGATCGACTGTGGCATCAGCATCGCCGAAGGGGCTCGTGGCCGCAACCGCGAAGCCTACGCGCCCATGCTGTTCGAAATGGCCGGGATCCCCTACATCGGCTCCGATCCGCTGACGCTTTCGCTCAGCCTCGACAAAGCCTGGACCAAAGATCTGGTCGCGGCCGCCGGGGTACCCACGCCGCCATACCGGACCTATGCTGGCCCTGAGGAGGTCGATCCACACGATCTGCCCGGGCCGTTTCCACTGTTCGTGAAACCCCGGTACGAAGGCTCCTCGAAGGGGATCACGGCCGCCTCCAAGGTTCATTCGCTGGAGGCGCTGCGCGAGCAGGTGGCCCGGCTGACGGCGACCTACCGCCAGGAGGTGATCGTGGAGCCGTTCATCGAAGGGAGCGAGTTTACTGTGGCCGTCATCGGCAACAATCCGCCCGAACCGCTGCCGGTGCTGCAGCGGGCGGTGGAGGCCACCACGGGCATCGGCTTGCATGCGCTGGAGCATCGCGGCATGAAGCCGGCGGCCGCGCTCGAAGCGGCACCTTACGTGCCGCTGACCGACGAACTGGAGCGCTGCCTGCAGCAACTGGCCGTGCGCGTCTACGAAAAGCTCCAGTGCCGCGACTTTGCCCGACTGGACTTCCGCGTCGATCGCGAGGGCAAACCGTGGTTTCTGGAGATCAATCCGCTCCCGACGTTTGCGCCCGACGGAACGTTTGCCATCCTTGCGGAATTGATGCAGCGGCCCTACGTGGACTTTCTGGCCGAGATCCTGCAACGCGGGCTCCGGCGTCTGGGCCTGGCCTGAAGACACGGCATCGAAACTGCGGGGACGACCACGCATGGCCTGCCCTCCTTTTGATTCCTCCCATCCCGAGTGGCGCGACTGGCGGTGGCAGATGCGCCACCGCATTCACACAGCCGAGGAACTGTCCCGGTGGATCCGGCTCACCGACGAAGAGCGCCGGGCGATCGAGGCTACCCGCGGCGTTTTCCGCTGGAACATCACGCCTTACTATGCCAGCCTGATGGATCCGGAGGATCCGAACTGTCCCATCCGCCGCCAGGTGGTGCCTCGCCTGGAGGAGCTGGCGCCGGACCTGATCGGCGTGATGGATCCGCTCGAAGAGGTGGCCCACTCGCCGGTGAAAAACCTGATCCACAACTACCGGGACCGGGTGGCCTTCTGCGTCACCAGCGAGTGTGCCATCTACTGCCGCTACTGCCTGCGCAAGCGCATGGTGGGCGATGCCGCCTTCATGATGCGAAAAGCGGAGCTGCAGGCGGCCATCGACTACATTGCGGCCCATCCGGAAATCCGGGACGTGTTGCTGACAGGGGGCGATCCGCTGACGCTGAGCGAGACGCACCTGGCCTGGATTCTGGATCGGCTTCGGGCGATTCCCCACGTCGAGATCATCCGCATCGGCACCCGCATGCCCGTCAAGCTGCCCTATCGGATCACCCCTGAGCTGTGCCGCCTGCTGGAGCGCTATCACCCGCTGTGGATCAACACGCATTTCAACCATCCGAAAGAACTGACGCCCGATGCCGCCGAGGCGATCGATCGCCTGCTACGTGCCGGGATCCCGGTGGGCAATCAGACCGTGCTGCTGCGCGGGATCAACGACGACGTCGCCACGATGAAGGCGCTCTGCGAGGGGCTGGTCCGCATGCGGGTGCGGCCTTACTACCTCTACCAGGCACAGCTCATCGGCGGCACCGCCCACTTCCGCACGCCCATCGAAAAGGGCATGGCCATCATGCGGGCGCTGCAGGGACGCACGACGGGCTTTGCCATCCCGAAGTATGTGCTCGACACACCTTACGGCAAAGTGCCGCTCGACGGCTCGTACGTGCGTGGGCGGGCCGGCGACTACGTGATCGTCGAGACGCCGCGCGGGGTGCTCTGGGCCGAACCCAACCCGATTCCGCCGAACGAAGCGCTGCCGTTTCGCCTGCCCGAAATCCCCTGGCCGGACGCAGTCGATACGATCGACGTGGAGCAGCCGCTGCATACCGGGGCACATTGACCGCGGGGATTGGTAGAAATAAATTGCATAATTTGTAGAGATCGTTGTATTTTCCTTAATGTCGCCTCCAGAAGGGCGTGTAACGATGATTCGGGCAATGCTCTGGCTTCTTTCCTTTGTCGAATTGCTGCTGGGATTTACGCTGTCCCAGCCGTGGCTCTACGTGGCCGGAGCGGCCCTGCTGCTGGCTTTGCTGGTGATTGCGCTGGTGGGCTGGCTGCGTCGCCGTCGTCGGAAACGCCCACCGGTGGTCATCCCGCCACCTCCGTCCTCGCCTGAAGAGGAACTGCAATCGCTGGGTATTCTGGAGATTCGTCCGCGGCCGCGAACCCGTCCCTCCGAAACACCCGCTGCCCCGACGACCTCGGAAGCTGCTGTTTCAGCGTCGGCCGACTCCGAGGCGGGGGTTTCTGAATCCCCGGAAACTGCGGCAAAGGCGCCGTCGGCGGAGGAGGCTTCGCAATCCGAGCAGCCGGAGCCGCCGGTTTCCGAGGAGATGCGCGATCCGGTGCTGACGCCCTGTCTGGACGCGTTGCGGGCGGCGCTGGAAGCCCAGACCGTGGCGTTGCTGGTACAGGAGGACGTGTCGCTTGAATACCGGGTGCTGGGAATCAGCAGCGAGATGGGCGGGGTGCCGCCCGGCTGGACGTTCACAGCGCCGGTGCCGTTGCTTGCGCCCAGCATGGTGGACCGGCCCGTCACGGTGCGAGAGGTTACCGGCGAGTTGTACGAAGCGCTCGGCTACTACACCAAGACACCGCCACGGGTGGCGGAGGTGGCGCTTTCGCCCATTCCCTTCACGCGAGAAGGCGCACTCTACTTTCTGGTGGCCGATGCGCCGGAGCCGGGGCGGTTCGATCGGCTTTCGGCCTCGACGTTGTTGATCGAGTTCGGGCGGTTGCTGGCCACCGTGCTGGAACTCCAGCAGCCGCGTAAGGCGGCTGAAGCGCGGGCCTACCGTCCGCGCCGCGAGATCATCGCCGAGGAGATGAGCTGGGCGCGGAGTCGGGGCGAGCCGCTGGCGCTGGCACTGGTGCATCTGAACCGGGCCGATGCGATTGCCGCCGAGGGACCGGTTGCGCTGGCGGCTGCCGAGCAGGCCCTGAAGGCGGCCATTCAGGAAAGTGCCCCGGACCAGCGTGTGGAGCGGTTCGGCGAACTGACCTACGGCGTGTTTTACCGGGCGCCGGTGCCCGAGGTCGAGGCCTGGGCGGCCCGACTGCAGGCGCAGCTGGCCGAGGCCGGCGGCTGGCTCGAAGGTGGCGTGAGCATCGGCGTGGCCGTGTTGCAGGAGCGCCACCAGAGCCCCGAGCAGTTCCGGGCCGACGCCACCGCAGCGCTCCGCGAAGCCTACGAGACGGGCACCTGTACTATTCTGGAGTAACGCATCATGGCGGATCCCGGTGTGTGGCTTTCCGGTTCGCCCCGACGCAAGCCTGATCCGACGGAAAAACATCCATGCTCGGTCTGAAGTGGTCGGCCCGGCGCTCGTCTGCACTTCTGGTGAAGCAATCTCGCCGTGAAAGCTTCTGGCGTCGCCTTTCACCCCCGCAACTGTTCGTCGGATCGTTTCTGCTGCTCATTCTGCTGGGCACGCTGGGCCTCAAAACGCTGCCCGGTCTTTACACCGGCGCGCCGCTTTCTTGGCTGGACGCTCTGTTTACGGCCACCAGCGCCGTCTGCGTGACGGGGTTGATCGTGGTCGATACGGCCACGTATTTCACAGTCTGGGGCCAGGCCTTCATCCTGCTGCTCATTCAGCTCGGCGGGCTGGGTATCATCACGTTCACCACGGTGCTCATCGTGGCGCTGGGGCGGCGGCTGTCGCTGCGGCAACAGGCGCTGGCCGCCAGTGCCGTCGAGGCCGCGCCGCACGTCGATTACCGGCAACTGGCCCGCGACGTGGTGCGCTTCACGTTCCTGATCGAAGCAGCGGGGGCATTGCTGCTCTACCTGGGTTTTCTGCCCGAACTGGGGTGGCGCGGCGCCTTCTGGCCGGCGGTTTTTCATGCGATCAGTGCTTTCTGCAACGCGGGCTTTTCGACGTTTTCCGATTCGCTCGTCGGCTTTCGTACGAATCCCGTCGTGCTGGTGGTCGTCATGGTGCTGATCGTGGTCGGGGGGGTGGGCTTTCTGACGCTCGAAGAGCTGTACCTGTGGCGGCGGTCGATCCGGGAGTGGCGGCGCTTCCGGCTGTCGCTGCACTCCCGCCTCGTGCTGACCACGACGGCCCTGCTGCTCGGCGTGGGGTGGGTGTTTTTCGTGTTCTTCGAGTGGAAGGCCACGCTGGCCGCGTTGCCCCTGCCGGCGAAGCTGCTCAACGGCCTGTTCATGAGCGTGACGGCGCGCACGGCCGGCTTCAACACGATCGACTATGGCGCGGCCACCGAGCAGACCAGTTTTCTGACCATTCTGCTCATGTTCGTAGGAGGCTCGCCGGGCTCGACGGCCGGTGGCATCAAGACGACGACGATTGCGCTGCTCGTGCTGCTGGCCATCTCCAGACTCCGGGGACAGGAGATCCCGAGCTGCTGGAGCCGCTCGGTGCCGCACGAGGTCGTGCAGCGGGCGGTCGGGCTGTTCGTGGTGGCCGTGGCCGTGCTCATGCTGGGCAGCTTCGTGCTGACGACCACCGAGATCGAGCACGGCGTGACGGCGCCGGGTGGTTTTCTGAAATACCTGTTCGAAGCCTACAGCGCCTTCGGAACGGTGGGGCTTTCCATGGGCGTGACGCCGTCGCTTTCGACGGCCGGGCGCTGGATCATCATCCTGCTGATGTTCATCGGGCGGGTGGGACCGCTGACGTTCGCCGCGGCGTTGACGATNCGGCGGCACCGCACGCNNCAGTTTCGGTACGCTTACGAAGACGTGGTGGTCGGATGAAACGCTTTGTCGTCATCGGACTCGGCAACTTCGGCGCCAGTGTGGCCGAGGCGCTCTACGCCGAGGGAAACGAGGTGCTGGCCATCGATCTGGACGAGCGGGCGGTCGATCGCATCGCCCCGCATGTGACGCGGGCAGTGGTCTGCGACGGCCGCGACCTGGAGACGCTCGAGCGCCTGGGCGTTCGTGAAGTGGACGTGGGCATCATCTCGACGGGCGACGACATCACGGCCAGCGTGCTCTCGACGCTCGTGCTGCGCGATCTGGGCGTCGGGGAGATCTACGTGAAGGTGATCTCGCGTGACCACGCCCGCGTGATGAACCGTCTGGGCGTGACCGAGACGATCTTTCCGGAGCGCGAGTCGGCGCTGAACCTGGCCAGCCGCCTTTCCGGCCGGGCACTGCTCAACTACTTCCGTATCGGAACGGGCTTCGGCATTCAGGAGATGGCTGTGCCCGACGAATGGGAGGGCAAGACGCTGCGCCAGCTCGAACTGCGCCAGCGCTACGGGTTGTCGGTCGTGGCCGTGCGCGATGTGCTCAGCGATCAGATTCACATTCCACCGGATCCCGACGTGCCGCTGCGCGACACCGACACGCTCTTCGTGGCCGGCAAGGAAGAAGACCTGGAGCGGGTGGCCCGCCTGAAATGAACACCTGCGCGATGGTCCGTCGCCTCAGCGTCTGTTTGCTGCTCGGCCTGCTGGCCGGAACGGTGCGGGCGCAATGCTTCGAGCTGCTGGGCGGCGGACCGGGCGGGCACACCTGGCGCCAGCTCGAAAGCGCGCATTTCCGCATCGTCTATCCGGCCCCGCTGGACTCGGTAGCCCTGCGGGTGGCCGCCATTGCCGAGGCGAGCCATGCGGCACTGGCGGCCTGGTTCGGGTTCGCGCTGCAGGGCAAGCCCCGGCTGTACCTTTCCGACGCCGACGACATCGCCAACGGCCTAGCCGTACCGCTGGGCGCGGGCTACAGTTGCATCTGGGTCTACGGGCACGACGTGGACGCCTGGACGGGCACCACGCCCTGGCTCGAGCGGGTGGTGCCGCACGAGCTGGCCCATCTGTTTCACTACCAGGCCGTGCGCACCCGACCCGCGTGGCTGAACCTGCTGCTCGGCCGGCCGCTGCCGCGCTTCTGGACCGAGGGACTGGCTCAGTACACGACGGAAACCTGGAACGCGCAGCGGGGCGAGCGCTGGCTGCGCACGGCCGTGCTGGACGACGCGCTCTCGTACGAGGACGGGCGCTCTCGCTGGAACGGTCGCCTGATGTACGCTGTGGGGCATGCCCAGACGCGCTGGCTGGCCTGGCAACAGGGCGACTCGACGCTGCGCCGCATCCTGACGCACCGCTCCCGACGGCTCGGCCTGCTGTCCGTCCACGATTTTTACACGGCGTTTCGCGAGGCCACGGGCACTTCGTACCGGACGTTCTACGAACGCTGGCGGCGGCACGTGAACGTGCTCTACAACACAATGGCCGGCCGGATGGAAACGCCCGATTCGCTCCGGGGCGATACGCTGGCGGTGCCCGTCGCCTACGTGGACGATCTGGCCCTGAGCCCCGACACGACGCGCTGGGCCGTGCTGGGCTTGCCGTCTATGGAACGCCCCGTGCGCACGCTCTACGTGGGGCGTCCGGGGCACTGGCGGGCCGTGGCCGAGGGCGACATTCGCCCACCCGTCGCCTGGAGTCCGGACGGCCGCTGGCTTGCCTTTGCCCGGCGGGAGCGGCGTCCGGGCGGCGGGCTCGTGTATGACCTGTGGCTGGTGTCGGCCGACGGACGCACGCACCGACGGTTTACCCGGGGCGCACGGGCCTTCGCGCCGACGTTCGCGCCGGATGGCCGGCACCTGGCCTTTGTGTCGGTCGCCGGCGGCACCGCGCACCTGCAGGTGCTGGACCTGGAGGCGGGGACGATTCGGTTGATGAAAGCCTTCCCGGCTGCGGTGCGCATCGGCACGGTGCGGTGGCACCCTGACGGCCGGGCGCTCGTCTTCGATCGTCTGGTCGAGGGCGCACGGCGCGACCTGGTGTTGTGGGCGCCCGACACCGACAGCCTGATCGTGCTGACCGAGGGCCGGCACGACGACCGGGGGCCGGTCTGGAGCCCCGACGGGCGTCGGCTGGCCTTCACGTCGCTCCGGGACGGGGTGCCGAACGTGTTCGTGCTCGACATGGCTTCGGGTCGGGTGGCGCGCGTCACGCGGCTGGTGACCGGGGCGCGTGTGCTCGACTGGCTACCGCCTTCGTCCGGCTTTCCGGAGGGACGGCTGGCCGTGGCCGTCACGCTGTCGAAGTACGGCGAGGCGGTGCGCCTGGTGGACGCCCGACGGCGGGCGGCGGCGCAATCCGTCGACGTGCCCGAGCCCTACCGGGCGTGGATGGTGCACGTAGCCCCTTCGCGCCGGATGCTCGACACGCTGGCGGTGCGTCCGGTCCCGGTGTCGTCTCCGGAGCCCTATCGGTCGCGGACCAACCTGACGCACGTCGCCTCGCTGGCGTTGCCCTATTACCTGGGACCGCTGGGCGCGGGTGTGGGGGGATTCACGCTCTGGCTGGAGCCGCTCGGGTACCATGCGATCGCGGTCGGGGGGATGTTCTCGGTCACACAACCCCGCTACAGCTTCGGGAGCATGGGCTACCTGTCGCGGCGTGGTTGGGGAACGGTGGGCGGGGCCGTCTATCGGCTACCCGGTGCCGCAATACCCTACGACAACGGGACGCTCGTGGAGGTGCAGATGGGAGGAGAGCTGGTATTCGGACGAGCGTTCTCGGCCCCGCCTTATGGCCGGCGATGGGGAAGCCTGCGACTGCGTTATCGGGATCGGCGGCCGCTCTGGCCGCGCCACCCCGAGCGGTTGCGTGGACCGTTGCCGCCCCCGGCGTCCGGCCGGCAACTGGACGTAACGCTCAAGCTCCGCCTGGAACGACGGCGGCCCTATCGCTACGACGCCGTGCACCCGCTCGACGGCGAGGGCGTGCGTTTCCGACTACTGGGTGCCCTGCCCCGCTTTGGGGCCGATCTACAGTTCGCGCGGCTGGACGTGGCCGCCTATCGCCTCTGGCCGGTGGTGGGACGGCACCGGCTGCTGACCTATGGGCGCGTGCAGTTCCAGCGTGGCCGCAGCCTGCCGCAGGACTATCTCGGCCTTTCTCGCACCGACGCGGTGCATCTGTTGCTGCCGGGCATCGACACCGAGGTGTTTGCGCCGGTCTTCCACGAGCGCGTGCGCGGCTACCGGCGTCTGGCGGCCGGCCGCATCGTGCTGTTCGGGTCGGTCGAGTATCGCGTGCCGTTGCTGTCGGACCTGCAGACCCGCATGCTGGGACTGGTACGGCTGGGCGCGACGGCGCTGGCCGCCTTTGCCGACGGCGCGATCGTACGCGAAGGGATGAATACGGAGCGGCTGGGGGTGGGCCTTGAGCTGAAGAACGCGCTGCATCTGGGACCGCTGGTGCTTGCGCACGCGCTGGGATGGGCCCAGCCACTCCGTCCCGACGAGCCCGGCGCCCGCCGCGAGCTTTACTACCGCATCCGCGCCGCCGTGCCTTTCTGACCCCAACAAAATCTGACCCCAACAAAAAAGGCGTCCACGCCGGACGCCTTTCTGCATGCGAAATCGCGCAGAGCTCAGCCCACGTGGATCTGCAACTCCTCGCGGCGGTGTTTCTGGCGGAGTTTGCGGAGCGCCTTTTCCTTGATCTGACGCACCCGCTCGCGCGTCAGGCCGAAACGCTGGCCGATTTCTTCCAGCGTGAGCGGATGCTCGCGGCCGATGCCGAAGTAGAGGCGGATGATTTCGGCCTCGCGCGGGTGCAGCGTGGAAAGAGCCCGCTCGATGTCGATCTTGAGCGACTCCTCCATGAGCCCTTCGTCCGGAGCCGTGTCCTCCTCGTTGGGCAGGACGTCGAGCAGGCTGTTGTCGTCGTCATCGGTGAAGGGCGCGTCCATCGAAAGGGCACGGCCCGTGTGCTGCAGCGCCTCGCGGATCTTTTCGACGTCGATGTTGAGCTCTTCGGCGAGCTCTTCGGCGCTGGGTGCGCGCTCATGTTCCTGCGCCAGCCGCGCGCTGACCTTGCGGATCTTGGAGATCGTGCCGATGCGGTTCAGCGGTAGGCGCACCACGCGGCTCTGCTCGGCCAGGGCTTGCAGGATGGCCTGGCGAATCCACCAGACCGCGTAGGAAATGAACTTGAAGCCGCGCGTCTCGTCGAAGCGCTGGGCCGCCTTGATCAGGCCGTAGTTGCCCTCGTTGATCAGGTCGGCCAGGCTCAGACCCTGTCCCTGGTACTTCTTGGCGACGGAGACGACGAAGCGCAGGTTGGCACGGGTGAGCTTGTGCAACGCTTCTTCGTCGCCCTGCTTGATGCGCCGTGCCAGTTCGACCTCCTCCTCGGGCGTCAATAACGGGATTTTCCCGATCTCCTGGAGGTACTGATCCAGCATGCGTTGCTGGCGCGGGACGTACATAGCCCTTCTCCTGGGTTTGGTGACAGGTCTTTACGAGTGGCCGGTTGGTGGAAGGCTGTATGCATGACGGCAGGCACCCCCCGTCCACACAGCAGCCCCTTCACGCAGGCGCCAACCGCTTGTTCCCAATCCATTGTGATCGGGTTATTTGCCTTTTGCAAAGCGCCTATCCTTATGCGGAAGAATCCGGCAAGGTTTCCGCCGAAGATGCAAAATTCGCACATTGCGCCAGAAGCGCATCGGCCAGATGCCGATCCGGCCGCATGCGCGGGACCTTGCTCTGACCGCTGAGCCGCTTCCGATGCCGCCGCATCCATTCGAGGAAGGCGCCGGCAGGCAGCGCGACGATTTCCGGCCGGTCGAACGCCCGGGCCTCACGGCGAATCTGGTAGTGTCGGTTGATGCGTTGCAGGTAGGCGTCGATGGCCGCCGCAAAGGCCGACAGGTCGGCGGGCGGTTGCTCGAACTCGATCAGCCACTGGTGCGTCGGGAGCCGATCGCGTGTGGCCGGGCGCGGCGCGATGTGATAGTCGCGCACGCGGGCGCCGGTCTGTCGGCAGGCTTCTTCGAGGGCGGCGCGGGCTTCGTCGCCGAAAACGGCCTCGCCGTACAGATCGAGCATTTCGCCGGTGCGTCCGGCCACCACCAGCCTGGGCGGGCTGGTCTGCGTAAAGCGCACCACGTCGCGCATGGCGTAGCTCCAGAGCCCGCTGCACGTGGTCACATAGAGCGCGTAGCGCACGCCGGGCTCGACGGTCGCGATCGTGTGACGGGGCGGATCGGGCCGGTGGCGCGCCTCCAGCGGGACGAATTCGTAGAAGACCCCGTTGTCCAGGTGCAGCAGCATGGCCGGGTCGTCGAGCGTCGACTGAAAGGCGAAGAAGCCTTCCGAGGCGCCGTAGGTCTCGACGAAGTCCGGCGCGGGCTCGCCGATCAGCTCCTCCAGCAGCGTGCGGTACGAACTGAGTGCCACGCCGCCCGAAATGAACACCTGCAGGTTGGGCCAGACCTCGCGGACGGTCGTCACCGGACGCCCCCGTTGCCGACTTGCCTCTTCGAGCAACAGTTTGAAAAGGACCAGCCCCCAGGTGGGCGCCATGACGACCAGGCGGATGTCTTTGCAGGCGGTGTGCCGGGCGATGGCCCGCAGTTTTTCTTCCCAGTTGGGCAGCATCAACAGCCGGTCGGGTACGGCCTGGTAGAACAGACGCACGTACCACGGGGCATAACGCGCCACCAGCCCGCTGATCTCGCCGGCCCAGGTGCCCGGGTAGCGCGGGTCTTCGTCGGCGCGGCCCGGGAGCGCCAGATGGCGTCCTCTGAGAAAGTCCGGGCGGCCGGACTGCAGCAGGTAGTTCAGGCCCACCTCGATGCTGAAGCGACGATCGGCCCGGAGCATTTCGCGGCTGACGGGGATGAGCGTACCTTCGGAGGCGGTACCGCTGGAGACGGCAAAGTGATGGATACGTCCCGGCCAGCAGATGTCCGCTTCGCCACGCCGCATGCGGGCCACATCGTCCCGAAGGTCGTCGTACGTATGCAGCGGCACGCGCGCCTGATAGGTCCGGACCACGTCGCGGGCGCGGGCCAGTTCGGCAAAGCCGTAGCGCCGTCCCCATTCGGTGTGGGCAGCCCGCCGCAGCAGGCGGCGCAGCAGCCGGGCCTGCGTGCCCGCCGGATCCGCCAGAAAACGACGGTGGTGACGAAGCAACAGGTGTGGTAGCAGGCGGACGGCACGCATGGCGGGCTTCCGGTCGGAACGTCCGGCGGACTTTTCGCGAAAAAAATCGCGCGAGGCGCGCTACGCCGTACTATATTCCGTGTTCCCCGGACTCCGAGACGTCATGTGGCATCCTGAAGCTTTTCGATACGGACCGATTCGTGTTGAACTGTCGGGGGCGGTTGCTGGACTCTCGGCCCGGCCTGCCCGGCGGCGCGCACGTGATGGGCATTCTGAACGTGACGCCCGACTCGTTCTGGGACGGCGGCCGTTACCAGGCGGTGGATGCTGCCCTGAAGCGGGTGGAAACTATGCTCGAAGAAGGGGCGGCGATCATCGATGTCGGGGGGGAATCGACACGGCCGCGCGGGCGCACCTACGGTCGGGGCGCCGAGCCGGTTTCGCCCGACGAAGAGCGGCGCCGCGTGCTTCCGGTGATCGAGGCGATCGCGCAGCGTTTTCCCGAAGCGATCATTTCGGTCGATACCTACAAGCCGGAGGTGGCGCGCGATGCGCTGGAGGCCGGCGCGCACCTGATCAACGATCAGACCGGACTCCGGCTCTATCCGGAGATGGCCGAGGTGGCTGCCCGCTACGGCGCGCCGCTTGTGCTCATGCACTCGGTGGGGCGTCCGGGCGAGATGCCACACGAGTTGCACTACGACGACGTGGCGGCCGAAGTCCGGCAATCGCTGGCCGCGTCGGTCGCCCGGGCCCACGCCGCCGGTGTGCGTCAGGTGGTGCTCGATCCGGGCTTTGGCTTTGGCAAGACGGCGGCCGAAAACCTGCAGTTGATCAACAACGTCGATGCGCTCCTGAGTCTGGGGTATCCCGTGCTGGTGGGCATCTCCCGCAAAAGCACGATCGGTCAGGTGCTGGGCACGCCCGAGCAGCCTGTCCCGCCCGAAGGGCGGCTCTACGGGACGCTGGGGGTGACGGCCGTGGCCGTGCTGCGCGGGGCCACGCTGGTGCGGGCGCACGACGTTCGCCCCACTGTCGAAATGCTGCGGCTGCTGGCGGCCACCCTGGCGCAACCGCGCACTGAATTGCACGCTGTCTGAAAACCTGCAAACGCCGTGACGCTCGTTCACTGGATCATCCCGATTCGCCTGGTCGATCTCCTGGAGATCGCCCTGGTGGCCTACGTGCTCTACAAGCTCTACCAGCTCATGCGTGGCACGCTGGCCGTGCAGATCTTTCTGGGCGTCATGGCGATCTACCTGCTGCAGGTGATCGTGACGGCGCTCGACATGACCATGCTGCGCCGCTTTTTCGGCGCGCTCAGCGAGGTGGCCGTGCTGGCAGTGATCATCCTGTTTCAGCCTGAAATCCGACGGTTGCTTGTCATGGTGGCGCAAACGCCTTTCCTGCGGCGTTTTGTGGCGGCACCGGTCCGGGAAGAGGTGATCAACGAGGTCTGCGCGGCCGTGGCCGAGATGAGCCGATTACGCATCGGGGGGCTGATCGCGTTTGAGCGCTCCACCGGCCTTCGGCATTACATCGAGACGGGTACCATCCTGAATGCCCGGATCTCGCGCGAACTGCTGCTTACGATTTTCTACGACAAAAACCCGCTGCACGATGGGGCCGTCATCATTCGCAACCAGGTGATTGCGGCGGCCCGCTGCATTCTTCCCGTTTCGACGAGCATGAAGTTGAGCCCGCACCTGGGACTGCGGCACCGGGCGGCGGTGGGGCTGACCGAGCAGACCGACGCCTTTGTGGTTGTGGTGTCGGAGGAGACCGGGACGATTTCCGTGGCCCAGCAGGGTGAATTGATCTCCAACCTGACGGCCGCCGAGTTGCGCACGCTGCTGATCGAGGCGCTGGAGGCGCGTCCGGCCGTCGAGGCCGAAGAAGAAACGTCGGTGAACCTGCAGTCATGATCGAGGACGATCCCCTGTACCGACGGCGGCGTCTGCGTCTGGTGGAGGCGCTGCGGGAGAAGGGCATTCAGGACGAGCGCGTACTGGAGGCCATCGCCCGGGTGCCCCGTCATCTGTTCGTGGAACCCGCCCTGCGCGCCCGTGCCTACGACGATGTGGCGTTGCCGATCGGCCTGAAGCAGACCATTTCGCAACCCTTCACGGTGGCCTATCAGACCCAGCTTCTGGAGGTGCGGCCGGGCGATCGCGTGCTGGAGATCGGCACGGGCAGCGGCTACCAGGCGGCCATCCTGTGCGCGCTGGGGGCCCGCGTGTTCACGATTGAGCGGCATCGGTCGCTGCTGGAGCGGGCCCTTGCCCGCCTGGAGGCGTTGGGCTACCGGGTGGTGGCCCGCTGTGGCGACGGCTCGCAGGGCTGGCCGGCCTTCGCCCCGTTCGACGGGATCGTGGTGACGGCCGGCGCGACGGAAATCCCGGAGGCTCTGTGCGCGCAGCTCCGGGTGCCCGAGGGCGATCGTCCCGGCGGCCGCCTGGTCATTCCGGTCGGCGGCAGCCACCAGCAACGCATGGTGCGCGTGCGCTGCACCGGACCCGGCACGTACGAGACCGAAACGCTGCACGTCTTCCGGTTCGTGCCGCTCGTGCGCGAGCGCGACGAGGCGCGGCGGCGTCAGTCCTGAAACAGGGGCTTCAGGGCGGCCTGCACCGCCTCGCGGGGAAGTTCATGGCCGGTCCACTGACGGTAGGCGGCCGCCGCCTGTCCGATGAGCATGGTCAGCCCGTCGATCGGGGTGGCACCCCGCGTGGCCGCCTCGCGCAGCAGGCGGGTCCGCACCGGATTGTACACGAGGTCGTAGATGATCTGCTCGGGACCGAAGTCCTCGGCGTGCGGCCAGGGCGAGGCCGCGACGTGCGGATGCATCCCCACCGGCGTGGCGTTGACGATCAGGCGGGCGCTTCGGATGGCCGGTGCCGCCTGGTCCGGAGCCGCCACCTGCAACGCCCCATGCGTGTCGTACGTGGCAAAGTCGGCGGCCAGCGCTTCGCCCCGTGCGGGCGTGCGCGCAACGATCGTCAGCCGCGTCGGTCGGAATTCCGTGAGCAGTGCATACACCACGGCCCGCGCTGCGCCACCGGCGCCCAGCACCACCATCTCCGCACCCGTCAGGCGATCGGCCAGTGGCTGCAACGGCTCCAGAAAGCCTTCCACGTCCGTGTTGTCGCCGATGAGCGCCACGGCACCCGAGCCATCCGCGCGGCAGACGATCGTGTTGACGGCGCCGATGGCCTCGGCCCGGGGCGTGCGCCGATCCAGCAGCGGCCGCACGGTTTCTTTGTGCGGGATCGTCACGTTGGCCCCGGCGAAGCCGAGCGCCCGCAGGCCCGCGATCGCTTCGGGCAGAGCGTCTTTAGGGACGCGGCAGGCCAGGTAGACGTAGTCCAGGCCCTGCGTTCGAAATCCCGTGTTATGAATGAGCGGCGAGAAGGAATGCGCCACCGGATCGCCCAGCAGGGCCACAGGGCGTGTGGTTGCCCGGATCGAAACGTCGGTGCCCGGTGCCATCAGAAGCGGAAGCGTCGAACCAGTCCGGCCCCGATAAAATAGGTTTCCCGCTCGTGCAGACCAACCCCGCCGTTCACATCGAACTGAATGTCCGGCGTGAGCAGCAGCGTCAGGCCGCCTTCCAGATAGTGCTGATTGCGGCCCGGCACGAACAGCTGCGCGTAGCCGAAGTACGCGCCCGAAGGCAGCGTCTCCGAGAGCGTGACGTTCAGCGTGGCGGTCATCAGCCCTTCGTCGAANCGCCGACTGTCCACCCAGTAGCTCGTNAACGTGCCGTTGGCCGAAATGCTGAAGCCCGGTANCAGCGGCCAGTCGAGGGCCAGCGTGGCGGTGGGCTGCACCGATGCCGCCCGAAAGACCCGGTCGCCTACGGGCAGGCGCACCTCGAACAGCGCCGCCGCCGAGGGCACGTACAGACCGCTGCGGTCGTGGAGCGCCACTTTGAAGCCCACCGTCGGATCCTGAAAGCCTTTCAGTTCCACGTTGCGCGGGTAGTCTTCGATCCGGTAAGACTGGAGTCCCGCTCGTAGCTCCACGAGGGATTCAGGCCGTAGCGCAACAGCACCTGGCCGAAGCTATAGCCGTTGAAGCGGGGCGCCCGGTCGTAGGCAAATCCGCCTTCGATCTGGAAGGTCTCGGGCAGAACCACTCCGGTTCCGATTCCAATGCCGGGCCGATCCGCGGTAAGCGGCGGCGTCTGGGCCTGAACCGAGCCAGCAAGGCACAGCAGGGCCGTAATCAGCCCGTATGCACGTAGTCTGAGGTACGGCATGGCTTTACTTCTACGTTGGTTGACGGGTTAGCAGCTCAGGATACGCGTCGTTCCATCTGGCGGCAGGCGATCCAGCCCGTTCCGCCGAAAATCACGGCGTAGAGGACCGGATCGAACGAGCTTCCGACGATCCACTCGAAGAGCAGGTTGGTCACGCCGGCGCCGATGCCGCCGAAAATGAGAAAGACCAGGGTGTAGATCACCCAGTTGCGCAAGAGCTGTCCGAAACCGGCCATGATTTTTTGAAAACGTTGGCGCTATGGCAAGCATACGTCGAGGCGAGCTTTTTTGCAAGCGGGTTCAGAAGCTCTGCGTCAGGCCCATGTCCCAGAAGGCGACTTCCAGCCGGGTGGCCTGGCGAAAGATTTCCACCAGTTCGGGAAAGCGTGCCTCGGTCAGCCGGCGGGCTGCCAGACGATCCAGTTGCAGGATGGCATTTCGGGCCACCTGCTGGTAGGCTTCACCGGCGTAGGTTTCGATCCAGTCGCGGTAGGGGTTCTGCGGCAGCGTTTCGGCAAACTGCGCATGCAGGGCCCGGCCGATCTCGGCATAGCCCACGATGCAGGGCGCCAGGGCTACCTGCAGATCGAGCACATCGCCCGAAAAGCCGCGCTCGAGCACGTAGCGGGTGTAGGCCAGGTTGGCCCGCGCTTCGGGCGCGTCTTCCAGTTCGGCTTCGCTCAGACCCCAGCGGGCGCAGTAGCGCACATGCAGCTTCATCTCGTCGTGCAGCAGCGCCGAAATCGTATCGGCCGCATGGCGCATGTCTTCGAGTGTGTCGGCCTTGACAAGCGCCAGTGCCCAGGCCCGCGCAAAGTGAATAAGAAACCGATAATCCTGAACCAGGTAGTGCCGGAAGGCCGCTTCGGGCAGCGTCCCTTTGCCCAGTTGCTGCACAAAAGGATGTTGCGTGTAGGCCAGCCAGTCTTCGGCCACGGCCTGGCGCAGTCGGGCAAACAGACTCGACGGTGGCGCCAGCGGAAACTCGGGCAGCTTGATTTCGTCGGGCATGGTTTCTCAAAAATGCGGATCTTCTCCGGGTGTTTATACCATCGCGCTGCTGCAGAGGCAACCCTGCGGCTGAAACGAGGCGGTAACATTATGGGAGATATACGATCGACCATTCAGACCACCGAAGCGGTTCGCTGGCTTCGGCCGACGTTTGCGGAGGCGTTTCCCGAGCTGATCGCAGGCTTCAGCCTGCGCCACGGCGGGGTCAGCGCACCGCCGTTCGCCACGCTGAACCTCGGGCTCAGCACGGGCGACCGGCCGGAGCACGTGCAGGAGAACCGCCGACGGCTGGCCGAGGCCGTGGGCTTCGACGTGGAGCGGCTGGCGCTGGCCGGACAGGTGCACGGGGCGAAGGTGCGTGTGGTGGAGGCGCCGGGCCTGTATCCGGGTTACGACGGGCTGGTGACGACGGCCGCCGACCTGGTGCTGGGCATCACGGCCGCCGACTGTGCCGCCGTGCTGCTGTATGATCCGCAGCGTCGGGTGCTGGGCGCCTGCCATGCCGGCTGGCGGGGGGTGGTCGGCGGCGTCGTGGCGGCGACCATTGCGGCCATGCGGGAGCTGGGCGCGCAGCCGGCGGCGCTCCACGTGTACGTGAGCCCCTGTATCGGGCTGGCGCATTTCGAGGTCGGCGAGGAGGTGGCCGCCCGGTTCGAGCCCGAGGTGGTGCTCCGGCGGCCGGAGTGGCCCCGCCCGCACGTCGATCTGAAGCAGGCCATCGTGCGGCGGCTGGTGCAGGAAGGCGTCCCGGAAGCGCAGATCGAGGTGGCCCCGCACGACACGGCCGCCTGCACGGCCGACTTTTTCTCTTACCGGGCCGAAGGCGGACGCACCGGCCGTATGCTGGGCTTCATCGGTCGTCGGGCGTAGCGACGCTACTGCGCCTCTTCGAGCGGAGGAAGGACCCGGATGACCACCCGGCGATTGAGCCGACGGCCTTCGGGCGTGTCGTTCGGGCCGATCGGTCGCGTGGGACCGTAGGAGACCACCTCGAAGCGCTCGGGATCGAGACCGTGCGCTTCGATGAAATACCGGGCCACGGCAGCGGCCCGCGCAGCCGCCAGTTCCCAGTTGCTGGGAAAGCGCTCCTTCAGGCGATCGCCGATGGGCACGTTGTCCGTATAGCCTTCGATGCGGAAGCGGTGCTCCGGGAAGCGGGCGAGCCGCTCGGCCAGCGCGTCCAGGCGTCGGCGTCCCCGATCGGTCAGCGTGGCGCTGGCGGGAGCGAACAGATCGTCGGCCAGCTCGACGGCCACGCGCAGGCCGCCGTCCCGGCAGACGGCCAGTTCGTAGCGCAGCCGATCGACCGTCTCGCGCAGCGAGCGCATGTCCTGATCGTAGCGGCCCGAGTCGATGTAGTCGTAGAAGGCGAGCGAGTCGCGCAGCACGGCCAGCGAATCCTGCAATTGGGCGATATGGGCCGCCTGCTGCTCCACCAGCGCCCGTTGCGTGGCGCAGCCGCTCACCAGCAGACCGCAGAGGAGCAGGACGCCGTAGCTACGAGGCTTCATGTGTGCGTCGGGCAATCATGGTGGCCGAGGACTGATCCGTGGGCATCAGGATAATCTCGGCAACGTTGACATGGGGCGGGCGTGTGGCGCACCAGACCACGGCCTCGGCCACGTCGGCGGGCGTGAGCGGCCGGGTGCCTTCGTAGACGCGGGCGGCCCGCTCGGCGTCGCCGCCAAACCGGACCAGACTGAATTCCGTCTCGCCCACCATGCCCGGATCGACCGTCGAGACGCGGATCGGCGTGCCGTGCAGGTCCATTTTCAATCCGCGCGTAATGGCCCCCACGGCATGCTTGGTGGCGCAGTAGACCGTTCCGCCCGGATAGACCTCGTGCCCTGCAATCGACCCGATGTTGATCACGTGCCCGCGTCCGCGCGCCAGCATGCCCGGTACCACGGCCCGCGTGACGTAGAGCAGACCCTTGACGTTCGTATCGACCATCAGGTCGATGTCTTCGATTTTGTTGGCATAGACCGGATCGAGCGCCCGCGAAAGCCCGGCATTGTTGACCAGCACTTCGATGGCCTGCCAGTCTTTGGGAAGGCTGTCGATGGCCTGCTGAACGGCCGCCGCATCGCGCACGTCCAGCGCAAAAATATGCACGTCGGCGTTGTACGTGCGCCGCAGGTGTTCGGCCAGTTGCTCCAGCCGGTCCCGTCGCCGGGCGCAGAGCAGCAACCGGGCCCCGATCCGGGCAAACGCTTCGGCACAGGCCGCGCCGATTCCGGATGAGGCTCCCGTGATGAAGACAATGCGGTCTCGTAAGTCCATGATACCGTGCGTGCCGGTCTGGTTTTTCCAGGAAGCTAACAAGCCTGAATTTTTCTGCAAGGAAGTCCATGCAAATTTCGTAATTTGGCACCATGGACTATCGGACGATCGCAGGGCTGCTCGGGTTGTTGTTGCCGCTCACGGCTTTGGCGCAGTCCGTTCAGAGTCCGCTGCTACCCGTGACCGGACAGGCGGTGGCGTGCGTGGACGGACGTGCCGCCGGCTTTTCCTGCAACGGCGTTGCGCTGCTGGCTTTTCTGCCGCTGGCCGCCATCGACGGCGACTTTGCGCAGGATGACACGACGGCGGTCGAAGCCAACGACATCTGGGGCTGGATGGACCCGGAATCCGACCGCCGCTATGCCCTGGTGGGGGTGAGCGACGGCGTGGCGGTGGTGGAGGTGACCGATCCGGTGTGGCCGCGCCTGGTGGCGTTTCTGCCCGAGCCGGCGCACGGCCACGCGCACAAGGCCCGTCCGGCCCGCACGGCGCACGAAGGCGCCAGCCCCTGGCGTGACATCAAGACCTACGGCGCCTATGCGCTCGTGGTGAGCGACAACAACCCGGGCCACGGCCTGCAGGTGTTCGATTTGCGCCAGCTCCGGACGCTTTCGCAGACGCCGGCCCGGCTGGAGCCGGTGGCGCACTACCATGGCTTCGGCACCGCCCACAACGTGGTGGTGAACGAAGCGACCGGCTTCGCCTATGCCGTGGGCGTGCGCGAACACCCCGATTCGCTGCAACATTGCGACTACGGCTATCACGCCGTGGACGTATCGGACCCGCTACACCCGCGCTTTGCCGGGTGCTTCAGGTCGTCGCTGGGCGGTTTTGTCGGCCCGGGCTACACGCACGATGCGCAGTGTGTGGTATACCACGGACCGGATCCCGACTATCAGGGCCGCGAGATCTGCATCGGGGCTGACGAAACGGGCGTGGGCATTCTGGACGTGACGGACAAGGCGAACGTGCGGGAAATTGCAGCCATCCGGTACCCGGACGTCGGCTATGCACATCAGGGGTGGCTCGACGAAGCCCAGCGCTACTTCTATCTGGGCGACGAACTGGACGAATCGAATGGGCTGGTATCTCGCACCCGTACGCTGATCTTCGATCTGGCCGATCTGGACCGTCCCCGTCTGGCGGCCGAATACCTGGCCGCTACCTCGGTCATCGACCATAACCTGTTCGTGCGGGGCGATCTGCTCTTTCAGGCCAACTACACCGCCGGCCTCCGGGTGCTGGACATCTCGGACCGGGAGCGCCCGGTGGAGATCGGCTTCTTCGACACGTACCCCCGGGGCGATCCGGTCACGTTTGTCGGGGCCTGGGGCGTGTATCCGTTCCTGCCCGACGGGGTCGTGCTGGTCAGCAGCATCGGGGAAGGACTGTTCGTGCTCCGGCCGGTAGGAGTGACTACGGCGCGCGATCCGCTACCCGAAGTGTCGCGGGTGGGGCTTTCGGCGCCGGCGCCGCATCCATGGCGGACGACCACGCAACTCTGGCTCCGGGTGGATCGACCGCAGCAGGTGCGGGTGCGGTTGCTGGATCTGCTGGGGCGCACGGTGCAGGAGGTGTATCGTGGCGTCGTGGAGCCGACACAACCGGTATGGCTTGTACTGCAGGGCGCGCTGGCACCTGGACTGTATCTGATCCGGGCCGAGGGCGAAACATTCACCGACGTGCGTCCGGTGGTGCGGGTGCGCTGAATCAGCGGGCTACAGAGGGGGGCTGGCGCCGTCGCTCCCACCAGGTCAGGGCACTGACGAACAGCAGGCCGCCCAGCGCCAGCAACAGCACGCTTCCTACCGGATCGGACCCGTCGGGCAACCGAAGACGGCGCATTTCGTCGATCCAGGGCCAGAGCGCCCGGAGCGAGCCGGCCATCAGACCCACCAGCACGGCCATGGTGGCGTCGTGATGGTGGCGGATCAGGTAGTGCAGCAGACGCGAAAACAGGCCCAGTCCGGTGGCCGCACCCAGTGCGAAGACCAGCAGGTAGGGCAGGTGGTGCCGGGTAAGCGCCTGCAACGTGGGTTCGTAGAAGCCCAGCACGAGCAGCAGGAAGGCGCCGCTGACGCCGGGCAGGATCATGGCGCAGATGGCCACGGCGGCCGCCCCGAAGACCTGCCAGAGTGCCGGATCGGGCACCACGCGGGGCGGAATGCCCACGAGCAGGAAGGCTACCACGGCGCCGCCGAGCGCCAGCAGCCCTTCGCGCAGCGTGCGTTGCTCGAGGCGCAACCAGGGAAGCAGAAGCGATCCGGTGATCAGCCCGAAGAACAACCCCCGCATCTGCACCGGATAGGCGGCCAGCAGGTGCAGAATCAGCCGCGCTGCGCTGAGGATGGCCGTGCCGATGCCCAGCCCGAGCGGCACGAGAAACCCCCAGGGAATGCGTCGGAAGAGCTGCCAGGCGTCGGCCAGGCGTCCACGGACGGCCAGCAAGAGCGCCTGAAAGACCTGGTGCACAGCCGCCACGAGCTGCTCATAAATGCCCACCACCAGCGCCATTGTGCCGCCGCTGACGCCGGGGACGACGTCGGCCGCGCCCATCAACAGCCCGGCCAGAAACGAACGAAGTGCGGTGCGCACGGGCGAACGCATGCGGCCGGACCGGGTTTAGCCGTCCAGACCGAGCTGCCGTCGGATCGAAGCATCCCGGTAGAACTCCGGCAGCTCGTCCTTGGCCGACGGATCCAGCCGGAGCGCCATCTTCAGCGAGCGAATGCCTTCTTCCGAGCGCCCCAGCGCCAGCAGNGCCCGGGCCTGTCGGATGTAGGCGCGGGCNTCCGGGTTGAGCGTCAGCGCCTGACGATAGGCCTGCAGCGACTCCTCGACGTAGCCGGCTTCGAGGAGCGTCTCGGCGTAGTCGAGCCAGGCGTCGCGGTTCTGCGGATCGAGTTCGATCACCCGGCGGTAGGACTGGAGCGCGTCCTGCAGGCGCCGGGCGTTGTACTCACAGTCGGCCTTGGCGTACCAGAACTCGCTGGTCTCCGGCTGTAGCGTGACGGCCCGCTCCATGCAGGCGATGGCCTCNTCGAANCGCTCCAGCGCNTCATAGCAGCAGCCCAGTCCGTACCAGGCCTCCGCATAGGCCGGATCTTCTTCCAGGGCAAGCTGGAAGTACTGAATGGCCGTCTCGTACTCCTGCAGCTCTTCGTAGGCCAGCGCGATGTTGTAGTAGGTGGCCGGGTCGCCGCCCTCGATTTCCAGCACTTTCTCGTAGCTTTCGATGGCACCCCGGAGATCTCCCAGGTTGGTCAGCGCGTTGCCCCGGTTGTACCAGGCCGAGCCGAAGTCCTCCTGAATGGCAAGGGCATAGTCGTACGATTCGACGGCCTCCCGGAAGCGGCCCATGCGGTTGAGCACGATGCCCCGGTTGTACCAGGCATCGGCCGAGTAGGGGTCCAGTTCCAGATGCCGATCGTAGCAGGCCAGGCTGCGCTCGTCGTCGCCCAGCCGATCGTAGCAGAAGCCCAGTTCGTACCAGACCTCAGGATGATCGGGATTGAGCCGGGCGGCTTCCTCCAGCGCCTGAACCGCCTCCTCCAGGCGATCCATGCGCTCCAGCGTGATGCCCAGGTTGTAATAGATCTCGTCGTTCAGCGGATCGATCTGCAAGGCCCGCTCGTAGGTCTGCAGCGCCTCCTCGAAGCGCCCCAGATTGTCCAGCGTGATGCCCAGGTTGACGAGCGTTTCCGTGTCGGTGGGATTGAGCGAAAGCGCCCGATCGTAGGCCTGCAGCGCTTCTTCGTGCCGTCCCAGATGGCTGAGTAGAATACCCCGACGCATCCAGGCATCCGAGGCCGTGGGATGCAGCGCCAGCAGGCGATCGATCACGCCCAGTGCGTCCTCGAAACGCCCGCGCTCGTAGTAGTAGGTGGCAATCTCTTCCAGCGTATCCGAATCGAAATACGCCGACGAACCCTGCGCTTCGTAGGCCGCCACCAGCTGTTCGATGTGGCTGGGGTCCAGCGCGTCGTCGGCGTCATCGAAGCCGAATTCAAAGAAGCTCATAGGCGCCGAAGGCTTTGAAAAATTCCGGGCTGCCGGCTCGATACCTCCCGGCCAGGCTATTAAAGCGATCCGCCCGAAAATGTTCGCGCAGGGCAGGCCCTGACTTTCAGTTTAATCGCCATCGAAACAATTTGCAAGAACTTCGTGCCGGGCAGTAGCGGTCTTTAGTATCGTCTGAAATCCTGCAAAAGCTAAGCCGCGCGCTCATGCTGATCAGCTTCGAAGGCATCGACGGGTGCGGCAAAAGCACCCAGGCCCGGCTGCTGGCCCAGCGGCTGGAGACGGCCGGCTACCGGACGTTGCTGGTGCGCGAACCGGGCGGTACCGAACTGTCGGAGCGCATCCGCGGGCTTCTGCTCGATCCGGCGCTGGACATTGACCCTTTCGCCGAACTGCTGCTGTTTTCGGCCGCCCGACGGCAACTGGTGGTGGAACGGATCCGTCCGGCCCTCCAGGCCGGCTACATCGTGCTGTGCGACCGCTTTTACGACTCGACCACGGCCTATCAAGGCGGCGGCCGCGGTGTGGCGGAACTGGCCTGGCTCCGGGACTTCAACCGGCGCGTGACCGACAGACTCGTCCCCGACCGTACCTACTGGCTGGACGTGCCGCTGGAGGTGGCGCTGGCCCGCCGAAACCAGGAGGGCAACCCGGACCGCATGGAACAGGCAGATCCGGCCTTCTTCGAGCGCGTGCGCGCCACCTACGCCCGACTGGCCGCCGAAGAGCCCGAGCGCATCGTGCGCCTGGACGCGACGGCCAGCATCGAGACGCTTCATGAAACGATCTGGAACGACGTGCAGCGGCTGCTGCCGCCAACCGGAACACGCCCTCCTGGCGTCGGTTCTTCTACCGACCGTAGCGGTTGAGCTTCAGGAGGACGGATCATGTCTGTTTCCCAACAACAGCTCGAAGAGGTCAAAAACATCTTCCGGGCGTTTCTGAAACAGCGCGGCCAGCGGCAGACGCCGGAGCGCTTTGCCGTGCTCGAGGAGATTTATTCGACGAGTGACCACGTCGATGCCGACGAACTCTACCTGCGGCTCCAGCAGAAGGGCGCGCGGGTGAGCCGGGCCACCGTTTACAACACGCTCGAACTGTTGCTCGAATGCGATCTGGTGGTCAAGCACCAGTTCGGCACCAATCAGGCCAAGTACGAGCGTGCCTACAGCTACTGGCAGCACGACCACCTCATCTGCCTCGACTGTGGCGAGCTGTTCGAATTCTGCGATCCGCGCATTCAGAGCATCCAGGAGATGGTGGCGGAAATCTATCAGTTCGACATCCGCCATCACGCCCTGAACTTCTACGGCCACTGCCGCCGCGAGAACTGCCCGAATCGCCCGGCCGCCGGCCGTGAGGCGCTGGCTACGGCCAGAAAGCCCGAGGCGCGTGCCGGTGCGAAAGAGTCCGCGTAGGCCTCAGAGAAACGCCGTGTTGCGGACGAACTCGCGTAGCTGCCGTCCCTGCGTGTCGTAAAGCGTCACGCGAAACTCCCGCTGTCCCAGCACCTCGGCCAGATCCTGTTCGGCCAGCGTGAACGTAGTGGTCCGCGCATCCAGCTCAAGGAGTCGTCGAACCCCGGACGTCACCTCAATCCGCGTAACGGTGGCCGGCAGGTGCGTCAGCGTGCAGGTGATCTGATGGCCCGTGCGCTGGCAGTTCAATTCCGGGAGTTGGGCGGCCGGCTCGGCCGCTGCCTGCACCGTCGTGCTGTGCAGGCGCCCCCGCACGTCCAGCACCACGAAGTCCGGCGGATCCAGGCTCAGCAGCACCACTGTGCTGATCATACGGCCGGGACGCTTCGGGCGTGCAGGCGGACATCCTGCCGGGGCGGTCGGCCGAACAGCCTCTTGTAGTCCCGGGTGAAGTGGGCCGGATCGTTGTAGCCCACGCGGTAGCCGGCCGTGGAGGCATCGAGCCCTTCCATGAGCATGAGCCGTCGCGCTTCCTGCAGACGCAATCGCTTCTGAAACTGGAGTGGACTCATGCCGGTGGCCGCCTTGAAGTGCTGGTAGAGGGCCGAGGTGCTGAGACCCAGCTCCCGTGCCAGTCGCTGAATGTCCAGCGGCTGGTCGAAGCGTTCGCGAATCAGCGCAATGGCCCGTGCTATGCGGTGATACTGGCCGTTGAGCAGCACCAGATGACGCAGCCGCGCGCCCTGTTCGTCCTGCAGCAGCCGGAAGATGATCTCACGCGTGATGAGCGGAAGCAGTACGGGTGCTTCGTCGGGCGTTTCGGCCAGCCGGACCAGGCGCACGACGGCTTCCAGCAGGGGCGGCCGGAGCGGGCTCACGTCGAAGGCCGACACTTCGGGACCTTCCGGCGAGGGCACGTAGCCCGCCTCCATCATGACCGCACTGATCGTGCGGGGATCGAGCGCCAGCCGCAGGCTCAGGTAGGGCGCTTCGGGCGAGGCTTCCACGACGTGGCTGGCCGCCGGTAGCTCCATCGTGGCGATCAGATAGTGATAAGGGTCGTAACGATAGGTCCGGCGGCCCACGATCACTTCCTTGGCGCCCTGAGCGATCACACAGAAGGCCGGTTCCCAGACGCGGTGAAACAGCTCCGTGGGGGCGGAGGCCCGGAAAAAGCTGACGCCCGGAATCGGCTCGCGGCCGCCGTCTTCCGGCACGATCCGGCCGATTCGTTCGACGAGTTCCTCCCGGTAGGCCTGCTCCTGCAGCGCCTCGCGCTCATGCTCCAGCATGGCTGCCTCCGATTGAAATACCCGGTTTCTCCTCTGTACGCACTAATCTGCCTGCGGCTTCCAGCGTGGACAATCGTCCAAGAATCCCGGAAGATCATTCAAATGGATGGAGCAGGCTTTTCTTAAAATGCGGGTGAGAAGGCTGAAGCCTCCAAACCCAGTGGTATAGCACTATGCGTGCAACCGTTCTGTATGGACCGAAAGACGTTCGACTGGAGCAGGTGCCCGATCCGAAGATCCTCGAACCGACGGACGCGATCATCCGGGTGCTGGTCGCCTGCATCTGTGGCTCGGACCTCTGGCCCTACCGGGGCTACGATCCCGTCCCCGAAGAAGGGCGACCCATGGGCCACGAGGCCGTGGGCGTGGTGGAAGCGGTGGGCAGGGAAGTGCGCACGGTGAAGCCGGGCGACGTGGTGCTCATGCCGTTCGCCATTTCGGACGGCTCCTGCGAGTTCTGCCATGAAGGGCTGACCACGGCCTGCGTCCACGTAGGCTTCTTCGGCTACTCGCCGGGGGTGGGCGGGGCGCAGGCCGGGGCGGTGCGCATTCCGCTGGCCGACGGCACGCTCTACAGGGTGCCTGTCTCCGAGGGCGACCGTGAGCTGCTGCCGCACCTGCTCACGCTCACCGATGTGATGGGTACCGGCCACCACGCCGCCGTGACGGCGCGGGTGGGGCCGGGCAAGATCGCCGCGGTGATCGGCGACGGCGCCGTGGGACTCTGCGGCGTGCTGGCGGCCCGACGCCTGGGCGCCGAGCGCATCATCCTGCTGGGGCATCATCCCGACCGGCTGGAGCTGGGACGGGCCTTCGGGGCCACGGACGTGGTGACCGAGCGCGGCGAGGCGGCCGTCGAACGGGTGCTGGAACTCACCGGCGGCCTCGGAGCGCATTCGGTGCTGGAGTGTGTGGGTACGGAGGAAGCGGTGGAAACGGCCGTGCAGATCGCGCGGCCGGGTGGGGCCATCGGACGCGTCGGCGTGCCGCACCACGAAGGCGTTCCGGCCGGCCCCACGTTCTTCAAGAACGTGATCGTGGCCGGCGGCCCGGCGCCCACGCGCGCCTACATGCCAGACCTGCTGCCCGACGTGCTCGAGGGTCGCATCGAGCCGGGCCGGGTCTTCGACGTGACGTTGCCGCTGGACCAGGTGGCCGAAGGCTACCGGGCCATGGACGAACGCCGGGCTATCAAGGTCTTGCTGGAGCCGTAACCGGAGGTGGCCATGCAAAAAGTGACCCTGAACAACGGCGTGGAAATACCCCTGCTGGGTTTCGGGACGTTCCAGATCACGGACCTGGAGGAATGCGAGCGGGCCGTTGCCCATGCGCTGCAGGTGGGCTACCGCCTTATTGACACGGCTGCGGCCTACGGGAATGAGGAAGCGGTGGGCCGAGCGATCCGAAAGAGCGGCATCCCGCGCGAAGAAATCTTCGTGGTGGCCAAACTCTGGATCCAGGACGCCGGCTACGAGCGGGCGAAGGCGGCCTTTGAGCGCTCCCTGGAACGCCTCGGGCTGGACTACCTGGACCTCTACCTGATCCACCAGCCCTACGGCGATGTGCACGGAGCGTGGCGGGCGATGGAAGAGCTGTACCGGGAGGGACGGGTGCGGGCCATCGGCGTCAGCAACTTCTACCCGGATCGGCTCATGGACCTGATCCTTCATCACGAGGTGGTGCCCGCGGTCAACCAGATCGAGACACACCCCTTTTTCCAGCAGCGGGAAACGCAGCGGTTTCTGGAGGAACACGGCGTGCAGCACATGTCCTGGGGACCTTTTGCCGAGGGGAGAAACGACATCTTCCACAATCCGGTGCTAAAGGCCCTTGCCGAAAAGCATCGGAAGACGGTCGCCCAGGTCATCCTGCGCTGGCTGCTTCAACGCAACGTCGTGGCGATTCCGAAATCGGTCCACCCGGAGCGCATCGAGGAAAACTTTCAGGTGTTCGACTTCGAGCTGACGCCGGCCGACATGGACACGATCGCCACGCTGGACACGGGGGCCAGTCTGTTTCTGGACCATCGCGACCCGGCCACGGTGCAGCGGCTGAGCCAGTACAGGCTCCCGGAATGACGCGTCCCGAAGAGCGAGAGGAAATACTTCTGCAAGGAGGCACCCGTGAAAAAGCGCAAACTGGGCAACCTGGAGGTCTCGGCGATTGGGCTGGGCTGCATGAATCTGAATTTCGGGTACGGCCGATCCGTGCCCCGGGAAGAGGCCATCGCCCTGATCCGCAGGGCGGTCGAGCTGGGCGTGACCTTCTTTGACACCGCGGAAGTCTACGGTCCGTTCACCAACGAAGAGCTGGTGGGCGAAGCGCTGGAGCCTTTCAGAGGAGAAGTGGTCATTGCCACGAAGTTTGGCTTCCGGTGCGACGGCGAGCGGACCGCGCCCCCGTTCCCCGTCGACAGTCGTCCCGAGCAGATTCGCAGGGCGGTGGAGGGCTCGCTCAGGCGCCTGCGGGTGGAGGCCATCGATCTGCTTTACCAGCACCGGGTCGATCCGAACGTGCCCATCGAGGACGTGGCGGGCACGGTCAAGGAGCTGATCCAGGAAGGCAAGGTGCGGCACTGGGGCCTGTCCGAGGCGGGGCCGGAGACGCTTCGCCATGCCCATGCCGTCTGTCCGGTCACCGCGGTGCAGTACGAGTATTCCCTCTGGTGGCGCAAACCGGAGGAGGCGATTCTGCCCATCTGCGAGGAGCTGGGGATCGGCTTTGTGCCCTATAGCCCGCTGGGCAAGGGGTTTCTGACCGGGGCCATCGACGAGCGTACCACCTTCGCCCCTTCGGACCTCCGGAGCCGCATTCCACGCTTTACGCCGGAAGCGCGTCGGGTCAACATGGCGCTGGTGGAGCTGCTGCGGACTATTGCCGAGCGGAAGGGTGCCACGCCGGCCCAGATCGCGCTGGCCTGGCTGCTGGCGCAGAAGCCCTGGATCGTGCCCATTCCGGGGACGACCAGGCTCCATCGTCTGCAGGAAAACATCGGAGCGGTCAACGTCGAGCTCAGCCCGGAGGACCTGCAGGCCCTGGAAGAAGCAGCCGCCCGGATTCGGATCGTGGGCGAACGGTATCCCGAAGAACTGGAGCGCACGACCTACGTGGAGGCACCCCCGAAGCGTTGAGCTGTTCGACGGAGGGGGATCTGAGGACGGCCGAGCGCTTTTGCGTGCTGATCACCGGCTCCTCGGACGGACCTGGGCGACTGGCCGCCCAGCGGCTGGGACGCTCGGGCATCCGTGGTGTAGACGCATGCAACCTGCAGCGGGTGACTATAATGAAGTGTTCGTTAGGGTCGAAGTTTTACTTGATAATAAACGATCGATCGTTTATTTTAAACTCGCTATGCGAGTAAAAGACGAAATCAAACGCGAGGCGATTTTCCGCGCCACGGTGAAGGTAGTTAACGAGGTGGGCTTTGCGGCTAGCTCGGTGACAAAGATTGCTCGAGAAGCGGGCGTCTCGCCGGCCACCATTTACATTTATTATGAGAACAAGGAGGATCTGCTTGTTTCGACCTACATTGAAATCAAACGTCGATTCAGTGCGGTTGTGCTTCGGGATTTCGACGAAAGCCTTCCCATCCGGGATATCCTGGAGCGTGCCTGGCGCAATACTTTTGCCTTTATCACAGAAAACCCGGAGCTCTTTTACTATGCCGAGCAGTTTGCCAACTCTCCCTTCATTAACCGGGTGAACCGAGAGGAGATAGAAAAACCGTTTGAGCCGGTTCTCAATACCCTGCGACGGGGCATTGAGCAGAAGATCATAAAGGAGGTGCCCATGGACATGCTGCTGGCTTTTATTTTTTATCCGGCATACATGCTTGCCAAACCCCAGCTGTGCCCGGGTGTCGAGCTAACCGAAGAAACCATTGAGGCAGCCTTTTCCATGGCCTGGGATGCCATCAAGCGCTGAAAAATTTTTTACCATTAAAGTAAATGAACGTTCATTTAATGATAGTCGGCTGATTCTACCCATGCGGGGAGGCTCGGCGCGGAAGGTCACCGTTAAAAGGAGGATTTGCTATGGAGAAACGATCTGAATCCTATCGTAAAGAGGGCTTTGTAAACGAAACTCCCTGGGAAGAACCCTCTTTGCTGAGCTATATCAAAATACTCTGGGAGTTTTTATTTGCCGATGGGGAACGTACACCGAGGCGGCCGTTACCCCGCGTGCAGGTAGATCTGGAGCACCTTTACCGGAGGGACCCTGCGCGGCTTTCGGTGACCTGGGTAGGACACTCCACGCTCCTGATGCATCTGGATGGTTACCGGATCATGACCGATCCGGTCCTGCAGAAACGCATCTCACTCCTGGGACCCACCCGTTACAACGGGGAAGCTCCGGTGGATATGGCCCGGATTCCGGAGCTCGATGTCGTGGTTATTTCCCACAACCATTACGATCATCTCAACCGGTGGACCATCGAGCGCCTTCATGAGCGGGTCAGGCACTTTGTCGTGCCCCTGGGGGTCGGTGCCCATCTGAAAACCTGGGGCGTGCCACCGGAGAAGATTGTTGAGATGGACTGGTGGGAGGAGCGAACCATAGACGGGCTTTTCATCGCCTGCACGCCCGCCCAGCATTTTTCCGGACGCGGGCTTTTTGACCGAGACAAAACGCTGTGGGCTTCCTTTGTCCTGCGGGGGCCCGCGCACACCGTCTTCTTTGGAGGTGACTCCGGCTATTTTCCGGGCTTCAAACGCATCGGGCAGGCCTATGGCCCCTTTGATATGACCTTTCTGGAATGCGGGGCCTACGACGAGCGCTGGCATCCCATCCACATGTTTCCCGAGGAAACGGTGCAGGCTCACCTTGATCTGCGGGGGCACGTGCTCCATCCCATCCACTGGGGGACGTTTAACCTTGCCCTGCATGCCTGGTACGAGCCCATGGAACGGCTGTACCGGGCCGCACGGGAAAAAGGGGTACCCGTTACCCTGCCCGTGGTGGGCGCAACCACCATCTACCCGAACCACCTGCATCAGGCAGCCTGGTGGAGATCGGAGGAAATATCCCCGGCTTCTGAGGCACACGAACTTCAGCAACCAGCACACTAAACATGGAGGAAGTACCATGACCACCGAACAGCTTTCTGGACCCCGGGGCTGGATGCCCGAGCGTCTGGGCTCCCAGAAGGGCAAAACCTTTGTGATCACCGGCGCCAACTCGGGCATCGGGTTTGAGGCCACCCGTCTGCTCCTGTCGAAGGGAGCCCGTGTGGTCATGCTGAACCGCAGTCCCGAGCGTTCGGCCGCCGCCATTGAGGCCCTGAAAAGGGAATTCGGTCCCGAGGCCGAGGTCTCCTTCATTCCGATGGATCTGGCCTCGCTGGCTTCCGTCCGCAGGGGAGCCGCCGAGGTACTGGAGAAGGTTCCCCGTATTGATGCCTTTATTGGCAACGCGGCCATTGCACAGGTGGCCAGCCGCAGGCTCACCGTGGACGGTTTTGAAAGCCAGCTTGCGGTGAACTACCTCAGCTACTTCGTCCTGACCGGTCTCCTTTTCGAGCGCATTGAGGCATCCTCGGGGCGCATCGTCTTGGTCAGCAGTATGGGATATCGGATGGGACTGAGGCGCATCCAGTTTGAGGATCTCCATTTTGAGAAAAACTACAGCCCCTGGAACGCCTATTCCCAGAGCAAGCTGGCGCTGATGCTCTTCGCCTACGAACTGCAGCGGCGGATCAAGGAAGCGGGGCGGAACGTGCCGGTCTATGTCTGTCATCCCGGTGCCACACGGGGAACCCGGCTGCTGAAAGAGGCCAGCCTGGGCCAGCGGCTTCTCTGGGGATTGCTCTCTCCGCTGGCGCAGTCCACAGAAAAAGGGGCCTGGCCGCTCGTGATGTGCGCCACGGAAGCGAACCTGAAGCAGGAGGCATTCTACGGCCCCACAAGGTTTGGGTGTACGGTGGGTCCCATCGGTGAATGCCCCCTGGATCCCATCGCCCTGGACCGGGAGGCGGCAATCCGGCTCTGGAAGCTTTCTGAAGAGATGACAGGCTTTCGCTGGTCGCTGTAATTCATTGGATGTTGCAGGAGCGTACTCAATGAATGTTGATTCATCTGGGTTTGGGGAAATATTGTACAAGAACAATGGAAGATCGTCCCATCCCTTCCCGGCATGGTTTGCGTAAACTCACGGCGTGTTGTCGAAAACACATGCCGGGAGTATGCGGGTCCGTTGCGGGTTGCTTCTCGTAGCATGGCGGCTGCTGGTGCTAATCGGACTGATCGGGCTGGTGGAGCTGCACGGCGGCCGGGCGCAGGGCTTGCCCGTGCGCGGGAGCGTCAGCGTGACGAACAAGGGTATTTCGTTCATTCCTTCCTTTACGCTGGGGCGGCCGGCCGTGGTCTTCAACGGTGCCGTTGGTGGACGGCTACGCTTCGAGCCCGAGCTGCGCTTCGCACTGGAAGACGGCAAGCCCTGGTCGTTTCTTTTCTGGTGGCGCTACGATCTGCGCTCCGATGCAAAATGGTATCTGCGGGTGGGGGCCCATCCGGCGCTGTCCTTCACCACGCGGACGGTGGGGGGCGAAGAGCTGATCGTGGCCCGGCGGTTTCTGGCCGGTGAAGCGGTTGCCCGCTATCGCCTGACGCCCCTGTTTGCCGCCGGTGTGTACTATCTCTACTCCCATGGCCTTGAGCCTTCCGTGCCCACCCATACGCATTTTGTTTCGCTGCAACCCGCCCTGACGGTTTCCTTCAGGCCGGGCTGGGTGCTCGGCTTTCATCCTCAGGTGTACTACCTGCGTCTGGACGAGTGCCAGGGCTTCTACACGGCCACGCGTCTGACGCTGAGCCTGCCCCGAGCGCCCTTCTCGCTGAGCGTGCTCGTCAACAAAATCCTGCACACCCGTATTACCGGCGAAGACTGGCTCTGGAACGTCAGCCTGATCTATCGCTATCGGATGTAATCCCGGCCGGCGGCACCGTTTTTGGTAGAAACGGCGCAGGAAAAGGCGAGAAAGTTCGCTTTTTTTCCTTTGACTTCTTGCCACAAAAGCCGTTTCTTTACACCGGTGTACAGGAGTGGCCGG
>Ga0065723_100039_pt1:47500-72657 | contig 72657 bp, 68 predicted proteins | sample TheenrcuSG05Z960_FD_59110 | JGI IMG/M metagenome (GOLD analysis project Ga0065723, IMG submission 59110) | Thermophilic enrichment culture from UC Davis - Sample SG0.5Z960 | ecosystem: Engineered > Solid waste > Grass > Composting > Bioreactor | place: USA: University of California...
GTTGAAAAGCCATCGGATGAGCTGAGGGTAGGGGTGAAAGGCCAACCAAACCCGGAGATAGCTCGTACTCCCCGAAATGCATAGAGGTGCAGCGTCGCAGCCGAGTGTGCGGGAGGTAGAGCACTGGTTGGGCTAGGGCCCTTCACCGGGTACCAAACCCAGTCAAACTCCGAATGCCCGCACATGCTCTGCGGCAGTGAGGGCATGGGCGATAAGGTCCATGTCCGAGAGGGGGACAACCCAGACCGACAGCTAAGGCCCCCAAGTCCAGGCTAAGTTGGGCAAAGGAGGTCGGGCTGCTAAGACAACCAGGAGGTTGGCTTAGAAGCAGCCATTCCTTTAAAGAGTGCGTAACAGCTCACTGGTCGAGCGGCCCGGCGCCGAAAATTGTCGGGCATCAAGCCTGGCGCCGAAGCTTCGGGTTTGCAGCCTTCGGGCTGCAAGCGGTAGGGGAGCATTCCAGTTGCGCTGAAGTCGTCTCGTGAGGGGCGGTGGAGCGACTGGAAAAGAAAATGTAGGCATGAGTAACGAGAAGACGGGTGAAAAACCCGTCCGCCGTAAGCCCAAGGGTTCCTGCTCAACGCTAATCGGAGCAGGGTTAGCCGGGTCCTAAGCCGAGGCCGAAAGGCGTAGGCGATGGGAAACGGGTTAATATTCCCGTGCCACCCGAAGGCGCTAACCTGAGGCGTGACGCAGGAGCGTAAGGCCCGCGCCCTGACGGAATAGGGCGTTGAAGCCCGTAGGCTGGGTGGTAGGCAAATCCGCCACCCGCTAAGGCCGAAAGGCGACAGTAGGGGGACCCGCAAGGGAAACCCATAGAGGCCCCAAGCACACTGCCAAGAAAAGCGTCGCAGGTTGTCTTCGGGTGCCCGTACCGGAAACCGACACAGGTGGGCGAGGCGAGTATCCTCAGGCGCTCGAGTGATCCGTGGCTAAGGAACTCGGCAAATTGGCCCCGTAACTTCGGGAGAAGGGGCGCCTCCTCCCATCCAAAAGCGGGAGGGGGCCGCAGTGACCAGGCCCAGGCGACTGTTTAACAAAAACACAGCTCTCTGCGAACTCGTAAGAGGACGTATAGGGAGTGACACCTGCCCGGTGCCGGAAGGTTAAGGAAGGGGGTTATCTCGGCCTCGTGCCGGGAGAAGCTCCCGACCGAAGCCCCGGTAAACGGCGGCCGTAACTATAACGGTCCTAAGGTAGCATCCGCTGCCTGCCCACAGGGTAACCTGTGGGGCAAGCCCGGCTGTATGCGGGAACGCCCTGAGAGCCACTTCTACGTCTCCCGCCCAAGGGCGGGCGTAAAAATGAAGTGGATTGGGTAACCCGCAGGAAACCCCGCCGCAAGCGGGGGATCCTCAGAGGCCATACGCCGGGTATCCAGTACCAGTCGGGCCTGAAATTAAACCAAACCTGTACTTTCATGCAGCTCACTGCTGATTGGGTGGTCGGCTTTGTCGACGGCGAAGGTTGTTTTCACGTTGGTCTTGTCGAACACCCGAATATGAGCACCGGCTATCAGGTGCTTCCGGAGTTTACGGTGGTCCAGCATGAGCGCGACATCCAGGTGCTGTATGCGCTCAAGCGGTTCTTCGGCTTCGGGGTGGTTCGGAAAAATCACGCAGATCGCTATGCCTACCGGGTACGTAAACTGGAGCATCTGGAGCGACTCTGCGAGTTCTTTCTGAAACACCCACTGAAGACGCGTAAGAACGTGGACTTCCGGAAATTCCGACGCGTTGTGCTGATGATGAAAGAAGGACGCCACCTGACGCGGGAAGGTCTGGCCGAAATCATCGATCTTGCCAGTTCGATGAACACCGGCGACCGACCGCGTCTGAAAGCGATCAAGGCCCAGCTGGCTGCTGGATAAAGAGATGGTCCACCCCCGCTGGAAACAGTGGGATCAGGGTGAGCGAAATTCCTTGTCGGGTAAGTTCCGACCTGCACGAATGGTGTAACGACCTGGGCACTGTCTCGGCCACGGGCTCGGTGAAATTGTGGTGCCAGTGAAGACGCTGGCTACCCGCCGCGGGACGGAAAGACCCCGTGCACCTTTACTGCAGCCTGGCATTGACGCCGGCCAGGGCGTGTGCAGGATAGGCGGGAGGCTGTGAAGCCGGGGCGCCAGCTCCGGTGGAGCCGCCCTTGAGATACCGCCCTCGCTCTGGCTGGCGCCTAACCCACGGCCGTTATCCGGTCGGGGGACAGTGTCAGGTGGGTGGTTTGACTGGGGCGGTCGCCTCCTAAAGCGTAACGGAGGCTCCCAAAGGTCCCCTCAGCACGGTCGGTAATCGTGCGTAGAGTGCAAGGGCATAAGGGGGCTTGACTGCGAGACACACAAGTCGAGCAGGGGCGAAAGCCGGGCCTAGTGATCCGGCGGTTCCGAATGGAAGGGCCGTCGCTCAAAGGATAAAAGGTACGCCGGGGATAACAGGCTGATCGGGGCCAAGAGTTCACATCGACGCCCCGGTTTGGCACCTCGATGTCGGCTCATCGCATCCTGGGGCTGGAGAAGGTCCCAAGGGTTGGGCTGTTCGCCCATTAAAGCGGTACGTGAGCTGGGTTCAGAACGTCGTGAGACAGTTCGGTCCCTATCTGCGGCGGGCGCAGGAGGCTTGAGCGGAGCTGCCCCTAGTACGAGAGGACCGGGGTGGACGGACCTCTAGTGTACCAGTTGTGCCGCCAGGTGCACCGCTGGGTAGCTATGTCCGGAAGGGATAAGCGCTGAAAGCATCTAAGCGCGAAGCCCACCGCAAGATGAGGCCTCCCCTGCGGGCCGTCCGAGACCAGGACGTCGATAGGCGGCAGGTGTAAGCGGGGTAACCCGTTGAGCCGAGCCGTACTAATCGCCCGCGTGACTTAATCCCTACCCTTTTACAGGCAAGCAACCGCGCGCTTTTTGCCGCGCCCGGTTTGCCGCTACCTTGCGGCGTGTCGCATGTCACAAGTTGGCGGGACGCGCTTCGGCGCGTCCGGGTCTCTGGTGCCTATAGCGCGGGGGAAACACCTCTTCCCATTCCGAACAGAGAAGTTAAGCCCCGCAGCGCCGATGGTACTGCCCGAAAAGGGCGGGAGAGTAGGTCGGTGCCAGGGACCTTGAATGTCACGCGCGGATCTGCCTGCGACTGCAGGCCGGTCCGCGCGTTTTTATTTTACCCCTTTCAAAAAAATCCGCAAACACCGGATAGATCAAGCGCCTTGCGCGTTCTCTCGCCGTCACCGACGCAATCCCCGAACCTATGGCCGAAACGCTGCTCCACGAACCCGAAGTCACGCTCGAACTGGCCCGCCAGCACGGCCTGACCGACGAAGAATACGGCTGGATCGTCGAAAAACTGGGCCGCACGCCCACCTTTACGGAGCTGGGCATCTACTCCGTCATGTGGAGCGAACACTGCTCCTACAAAAACTCCATTGCGGTCCTGAAGACGCTGCCGCGTGAAGGACCGGCCCTGCTGGTGGGCGCCGGCGAGGAAAACGCGGGGCTGGTGGACATCGGCGACGGACTGGCCGTGGCCTTCAAGATCGAAAGCCACAACCACCCGTCGGCCGTCGAACCCTACCAGGGCGCTGCTACCGGCGTGGGCGGCATCCACCGCGACATCTTCACGATGGGTGCCCGCCCGATCTGTGCGCTGAACTCGCTTCGCTTCGGGCGGCTCGACAATCCGCGCGTGCGCTACCTGCTCGACGGGGTCGTGCGCGGCATCGCCGACTACGGCAATGCCTTCGGCGTCCCCACCGTGGCGGGCGAGGTCTATTTCGATCCGTCCTACGAGGGCAACCCGCTCGTCAATGCGATGAGCGTGGGCATCGTCCGCGTCGGACAGACCGTCTCGGCCGCCGCGCGGGGTAAAGGCAACCTGGTTTACATCGTGGGCTCGGCCACCGGACGCGACGGCATCCACGGGGCCACGTTCGCTTCCGAAGAAATCACGGAAGAAAGCGAGGCCAAACGGCCGAGCGTCCAGGTGGGCGATCCCTTTACCGAAAAGCTGCTCCTGGAGGCCACGCTGGAGGCCATTCGCAAGGGGCTTATCGTCGGCATGCAGGACATGGGCGCGGCCGGGCTCACCTGCTCTTCGTGCGAGATGAGTGCCCGCGGTAAAAGCGGCATGGTGCTTTACCTGGAGCGGGTTCCGGTGCGCGAGCCCGACATGACGCCCTACGAGATCATGCTCTCCGAAAGTCAGGAGCGCATGCTCGTGGTATGCGAGCCGGAAAAGGCGGCCGAACTGGAAGAAGTGTTCCGCAAATGGGACCTGCACGCCGCCTGCATCGGTGAGGTGACCGACGACGGCCGCGTACGCGTCTACTGGCACGGCCAGCTCGTGGCCGACGTCGAGGCCGAACATCTGGTGCTCGGTGGCGGTGCCCCGGTCTACTACCGGGAAGCCCGGCGTCCGGCCTACCTGGACGAAACGCTCGCCTTCGATCCCGCCACGCTGCCGGACGTCACGCCGGAAACGGCGGGCGATGTGCTGCTGCAACTGCTCGGAAGCCCCAACATCGCTTCCAAACGCTGGGTCTTCGAGCAGTACGATACGATGGTGCGCACCAATACGGTGGTCGGACCCGGTCCCAGCGATGCGGCCGTCATTCGTATCAAAGGTACCCGCAAGGCGCTNGCCGTCAAGGTGGACGGTAACGGCCGCTACGTGTACCTGAATCCCCGCCGGGGCGGACAGATCGCCGTGTGCGAGGCGGCCCGCAACGTCGTCTGCGCCGGCGGGCGTCCCGTGGCCATCACGAACTGCCTGAACTTCGGCAACCCGTACAAGCCGGAGGTCTACTGGACCTTCAAAGAAGCCGTCGCCGGCATCGGGGATGCCTGTCGCGCGCTGGAAACGCCGGTCACCGGCGGCAACGTCTCGTTTTACAACGAAAACCCTCAGGGTGCCATTTTCCCCACGCCCACGATCGGGATGCTGGGCGTGCTGGAAGACGTGACGCGCGCTACCACGGTCGATTTCAAGCAGGCCGGCGATCACATTTACCTGCTGACGCCGGCCGCCTGGCTGCACCGTAACGATCTGGGGGGCTCCGAGTACTTAGCCTATGTACACGGGATCACGGCGGGCGATGCACCGCACCTGGACCTGGAGGAGGAGAAGGCCGTGCAGCAGGCGCTGCTGGCATTGATCGAAGCTGGACTGGTCCGCAGCGCGCACGACGTGGCCGACGGCGGACTGGCCGTGTGCCTGGCCGAATGCGTGATCTTCTCGCCGGGACTGGGCGCGCGCGTCGAGCTACCGGGCGCGCCGGAGGTGCGGCTCGACGCGCTGCTGTTCGGCGAGGCGCAGTCGCGCATCGTCTTCACCGTGGCGCCCGAGCACGAGGCGGAAGTAGCCCGCCTGCTGGAAGGACGGCCGGTGCAGGCGCGGCGCATCGGGACAGTCACCGACGCCGAACACCTGGAGCTGCTGGTGGACGGTCAACCGATTCTGAACCTGGAGCGCGCGCAGCTGGTGGCGCCCTACGAGACGGCGATTCCGTCCCGGATGCCCACCGTGTAGCGCCGAAACTACCCCGGACCACACCTGTTGAACCCGACGAACTTTCTGTCTAAACAGCTAAATGGAAGCCATCATGGGTGAGAACGTCAAGTACGTGACGCTGACCGACGACAACTTCGAGCAGGAAGTGCTGCAGTCCGACGTGCCGGTGCTCGTCGATTTCTGGGCGGTCTGGTGCGGGCCGTGCCGGATGATCGCGCCGATCATCGAAGAGCTGGCGGCCGAGTACGAAGGCCGGGCCAAAGTGGGCAAGCTGGATGTGGACCACAATCCGCGCACGGCCATGCAGTACGGCATTCGCTCGATTCCCACGCTGCTGTTCTTCAAGAACGGTCAGGTGGTCGATCAGCTCATCGGCGCTGTGCCGAAAAAGGTGCTGGTCGAAAAACTGGAGGCGCTGGTTTCGGCCGAAGCCGCCTGAATGCTGTTCACAAACCGGACGGGGAAGCCATGACGCAACCCGATCTGTCGGCCTTCGAGGGCATCGACTTCGAAGGCGCTGAACATCACACGCTGGTAATTATCGGAACCGGACCGGCTGGGCTGACGGCCGCGCTCTATGCCGCACGAGCCAACCTGGCCCCGGTGGTGTTTCGCGGGCCGGAGCCGGGCGGCCAGCTCATCACCACCACCGAGGTCGAGAACTACCCGGGCTTTCCGGAGGGCATTCTGGGACCCGAGCTCATGCAGCGCTTCGAGCAGCAGGCCGCCCGCTTCGGGGCCGATCTGCGCTACGGCACGGTAACGGCCGTGGATTTTTCGCGCCGGCCGTTCCGCCTGCTGGTCGATGACCAGACCCCGGTGCTGGCCGACGCCGTGATCATTGCCACCGGCGCCTCGGCCAAATACCTGGGGCTGGAAAATGAGCGGCGGCTGATCGGCCGGGGTGTTTCGGCCTGCGCTACGTGCGACGGTGCCTTCTTCCGGGGTATGGAGGTGGCCGTCGTGGGCGGCGGCGACACGGCCATGGAAGAAGCGCTCTTCCTGACGCGCTTTGCCACGCGCGTGTACGTCATCCACCGGCGTGATCAGCTCCGGGCCTCGAAGATCATGCAGGAGCGCGCCTTCAAAAACGAAAAGATCACCTTCATCTGGAATACGGTGGTCGAGGACGTGCTGGGCGAAAACGAAGTCGAAGGCGTGCGCCTGCGCAATGTGAAAACCGGCGAGGTCTCGGTACTGCCCGTGAAAGGGCTCTTCATTGCGATCGGCCACAAGCCCAACACGGAGGTCTTCCGGGGCTGGCTGGAAATGGACGAGCAGGGCTACATCAAGACGAAGAACTGCTCGACGCATACCAACATTCCCGGTGTCTTTGCCTGCGGCGACGTGCAGGACCGCGTCTACCGCCAGGCCGTGACGGCGGCCGGCTCGGGCTGCATGGCGGCCATCGACGCCGAGCGCTGGCTGGCCGAGCAGGAACACGCGGCGGCATCGACGACCGTGGCCGGATGACAGAACGCCGGGGCTGGATCGTCGGACTGGGATGGACGCTGATCGTGGCGGGGTGTGCTCCGTCGCCGGAGCATCCAGGTGCGTCGGCGGCGGAGCATCCTCGCCCGGTTGAAGCCGTGGACCCGCTGCCCGCGCAGCCTTTGCCGAAAGCATCGTTTTACATCCCCTCTGATACAGGCACGGTCGCCCGGCATGTGCTGGATCGGGCGCTGGCCACGCAGGTGTTGCTGGCATTGAGCGACGTGCCGGAATTGCGTGCGTATCTACCGACGGTGGTCGTGCAGGAAGGCAGGGTTACGCTGCGCGGCGTGGTACCGTCTGAGGCGCTTCGCCAGCGAATGGCACAGGTAGCCGCGCGTGTGCCCGGCGTAGAAGCGGTCCTGAACGAACTGGAAGTGGAAGCCGCCGATGACGCAACGGCCCGTTACCACACGGTGGGGCCGGGTGAAACGCTGTGGGATATTGCGCGGCGCTACGGCCTTTCGGTGACGGAACTCCGGCGAATGAACGGCCTGCGCACCGCCACGATTCGGCCCGGGCAGCGGCTTCGCGTGCGATAGCTCAGCGGCGGAACAGGTTCTTCACCACGAACCAGACGTTCTCCTTGCGCTCGCGCAGTCGCCGGTAGAAGTACGGCAGCCATTCGGTTCCGTAGGGCACGTACACGCGCATCCGGTAGCCCTGGCGGACCAGCTCACGCTGCGTTTCGGGCCGGATACCGTAGAGCATCTGAAACTCGAAGCGATCGCTCCCGATCTGATGCTCGGCGGCGAAGCGTTTGGTGGCCTCGATCAGCACATCGTCGTGGGTGGCAATGCCCGGATAGCGCCCTTCAAGCAGCAGGCGCTGCATGTACTCGATGAAACGAGCACGGATGGTCGGCATGTCCTGGTAGGCGATCTCGGGCGGTTCCTTGTAGGCACCTTTGCAGAGACGCACGCGCGCCTTCAGTTCACACATGCGGGCAATGTCGCGGGCGGTGCGCTTCAGATAGGCCTGGAGCACCGGGCCCACATGGTCAGGGTAGTCCGGGTAGACCTGCTCGAAAATCCGGAGCGTGGACTCGGTCAGGTCGCTGCCTTCCATGTCGAGCCGGATGAACACGTCGCGAGGCCGGGCCGCTTCGAGGAGCTGGTGCAGGTTGTCCAGGCAGAACGCTTCGTCGATTTTCTGGCCCAGCGAGGAAAGCTTGAGTGAAACGTTGGCATCGCGCAGGCGTCCGGCATCGCGCTCGTTGGCCAGCACGTCGATCAGCCCCAGATAGGCGTCACGGGTGGCGAGAGCCTGCTGGCGATCATGCACGTACTCGCCCAGGCGGTCAACCGTGACGTAGAGCCCTTCGGCGCAGAGTTGCCGGAGGACCGGCAGCGTGCCTTCCAGCGATTCGGCCGCCACGAAGCGGCGCGCCAGCACGAACGGTAGTTTTACAGGCATGGCCGGATAAACGGGTTGCAAGCGCTTCCGAAGATAAAAAATGCGGCGCTGTCAATCTTCCAGCGCCTGCGAAAGATCTGCCAATAAATCATCAACATGCTCCAGTCCGACCGACAGGCGCAGGAGGTTCGGCGGGGTGCGCGTGGGGGGGCGTCTCGATGGAGGCCCGGTGTTCGATCAGGCTTTCGGTGCCACCCAGGCTGGTAGCTCGCATGAAGACGCGCGTGCGGGCGGCCACGGCCAGCGCCTGCGCGGCATCGCCGTCCACTTCAAACGAAAGCATGGCGCCGAAATCCCGCATCTGACGCCGGGCCACTTCGTGGCCGGGATGGTCCGGAAGCCCCGGATAGTGGACGCGCACCACCCGCGGATGGTCGCGCAGGAAAGCGGCCAGACGGTGGGCGTTCTCGCACTGGCGCTGAAGCCGAACAGCCAGCGTGCGCAGGCCGCGCAGCGTCAGCCAGGCGCTGAACGGGTCGAGTACGGCCCCGGCGGTCTGCTGGATCATGCGAATGCGGGCGAAAAAGTCGTCCGCTTCGCGGGCGATCAGCGCACCGCCCATCACGTCGGAGTGGCCCGACAGGTACTTCGTTAGCGAGTGCAGCACCAGGTCGGCGCCCAGGTCCAGCGGACGCTGAACGGGTGGCGGGGCCCAGGTGCTGTCCACCACCAGGCGGGCGCCGATCTCACGGGCCAGGCGGGCCAACCCGGCCAGATCGGTAATCTTCAGCAGCGGATTGGAAGGCGTTTCCGCCCAGATCAGACGCGTGTTCGGGCGCAGTGCAGTCCGGACGGCTTCGAGATCGGTAAAATCGGCCGTGCTGTAATGAAGGCCCTGGTTTGCAAAAACATTTTCAAGTAAATTTCGAACGCCGTAGTAAACGTCGTCCGGGATCAAAACGTGACTTCCGGGTTCCAGCGTCTGAAGCAGGGCCGTGGCGGCCGCCATGCCCGAGGCGAAGGCCGCGCAGGCCTGTCCGCCTTCGAGGCGGGCCAGCGTGTCTTCCAGTTGATGGCGGGTGGGGTTGTCGTGACGGCTGTAGATGTAGCCGTGCGGGTAGCTCCCATCAGGTGCACGTGTGAAGGTCGTGCTCAGGCAGGGCGGCGAGACGACGGCTCCGGTGGCGGGGTCCGGCTCGCACCCGGCCTTGGCCAGCAGGGTTTCAAGGTGAATTCGGTCGTGGTACATGTTTTGTGGTTAGCGGATCTTGATGGACCGCTTCGCTGAAATATAGAACGACAGACGCGCCACTCTCACCATAATCTGTTGAAGAAAACATGCGACGGCTTCTCCCGGAACATGAAGCGCATCATCCGGCACCAAACAGGCAGATCTACGGGGTGCTGCTGGGCGGCGTGTTGTTGAGTGTAGGAGTGGCCGTGTTGTCGTGGTTGCGGGGATGGGAAAGCGTCGGCCTGTTGGTGGCGCTGCTGGTGGCGACGGCGGCCTGGAGTACGGGGCTGTGGCTTATGGGCCGACAGCGCGCCGAGGTGCTGGCGACCTATCAGGCCTTTTTCGAGCATGCGCTGGAAGGCATTTTTCAGGCTGATCGAAAGGGCAAGCTGCTGGCGGTCAATCCGGCGCTGGCCCGGATGCTGGGCTACGAACAGCCGGAGCAACTCCAGGGGCTGCATCTCGCTACCGATGTGCTGGCCGAGGCAACCGAGTTTGAGCATCTGCTGCTGCAGCTCGAAGCGCACGGTGCCGTGCGCAACCGTTACCTTCAGCTCCGGCGCCGTAACGGAGAAGTCTTCTGGGCGCGCATGAATATCTGGAAGCGAGAGGAACTGTTTGAGGGGACTGTTGAGGATGTTTCGAGTCTGCAGGAAGCCGAGGCTGCGCTTCGGGCCAGCGAAGCGCGTTATCAGGCCTTGCTGGAGCACCTGCCGGTGGGAGTCTATCGGAGCACACCGGACGGCACGATTCGGGCCGCCAACCCGGCCGCCGCGCACATGCTGGGCTATGCGTCGGTTGAGGCATTGCTGCAGGCCAACGCGAATTCTCTCTATGTCGATCCGGCGCAGCGCGAAGCCTTTCTAAAACGGCTGCGTGAGAAAGGGGAGGCGACAGCCGAGCTGGCCCTGCGACGGCCCGACGGCACCATTATCTGGGTGCAGGATTACGCCCGCTGCATCGTCGAACAGGACGGGCAGGTGTACTTCGACGGGGTGCTGATTGACATTACCGAGCGAAAGCAGGCCAGACAGGCCCTTCAGGAAACAGAAAAGCGCTATCGACAGCTGCTGGAGCAGTTGCCCGAGTCGGTGGTCGTGCACGACGGCGAAACCATTCTCTATGCGAACGCGGCGGCCGCCGCTTTTGCCGGACTGATCAGTCCCGAAGAACTGATCGGGAAATCGATCTACCAGTTTCTGCGGACGGAAAAGACTGACGCCATTCGGCGCTACCTGGAAATGGCGGCACAGCAGGGCCGACAGCTTCCCCCCATGGAGCAGCAGATGGTGCGGGCCGACGGGGCCGTGCGGGACGTCGAACTCGTCAGTGCCCCTGTGCAGTATCAGGGGCGCCCGGCCTTTCAGGTGGTCCTACGCGACATTACCGAGCGCAAGCAGTACGAGCGGCACCTGCTGGAGGCCAAGGAACGGGCTGAGGAGATCGCCCGGCTCAAGTCGACGCTGCTGAGCAACATCAGCCATGAGATTCGCACGCCGCTGGCCGGTGTCATCGGGTTTGCCGAGGTGCTCGAAGAGGAACTGGATGAGCCGCATCGTGAACTGGCCGCGCTGATCCGCGACAGTGGCCGTCGGCTGCTGGAGACGCTCAACACGCTGCTGGATCTGGCCCGGATCGAAGCCGGCGCGTTCGTGCTCACGCCGGAGCCGTTCGATGCGGCCGACGAAGTGCGCCAGAGCGTCCGCATCTTTCAGCGTATGATCGACGACAAGGGGCTTCGGCTGGAGCTGGACCTGCCGGACGGCCCGCTGCCGGTCTATCTGGACCGCAACGGCTTCCACCGGATCGTGGTCAACCTGGTCTCGAATGCCGTCAAGTTCACCGATGAAGGCATGATCCGCGTCGGGCTGGCAACCGAAGGGGACTGGCTCCGGCTTCAGGTACAGGACACGGGCGTGGGGATCGATCCGAAGTTTCTGCCGCATATTTTTGAAGAATTTCGTCAGGAAAACAATGGTCTGACACGCGCGCACCAGGGTAGTGGGCTGGGACTGGCCATCACGCACCGGCTCGTCGAAATGATGGGCGGCCGCATCGAAGTGCAAAGCGAAAAGGGTAAAGGCACCACGTTCACCGTGTGGCTGCCGCTGCGCCTGACGAACGGAACGAAGACCGAGATCACTTCCACCACGGCAAATTCAACAAAGTCGAACGCCTGAGGCGAACCAGACGCGTTATTTTTGGACCGAAGTATCTTTTTCCGTCAAGTTCGCCCAGGTTGTCATGAATCCGGAAATTGCCCGTCTGCGCCGGGAATATGCCGGACAGCCGCTGGAAGAGACGCAGGCGCCCGACGATCCGCTGGTGCTCTTCCGGCGCTGGTTCGAGGAAGCGCTCCGCGCCGAGCTGACCGATCCGAACGCCATGGTACTGGCCACGGCCGACGCTTCGGGGCGGCCGTCGGCTCGCGTAATGCTGCTCAAGGACTTCGACGAGGCCGGGTTCGTCTTCTACACGAACTACGAAAGCCGCAAGGGACGGGAGCTGGACGAAAATCCCCGGGCGGCGCTGGTATTCTGGTGGGCGGAGCTGATGCGCCAGGTGCGGATCGAGGGACGCGTTGAAAAGGTCCCCGCCGAGGAGTCGGACGCCTATTTCCGGACACGGCCGCGTGAAAGCCAGCTCGGCGCCTGGGCTTCGCCGCAGAGCCAGGTGATTCCGGATCGGGCCACGCTCGAACGCCGGGTGGCCGAACTGGCCCAGCAGTACGACGGTCGTGAAGTGCCGCGCCCTCCGTACTGGGGCGGCTACCGGGTGGTGCCCGACGTGATTGAGTTCTGGCAGGGACGGCCCGGCCGCCTGCACGACCGGCTGCGCTACCGGCGCACGGACCAGGGCTGGGTGCGGGAGCGCCTGGCACCGTGAGGCGCTCGCCTTCAGCGAAACTGCCGGTCGGTGAGCCGCTCCACTTCGGCCCGCGTGATTACCTGCCACCGGGGGGTGCTCAGCCGGCCCGTCGTGGTGCGGCTGAAGGTGGCGCGAAGGAAAAGCTCTTTGGACGAAGCCCGGGCACCGGGAAAGCTGAAGGCGCCCCAGTGGAAGATCCAGTAGGCGTCGACCGGATCGAAGCCGAAGTGGCGGCTCAGGCGCTCCACCAGGTAGCGGGCATCGGCCACGGTGGAAGGACCCGGGTTGTCGGCCAGCTCCTGCAGCACCACCACGTAGGCGCGGTCGGTGCCGGGCGGCGTGCGAAAGAGCTGCACGCGACAGCGGCCTTCCTGCCGGTAACCCTGCCAGACGAACAGCGTGTCGGCGAGCGGCTGGGCGCGGAGCAGGCCGATCGGCAGGAACAGCACAAAAAATGCAAAACGCAGCGTAGACATGGCGGTTGTCGTTCCTGAATGGCTCTGCAATAAAAGATACGAACGATGGCTTTCACGACGCTGATCGATCCCGAAACGCTCCAGGCGCATCTGGGTGATCCCGACTGGGTGGTGGTGGACTGTCGGTTTTCGCTGAGCGATCCGGCGTACGGACGCCGTGCCTATCAGGACGCGCACATTCCGGGTGCCGTCTATGCACATCTGGACGAGGATCTGTCCGGGTCGATCGTGCCCGGTAGGACCGGCCGCCATCCGCTGCCCGACCCGGAGCAACTGGCCCGGAAGCTGGGGGCCTGGGGCATTGACAACCGCACACAGGTGGTGGCCTACGACGATGCCGGCGGGGCGTTTGCCGCCCGGCTCTGGTGGCTGCTGGGCTGGCTCGGACACGAGGCCGTGGCCATGCTCGACGGCGGCTGGCCCCGCTGGGTGCGGGAAGGGCGTCCGGTACGCAGCGGCGTCGAGACGCGACCGGCCCGGACGTTCGTGCCGCAGATCCGGCCGGAACGGGTGGTTTCGGCCAACGAGGTGTTGCGGCACCTGCACGATCCCGCCTGGCGGCTGCTCGACGCACGGGCGCCCGCGCGCTACCGGGGCGAGCAGGAGCCGATCGATCCGGTGGCCGGCCACATTCCCGGGGCTGTGAACGCGCCGTTCGCCGAAAATCTGACGCCCGAAGGCACCTTCCGTCCGCCTGAACAGCTACGGCAACGGTTCGAAGCATTGCTGGGGGACGTGCCGCCCGAGCGGGTCATCTGCTACTGCGGTTCCGGTGTGACGGCCGCCCACAACCTGCTGGCCATGGCCCATGCAGGGCTACCGGGCGCCCGACTGTACGCAGGATCCTGGAGCGAATGGATCGCCGATCCCCGGCGGCCCGTAGCCCGTGGAGCCGCGCCGTGAAAGAGAACGTCCGAGTGAAGTGGTAGGTCATATTACCAGTTATCTGGCCGGACGGACGTGAGCCGGCGGTAGAGGACTTCCACCTGCTTTCGGAGCGTCTCGAGTGACCCGGTGTTTTCGAGCACGAAGTCGGCGCGGCGGCGGAGCTCTTCCGAGGGAAGCTGGTGCTGCATGCGGGCGTGCACCTGCTCGGGCGTGACGCCGTCGCGTGCTACTACACGCCGGATGCGCTCCGCCTCGGGTGCGTCCACCACCAGCACGTGATCGACGAGGCGGTCGGCGCCCGACTCGAACAGCAGGGCCGCCTCCAGCACCAGCAGCGGCACCTGCTCGCGAGCGGCCTGCTCACGGGCCTGCTCGAAGGCTTCGAGCACGCGCGGATGTACCAGCGCGTTGAGTCGGCGCAGCGCCTCGGGATCGTGGAACACCCGCTCGGCCAGATAGGCCCGGTTGAGCCGGCCGTCGGGCAGGTAGCTTTCGGGGCCGAACGTCTCGACGATGGCCCGACGCAGCGCCGGATCTTCGGTCATCAGGCGCTTCGCTTCTTCGTCCGCATAGAACACCCGGGCGCCCAGTGCTTCGAGCAGGCGGCACACCGTGCTTTTACCGCTGCCGATACCGCCGGTGATGCCCAGGGTCCGCATGTGCGGCGCGTTCATTGTTGCCATGTGAGTGAAAACGTCAGGTTGGGGATGCGGGTGCGGGGGCCGTTCCAGGCAGCCTCGCGGATGCGGTCGGCCGAGGCTTCGGGCAGCGGTCCGTAGAGGCGGCGATGCAGGCGCTGGAGCATCAGCCAGCCCTCCAGCGAAAAGGTCAACGAGCGATGTTGCCAGTGCAGGCCGCAGGTGGGACCCACCTGCACGATCCAGAGCTGGCCCGGTCGGTTCACCGTGGCCGGGGTGCCCTCGGCGGTCGTGTAGGCGATCAGGAGGCCGCCCATGTAGTCGCGTCGGAGAAAGACGCGAAAGCCCACGCTGCTGCGTAGCCGAGCCGTCTGCGTCTCCAGCCGGAGCCAGCCGGTGTAGGTGCGAAGCGTGTCGAACGGGATCTCGGCAAACCGATCCCAGAGCAGTCGGCCCAGCCGCAGTTCGCTGTAGGAGCCGTCGAAGCGCGCGCGAAGGCGGGGCGAGAGCGCCTGTTCGAGCTGCAGGCGGTAGCCCAGCTCGCGGGCGGACTGGTCCTGGCGCTGGCGGCCGGGCAGCACGAAATCGTCCACGGTGTAAGCGGCGCGCAGCTCACCCTGTAGCCACAGCCGTGTGGTCGGCGCAGGCGCCCACGTCAGCCCGGGCTGCAGCCGGAGCGTGCGCTGCACGTGGTTTTCGGCCGAGCGGACGGCGTTGAGGTAAACCAGATGGTAGTAGCCTCCCTCCAGACCGAGGTCGAGCTGCAGCGTCCGGGTCAGCCGGTACCGGAGGTCGAGGCGGGCCTGTTGCTGGAGTTCGTCGCGGTCGTCCGGATTGACCTCCGGCGTATCGTGGCGCAAAATGGTGGCGTGGGCCCGCAGGCCGACGGTCAGGCGCCCGACTTCGAGCTGGCTCCGGCCGCTCAGCGTCAGGTAGCTGCGGGCGTAGTCGGCCTGGCGGAGCAGCAGGGCCTTCTGGGAAGCCTGGGCTGCCGGCAGATCGGCCCGGTTGGTCAGCGCACGGATCTCTTCCTCGGCGCCGGTTTCCAGCTCGAGTTCCAGGTTCAGGCCACCTCGTCCGTAGAGCAGGGCCAGGGCGCCGTCGAGCTGGCGGTGATCGAAGCGCGTGTTGAAGAATAGCGCGTCGTCGGGCGCCCGGAGGAAACGCACCTGTCGGCGGAACCACTCACCGCCGAGCCGTCCGCGCAGGTGCAGGTGGGGATGCAGGGGGAGTTGCACGGCCAGCAGCCCCTGGAGCGTGTCGCTCCAGGTGGCCTCGACGCTCTGAGGAAGTGTGGTGGCCGTACGATTCAGGAACGAGACGGCCTGGTAGGTGTCGCGCCGAAAGCGCGCCCCGCGAAGCTGCAAGAGCACGTCAACCGCCTCCGCCCGTCGCTGAACCAGCAGATCGACGTAGGCGGTCAGGCCCCGGCGCGGTGTCAGATACTGCAGCAGGCCGCCGCCTTCCAGGCGCAGCGTGTAGCCGGGCGGCGTCTGCGGACGAAAGCCCAGTTGCAGGCTGAGCGCCGGGCCGTAGTCCGTCTGGAGGGGTGGTTGCGCGAGCCCCCCTCCGGCGCCCGGTCGCTGGTCCAGCGCGACGCCCAGCGCCGGCTCCAGCCAGAAGTCGTTTCGGGGGCGATAGCGCAGGCCGGCCAGCGCCTGCTGCGTGAGCACGCGGCTCTGATTGAACCAAGCCCACTGGCCGAACAGCCGGGGTTGCAACGTGGCGTCTCCTACCGGCGCAAGCGTCCAGGTCGTCCAGGATTCATCCCGGAAGTCCAGCCGATCGGGCCCGTACTGGAAAGCGTCGCTCACAAAACGCTGCTGCCAGTGCAGCGTCCAGGTGCCCAGCGAAGGCGTGAGGTCCAGCCCGGCCGTCCACCGGTAGCGACTGACATCCCGCACGAACCCGGTCCGGACGGTCCAGCCCGACTGGGCCATCGCCGTCTGACTCAGCAGCAACAGCCATCCGATGCCGAGCAGCCCGTAGCGCATGCGCCATTAGCCGGGCGGCCAGGTGAACTTGCGGCCGCCCAGCAGATGCAGGTGCAGGTGATAGACGGATTGCTGGGCGTCCGGCCCCGTGTTGAAGACGGTCCGGTAGCCGGTGCGGGCGATGCCCTCGCGTTCGGCCATCTGCCGGGCCACCACAAACAGGTGCCCGATCAGCGGGGCGTCTTCTTCGGTCACCTCGTTCAGCGAAGGGATCGGCTTGCGGGGAATGATCAACAGATGGACGGGCGCCTGCGGGTTGATGTCGCGGAGCACCACGCATTGCTCGTCTTCATAGACGATGTCGCCCGGCAGCTCGCCGTCCATGATGCGTTGAAACAACGTCTTTTCCGCCATGGCTCAGGGAATGGTTGACCGGCTGCAGATCGCCTCAAATATAGGGCACGGCGATCATTTTCGCCTGTAACGGATCGGCGATTCGTTGCACCAACCGGAACGCGCTCCGGGGGCGTACGTTTGTGGCAACCGATGTGCAAACCATCCGATGGCTGGAGGATGCCCACCGTTTACGTCACCCGTCGCGTGCACTTCAACGCGGCGCATCGCCTGCACAATCCGGCCCGCTCGGAGGCGTGGAATCGGGAGACCTTCGGCCCCTGCAATCATCCGAACTGGCACGGCCACAACTACGTGCTGGAGGTCACCGTGGCCGGCGAGCCGGATCCGGAAACCGGCTTCGTGCTGAATCTTTCCCACCTGAAAGAGATTCTGGAGACGCGCATTCTGCAGAAGCTGGATCACAAGAACCTGAACCTGGACGTCGATTTCCTGCAGGGCGTGATTCCCACGACCGAGAACGTGGCCGTCGCGATCTGGCGGGAGTTGGAGCGCGCCCTGCCGGCCGGACGCCTGTACCGGATCCGGCTCTACGAGACCGAACATAACTACGTGGAATACTATGGCGAAGAATAAATCGACCGGCGTGCTCGTGCGTTCGGGCGCCCACCTGGAGCTGGACAGCCACCCGATCGATCATTTCGAGCGGGTGGATCGGTACCCGGCCGAGGCGACCGAAGCCATTCAGCAGCACATGCGCGAAATCCTTCGCTGGATCGGCGAGGACCCGGATCGCGAAGGGCTCCGGCGCACTCCGGAGCGGGTTGCGCTGGCGCTCCAGTACCTGACGCAGGGATATCACCAGGATCCGCGCGCCATCCTGGAGGCGGCCCTCTTCGAGGAAGACTACAGCGAGATGATCCTGGTGCGAGATATTCAGATCTATTCGCTCTGCGAGCATCACCTCTTGCCGTTTTTCGGCAAAGCGCATGTGGCTTACATCCCGAACAAAAAGATCGTCGGACTGAGCAAGATTCCCCGTGTGGTGGACGTGTTCGCCCGGCGGCTTCAGGTGCAGGAGCGGTTGACGATTCAGATTCGGGATGCGCTGGAAGAGGTGCTTCAGCCGCTGGGCGTGGCCGTGGTGATCGAGGCGCAGCACCTGTGCATGATGATGCGCGGCGTGGAAAAGCAGCATGCGATCACCACCACCAGCGCGATGAGCGGTGAATTTCTGAAAGAGGCCACGCGGGCCGAGTTCATGCGGCTGATCAACGGAGGGTGAGGCCGTGTCCGTCGTTGTCATTACCGGAGCCAGTCAGGGAATCGGGGCGGCCATCGCCCGGGCGTTTGCCGAGGAGCCGCAGGCACGCCTGGCGCTGGTCGCCCGTCAGCAGCACAAGCTGGAGGCGGTGGCCGCCGATTGTCGGGCGCGCGGGGCCGACGTACTGGTGCTGCCCTGCGACGTGACGGACGAAGCGGCCGTGGCGGCCATGGCCCGACAGGTGCTCGACCGCTGGGGCGCGCCCGATGTGCTCGTCAACAACGCCGGGCAGTTCCGGCCGGCCCCGCTGCGGGAAACTTCGGTCGAGACGTTTCGCGCACAGCTCGAGGCCAACCTGACCAGTGCCTTTCTGGTGACACGGGCTTTTCTGGAAGCGATGATTGCCCGGCGGCAGGGGCATATCTTCTTCATGGGGTCGGTGGCCTCGATCCGGGCCTATCCGGGCAGCGTGGCCTACTGCGCGGCCAAGCACGGCCTGCTGGGCCTGGCCCGCGTGGTGCGCGAGGAAACGCGCACGCTGGGACTGCGCGTGACCGTGCTGCTCCCCGGCGCCACCTACACGCCGAGCTGGGAGGGCGTGGACCTGCCCGAGGAACGCTTCATGCCGGCCGAGGATATTGCCCGGACCGTACGGGCGCTGTACCACCTGTCGCCCCGGACCGTGGCCGAAGAGATCGTGCTGCGGCCCCAGGAGGGCGACATCTGATCAGGTTTCCTGCTGCATCAGTCGGTGGCGGACGGCCTCGCCCAGCGCCTGCAGCCGTTCGCTGATGTGCACCGGGTAGGGCGGATCGGCTTCTTCGAGCGCAAGCAGTCGTTCGGGCAGGCGGGCCAGGCCCTGGCGGGCACGCTCGCGGGCGGCCTCCAGCGTATCGCGGCCGGCTTCGGTGCGCTGGCCCCCGCGCATCACGCAGCGCAGCAGCGGCTCGCCGCCTTCCAGTTGCTCGTCGTGGCAGGCGATCACGTCGTGGGTGGCGCGTCCGTCCTCGTCGTAGAACCGGAAGACCTGTTTGCGTCCGGGCAGGTTGGCCTTTTCTAGCGAGAGCTTCATGCGCCCCTCGCCTTTGAACTCGCTGAGCTTGTAGGCGCTGTCGAGGTAGGGCCGGTCGCTGATGGTGCCCATGCGCGTGCCCACTCCGAAGCCGTCGATGGGCGCGCCCTGGGCCAGCAGCTCGGCAATGCGGTATTCGTCGAGGCTGCCGCTGGCAAAGATCTTGATGTGCGTCAGGCCGGCCTCGTCCAGCATGCGTCGCGCTTCCTTCGCCAGCGCGGCCAGGTCGCCCGAATCGATCCGGATCGCCCCTACCTGAAACCGGTCGCCCTGTTCTTTGCAGAGGGTAATGACCTTCCGGACGCCTTCCAGCGTGTCGTAGGTGTCCACAAGCAGCGTCGTGCCGGGGTAAAGGCCGGCGAATGCCCGGAAGGCGTCCTCTTCCGTGGGGTGGGCTTCGACATAGCTGTGCGCCATGGTGCCGGTGACGGGCACCCCGAACATCTGGCCGCCCAGCACCAGCGAGGTGGCCTGGATGCCAGCGATATAATAGGCACGGACCGCCTTCAGCGCAGCGTCGGCGCCGTGCATGCGGCGGGCACCGAAGTCGGCCACGAGCCGTCCCTGTGCTGCCTGCACCACCCGGCTGGCTTTCGAGGCGATGCCCGTCTGGAAGGTGATCTGGTTGAGCACGAACGTTTCGATGAGCTGGGCCTGTCCGATGGGCGCCACCACCTGGAGCAGCGGTTCCCCGGCAAAAACCGGCGTCCCCTCGGGCACGGCATACACATCGCCCGTGAAGCGAAACCGCGACAGGTAATCCAGAAAGTCCGGTTCGAAGTGTCCCAGCGAGGCCAGGTAGTCGAGTGCCTCCTGCGTGAAGTACAGTGTCTCCAGGTAGTGCAGCACCGTATCGAGGCCGCAGGCCAGCAGGTAGTTGCGGCCGGGCGTCTGGCGCACGAACAGGTCGAACGTGGCCACAGCCGTGTCCAGGCCTTCCCGGTAGTAGGCCTGGAGCATGGTCAGCTCATACAGGTCGGTAAACAGCGCAGCGTTTTCGTCGGTTACCCAGTACATACGCGGAAAAATTTGCTTTTGCAGGGCAGGGTAAAGATACGGCAACAGGTGCGCACTTTTCTTCGCTTCAGGTCATCAGGTTTCGCATAAAAACGTGAAAATTGGCCGGTTTGTGTGAAAGGAGCATTCTGCAGAAAGCGGCACTTTTCTTGTGCGTTATGCTAACGAATCCAGAGCTAAACAACGCACGCCATGCGCAGAGCCACCCGACTGATTCTGATCAGCGGTGATGAGGGGCTGGTAGCTCAACTGAGCGGCTGGCTTGAGCGCGCCGGTGTGCAGGTGTGCGAACGATTCCCTTCGCTGAGGCGCTGATTGCTCACGGGCATGATCTGGAAGCAGATCCGCCCGATCTTGTGCTGGTCGATCTGAAGCTGCCCGATTATCAGGGGCTCGATGCCTTCGCCGAGGTCAAAGTACGCGCCATCAACATCCCGGTCGTGGCCCTGATCGACCGGAGCGAAGCCATGCTGGGGCCGCATCTGCTCCAGATGGGAGCGGCCGACTATCTGTTCCGGGATGCGCTGAGTGCGCCGCTGCTGGAGCATGTGATACAGCGGGCCTGGGAGCGGCAACGCGTGCAGAACAACCTTTCGGAATACCTGCAGGAGCTGTACGCCAGCGAGGCACGCTTTCGGACGATTCTGCAGCATTATCCGGACGGGTTGCTGATTCTGGATGCCGAGGGGCGCATTCTGATGGCCAACGACGAGGCGCAGCGACTGCTGGGCTATGCCGAAGCGCATCTGGTGGGCCAGCCGCTCGAAGCCTTTGTCCGGGAAGAATCGCCAGGCTTTGTCCGGGTACTCGGAGCGCCCGGGGCGAGCTGGCTTCGGCTACGCATCATTTCCTGCGAGGAGGACGATCCCTGTCAGCTGGTGCTGCTGCGACCGCTGACCGAGGCCGAACGACAGGAGATGGTTGCGCCGAACGCTTCCGAAACGCTGCCGGCGATCATTCTGGAGGCGCTCGACGAAGCCGTGCTGGTGGTCGATGAAGACGGACGTGTGGTGTATGCCAATCAAGCGGCACGGACGCTGCTGGGCGAGCCGCATCGCCAGATCACAGGCCGGCCACTCAACGGAATGCTCACGGCGCTTATGCCGGGTGAGCGGTTCGATCGGATGATGTCCTGGCTGGAGCTGCACGGAGGCACCTGGCAGGGACTCCGAAGACTGGAAAGCCGGAGCGGTAGTGTGCAGACGTTTCAGGTGCAGCTCCGGTTGCTTTCGGAACCGATATTCGGAATGGTGATCGTGCTGCGTCCAGTGGCGGGTGCGGTGCCGATTGGCTGATCGGGCGACGTCAGTTCAGGCGGGGATCGTCCGGAAAGTTGGCCAGCAGCGCATACTCGCCGCCCATGCGACGCAGCACCGTGCGCCAGAGCTTTTCGGGGGCGTCTTCGAACACGTTGGCCGCGTGGGCCGGCGCCAGAATCCAGCCGCCCGCTTCGTATTCGTCTTCGAGTTGACCGGGTGCCCATCCCGAGTAGCCCAGGAAGAAGCGCATGTCGTCGGGCTCCGGTGGATTCGTGCGTAGCCGGTCCAGCAGGGCTTCCACTTCACCGCCCCAGTAGACGCCGTCCACCACGGATTGCGCCTCGGGAATCTCGTCGCCCAGCCGGTGCAGGATGTGCAGCGTGTCGGGCTGGACAGGCCCTCCCATAAAGAGCGGGTAGGAGACGGGCACATCGAGTACCTCGCGCAGCGTCAGTGTGGTGGGCCGGTTCAGAATCAGCCCGAAACTTCCGTCCTCGCCGTGCGCGCACAGCAGTACCACCGTGCGCCAGAAGTTCGGATCTTCCAGCATGGGGGGCGCGATGAGCAGNATTCCGGGNCGCAGCGTCGGCGACTCCATGGGCAGGGTTACGACGTGGTTGTGGAACGCAGCAGCGCTTTGAGCGCACCGCACCACCAGTCGGCGTTGCGGGTGATCGAGGCCACCGTAATGTGTTGAAAATGGGGCATCAGGCGAAGCAGGACGGACGGGATGGCTTCCCAGCGATCCTGACGAATCAGCCGCTCCAGTTCGTCGGCGGCCGTGCGGGTCCAACGCCAGTTTTCCCGCAAGGATTCGGCTTTGCGCCAGTAGCCCCGGTTCTCCCAGCTCTGTGCGCTCTCTTCGATGGTCTGGGCGATGCCGCGCAGGCTGAACACGAAAAAAGCCACCATGTCGCGGGCTTCCGCGTCGAAGCGCGGGCGCTTTGCCAGCAGGTGCAGCACTTCGGCACAGGAGCGCAGGTGCTGGTGGCGTCGCTTAGCCGGTGTGTCGCCCGTCCGGATGACCCGTCCCATGCGCAGCCGTTTTTTCTGGAAAAGATCGGAAATCTCCGGCGAAGGTCCAAGGCATCGGCGCTTCCGTTGCGCGGCTTGTTCAGGCTTGCTACCTTGAGGCGAAGTTTCATCCAACCGATGGATCTATCCGATGCAGACGTACCGCATTCCGCACACGGATCTGGAGGTCTCGCGCCTTGCCTACGGCTGTATGCATCTGGGCGGCCCCTGGGAGGCCGAGACCCTTTCGGACGAGGTGCGCCGCCGGGCCGCCGAGGCCGTGCAGACGGCCCTGGAGGTCGGCATCAACCTGTTCGATCACGCCGACATCTACAGCCGGGGCAAGTCCGAGGCGGTCTTTGGGGAGCTATTGAAAGCAGGGCTCGTGCGGCGCGACGAGATCGTGCTCCAGACCAAATGCGGCATTCGGTTCAAGGACGATCCGCCGGGCACGCCGCAGCGCTACGATTTCAGCTACGAGCACATCGTGCGCTCGGTCGAGGGCAGCCTGCGCCGGTTGCAGACGGATTATGTGGATCTGTTGCTATTGCACCGGCCGGATCCGCTGATGGAGCCGGAAGAGGTGGCGCGAGCATTCGACGAACTTCACCGGAGCGGCAAGGTGCGTTACTTCGGCGTGAGCAACCATACGGCCGCCCAGATGGCGTTGCTGGCTCGATACGTGGATCAGCCGCTGGTAGTCAATCAGCTCGAACTCAGTCTGCTGCATGCCCACCTGATCGAAGACGGCATCGTGGCCAACCACGACAACGCCTCGGCCTATGCCGGCGTGACGGGGTTGCTCGACTACTGCCGGCTGCACGACGTGCTGGTGCAGGCCTGGTCGCCGGTGGCCAAAGGGCATCTGATCGATCCGCCGGCCGAGGCGGACGGCCGCACGCTCCGCGCGGCCGAAGCCGTGGCGCAACTGGCCGAAGCACGGCAGACCACCCGCGAGGCCATTGCGCTGGCCTGGCTGCTTCGCCATCCGGCGCCCATTCAGCCGATCATCGGTACGTTACGGCCCGAACGCATCCGCGCCAGCGCGCAGGCCGATGCCATCAGGCTGACGCGTGAGGAGTGGTACGCGCTGCTGACGGCGGCCCGTGGCGAACGCGTGCCCTGAGCCTCAGCGCACCACCTGCAGGCGCTGCACGCGCCGCCGTCCGCCCGCCTCCAGCACACACAGGTACAGCCCGCTGGCCCAGCCGCCAGCGTTCAGGCGCACCGTGTGCGTGCCAGCCGGTTGCGGGCCATCGACCAGCCGGGCCACCTCGCGCCCCAGCAGATCGAAAACGCGCAGCCGGACGGGACCGGTCTCCGGCAGGTGGTAGCGTAGCAGCGTGGTCGTACGGAACGGGTTGGGGTAGGGCGACTCCAGGGTCAGCTTACGCGGCAATTCGGCCACCGGCTCGGTCGGCACTGGCTCGCTTCCTACCAGGAATTCGACCCGAATGGGGATGATGCGGCCGTTGAGCGAGGTATTATCGGAGAGTGTAACATCCCAGAGCGCTCGCCAGCTTCCCTGAATGGGTCCGATGTACGAACGATTTTCGACGGTGTAGCTGGAGGTTGCCAGTACGATGGAATTGGTGTCGGTACCGGCATCCCGGTAGCCAATGAACAGCTGGTCGGGCAGGTCGCCGATCTGGGCGGCGTAGGGAAACAGGTCGATCTCCGCAAACGGAATGGTAAGCGATGCTGGCTGGTAGGGGCGCGGATCATCCATGGTTGTTTCAAAAAGCACGGCGCCCGGGGTGCCGTCCGGCTCGGCCGCCCGCACGGTCAGTGTGAAGTCGCGCGGTTCGGTCGCAGGCGGACCGTTGCTGAACTGACTGTAGAAGTACAGGGGCAGATAGACGCGTCCCAGCAGCGTGTAGCCCGGCTGCGGATTTTCGAAGCGCGTGAGCAGCTCCACACCGCCGGAAAGGACGAACGGTTGCATGGCCTGNCCGTTGTCGAACTGTGCAATCTGGCTGGTGAAGGTCTGGTNCGAGCTCCAGGTGGCGCTGTAGGTGACCTGAGAGCTTCCGGAGGTGGAGGAGCGCATAACGATCAGCGCCACCTGTTCGTACGCACCGGTAAAGGTGAAGGGGGAAGTTCCGGGATCCAGGTCTTCAACCGCGATGCCTCCACCGTCCGGATACTTCAGCGCGCGGATGGCCAGCGAAGGGCCAGAAAGCGTGACCTGCAGATCGCGCACATGCTGCCACACCAGATACTGCACACCACCGGCGGCTACCGTAATCGTCGTATCGGGCGTCCGGGTAGCGATACGACCGTTGTAGACGACCGAGGGAGCGGCTCCCAGGTTCTGGAAGTCTGTCCGGCCGTAACCGTACGCAGAATTGACTGTGCGATCGTTCAGAAAGTTGGCCGTGTGGAAGTCCAGCAACACCTGATGGAACGACAACCCTCGGGGTACCAGTGCATTTTCATAACCCAGATAACCATTGGAGGCATCTCGGGTAATGGCTCCTACGGCCTGCCAGCCGATTCGATCTTCCAGATAGGTGGTGAACAGTCCGGCGCGCTCGTAGTCGTCCAGCACAGTTTTGTTATCCTGTGACCAGCGAAAGATGGGCACGTTGTAGCGCGACACGTCGCTCAGGTAGCTCATGGCCCGCCGGCCGTAGCCGTTCATCACCTCGGCCCATTCAGAAAGACCTTCATTGACGAAAGTCTCTTCATTGAGATCGTAGTTGAAATGAATCAGGTGCTGGTACTCGTGAGCGGCCGTCGAGAGCAGCGATTCGATGGGGCGGTCGGTGGAAAGCGAGGGATTGGTGTCTAG